>Ga0315282_10001417_pt1 | contig 45057 bp, 32 predicted proteins | sample YL17G07_20_MG_FD_203693 | JGI IMG/M metagenome (GOLD analysis project Ga0315282, IMG submission 203693) | Sediment microbial communities from Yellowstone Lake, YNP, Wyoming, USA - YL17G07_20 | ecosystem: Environmental > Aquatic > Freshwater > Lake > Sediment | place: USA: Wyoming | collected... | reverse complement strand
AGCTTGAACAGCCGGTGTCCTTCCCCGGTCATTTCCGAACTCACCTGCCGGATGCCGAACTTGATGCTGCGGGAGTCCGAGATTGCGCCATCGGTCTCAAAACTGAACTTCAGCTCATAAAGGTTCTGCGGCCCGAGCCCAAAAGGCCACCAGAGCTTCGGGTTCGAAATGTTCAATTGGCTGAATTTTTCCGGAGTGAATTTCACGACCCTGGTCTCTTTGGGGCCGAGTTTGACCTCCTGCGCCAATTTGAGCTCGCCGATGGAACATTTGAGCAAGCCGGAAACTTCCTGGTCGGCCGCGTTGCTGGCCTCCACAATCACGGTGAGATGCGCCTGGTCAAGAGAGGGCAGGTCAAGCTGGCTTAAGGCTGCGGGGAATCGCAGAATGACCGGGCCGGTCAGTTCCAGATAGACCGGTCTCCATAATCCCATGTTCCGGTCCGGGGGAGCCGGGTTCCAGTCCACCCAGGTGATGGCCAGGTCCTTGCCCGTGGGCTGGAAGACTTCCGCGGCCAGGCCGTTCTTTTGTCCGGGCTTGACCAGGCCGGTAATGTCAAAGGAGAACATGCGGAAGGGGCCGGCAGCGTCCTCGGCGTCCGCGACTTTTTTCCCGTTCAGCCAGAGGTTGGCCTTGAAATTGATGCCGTCAAAATTGAGCCAGAGATGTTGGCCGGATTGCATGGCGGGCGTCTCAAATTCGGTGCGGTACCACCAGGGCCGGTAAAATGGACTCCACGGCTCTCGCGGGAACCCATAGACATCAAACGGCTTGGGGAAATTGCCGGGAATCTTGCGGAGGTTTTTTCCGAAATAGGGGTCTTCATAGGTCTTGTCCGCGGTCAGCACCGCAAGCACAGTGTTCGGCACGTTTGCCTGGTGCCAGCCTGAAACATTGGCCCCGGGCATTGACAACTGCTCTCCGGACCGACCGGCCCTGGCCGATGCCTGCACCTGCCAGTTGCCGCTCAAATAAATCCTCTGCTCCGCGGCTGCTGAAATCGCAACAAGCGAAACGAACAAGATTGAAAAAATTTTCAGAATTTTGCCCGCCATCAGCTCCCTCCTTTGAAAAATTGGCAAAATGACCAGATTTCACTCGTCCCCGAAGCAAATGCCGAGCGAGCGGGCGACGCGGACGATGGTGCCGTTGGGATAGACCTTCTTGGCCTCTCCCAGGGCCTCGCTAATCAGCACGGGCTTGATTGCGGTTCCTCGGAGCGCGACCATTTTTCCGAATTCGCCGTTGGCAATCAGCTCCACTGCGGACTCTCCGTACCTGCTACCGAGGATGCGGTCGAACTGGGTGGGCGAGCCTCCGCGCTGGATGTGTCCGACCACCAGCACTCTGGTTTCCAGGCCGGAGAGCTTGGCCAGCGCATCGCCCACTTTGTGGCCGATGCCTCCGAGATGCACAGTGCCGTCCGCGCTTTTGCCGTGCATGACCATATCTCCCTGTTTGGACACTGCGCCCTCGGCCACCACCACGATGGAATACTTGTAGCCCTTATCCAACCGAGCCTTGAGATGGGAAGCCACAATGTTCAGGTCATAGGGGATTTCCGGAATAAGAATCACATGGGCTGCGCCGGCGATGCCGGAATAAAGCGCAATCCAGCCGGAGCTTCTTCCCATCATCTCCACCACCATGACCCGGTGATGGCTTTCCGCGGTGGAGCGGAGCTTGTCCAGGACTTCGGTCGCGGTGCGGACCGCGGAGTCGAACCCGAAAGTGACATCAGTTGCGTTCAAGTCATTGTCAATGGTCTTGGGCACGCCCACCACGGGCATGCCTTTTTCGAAAAATTGCTGCGCTATTTTCATGGTGCCGTCCCCGCCCACCACAATCAGGGCGTCCAGGCCCAAGTGCTCGAAATTTTCCATCACCCGGTCCGAGTAGTCCACAATCTCGATGCTGCCGTCCGGCTTTTTCTTTTCCCAGTGAAAGGGATTGCCCTTGTTGGTGGTGCCGATGATGGTGCCGCCCTGGTGGAGGATGTCCTTGACATCATCGATGCCGAGCGGCATAATCTGGTCCGGGTAAATCAGGCCGGTGAACGAATCGAGGATGCCAATCACCTCCCAGCGATAGTTGTTGATTGCGGTGAAGACCGCGGCGCGAATCACCGCATTCAGGCCCGGACAGTCTCCCCCGCCCGTGGATATGCCTATTTTTTTTATCGTTTTTGCCGGCTTTGCCATTTGCCCCTCCTCCAAGTCAAGCCTGGGGTTCAAAAAAGCATAGTAGAGATGATGAGCGGTGTCAAGAAAAGTAAAAAGTCAAAAGGGTAAAGTGTAAGGCCTGAAAAAGGCGAAAATGCCGGCGCGTTGGATGCGAGTCATCGAAATCGCGCCGGGGCAGGCAAAATGGTTTTGGCAGGAAACGGCCGGGGAGTAAATTCTTGAGAATCCTTTGACCCGGATGATGCGTCTAAAGCAGAGGGAGAGGGGAATGGTGTGTGTACAGGCATAATGCGGCGGTGAAGAGCCTGGTCCGTTTTTTGAAGTTTGGGGGTGAAAAATGGACAAGAAGGTCAAGGGCGTCTTTTTTGTTGACTATATCCGGATGATTCGCAGCCGCAAGGATGTTAACTGGCACGACTATCTTCTTCCCACGGACCTGCGCTTCATTCACCAGAAGGTCCTGGATGGGGAATGGTATCCGTTTGAGACTTTTGAGCGCATGGGCTTGGGGATTCTGAAGGAAATCGCGAACGATGACATGGAGGTGGTGAAGCTCTGGGGCAGGATTTCGCTGGAGGAAATTTGCCGCCAGCATGAGAACATCGTGTGCGCCCAAGACCCGGTGGAGTCCTTGATCCGGTTCCAGGTCATGCGCCAGGGCTTTTTCAACTTTGACCCGGTCAATATCATCACGCTGTTCAAGAATTACGCGCGGGTGGAAATCAAATACGGGATGAGCGACCGCGCGGAAGAGGCCGCGACCATGCAGGCCATCGGCTATTTGGAGCGGCTGCTGGAGCTTTCCGGGGCGAACAATGTCCTGCACAACTTTTTGAGCAAGAGCTGGGAGGGCCGCAAATCCACGGTGCTGGAGCTGAACTGGAGCAATGTCCGTCCGGAGATGAAAGTGATTGGCTCGCTTTTCCTTGACTATGTGAAGATGGTCAAATCGCGGAAGGATGTTGACTGGCCGGATTATCTTTTGCCGCGCGACATGCCTTTTCTCGCGGCCCAGATTCAGCCGCGGGAATGGTACCCGCTTGAGACTTTTGAGAGGATGGGGATAGGCATTCTCAAGGAGATAGCCAAAGGCGATTTGGACGCGGTTCGGCGGTTCGGCCAGACCGAGGTTGAAGCCCTGGTCAAGGTTTACCCGGACCTGATTTGCCAAACAGACCCGCGGGAGACACTCATGCGCTTCCAGGTGCTGCGCAAGAGCTTTTTCAATTTCGATGCCGGGAGCATCGACGCCATCCTGGGAAAATACGCGCGGCTGAAAGTCGAATACAGCATGTCGCGTCCGGCGGAGGAAGCCGCATGTCTGCAGGGAATCGGATTTTTGGAGAAGCTGCTGGAAAAAGCGGGCGCCAAGAAGGTTGAATACAAATTTTCAGGCAAGTCCTGGGATGGATACCCGACCACTATGGTGGAATTGAAATGGAAGTAGGCGGGAAGAGCGACTTTATTCTGGTCGCGACTCCGCTGATTTTTTCCCTTGCTTACGGCTTGTATCCCGGCTTGCGATAGGTTCCGCCGGACTCAAGCCACAGTTTTTGGGCTTCAAGGGCTTTGGGCAGGTCTTTGCGGGTGAGGAATTCCTGGACCCATTTGGGGATTCCGAACCCGGTTTCCGAGACCGTGCCGTACCGGCAGAGGGTGCGGCTGTCGTCAATGCGATAGAACTGCCAGAAGCCCTCCAGCCGCTTGAGCTCGTTTTTGAAATCGGGGTCCAGGTTCCAGTGGAAGGCAAATTTTTGCGGCTCATGGTACCAGCGCACGCGGAAATGAAGGGTGACAATCAGGATTTTTAACTCTTCCTCGTCCAGGTTGCCGTCCGGGAATTTTTGCGCCACGAACATCTTTTCCAGGTAAGGCACATATTCGGCCTGGCGCCAATCCTGGGCCATAAGGCTGTAAATCTTGTCAATCGGCTGGTTAACGACCAGCGCCGCCTTGATGAAACCCTTGCTCGTGGTTTCCTCCCGGCCAATGTCCTTGATGACCACAATCTCGCCTTTATTCAGCCGGGCAAGGTCCTGCTGCGAGAGACCCTGGTATGCTTCCGGGTCCTTGTCGGTTGGCGCTCCCGGGGGAGGAGCGGATAGGGCAGGGCAGGCGAGGAGGGAGAGCAAAATTCCCGGCGCAAGGATTTTTCCTAAAAATTCCATCTGGCCGCGCCTGGATTCATCGGTTAGACTTTTGGTCCCGGGCCGGAAAAGCCTCCACCGCTTCCGCCTACAGGAGGGGGATATCCGGCTCCACCTCCGCTATGATGCCCGCCGCGAGGGCCGTGGCGGTCATGTCCGCCGCCTCCGCCGCGGTCGTCTCTCCTCGGCGGGCGGCGGTCGCGCGGGGGTCTTTCCACATATCCTTCGGGCTTGGGCAAAAGGGCTTTTCTGCTCAACGATATTTTGCCGCTTTCCGTGTCATAGCCAATGCACTTGACTTCAACCTCATCGCCTTCCTTCACCACATCCCGCACATTGGGCACTCTTCGCCAGGCCAGTTCCGAGACATGCATCAAGCCCGAGGTTCCCGGGAAAATTTCCACGATGGCTCCGAACTCCATAAGCCTGCGCACAATACCCTTATAGACCTTGCCCACCTCCGGCTCCTGAATCAGGTTCTGGATGATCTCCAGGGCCTTGGCGTTGGCCGCTCCGTTGGCCGAGGCGACATTGACCGTGCCGTCATCCTCCACATCTATGGTCGCGCCGGTCTGCTCAATGATGGACCGGATGATCTTTCCTCCCGGACCAATCACATCTTTGATCTTGTCAATCGGAATCTTGATGGTGACGATGCGCGGGGCAAAGGGCGAAAGCTCGGGACGGGGCGCGGCGATGACCTGCTTCATTATCTCCAGGATTTTTCTCCGGCCCTCCCGCGCCTGGCTCAAGGCCTTGGCTATAATCTCCTTGCTCACCGCGGGAATCTTGATGTCCATTTGCACCGAGGTCACGCCGTTGTAGGTTCCGGCCACTTTGAAATCCATGTCTCCGGCGTGGTCCTCGTCCCCCAGGATGTCGGAGAGGATATCGAACCGGTTCTCATCCTGTTTCACCAGCCCCATGGCAATGCCGGCAACCGCTTCCTTCAAGGGCACGCCCGCGTCCATCAGCGCGAGCGAGCCTCCGCAGACCGTGGCCATGGAGCTGGACCCGTTTGACTCCAGGATGTCCGAGACCACGCGCACGGTATAGGGGAACGAATCGTGCCCGGGCATCACTCTGACCAGCGCGCGCTCCGCTAAGGCGCCATGTCCGATTTCCCGCCGGCCCGGGGCCAGCCGGTTGGAGGTCTCTCCCACGGAGAAGGGGAAGAAATTGTAATGGAGATAAAAAGACTTGTAGAACTCCTCGTCCACATGCTCGACCTTCCGCTCATCCTCGCGCGTGCCTAAAGTGGTCACCACCAGCGCCTGGGTCTCCCCCCGGGTGAAAAGCGCGGAGCCGTGCGTGCGCGGCATAACCCCGACCTGGCACTTGATTGGCCGGATTTCATCCATCTTCCTGCCGTCAATCCTCGCCTGCTTTTCAAAGAGCAGCTTGCGCATGACCTCGGCCTCCAGGGTTTCCAGCGATTGCCTGACCAGAGACTCCTTGCCCGCGAGGTTGTTATACTTGGCCAAAGTGTCCGCCAGGATGTGTTCCTTCAAAAAGCGGACCGACTCGCGCCGGGCGTTCTTGACCGGGATGGTCAATGCTCTTTCCATCTCCGCGGCATGGAGCGCGAAGATTTCCAGCTCAACGGCCTGGTCCAGGGTTTCGCGCTCATACTCCATTTTGGGCTTGCCAGCCTCCCGCCGCAGATTTTCCTGCAACTCAATCAGCGGCTTTATCTGGCCGTGCGCGAAAAAGATGGCCTCCAGGATGTCCTCTTCTGGAACCATCCGGGCGCTGCCTTCCACCATCAGGATTCCGTCCGCGCTGCCGGCCACGACCAGTTCCAGGTCGCTTTTTTCCACAAGCTCGCTCCGCTTGGGATTGAGCACGAACTGGCCGTCAATCCTTCCGACCTGCACCGCGGCGATGGGTCCCTGGAAGGGGATGGATGAAATCTCCAGCGCCGCGCTTGCGCCCACAAGCGCCAGAGCGCCCATCTGGGTTTCGGTGTCCGAGCTTAAGACCGTGGCCATGACTTGAGTATCGTATCTCCAGCCGTCCATGAACAGGGGCCGGATGGGCCGGTCAATCAGCCGGGAATTCAGGGTCTCAACCTCGGTCGGCCTTCCTTCCCGCTTGAAAAATCCGCCCGGTATTTTCCCGGAGGCGTAAAATTTTTCCTGGTAATTCACCGTGAGCGGAAGCATGTCCTCTTCCATCTTCTTGTCCTTTTCCGCCACCACCGTGACCATGATGATGTTGTCTCCATACCTGACCAGGACCGCTCCGTCCGCCTGCCGGCCCAGAGCGCCGGTCTCCAGACTAAACTCCCTGCCCGCGAAAATAATGCTTAGTTTTGAATACATTTCTACCTGTCCTTTGAGATTGTTCAAGGTTATTGTTTTTTGGGGATGGGATGGACCGAAACGCCGGATTATTTCCGAAGTCCAAGCTCGCTCACCAGTTGTTGATACCGGTCGAAGTTCTTCCGCCGAAGATAATCCAGCAAGCGCTTCCGCTTGCCGACCAGCATCAGCAAGCCCCGCCGGGAATGGTGGTCCTTGGGATTTTCCTTGGAATGCTCGGTCAGGTATTTGATCCGCTCCGTCAGCAGCGCGACCTGAACCTCGGAACTGCCCGTGTCCTTCTCATGCTTCCGATAGTTTGCCACCATTTCCTGCTTTTTCGATGTCTCAAGCGCCAAATTGATTCCTCCTTTTTATTTTTCAGCTTTTTTTATCGCTCTCTAATATAACAGCATTTTCCCAAATGTAAAGAGCGGAATTCAGCAGCGGCGCTCCCCAGGGAGAAAGAGGATTGGTCCTGAATGGTCGGGGCGGTGGGATTTGAACCCGCGACCACTGACACCCCATGCCAGTGCGCTACCAGTCTGCGCTACGCCCCGACGGTAATGGTATATTAGCTTTTCAGGCAGGTTTGTCAACTTGCGGAAAGGTGGGTCGCGAACTCAATAGGCGTCGATTTTTCTAAGCCGGAAATATCGCTCGCTCTGCCTGACCGTCTTGCGGATGTGATGCAGGCGGATGGAATCGTGGGGCCGAATCTCCAGGAACAGGTGGTTGATTTTTTCCCGGTCCGGGTTTCCGGCCTCCAGCTCGTGGACCAGGGCGCGCAAGGCCCGGAGCGACCGCTTCACAAAATGGTCAATTTCGGCCCGGGCCGAGCCATCGATTTTTTCAAACTCCACCGCGAACCCTGGGGGGTAGGGGAACTCGCTTGCGCCTGATGCTTTGCGGGCATTAACCCAAACCACCCGGCTGATGGTCGTCAGTTCCTTTCCCTCCAGCTCAATCACCAGGTCGGTCAGGTCGTTGGCCATGATTTTCAGGGGGCGGCAGGCGAGGAAAACTCCTCCGGCGCTGATGGTGATGGCCTTTGCCTGCCGCCATTTGTCGCGAAGGCAATAGCGGGCGTTAAGGTCGCATTCGCAGCGCTGGAATTTGCGTTCCCGCTTCCAGCCCTCCTGCAAGGCCGCAGCCGTCAAATCCTTGCTTCGAGACACAGCCCACTCCCTGTTTTCATCATAGCAATTTGTCCGCCAGAATGCAATTTGGGTATGGATTGATTTATAGTAGAATGCTATCGCGGTTTGAGGCTTAAAACCCGGCCGCGAAGCGCGGGAGGAATATGATGGACAAGGTCAGGGTTGCGATTATCGGCGCCGGGCCAGCAGGCATGACTGCGGCCATTTACCTGGCGCGCGCCGGCATTGCCTGCAAAATTTTTGAGCCTGGCGCCCCCGGCGGAACCGTTTTCCTGGTCCATGAAATCGACAACTATCCCGGGTTTCCCAAGGGAGTGCACGGCCGCGAGCTGGCCGCATTGATGGAGGCGCAGGTGAAAAAATTCGGAGTGGAGATAGTGCAAACCGATGTTTCCCGCGTGGAAAAATTCAACGGAGATTTTGTCCTTGCGCTCGGCTCGGGCCAAAAAATTTCCGCGCAGGCCGTGGTCGTTGCCACCGGGTGCCGCCCGCGAAGGCTGGGGATCAAGGGCGAGGCCAGGCTCTGGGGCAAAGGCGTGAGCTATTGCGCGACCTGTGATGGTTTGTTCTTCAAGGCGCAGGATGTGGCGGTGGTGGGCGGAGGCGACAGTGCGGCGCAGGAAGCGCTTTACCTCTCGCAAATCTGCCGGAAGGTTTTCATCATCCACCGCCGCGGCGAATTGCGCGCGAAAAAACTGCACCAGGACCGGGTCACGGCCAAGGATAACATCGAAATAATCTGGCGCACGGTTCCGGAAGAGGTTTTGGGAGATGAGGGCGTCAAGGGCCTTGTGCTCAAGAATGTGCAGAGCGGAGAGAAAAAAGAACTGGCCGTGGCCGGGGTTTTTTTCTATGTCGGGCTTGACCCGGTGAATGAGCCGGTTGCGGGCCTGGTGCATCTTACGGGGGACGGCTTTATCCGCGCGGGAGAAGATACTCGCACCAATATCCCGGGCATTTTCGCTGCCGGAGACATCCGCAAGAAAAACACGCGCCAGATTGCCTCCGCCATCGCGGACGGATGCAACGCGGCTTATGCGATTGAAGAATATCTGCTGGAAAGAGAATGACCCCGAAGACCCTTTACCGCGGCTGGTGCGAGATACGGATTGAAGGCCCGACCCATATCCTGGAAGCAGTCTCCGATTTCCTAACCTCCCTGGGCTCGGGAGGCGCCATTTTTTCCCCGCCGGCCAAACCTCGGCTCGGGCACGAGCTTTTGACCGGGTTCTTGCCCAATGACCGGGAGCTGAATTTCAACCTATCCTCGCTCAACGCCTACCTGGAAGGGTTGCGCCGGCTCTTCCCGGAACAGTCCCTTTCCCGGCCCAAGCTCCAGACCATTGTTGACCGCGACTGGCTGAACCAGTGGCGCGAGACCATTGTGCCGGAAAAGGTCAGCAAGAAATTCTGGGTGGTGCCGGAATGGCTCAAGGCTCCGCCCGCGGCCCTGAAGCCCGGAACCATGGTGATTCGGATGGAGCCGGGTCTGGCCTTCGGGACCGGGTTCCATCCCACCACCAAGTTCTGCATGGAATTCATCGAAGCGCTTGTGCCGCGCAAAGCCGGGACTGTGCTGGATTACGGCAGCGGAACCGCAATCCTGGCCATGGCCGCGGCCATGCTCGGAGCGGAAAAAGTTGTCGCCATAGACATTGACCCGCTCTCGGTCCGGGTTGCCGAGGAAAACATCGCCCGGAACAAGCTGCGGGGAAAAATCCAGCTGATGCTTGGGGGCCGGGAAACCTTCCGCCGGTTGACCAGGTTCAATTTCGATTTGATTGTTGCCAATCTTTTCGCGAATGAGTTGACCAGGCTTTGCGATTACATCAAGAAGCACCTCAAGCCCCGCGGGTACCTGGTGATGAGCGGCATACTCCCGGACCAGGCCAGGTCCGTGCTTCAATTTTATCGCCAGGCCGGATTCAAGCTGGCCAAGAAAAAGGAGCGCAAGGGATGGGTGGCATTGATGATGCGCAAAGGTTGAGAAGAACCATGCGCAGGTTCTTTATCTCCCCGCGGAGAATCCGGCGGGAACAGGGAAAACTGTTTGCGGACCTGGACAAAAATCTCGCGCATCATATCCGAACCGTGCTCCGCATCGGCGTCGGAGCGAAAATTATCCTGTTTGACGGCACCGGCGCGGAATATCTCGCGGAAATCGTTTCCTCCACCCCCTCCCATATCAAGGTCAAAATCCTGGAACTAACCTGGCCTCCAACCGAGTCCAGCCTGGAGATAACTCTTGCCCAGGCGCTTTTGAAGGAACAGGCCTTTGACCGCGTGCTGACCTCGTCCACGGAACTCGGAGTGAGCAGAATTGTGCCGGTGTTGAGCCGGAGAGCCGTGGTCAAAATCCGGGTCGCGGAGGCTGAAAAAAAATTGTTCCGCTGGGAAAAAATCCTGGAAGAGGCCGCGGCCCAGTCCGGAAGAGTCAAGCCGGCGGAGATAAGCCATGCCGTGGAATTCGAAAAATTGCTCATCCAGGAATTTGAGGGCGTCAAAATCCTGCTCTGGGAAAAAGCAAAAGGCGGCGAACTCGAAGAGCTGCGAAAGGGCCAGGACCTGCCAATGGCCAAAGGCAAAATCATGCTCCTGCTCGGTCCCGAAGGCGGATTCGAAGACGAGGAAGCAAAAAAAGCCGTGACCGCGGGTTTCATCCCCCTCGGCCTCGGCCCCCGTGTCCTTCGGGCCGAAACCGCGCCAATCGTTGCAATTGCGCTCATTCAATATCTTTTCGGAGATTTGAAAAAACCAGCCGATTAAGCCCGGGATTTGAACCACCATCCCATTCTTCAAATCGGTTAAATATCAACCACTTAGCTCAATATCATTGACATTCGGCCAAAAACATTTATAATGGGCTAAAATTTTTAAATGGGGAGGGAATGAACCTTCAGGAGTTGATTTTTCGCCTGGAGCGCTTCTGGGCAGACCAGGGATGTTTGATTGACCAATCGTATGATTTGGAAGTCGGGGCCGGCACCTTCCACCAGTCAACTTTTTTGCGCGCGCTCGGACCCGAGCCGTGGAAGGTTGCCTATGTCCAGGCCAGCCGAAGGCCCACGGACGGAAGATACGGAGACAATCCCAACCGGGTCCAGCATTATTATCAGTACCAGGTGATATTGAAGCCCAGCCCGCTGGAGGTCCAGGAAATTTATCTGGGCAGTCTTTCCGCGCTCGGGATCAATCCGCGCGAGCATGACATCCGTTTTGTGGAGGATGACTGGGAAAGCCCCACGCTCGGAGCCTGGGGCCTGGGCTGGGAGGTCTGGCTGGACGGAATGGAGATAACCCAGTTCACCTATTTCCAGCAGTGCGGAGGGTTTGACCTGTCGCCCATCCCCGTGGAATTGACCTACGGCATTGAACGCATCGCTATCTATCTCCAGGCCAGGGATAATATGTTTGAACTCAAATGGAACAATGACATCAGCTACGGAGAGCTTTATCACCAGGCCGAGCTGGAGTGGAGCAGATACAATTTTGAGGAGGCGGACCGGGAGCTTCTCTTCCGCCATTTTGACGATTTTGAAAAGGAAAGCCGGAAATTGCTCAAAAAGGGACTGGTCCTGCCCGCATACGACTGCTGCCTCAAATGCTCCCACCTCTTCAACCTGCTCGATGCGCGCAAGGCCATCTCCGTGAGCGAGCGCGTCAAATATATTGCCCGCGTGCGTTCCCTTGCCCGGCAATGCGCCGAGCTTTATCTTCGCAAGCGTTTTGAAAAATCCTTCCCCCTGCTCAAGGCCGACGCGGCGCGGAAAAGCGCCCTGGACCAGTATGCTTATGTCAAAGAGGTGAAAGACTGAAATGCCCGAGCTGGTCCTGGAAATAGGCTGCGAGGAAATACCGGCCCGGTTTGTTCCGGATGCGCTGATTCAGCTTGGGGAAAGGGCAGGGGAATTGTTCAACCGCGAGCGCATCGCATATCGAGGTTTGGAGACTCTCGGCACTCCCCGGAGGCTGGTCCTGGTAGTGAGCGGCATGGCGGAAAAACAGGAATCCAAGTCCATTGAGAAATGGGGACCGCAGGCAAGCCAGGCCTTTGACGCTTCCGGCAAGCCCACCAAGGCCGCGCTCGGCTTCGCCAAAAGCTTGGGGGTTGACCTGGAAAAAATACAGACCAAGGACAGCGACAAGGGCAAGAGGCTTTTTTACCAGACCGAGCAGCCGGGCAAAGAGACCAGGGGAATTCTTAAGAGCGCGCTGCCGGAACTGATTCTCTCGCTCAAGTTTCCCAAATCCATGCGCTGGGGCACGGGAAAGATAAGGTTTGCCAGACCCATCCACTGGATTCTTGCCCTCTTCAGCGATGAGGTGGTTGAATTCGAACTGGACGGCATCAAGGCCGGGAACCAGACCTTTGGCCACAGGTTCCTTGCTCCCCAAGCCATGCAAGCGAAAAATTTCGAGTCATACCAGGCATCGCTGCAAAAGGCCATGGTCATCGTTGACCCCAAGGAGCGGCAGAAGATGATGCAAGAGGCGCTGGCGAAAAAGGCTCAAGAACTGGGTGCGGAAATTTATCCGGACCCGGAACTGGTCAGCGAGGTGAATTTCCTCATCGAATATCCCGTGGTCCTGGCCGGCGAGTTCCAAAAATCATTCCTCCAGGTGCCGGCCGAAGTGCTCATCGCCTCCATGCGCGGGCACCAGAGGTATTTTGCGCTCAAGGAAAAAGGCGCGGAGCTTAAGCTCAAGCCCCATTTCCTTTTTGTGGCCAACACTCAAACCCGAGACGATTCCGTGGTGGTCAAGGGCAATGAAAAGGTGCTTTCCGCAAGACTGGCTGACGCGGAATTCTTCTACCGCGAGGATTTGAAAATCCCGATTGCGGACCGGGCCGAGCAGCTTGACCAGATGGTCTTCCAGACCGGACTCGGCTCTTACCAGGACAAGGCGCAGCGGCTGGAAAAATTGCTCATTATGATGCTCGATGACATGGGAATCAAGGACCGCGAATTCAAGGCTCACGCCAGGCGCGCGGTCAAGCTCTGCAAGGCCGACCTTCTAACCCAGATGGTCGGCGAGTTCCCGGAACTGGAAGGAATCATGGCCGGAGAATATGCCCGGGTCCAGAAAGAGCCGGAGCCGGTCTGGAAAGCAGCCCGCGAGCACTACCTTCCCAAAACCGCGTATGATATTGAGCAGGGAAGGCTTCCCCAGACCAGGCTCGGACAATTGTTGAGCATCGTGGACAAGGTCGATTCCATCACCGCCAGCTTTGTCACCGGCAACCAGCCCACCGGCTCCCAAGACCCCTACGGCATCAGGAGAATGGCCAACGCCATAATCGCCATCGCGCTCACCTTCGAGCTGGAATTCAATCTGGACCAAATCGCCCAAGGCTCCCTCAAATTATTTGCAGATTTGTTTGAAAATAAATCAGATAAGATGGAAAATGCCATCAAGCAATTTTATCAAATTAGATTAAGGAATATTATGATTGAAGATAAAATAGAATATGACATAGCAAATGCGGTGCTCGGGGCCTGGGACGGGAGCATGGTTTCCGCCTGGCAGCGGGCGAAAGCCTTGAGCGAGCTGCAAGGGGAGCCGGGCTTTGAGGATTTGTTTGTGGGCTTCCGGCGGGTGGCGCGCATCATTGAAACGACCGGGAGGCTGGACCCTTCGCTCTTTGAATACGCTGAAGAGAAGGCGCTCTGGAGCGCGTTTTTGGAGGTCAGGGCCGGCATTGAGCATTTGCTCAAGGAGCGGCAATGGAAGGCGGCGATGCGCGAGCTGGGCAGGCTCAAGCCTTTTATTGACAAGTTTTTTGACAAGGTGATGGTCAATGTTGATGACCCGAAAATAAGATTGAACCGCCATTCGCTGCTGGAAGCAATTGCCGGGGAGTTCCGTGCCATTGCGGACTTCTCGCAACTGGCCGGCGGAGAAAAGAATATCGAAGGAGGCCAAAATGGCTAAGCGCAGGAAGTATATTTACTTTTTCGGGGACGGCAAGGCCGAGGGCCGGTCGGAGATGAAGGACCTGCTCGGGGGCAAGGGCGCCAACCTCGCGGAAATGACCAACCTGGGCATCCCGGTTCCAGCCGGATTCACCATCACCACCGAGGTCTGCACGCATTATTTCGAGAACAACCAGAAGCTTCCGCCCGGCCTGGAGGTTGATGTGGAAAAAAATATCCACCGCATCGAGCGGGTGATGGGCGCGCGATTCGGGTACCAGACCAATCCGCTCCTGGTCAGCGTCCGGAGCGGAGCGCGCGCCTCCATGCCCGGGATGATGGACACCATTCTGAATCTCGGTCTTAACTTTGAAACCTTGCGGGGACTGGTTGAGCGGACCGACAATCCGCGCTTCGTGTGGGACAGCTTCCGCCGCTTCGTGCAGATGTACGGGAATGTGGTGACGGGCATTCCGGGGGACGAATTTGAGGCTTTGCTCGAGAAACTCAAGAAGGCCAGGGGCGTGGAGAAGGACATTGAGCTGGACGCTCCGGATTTCGAAAAGCTGGTTGGCCAATATATGGACTTGATTGCTTCCCATGGCAAAAAGTTCCCCGTGGACCCCTGGGACCAGCTTATCGGCGGCATCAAGGCGGTTTTTGAAAGCTGGAACACTCCCCGCGCCATCGCCTATCGCAGGATAAACAGCATCCCGGAGTGGTGGGGCACGGCCTGCAGCGTGCAGGCCATGGTTTTCGGGAACATGGGTCCGGACTCGGCCACGGGCGTGGCTTTCACGCGCGACCCGGCCACAGGCGATAAGCGATTTTTCGGGGAATGGCTTGCCAACGCCCAAGGCGAGGATGTGGTTGCCGGCATCCGCACTCCCATGCCCATCACCCGGGAGGCCAAGAAATCGATCAAGGAGGTCAGCCTGGAGGAATACATGCCCAACTGCTACCGGCAGCTGGTGTCAATCTATCACCAGTTGGAGCGTCATTTCCGGGACATGCAGGACCTGGAGTTCACGATTCAGAACGGCAGGCTGTGGATTTTGCAGACCCGGGTGGGCAAGCGCACGGGAATGGCCGCGGTCCGCATCGCGGTGGATATGGTGAAGGAACGGCTGATCAGCAAGCAGGAAGCGGTCAGGAGGGTTGAGCCGGCTGCGCTGATTCAACTGCTTGCGCCCATCTTTGACCTTTCGGAAAAAAAGCAGGCCGTGTCCCGGGGAAGGCTCCTGGCCAAGGGCATGAACGCGGGGCCGGGCGCGGCCTGCGGACGGGTGGTGTTCAACGCGGACGAGGTTGCGCATGAGGCCAAGAAAGGCCCGGTTTTGCTCGTGCGCAGCGAGACCAGCCCGGAGGACATCCACGGCATGGCGGTCGCGGTCGGCATTCTCACCGCGCGCGGGGGCATGACCTCGCACGCGGCGCTGGTGGCCCGGGGCATGGGCAAGCCCTGCATCGTGGGATGCTCGGCCCTGGAAATCGACTATGGCAAGAAGCGGATGAAGATCGGCAACAAGACCGTGAAGCAGGGAGATTTCCTGTCCATCGACGGCACCACCGGCGAGGTCATGGAGGGCCAGCTTAAAACCTACCCCAGCGAGGTCGTCCAGGTTCTGATTCAGAACACATTGAAGGCCAAGGACTCTCTGGCCTTCAGATATTTTGAGAAAATCATGGAGTGGGCGGATGAAATCCGCAGGCTGGGAGTGAGATGCAACGCGGACATTCCGAGGGACGCGTATGCGGGACGGAAATTTGGCGCCGAGGGCATCGGGCTTTGCCGCACCGAGCACATGTTTTTTGAGCCGGAGCGCATCGAGGCTATGAGGATGATGATTCTCTCCGAGACCCCGCAAGAGAGATGGAAGGCGCTGGAGAAAATCCTTCCCTATCAGAAGAGCGATTTCATCGGCCTGTTCCACGAACTCGCGGGCATGCCCATAACCATCCGTCTCCTGGACCCTCCGCTCCACGAGTTCCTTCCCAACACCGACAAGGAAATGAGGCGGCTGGCCAAGAAGATGAAGATGACCCTGGCCAAGGTCAAGAGTCGCGCCGGCCAGTTGCATGAATTCAATCCCATGCTCGGGCACCGCGGCTGCCGGCTGGGAATAACCTTCCCGGAAATTTACGACCTCCAGGTGCGAGCCATCATGGAGGCCGCTTGCGAGGTGGCCAAAGCCACGCGGCTGAAGCCGCTTCCGGAAATCATGGTGCCCATTGTGGGCCACAAGCGCGAGCTTTTAATCATCCGCGAGCGCGCGGAAAAAATCGTGGTCGCGACCATGAAGAAATACGGGGTCAGGCTTGATTACAAGATTGGCACCATGATTGAAATCCCGCGCGCGGCCATCACCGCGGACCAGGTCGCGGAAGTGGCAGAGTTCTTCAGCTTCGGCACCAATGACCTCACCCAGACCGCGCTCGGCGTCAGCCGGGACGACTCCGGCAGTTTCCTCCCGCATTATGTCCAGCTTGACATCTACGAGCGCGACCCCTTTGAGGCCATTGACCAGGAGGGCGTGGGCCAGCTCATGGAAATCGCGGTGAAGAAGGGGAGGACCACGCGGCCCAAGCTCAAGGTCGGCATCTGCGGAGAGCACGGGGGCGAGCCGAGTTCCGTGGAGTTCTGCCACCGCATTGGCCTGGATTATGTGAGCTGCTCTCCTTACCGCGTGCCGGTGGCTCGGATGGCCGCGGCGCATGCGGTATTGAAGGAAAAAGGGGAGGCCAGGGACCAGGACTGAAGGAAAAAAGAGCGGCTTAGGCGGCGGTGAGTATTTTTGGCCGGGATTGATGGCAGGCAAGTTGACAGGATTTTATTAGTCGGATAAAATTCTGGTTTAAGCGAGTGAAAAGACTTTTTTGGAGGGGGAAATGGGCAGGAAGCGAATTGTTTGGTGGGCATCTTTGGTAATGTTTCTGCTGGCAAGCCGGTCGTTCTCCCAGACCGATGGCTACACGCGGATGTATGGCATGAGTTCGCGGTCCGCGGCCATGGGTGGAGCAATGGTCGGAATTGCAGACGGCATAGATGCTCTGGCTTACAACCCGGCGGCGCTGGCGCTTAGCAAAGACTCTTTCACGCTGCAGCTCCAGTATTTTCCGGTGTCCGAGCTGAAGGTCAACGACACCGAGTGCGGGCCTGGCGGAATCGGCATTACCGCCGGCTTGACCCAGAAGGTGCTGCGCGACCGTCTCGGCCTGGGATTTAGCTTCACCCAGTCCGGCGGAGGCGGCAGCGGAGGCAACACTTACAGCTGGCCTTCTTTCGGGGGTCCGAGCATGTTCCAGACCTCGGGAGGCGGAGTGGGCATAGGGCCGATCTCCTGGGGCGTTGCGCTCAAGCTTCATGACACCCTGGCCATCGGGGTCATGCCCACGAGCAACATCTGGGTGCGAACCAGCCCCATTGAACTGGGCCTTGCGCAATTGCTCAAGGGCCTGCTCGGAGTCAGCATCGGCGCTCCGGCCACGGATGTCAATCCCAACATCGGCCTGGGTTTTTCCTTTGAAGATGTCAAATATTCCTTCTCCGTGGCCTGGCGGCCAATCAAATATTTGAGCCTGGGCTACGAGACCATACCGCTCACCAAGATGCGGCTGCGCGTGCCCCTGGTAATAAAGGCCGGCGGATTGATGGATGATATTCGCACAATGATTTTGAGCGACATCCAATCCACCCCTCCCATCCAGCAATACGGAGTGGGCGTGCACATACCCATTTCCCAGAGCACGTTCACCCTGGCCTGGAGCCAGCAGATACTTGGTTTCAAAAGTCTTTATGATGAACTTTATGGAGACTATTTGAAATATAACAACCCCATGCTCTCCGATGTGGTTAGTGTGGGATATGGAGCGCCCACTCCCATGGATAACGCGGTCGTGAACCGCTTTGGAGGGGAATATGTAATTGAGCTCAAGGGTCTGAAGGGCGTCCCCAAGGCTCTGGACCGGAGAAACGCGGAACTGGCCTTCAGGGGCGGATACTTCAAATGGAATTCCCCATACCCGGAGGAGCTTCACGGGCATGATTTTGACAGCGACGCTGATGTCTATTCCGCGGGCTGGGGATTGTCCTTTGACCGCATGGGCAAGAGCAGTTTGGCAAAGCCGTATGCCAATTCCAAGTTCTCCATTGATATGAATGTGCAGTATCTGGACCTTGCCCAAAAGGATTATACGCTTGCCTACGATTATTGGGGACAACCCCTGTCCTCGGGCGACCTGTATTTTTTCCATACTGAAGGCCAGATCTGGGTGGTGGGCCTGGAACTCACCTGGCTCTACTGAAGCTTGACAAAGGAGGGCGTAAATGAAGCGGCGAGATGGCAAAAAAGGGACCAGCTTCCAGGGGCTATTTGGGAATCTGATTTTGACCTTGGCGCTGCTAATCCTGGAAGGCTGCAGCGGTTTGTCCATTTCCGGCGCGGTCGGGCTTGATGACGAGGTGGGCGCAGGCGGGCTGCCGGAATCAAGCGGGGAATACGGCAAATTCATTGTTTACCGGGTAGCGAACGGCAAAATAAAAACCTTGGGCCAGGACTCCGACCATCACTACCATCTTTGGTATCATGTGACGGACCTGCCTTACTATCCCATTGCTGATTACCATCTAACCAGTGCAGTGATTTACAATGCTGACCATTGCGGAGACGGATGGCTCGACCAAACACCCTACGCACTCGACCCCAGTCAAACTATCTTCTACAAAGATTCTCCTGTTGACATCTGCGGCCGGCAGCCGAGGCGGTCGTCGGACCACCCGGAGGCGGTCACCGTGGACAATCAACTTTATTTATATTACACCAATTATCCCACCAAGAATTTGCGCAATCCTGCTCCGCCCTACGACTATATTTCCTGTGTGTGCTTTGCGGGGACTGCGAGTTGCCCGCCCGACGGAAATGTAGTGGACGGCGATGTATCTGCCAATTATGACTTTCCGGACTCGCCTGACCCGACCAATACCTATTCCGTGCTTGGAGGGCTGAATTGCAGTGTGAAGCTCTCTGTGCAAACCCCGGCGAACCGAGATGTCGCAGACCCCCCGGGGCCCCACACACCTGACCGCGACTGGCTTAAGATACCTGTGAGCCAATTAGGCTATGGCCAGATAGTGCCGGTCAAGGTCAGAATGTATTTTGACCAGCTGACTATGCGCGGCTCGCGAATTGTCAAAATGTCTCTTTATGAAACTGCTCCCGGCGCGGTTCCTGGTTCTTCTGATAATCCAGTCACCAGCACCAGGTTCGGATTTGATTATGCCCGGCAGCGCGACCCGGTTCTTGGCTATATGTTGCGGCCTGACCGCGACTACTGGCTGGAGGTGTCCGACTGGACAACCTTGAAAGGAACAACTCCGAAAAATGACCTGTTGACCATGATTTATTTTGAAGCCACCCCGACCTTGCCCTTAAGCTGGGACCCAACCTCGGCTATTTACCGGGCCACGCTTTTGCCCGCGCGCAGCGGAAATACCGACCTCGCTAATGGACCGTATTTTGAGCCGGATGATGTGACCACCAAGGTTGAAGACCTGTACCCGGACTGCGACGGCATACCAGACAGCGGGGATGAAGGGGACTGGGGAATGTACGATATTTGCCCGGTTGAAGGAGATGCGAATGTCGTGGGTAATGATATGACCGGTCTGAAGGACGGCGTCCTGGAATATTGGGAAGTGGACAACAAAGCCAATATCGATGATGGCGAGGTTTTCTCCGGCATCCCCACCAACCTGCCTTCCATGGGCTATGAAGCTCCGTCCGTGACCGTGGTCGGCAATGTGCTCTGGATGTTTATTTCCACCGGCTCGGGCATTTTCCAGCTTACCAGCCTGGACGGTCATGCGGGCCTGCAATGGGACTTGAGCAATATCTATAATAACAAACCCAGCCTCCTGCCCCGAAGCCTTGACCCCAATGCTCCCGGAGACCCGGAAGCGCCCGTGGTCAGCAGCGGCAGGTATGGAATATGCGACACCGATGCTAAGGGCGATGACCTCCAGGTGACGGCCAGGGGCAGGGGATATGCCAACTCGGTTTGCATAACCTTCGGCGGAAACGGCGTGCTGGATTCCTATCCCATGGTGGACGAGTTCAGCAACAATGTGATCAATTCCGGCGCAGACGGAGTAATCAACACCTGGTTCCTGCCCAGCTGCGTTTCCGACCAGCCTCCCCTTTACAGCGGCCAGGAGCTAAAAACCGAGGCCATCGGCAATCCGGACCTTATGTGCGGAGATTCAGTGCCGGGAGCCGATGATTACAGCGCCTACCTGATGGGGGATGACCAATGGGCCACCAATGAAATCGGCTTGAACCCTCCCGAATACTGGAGACGCCAGCACTGTAATCCGTTTTCAATCGGCGAACAGTTCGAGCAATGCGCCCTCGGGGGCAAATCCAACACCTGGATGATTACCATGGGCAAAGACGGCGTGCTCAACACCGTGCAGGAACGGCTCTCCGGGGATGACTATCTGTGCCACGGCAGCGGCCTGACCGGGATTTGTCCGGGAGCCAACGGCGTATTCGACCAGCCCGGGGTGGAGGCAGTCTTAAGCATCCTGAAAACCGCTCCCCAGGGAAGTGATTACCTCTGCGTGATTTCCCCGGCCGGAGGACTGGAATATGCCCGGTTCAAATACACCAATACCTATCAGCTCAAACACAAAAACATCATTCCCGGGTCGGAGCAGCTGATTTCCTATGATATCGCCCTGTATGATTATATGAACCCTTCCGCGGATATTCCGCTTCTGACCAGAGGAGTGGATTATCAGATTGATTATGCCAGCGGCCAGATAACCTGGCTGGGAAACAACTGGTTGACTCCGGTTTTTGGCGCCGGTGACCCGAGAAAAGATGTCCTGGTCGTGTATTACCGGTACACCGGCTCGCAAATTGGTATCTGCTCCGGCACCGGCACGATTGATACGGCTTACAATTTCTTTGTGGATTATAAGCTTTCGGACCATATCCTGGCCGGGCCTCCGGTTGAGTATCCGGCTCCGCTGGCCGGCCTGGTCGGCAAGCCCCGAGAGGACGCCAATGGCTTGGGTGATGTCCAGGTGGGCGTTGCCGGCGGCTCCACCATTTCCTGGGACCGCGCCCAGTTCCGTTTTGTCTGCTCCGGAACCGATTGCCCCATCTCCCCGGGCAGCGATAATACCCTGGATGTGGCCTGGCTGCGGGACGGAGATGCCGGTGAATATTCCCTTCCGCTCCAACCCTATATCAAGCCTAACCGCTATAACCTTTTCGGCCAGTTTGACGACTGGCTCTGCCTGATTGACAACCAATTGGCATTGTGCCCCGGAGGCAATGGCTATTTCCAGGTGTACCGGCTCTGGGAAAAGAAAGAGATGAAGCGCTACAAGGGCGTGGATGATGTTTTGAGTAATTTCAAGGACCCTCACAATTCCTGCTACAATCTGGAGCTTACGCAGGAGCGTTCCCACTTTTATAAGAACGACGAGTCGACTTATATTCTTTACGCCTATCAGGGTCTGATGGGCGACGACCGTGTGTCATGGGATGAGGGCAGCGGCCAATTTGTTCTCACCACCGGCTTGAACGGCATCAACCAGAGCTGCGCCTCTTCCAAGGATGATGAATTTATCTCCCGCAACAAAGGTCAGGCCTACCAGCCTATCATCAATGCCGGCGCGGACCTGCAGATGGAAACTCCGGCCTTGCAGGACAAGCTCAAATCCATCGAAATTGAAGGTGAAGAGCCTCTTCTCAAAATCGTTTCCGGCGATGACGGCCTCTGCAACAGCTTCAGAATCGGGGATGACTTGTCAGACATATTCATGGGCACCGGCGCTCCGGACTATCCGTGCGTGAAAGCTGGTCCCAATGGCTATGCGGACACCCAGGCGCAGGGCAATGACAGTCAGCTTTATCTGCCGGGCGAGAAAACCGGGTTTGACACTTTCGGAGTTGACACCCCGGAAGTTGTCGCTGACGACAATAAGCTTTACTTGTTTTACACCGGTCTGGGCTGGAAAAATATCCCGGAGCAGACTCCCCCTGACCGCGGAGCTTTGGCCAGCAACGGCGAATGCAAACGGCCCGGCCTGGACAACAAGTGGGGCAATCTCGCTACGCAGTATTCATCCACAACCGATAAAGCTCAAATCCATGAAAGAACTTTTTACACATCCAGCGGCGACTTCAATGGCGCGCTTTATAATGCTTTGGATGATAACCAGGGGGTGATGCTCGCGCCGAGAATCGGCGTTGCCACCAGCACTATTGACCGCATCAATGCCAATCCCTCGGACTGGGACCGCGTGCTGGACCCTGCGGTTGATGTCGGCAAGATATGTTATGGCGCGCTTGCCGGCGGGCTGGGCAGCATCAGCCTTGGAGGCTCATCCTTGACCGGGGGCCTGGAGGTGGCGCCTTCATTCAACTATATGGGAAGTTTTTCGCCAGATGTGCTCATCAAGTATGAAGGCGACCAGCCCATTTTCCTCATGTGGCTTACCGGCATTTACAGCATAAAGACCGAAGCCTCATACGGGTCGAACGACGAATTCAACGGGATTTACAAGCCCGAGTACCAGGTCGGCCTGGCAAGAAGCATTGACGGCAAACATTTTGATACGGCCAATGACATCAATCCCTTGCTGGTCAGCGGAGACCTGTCGCTTGACTTGAATATAATCATCGGAGACAATACCCAAAAATACTCCTATCTTAACCAGACCGTTTTTCCGGGCGCCGAGGATGAGACCTATGGAATGGTCGTAAGGATGACCAAGATTATTCAGCCGCTGCCCTCTTCCGGCAATCTTTATCCGGAAATTAATTTATTGGCAGACCAGGACTGGCTGGGCTTTGGCATAAGGAACGGATTCCTTTACAGCGGCGGCATCATGGGAATGCTTTCCTGCGCGATGAACCCCGGCCAGGCCCGCGGAACCCAAATGGCCTTCCAGATCAGCGCGACCCTCATCATCCTGCTGCCGGTTGCGGGCCTGCTCCTCTTGAGGTTCCGGGGCAGAAGGAACAAGAACACCTGAAAAAAATAGAAGATAGCGCCGGCGGGGAATCCTCTTCAGGGTTCCCCGTTTTTTTTTCGGGCAAGCTAAAGCTTGAAAACCTCGGAAGCCGCAGCCGGGGGCTCCTCGCCGAGCTTGAACTGCTCCACCATCTCGTTGAGGTCGCGGGAGAGGAAGGATAATCCCTCAACCGCTCTTTTCACCTCTTTGACCCGCTCGGTGTTTTCTTCCGCCACCTTGCGGATATGCTTGACCGCTTCCAGGACGGTCTGGCTGTTCTTAAGCTGCTCGTTCTGGGCGGTGTTGATGTAATTGACGATCTGCGAGATGTTCTCAATGGCCTGGGTAATCTGCTTGCTGCCCAAGTTCTGCTCCCGAATCGCCCGCTTGACCTGCTGCGCCACCTGTTCCACCCGCTGCGAGGCCTTGAAAATAAGGTCCGAACCGCGCGACTGCTCCTGAATGGCCTGCGCCACCTGCGCAATCATGGTGTTGATGTTCTCGAAAAATGAGGTGACGCTCTTGATATGCTCCCGCTGCCGAACGACCGCGGAGGCAATCTCGCTCGTGCGCTCCCTGCTCACCCGCGCCCGCTGCAAAATCTGGCCGAGCGCGGCGCCGGCCTCCTGGCTAAGCCTAACCCCCTCCTCCACATCCTTGGAGCTTTTGAAAACCGTGGCCACCGCGTTCTGCGCGCCTTCCTGCACCGCCTTGATCAAGTCGGCGATTTCCTTGGTCGATGCGCTGGTCCGCTCCGCCAGGTCCCGGATCTCGTCAGCCACCACGGCAAATCCCCGGCCGTGCTCGCCGGCCTGCGCCGCGATGATAGCCGCGTTCAGCGCGAGCAAATTGGTCTCCTCGGTAATGTCGTCAATCACATTGAGGATGTTGCCGATTTCCTGCGCGCGCTCGCTCAAGCTGTCGATGACCGCTGCGGCCTCTTCCGAACTCTTGCGGATGCGCTCGATGCCCTTGTTGGTCAGCTCCACCGCCTTGGCCCCCTGGTCCGCATCCTCGGAAACCTGCTCGCTCAAGCTCGCGGTATGCTGCGAGCTTTCGCCCACGGTGAGGATGCCGTTTCCGACCTCCTGCAGGCTTTTCACCGCCTCGTTGCTGCGGCTGCTCAACTGCTGGACATTGGTGGCGACCTCCTGCAGCGAGGCGTTCATCTCCTGGAGTGAACTCGTGGTTTCCTCCACCGCCTCGGAAAGCGTTTCCACATTCTTGGCCACCTCGTCAATGGTCGCGCTCATCTGCAAAATGGATGCGCTCGATTCCTCGGCGCTGCGCGCCAGGGTTTCCACGCTCTCCGCGATCTGCCGGTTGGAAAGGTTCATCTCTTCCATGGAAGCGCTGGTTTCTTCCACCGAGCTGGATTGCTGGGCCGCTCCCTGTTCAATCTGGTCGGAATGAAGCGCGAGCTTGGTGTTGGTGTCGCTCACCGAGTGGCTCGCGGAATCGATCTTGCCGATCATGTTCCGCAGGTTTCCAATCATTTTACTCAAGTTGAGCGCGAGCGCGCCAATCTCGTCCTGGGAAAGCACGCCCACGCTTTCCTGCAGGTTGCCCTTGGCCACTTCCTGGATGGAGCGGGTGATGGTTCCGAGCGGGGCGTCAATCTCCACCACCGAGAACCGGGTGTAGACATAGGTCAATAACATGGCAAAAAACGCGGCGAAGATGATGAATCCCCAGACCAGGTTCAGGCTGGCCTCATGGGTTTTTTCCGGGATCAGCACAAAGACATGGTTCTGGCTGTCAGCCGGGCGGTGAACCACGGTGTAGCGATTTTTCGAGATAACCGCGGTGTAAACCTCCTCGCTGCTAAGCTTGAAAATGAGGGGCATATTAAAGGCCAGTTTTATCTGCTCCGGGTGCAGCACCGAGCGCCAAAGGTCTTCCAGTCCCGGAGCCACATCCCCGCTAAGCAGCTTGCCCTGGTCATCGGTCAGGATGATGTAGTCCTCGTAGTCAATCCGGAGTTCCTTGGCAAACAGGTTGAAACTGTCCAAAGCCGAGGCCGTTCCCTGCAGGTTCAGGCGGTCAATGTAAAGCTGGCCGTTGTGCAGCTGGAAGCTGACGATGGCGTTGCTGTAAGACAGAGCTCCGGTGAGGATGACCAGGGACACGCAGAAGGTGATGGTTGAGAGCATGGTCTTGTTCCTGATCTTGTGCCGGGTGCTGTTGAATTCCGGGTCCTCAACCATCTCCGGGAATTTCTCAATCAGTTCGGAGATGAAATCAATGAGAACCCTGCGGGTGGTGAAATACTGGAAAAAAGAAATCACCCCGCCGATGCAGAGCGCTCCGAAAAAAAGGCACAGGTCTTCGCTGAAAGTCAGCCGGAACACAGGCAGGAAAAAACCGCACAAAAGCAGGGTAATGCCTATGGCATAGAAAACGAGCGAGAGGTACATGGTGACAAAAGGAGCATTGAGCGCGATTTTGACCGCCTCGTGAGCCTCTTCCCTGGATTTCAAGGGGGAGTCATCTTCCGCGGCGAGGAACGAGAAAATCGGCTTCATGTGGCGCATGACGATGAGATAATGGATTACGAGGAAGGCGATGGCCACGCTCGCCAGGGAGCCGAGTCCGTAGCTGAAAAAGTAAAAACTGCGGTGGTAGGCGTCCACCAGTTGCCGGATGGGGATGTTCATGATCTGTCCGACAAAAACGGGCATCAGGGGCATACCGAAGGTGTTGGTGCTTAAGATTGCCCAGGTGATCCTCCTCCTGAATCCCGGCGCAGTCAATTTTTGCTTCCTGGCCATCATCTGGTTCATTCCTCCACGCTTATTCCTGGGCCAGAAGCCAGAGCAAAACGCTCAACCCGATCAGCCCCTCGCAAATCACGGCCAGAACCGCGGTGGTCCAGCGCAGAGTTTTGCGATTGCCGAGATAAAAGCCGGCCGGCAGGCCGACCACCAGGCCGGCGATGATGCTCGCGAGGGCGCGGTAATTGCCCATGAGCAGGAAATCATAGCGGTTGGGATAAAGGGTTGGCTGCGGCTTCATCGCGCCGGCGAGTCCGAGGAGAATGAGCACGCTGTAGATTACGGTCATGGCCACGGCCGCGGTGTAGTTGGCGTTTTGCACCCGGTCGGACACATGGAAATCTTCCAGGAAATTGGACGCCAGGTTGATTAGGGTCCAGTTGATGACCAGCGCCACCAGGATGACATTTACATCAAACAGGCCAGGCGTGAGCCATTCTCTGATTGTCATCTCGTCCTCCTTCAACGAAAAACATGTTTGCTTCGCCCTGCTTGAGTTCCAGGTCAAAGACTTTAGCGAATTCCCGGACCAAGCCCGGGACCGCGTCCCCGGGTTCCAGCCTTTGGCCGGTAATTTCCAGGTATGATGTCATTTTTCTCCGGGCGATTCCGCAGGGCACGATCAGTTCAAAACCGCCCAGGTCCGGGCAAAGATTAACCGCGATGCCGTGCCTTGAGACCCGGTCCTGGATGCGCACTCCGACCGAGGCTATTTTTTTGCCCTGAACCCACACTCCAGGATATTCCAAATCCCTGTCCGCTTCAATTCCGTTTTGACGCAGCCATTGGATCACGGTGTCTTCCAGCTTGTTGACGAATTTTTTGGAAGAGAGATTGAAAAGGTTCAAATTGAAAACAGGGTAGGCCACCAGTTGCCCGGGGCCGTGAAAAGTGGCCTTGCCCCCGCGGTCGGTATGGAACAGCTTGATGCCTTTCTGCACAAGCGCATCCTCGCTCACCAGAAGCTCGGTTTTGCCCTCGTCTCCCTTAAGCGAATACCCCAGGGTGATGGTGGGCGGATGTTCGAGGAAGAGAAGATAGCCGGGAAGCGCTTGCTCCTTCAGCTTCCGGCTCAATTGCAGCTGGAGACTAAACGCGGATTCGTAGTCCACCACGCCGAGTTCATAATATTCCACGACCGCCTGGCTCATTGCCTCAAATTATATCTGGATAAGGAAGCTAAATCAAGGATGCCCAGGACGCGGGACTATTCCACTTCGCACTTGATGGGAACTTTGTGCGCGGGCCGCTTCTCTTCCTTGGGCAGGGTCAGTTCCAGGACCCCGTCTTTCAAAGCGGCATGAACTATGGCGCAGTTGACCTCCGAGGGCAGGGGGAAAATCCTGGTGAACTTGCCGTAAGGTCTTTCCAGCCGGAAATGTTTTTCCTCCGGGCCGGGCTTGCAGAGTTTGCGCTCGCCTTTCAGAATGAGCTGGCAATCGATTACTTCGATGGAGATATCCTTGCGGTCTATTCCGGCCAGGTCGGCCTTAAGCACGAACCGGTCGTCCAACTCCACCAGGTCCACCACGGGCAGCCAGTCGGATTGAAGGGACGGCCCGGTGGCCAGGTGATGCTGAATCTCCTCGTCCAGCAGGCGGCTCATCATCTCGCTCAAATGAGCGATGTCCTTGAAAGGGTCCCAGCGCTTAACCATCTTGCTTTATCGATTCTATCAGACTTTGCGCTGTTTTCAAAAAGGAAAAGCCGGGATTGATGCCCGGCCTTTCAGATTTTTCATTTCTTGCTCGTGTCTTCGTATTCCGCGTCGATGACGGTGTCTCCCGGCTTTTCTCCTGGAGGAGGCGTTGACCCGGGCTGTTGTTGCGGGCCTTGGGTCCCGCCGGGTCCCTGGGCGCGCATCCGGTAAAGCGTTTCTGCCATGCGGTGCGAGGCCTGGGTGACCTTGGCCAAGGCCGCGTCCATCTGCTCTTTGCTGTCCCCCTGGACCGCTTTCTTGCCCTCGGCAATGGCGTCCTCAAGCTGCTTGAGCTCGTCCTGGCTCAATTTGTCCTTGTGCTCGTTCATGGTTTTTTCTATGTTATAGATCATGGAGTCCAGCCGGTTCCTGGCCTCAATCACTTCCTTGCGCTTGCGGTCCTCTTCGGAGTGGGACTCGGAATCCTTGACCATGCGCTGGATGTCGGTCTCGGTCAAACCGCTGCCTGCGGTGATGGTTATGGCCTGGGCCTTTTGCGTGGCCATGTCCCTGGCCGAGACATTAAGGATGCCGTTGGCGTCGATGTCAAACGAGACTTCAATCTGGGGAATTCCCCGAGGGGCCGGGGGGATGCCGATGAGGTGGAACCGTCCGAGGGTGCGGTTGTCCCTGGACATGGGCCGCTCGCCCTGAAGCACATGAATTTCCACCGAGGTCTGGCTGTCTTCCGCGGTGGTGAACAGCTCGCTCTTGCGCGTGGGGATGGTGGTGTTCCTCGTAATCAGAACCGTCATAACTCCTCCCAGAGTTTCCACGCCCAGGCTTAGCGGCGTGACATCCAGAAGCAGGATGTCCTTGACCTCTCCGGCCAGCACTCCGGCCTGGACCGCGGCTCCGAGCGCAACCACCTCATCCGGGTTCACGCCTTTATAAGGCTCCTTGCCGAAAACCTGCTTGACCAGCTCCTGCACTTTGGGCACCCGGGTGGAGCCTCCGACCAGCACCACCTCGTTCACCTGGTCCGGGCTCAACTTGGCGTCCTTCAAAGCCTGATTAGCCGGGCCGTGCGAGCGTTCAATCAGGTCTCCTATCATCTGCTCCAGCTTGGACCGGGAGAGTTTGATGTTGAGATGCTTGGGACCCGAGGCGTCTGCGGTGAGGAACGGCAGATTGATTTCGGTTTCCATCACCGAGCTTAGTTCGATTTTGGCTTTTTCGCCCGCGTCCTTCAGCCGTTGGATGACCATCTTGTCCTTGCTGACATCAATGCCGGTTTCCTTCTTGAACTCCTCCACCAGCCAGTTGATGATGCGCTGGTCAAAGTCGTCTCCGCCCAGGTGGGTGTCGCCGTTGGTGGACTTGACCTCAATGACATTGTCGCCAACCTCCAGGGTGGAGATGTCAAAGGTTCCGCCGCCGAAGTCATAAACCGCAATAACATGATTTTTTTTCTTGTCCAGGCCATAGGCCAGGGCCGAGGCGGTCGGCTCGTTGATTATGCGCTTGACCTCCAGACCCGCGATTCTGCCCGCGTCCTTGGTCGCCTGCCGCTGCGCATCGTTGAAATAGGCCGGAACCGTGATTACCGCTTCCTTCACCTCCTCGCCCAGATAGGCCTCTGCGGCCTTCTTGAGCTTCTGCAGAATCATGGCGCTTATCTCCGGAGGCGAATAGCGCTTGCCCGAAACCTCGACCGTGGCGTCTCCGTTCGGGCCTTCAACCACCTTGAACGGAACCATCTTGATCTCCTGCTGGACCTCGCCGTATTTGCGGCCCATGAACCGCTTTATGGAATAAACCGTGTTCTCGGGATTGGTGATGGCCTGGCGTTTGGCAATTTGGCCCACCAGCCGCTCGCCGTCCTTGGTGAACGCCACCACGCTCGGGGTCAGCCGGTTGCCTTCCTCGTTAATGATGACCTTGGGCTCGCCGCCTTCCATGGTCGCCACAACCGAATTGGTGGTGCCCAAGTCTATGCCGATAACCTTGCCCATTAAAAATTACCTCCTTCGCATAGACTAATCGCGAAATCCGCCTCGAAAATATAATCATCCGGGCGAGTTTTGTCAAGCAGGACAAATTCCGGTTTGCGTTCTAGCTGCCTGAATTTATTTGGTTTTTTTGCCTTTTTTCTTTTCCATTTCCTGCTTTAAGATGTTAAGTTCCTGCATGAAGAGTTCCGTGGTTATTTCGCCCAGCTCCTTTTTCATCATAAGATTTAAAAGCTCGTCGAACTGGAATTGCTTTTTTCTGATTTCAGCCTCGAGATGGTTGATTTTTTTAAAAGCGAATTCCAGGCTCATCTCACTGGTTGTCTCTGCGGGTCCTGCTTTGTCTTCGCCCTCCAGGCCGAAGACTTCGTCTGCGACCTTGACCGCCTCGATTTTTTCTTCCGCGGCCGGAGGCGGGGTTTCAAAGATGTCTGATTCCGGCGCGACCCCGGTGACATCTTCCATGCTTCCCAGGCCGGCCGGCTTGGGTTTAGGCTCTGCCGGCGGTTCCGGTTTTTTGGATGGCAGCACGGCTTCGAGTTTTTGTTCGATCTCCCGCTCAAAGGGCAGCACTTCTTCTTCAGCCAAGACCGGGCCGGGCCTGGTGCTTGCCGGAGACGGTTCCTCATGCTCGGCCCAGAAGTCGTCCTCCGCGGATTCAGGCTTGACCAGGCCGGTTAATTCCCGTTCCTCTCCGGTTGAAGGCTGGGGTTCAAAAGCTGGAATTTCTTTTGCCGTGCCCGCTCCAGGGGCAGGCTCGCTTTCGCTTTCCGGGGCTGGGGGCGACACTGCTTCGCTTGCGCCCTGCGGCTGCCAGGACACGAATTCGTGCGCCGGGCTTATCTCCAGTTTTTCGTCTTCTCCGCCTTCGGGTAATTCAATGGAAATTTCCTGACGGGCCGGAGGTTTCTGCTTCACCGGTGGTTTGGGTGGAGTCGCCTTTTTCTCCACGGCCGGGGTTCCCATTCCCAAATCCGGCACCCTGTAGAAATCGTCTTTGGGTGCCGGCTTTTCCTCGGGGACCGGCGCAGGCGGAGGACTGAAGGATTCAACCTCCGGAACTTTGCCTACTTTTTCCCGGATGGGCGCTCGGCTGGGAACGCGTTCGGTGGAAGACCAGACTCTGGCCCTGGGCTTGGCCGGAGCATCCGCCCGGACCATGACCACCTCGTCCCTCACCACCTTGACATCGTCGTCCGGGGTTATCTCCACGCCCTCGCTTTCCGCTTCTTCCAGGTCAACTATCTCGGGCATACCCTCGCTCGGCTCTTCGCCGCCCAGAATAAGTTCCACTTCTTTTTCCGGAGCGGACTTTGGCTGCCGGGGAGGCGGAGCAGCCCGGGGCTGCGTATGCTCTTTGCGCAAATCCGATGGCCGGGCAATGTCCGGCCTGCCCCTGCTGTCCGCTATTTCCTCGGGATGGTAATGACCGTAATGCTCGAGCACCCTGGTGATGGCAGACTCATTGGCCAGGACCGGCTCGACCTTAAGCCCGGTGAGGAACTGGACCTCATCCAGTATTTTCAAATTGGAGGGGTCGCTCATGGCCAGGGTCAGAATTTTTTTCTTGGCTGGCCCCTCCTTGATGAAAACCGGGACCACGCTGTATTTTTTGGCCACGGACTCGGGCAGCGCGGCAAAGGCCTGGTCGGAAATCCTGCTTTTGGTCAAATCAATGGCTGGCATTTTGAACTTGTCGCTCATGAAGCCCAGCAGTTCGGATTCGGTGATGAACCCGAGGTCCACCAGGCACTGGCCGAGCTTGCCTCCCCAGCGGCGCTGGTGGCCGAGTGCGGCCTGGAGCTGAAGCTCATCAATCAGGCCGGACTTGACCAGCAGGTCTCCGAATTTTTCTCCGGGCTTTTCCGGCATCTTCTGTCCCTTGCTTCTCCTAAGCCTTCTCTTCAGCGGCCAAGGGGTAATATTCATACTGTTCCTGGTGGAAATTATCTTTAATTTCCACCTTGACCCGGACCTGGTGCTTTTCCTGAAGCCGGTCCAGCAGGCGCTTTTCCTCGCCCATGAGCAATTCCGCCACTACAGGATTAGCATACAATCTAACTGCCTTTCCGGCAAGTTCGCTCCGGTTTTTAACCAGGTCGCGGTAGATGCCGTAGGCAATCGTGCGCCTGTTCTTGAGGTATCCCTTGCCCTCGCAGTAGGGGCACGGCTCGCAGAGTTTCTTGGGCAGGCTCTTGGAGCTGCGCTTTCTGGTCATCTCGGTCAGGCCGATCTCGCTGATTCTCACCACCACGCTCTTGGCCTTGTCCTTGCTCAACTCGGCCTTGAGGGCCTCGGTGATTTTCTGCTGGTTCTTGATTCGGCTCATATCAATGAAGTCAATGATGATGATTCCTCCCACATTGCGGAACCGGAGCTGGGACACTATCTCCTTGGCCGCCTCCAGATTGGTCTTGAAAATGGTCTCCTCAAAATCGCGCTTGCCCACATATTTGCCGGTGTTGACATCGATGGTGGTCAGCGCCTCGGTCTCGTCAATGACGATGAAGCCTCCGCTCTTGAGCCAGACCCGCTTGTCCAAAGCCCGGTCCAGCTCCAGCTCGATGCCGAATTTGTCAAAGAGCGGCTCCGGGCCGGTCCAAAGCTCGGCCGCATTTTCGCGCTCCGGATTGGTCCGGCGCAGAAAATGCTTAAGGCCCTCCATCCGGTCCGGGTTGTCAATGATGATTTTTTTGGTGTCCGCGGTGAAATATTCGCGCAGCACCCTGAACTCCAGTTCCGGTTCCTGGAAGACCAGGCTGGGAGCGCTGCTGTTCAAGGCTTTTTCCCTTAGACTTTTCCACTTGCCGAGCAGATATTCCCCGTCCGCACGGATTGCTTCCTCCCGGGCCTGCGCGCTCGAGGTGCGGATGATGAAGGCTCCTGGCGAATCCCCCCGCACGCTGTCCACCAGCTTTTTCAGCCGCGAGCGTTCCCGCTCATCCTCAATCTTCCGGCTCACCCCCATGTGCCTGCTCTCCGGCATGTAAACCAGGTGGTAGCCCGGGAGCGTGATGTAGGTTGTGAGCTGCGCGCCTTTTTCCCCCAGCGGCTCGCGCAGAACCTGGACCAGGATGTCCTGGCCCTCGCGCACCAGGTTCTGAATCTGCTCCTCGCCGGTTTTCTTCCGGTCCTTCTGCTCCATGCCATCAAGTTCCATCTCGTCCTGGAAAAAACCGGCGATGGATTGCGACACCTCGGCCACATATAGAAACGCGGACCGCTCCAGGCCGATGTCCACAAAAGCCGCCTGCATCCCGGGCAGAACCCGGAGAACTTTGCCCTTGTAGATATTGCCGACTATGCTCTTTTCCTTGTCCCGCTCAATGAAGACCTCGGCCAGCTCCCCGTTTTCAATCAGCGCAACCCGGGTTTCAAAATCCTCGGCATTCACCAGAATCATTTCCGCCATTTTTGCTCCTTATTTCCGCGGATACGGCTCTGCAGGCCGGCGCCGAACCGCGGTCCCGGGATAGTCAACTGGACGCTCCTCCCGGAAACGAACCCCGGTGCGGCAAAGCCGGAGCCGGGCCAATTCCTCATCCCCTAGACCGAAAACCGCAGAAATAACCTCCTGCGGCTTCGCGCTCGGCCCCCCGGTATTCGTCAATCCGAATTTTACTTTATTTTCAGATACTAATTCCAAAAACTTTATCTTTTGCTTCAGGTCAAGGGAACGGTCTCCTTTTTCGCGTTTCTGCACAATCACAAAGCTCTGTCGGTCTTTGAATCTGTCGATTTTTTCCTGGGTGAAGATTCCCGTCCCTTCGGCCGCTGCCGCTTCATATTCCATGAGGGTTATCATTTGGGATATGGAAGGGGCCTTGAGGGAAATTTCTTTGGTCTCGAGAATTTCAATGCCTGGGGGCAAGGCTTGGGCCAGGGATTTTTTCAGGTCATCGTCGCTGATATGTTTGAGAATTTCCAGCTCCACGAATTCGGCCTGGGTTTCGACTCCAACCGGGGGCGCCGGGCTGAAGGATATTTTGGGAAGGGGATGATAGCCCTGGGAGTATCTCATGGGCAGGTCTGCCCGGCGCACGGCCCGGAGAAACATGCGGTTGTTCTCCAGCAGGCCGATGAAACGGAGGTCTCCCATCCGGCAATACCTGACAAGATAGCGGAAATAGAGGTCCGGCTGGGTGGGCAGCCGGTCAAGATTTCGGAGCAACTCCTCCGCGCTTTTTTGCGAAAGCGCCGGGCTGACTCTCGGCTTGATGGCTTCCTGGTCGCACACCCCGCAGTTCTGGATGCAGCCTGCCTCTCGGCAGTCATCGCTTATTTCCGCTTGATGCGCCCGGCCGCGTTCAAGCCGTAAAAACTCGCTGCTGACTCCGGAGTCAAGGGCCGCGCAGGGGAACAGAAAATTTTCAGGCCGTTCCTTGAGGTAGTCCTCGGGGGCGATATTGTTTTCCGCAAAGGCCTCAAGCCAGGCGTTGAATTTGAACTGCTCGGTCCAGCCGTCAAAGCGGGCGCCTTTCTTGTGAGCGGCTTCAATGGCGCCGGCCATCTCCCGTCCGGCCCGGCTGAAAACTCCCTCCAGCAGGCTGTTCCTCGGGTTTTCCATCTTGAGCCTCACGCGTTCCCTTGCCAGCTCCTTTTTCAGCCTGGTCTGCAGCTCGGAAAGCTCTGCCAGTCCGAGCTGTTTTTCCCACTGGAAGGGGGTGTGCGGCTTGGGCACAAAACCGCTCACGCTCAAATTGAGATGGGCGGACGGCTGGTTGCGCCTGGCGCTCCGGCAGAGCGATTTGGCCAGGCTCACGATTCCGGCGATGTCCTCTTCGTTCTCCGTGGGCAGGCCGACCATGAAATAAAATTTGAGCGACTTCCATCCGGCTTTGAGCGCCTTTTCGCAGCTGTTCTCAATTTCCTGGTCAGTGATGGCCTTGTTGAGCACGCGCCGCAGTCGTTCGGTCCCGGCCTCGGGCGCAATCGTGAACCCGGTTTTTCTCACCCGCTTGATGGCTTCCAGCAGAGCCGGGCCAAGCGAGACCGCGCGCAGGCTGGGGAGGGACACCGCCACCCGCCTGGGATAGTGCTCCACAATCAGCCGCACAATCAGCTCGTCGATTGAGCTGTAATCTCCCGCGGAAAGACTCAAGAGCGAAAGCTCTTCATAGCCGGTGGCCTTGAGTCCCTGTCGCGCCAGCTCCAGGACTTTTTCCGGGGAGCGCTCTCGGTAGGGCCGGTAAATTATTCCCGCGTGGCAGAACCTGCAGCCGCGCGTGCAACCCCGGGCGATTTCAATCACATAGCGGTCGTGAACCGCCTCGGCAAAGGGCACAAGCTCGCGCACCGGGAAGAAAGTCTGGTCCAGGTCCGGCACGATTCTGCGCAAAACCTTTGCCGGACCAGGCGGGACCGGCTTGATTGCGGCCAGGTTTTTTCCGCGATAGGCGTGCTGGTAAAAAGACGGGACATACACGCCCTGAATCCTGCAAAGCTCCGCGAGCAAGGACTTTTTTTTGCCGTCCCCCTGTTTTTTCCAGGCCAGAACCGTGTCCGCAATCTCGATAATAGACTCATCGGCCTCGCCGAAAAAGAACGCGTCAAAAAAAGCCGCGACCGGCTCCGGGTTGCTCGCGCACGGGCCGCCTCCGATAACGAGCGGCCAATTGCGCTCATTGCGGTCTTCAGCGCGGAGCGGAATTCCAGCCAGGTCCAGCATATAAAGGATGTTGGAGTAGCAAAGCTCGTTCGGAAGAGTGAACCCGAGCAGGTCGAATTGTTTGAGCGGCAATTTGCTCTCCAGACCCCCAAGCTCCATGTGTTCCTTTTTCAGAAGCTCGCCGAAGTCCACCCACGGCGCATAGGCGCGGTCGCAAAGAAATTCCTCGCGCCGGTTCAGGATATGGTAAAGCAGGCGGTGCCCGAGATGGCTGATGCCGATCTCGTAGAGGTCCGGGAAGCAGAGCACGGCTTTTAACTCGGCTCGGGCTGGGTCTTTGCGGCAGGAATTGACTTCCTGGTTCAGGTAGCGAATTGGTGATTGCGCGCGAATCAGAAGCTCATCTATTTTCATTTCTTTATATTTTAACAGAAGCGGCTGATTTTTCTAGCTGGATTTTGCCTGAAATTATTAACCGCAAAGACGCCAAGAACTTGAAGGGAAAAATGCGGTGAAAGATATGCTAAAGATGATTGGCCAGGAATCGGAGAATCTCGAGCACGCCTCTGGTTTCGGGCTGGCAGGCAAGGGCCAGGGTGTTGGTCTCCAGGGCGTTGAGATGGGGCAGCTCGATTATCTTTCTTCCTTTTTCCGCGAGCAGGGGCGCGAGTTCCGAGGCGAAGTTCGAAGGCGCGAACGCGTAGTCCGAGCGGAGCAGGAGGTTGATGTCATTCGCGGAATCAGCCACGCCGATGGTTTTGCGGCCTTCGCTCACGGCATACAGCCCGCGGAACTTGTCGTAGCCCTTGGGCAGAATGTCCACGGCCACGCTGGAATAGGTCACGGAGACGCGCGCCTGGAATTCGGTGCGGTCAACCACGGCCTTGACCTTGTGAAAGAACTGGCGCGGGTCCTTGGTGAACATGCTGATGGTGGTGAGCCGGTGGGCGAAGTAATCCAATTCCGGGAAATTCATACCGCGAAGCATCTGTTCCAGCTCTTTGATAATACGCTGCTCATCCGCGCTGGTAATCACTTCCTCTCCCCGCTTGTCGCGGCTTATCGAGCAGCCGGTCTCCAGCACATATCCGTCCAGCATTTCCAGGATGGGCGCCGGGACTTTTTTCTCCACGAACGAGAGGTCGTTGCCGGTGCAAAGCCAGAGCAAAACTTTGCTCTTGAGCCGGTCCAGCTCCTGGGCGATGGGCACCACCAGGTCTTCGGGGAGTTTTTCGCCCGGCTCGAGCATGGTTCCGTGCAGGTCAATGCCCACGATGTAATCGCGCACCCGGCGGTATTGCACGCAAAGCTCTGACCCCCCGGGTGTGTAGTCCTTGCAGATTTTGGGCTTGGTGGCGTGGATTTGGCAGAGGGTGGTCCCGTCCGGCAACTTTTGCAGCCAGAAGCATCGCCGGGCGACCTCGCCGGTGGTGATGTTCACCGGCTGGTCGTTCCTCCAGATGATGTGCTCGCGCTCAAACCGGAACTGGCGCAAAATGTCCTCCCGCGACTCCCTCCGCCACCTCGCCTCGTCCTCCTCGCTGACATAAAGGCTGAAATACGGCTGGCAGCAGTGGCCGCAGCGCCGGCATTTTTTTTTCGGCGCGCTCTTTGCGCTCTCGCTCAACTTGGCATCACCATTCTCTTTGCTATGATAGGGGACGATGCTTGATTTATCAAAGCCGATATTTTTTGACATTGACGGCATCTGCCAGCTCAAGGTTTACGGGGACCCGGGCCTGGTCAAAGCGGTTTGGAACGAGCTGAAATTTTACCGGGTTGAGCCTGAAGCCGGGCCGCTCACGCTGGATTTGGAATTGGAGCTGGCAAGGCTTGCGGATTTTGTCAAGAACGCAAACCCGAATAATATGCCGCCGTTTGATTTTCCGGACCGGCACAAGCTCGCCAGATGGGTGGTGCGCTTTGAGCGGCTTTCCCAGCCGGCGCACCGGATTCGCTTTTACGGCAATTTCGCAAGCCGGCTGGTGGTGGCCAAGCAGATTATCGAGCCGGCCATCCGCTGGCTCTCCTTTCCGCTTGGGTTCATCTTTGTCCACTCCACCTGCCTTTGCCGCGAGGGCAGGGGAGCGCTGGTTGCCGGCCCGGGCGGAAGCGGCAAAACCCGGCTGCTGTTAAGATGGCTCGCGCAAGGCTCTCCGTTCCTCTCGGACGATTACACCATTTTGAGCTACGGCCAGGCGCGGAGATTCATCACCCCGCTTAGGCTTGGCGTCCGCCTGGTCCGCGAATCCGGGGCCGGGAAAAACCTCGGCGCCATGCGCCGAGCCGGGATTTACGGGAGGACCGCGCTTCGCCGCCTGCTTTTAAATTATGCCAAGCTCCAGGCCAAGGTCGAGCTCCGCGAGCTTTTTCCGCAACTGAAAATTCTCGAGACCGCGGAATTGAAAGCCGCGATTGTGATTGAGGGCGCGAGTAAGAGCCTTTCCGAAATTCAGCCCCAGGAAATGGCGGAGAAGCTCTCGGGCATCAACCAGGAGGAAATGTATGGTTTTGCCAAATATCTTGAGGGGCTGTCCGCTCGAACCGGGGACCCCTCGTTCAAGGAATTCTTCCCGGCCCAGAAAGAGCGGATGCTCAATTTTCTCTCCTCAATTCCCTGCTTCAGAATCGGCGTGGCAAGAAATTTCACGGTCGCGGAAATCGATAGCCTGCTCGAAAAAATATCCGGCCTGCTCAAGCAATGATTGACGGGCTTGGGCGGTGCGATTAGAATAGGTCATTGAGTTGCTTACTGCACCCGGTTTTTTAGGAGGGACCATTTGCCCAGGTTTACCAAGAAGCGTTCCCGCAAGTCCGGCCTGGCGCCGGGCACCCTGGTCCATATCGGCGAGCAGAAGATATCCAAGGCAAAAATCACCATCATCGATTACAACGAAACCAGCTGCGAGATAAAATCTTCGGTCTCGTGCGAGGAGTGTTATCCCTACAAGGACAAGCCGAGTGTGACCTGGATCAACATTGACGGCATCCACGAGCTTCCGGTAATCGAGAAGGTCGGCGCGCATTTCGGCCTTCACCCGCTTTTGCTGGAAGACATTGTGAACACGGACCAGCGTCCCAAGCTGGAGGATTACGACAGTTATTTTTTCATTGTGCTCAAGATGCTCACGCTCAATCCGCAAAATTTCGAGATAAATTCCGAGCAGATCAGCCTGATCCTGGGTTCCAACTTCGTGCTCTCTTTCCAGGAGACCGAGGGAGACATTTTTGACCCCATCCGCGACCGGATCAAGAACAACAAGGGCCGGGTCCGCAAGATGGGACCGGACTATCTGGCATACTCCCTGATGGACGCCATTGTTGACAACTATTTCATCATCCTGGAAAAACTGGGCGAACGCGTGGAATTCCTGGAAGACGCGCTGGTCACGAAGCCGACCCAGGCCACGCTCCACGAGATTCACAAGCTCAAGCGCGAGATGATTTTTCTGCGCAAGTCGGTCTGGCCTCTGCGCGAGGTGCTGGCAGCGCTCGAGCGCGACGAATCTCCTTTGCTCACTCCCCAGACCTCCCCCTTTTTCCGCGATGTCTACGACCACACCATCCAGGTGATTGACACCATAGAAACCCTGCGCGACATGCTTTCCGGAATGATCGACCTTTACCTCTCAAGCATCTCCAACCGCATGAACTCGGTGATGAAAGTTCTCACCGTCATTGCCACCATCTTCATGCCCCTCACTTTCCTGGCCGGAGTTTATGGAATGAATTTCAAATATATGCCCGAGCTGGAATGGCCGTATGGATATTACTTTACCTGGCTGATTATGGTTGTAATCGGCGCGGCAATGTTCCTATATTTTAAAAGGAAGAACTGGATCTGACTGGAGCCGGCAAGGCCCGGGTTTGAACTCAAGGAAAAAACCGTTTCCAAAAATTCATCAAGCCCAAAAAGCCAGCCGGCTGATTTGACAATTTTTCAGATTCCAATATAATTTAAAAAATCTCCGAGCCTTGGCGCCTTAAGGTGAAAAGCCTGTGGCGCAAGGCCGACAGGGCTTAGCTGGAAACGGCTAAACCTCCCGTGCTTGGAAAGGAGATGAAGGCTTGAGCCAAAGGCCGAACTCGAATGCACGGGTTCGGCTTTTTTAGTTTAAGCCAGGCGGTTTGGTCGAAGAGGACCACACCGCAAGCAATAAGGAAAAACACCAATGCCGGCCTCGCACGGGGACCGGCATTTTTTTGAAGGGAGGTGAGGGAAAACCGGAAAAGATCCGCTGTCAACTTGACAGACTCCAATAAGAGTGCTAAAGGAGTGCTATAAGAGTGTAAAAGGCAAATGGTATTAGTACGGCAGCTGAAAAACCAATCAAAGGAGGGGAAAATGAAGAAGGTATGGATATTGGTTTTGCTCATGGCGCTGTTTGCGCCGCTCAAGCTGCTGGCCGCGGATAGTCCCAAGGCCAGCGTTTCCGGGTACATCCTGTTCCACTATGAGTATTATGCGAGCCAGGACGGCCAGTACAAGATTGCGAAGAATGCGGATGGCCCGGCCGATGATTTCACGCGGGAAGCCTCGTCGGGTTTTGACGCCTTCCGCATCACCCGCACCTATGTTCATTTCAAGCTGCAAGCCGACGGACAAGATGAGAATCCAGCTCACCCTGGACAGCAACCAGGATGACGACGGGTATCTCCGTGGTTTCATCAAATACGCGTTCATGGAATACACCTTTGTTCCCGAGGCAAAAGTGAGCGTGGGCCTCATGCCGTATCCGTGGGCCGCATACATCTACAACAATGTCTGGCCCTATTTGATGATGGAGCGCGGGTTTTTCAGTTACTGGAATGTTTATTCCACCGCGGATTTTGGCGCGAGCTTCCTAGGCTCCGCTTTGAATGACCATGTCTTTTACCAGAGCGCGGTTTTCAACGGCGAAGGCTTCAAGACCCCGGAAACCGAGAAGCACAAGGAATATGTGGCGCTGGCAGGGGTAAAGCTCGGCAACCCGGATTCAGTCAACGGCTCGCTTGCCGGCCAGTATTCCTATCAGAGCGCGGATGAGGGAGTAATCAAGAGCGTGGCCTCTGGGGGCGGCGTCTTGAATATCTGGAAAGTCAAGCTCGGGGGAGAATATCAATATGCCACCAAGACCATGCACGAGGGCAATTTCCCGGAAGTTGACCCCAAGAAATACCCGGAAGGGTTCTTCGCCGCGCTCAAGGCCAAGGAAGGCGCGTCCAAGTTGCTAAGCGAGGACCAGGATGTTCATTACGGAGGCTATGCCGGGTATCTGGTTGTCTCGCTCCACGAAAAGCTCGACCTGGTGGGACGGTATGATTTTTATGACCCGAATTTCAGCTCAAAATACAAGAATGACGGGGTGAGCATGTGGATGTCCGGCCTGGTCTTCAAACTCCCGGCCGGAGTCCAGGCCGGCATTGACTACCGCGAATACGACTTCCAGGCCAAAAACCTCGACGACGACCACAACCGCGAAATGGTCCCAGAGCGCGTCATTTACAGCCACTGGAAAATACCGTTCTAAAGCAGTTTGAAATATCCGGGAAGATTTGTTAAATTATCAAAGTCTCCGAGCCTTGGGGGCCGGGCAAGGCCCCCAAGGCCGATAGGGTTCGGCTGGGAACGGCCGGGCCTCCCGTGTTCGGAAAGGAGATGAGCAAAAGCCGGCCTTTCCATCTCGGAGGCCGGTTTTGGTTTTAAAGGAGGGAGAAATGAAATCAGGATATAAGAGATTTTGGGCGCTGGTTTTGGCATTGGCGATTCTCGGCCTCGGCTTTGGCGCGCCGGCTGCGCATCCGGAAAAATCGCTCATGCTCGCAACCACCACCAGCGTGGACGCCACCGGTCTTTTGAATGTGGTGGCGGACGAGTTCAAGAAGGACACCGGCATCACTCTCAAGTGGATTGCGGTGGGCACCGGCCAGGCTCTGAAGCAGGCCGAGGACGGCAACGCGGATGTGGTTCTGGTTCATGCCAAGAAACTGGAAGCCCAATTTTTGCAGGACGGCTATGGGGTTAACCGGCGGGTTATCGCGCGCAACTATTTTATGATTGTCGGCCCGGAAAATGACCCGGCGGGCGTGGCTGGGGCAAAGGACCTGAAGGAGGTGATGCAGAAAATCAAGGACCGCGGCGCGGTGTTTGCGAGCCGGGGGGACAAGTCCGGAACCCACATCAAGGAGCTGGATTTATGGAGCCTGGTCCGAGGCAAGCCGGAGAAAAACTATATGGAAACCGGGCAGGGCATGGCGCAAACTTTGCGCGTGGCTGCGGAAAAACAGGGATACACCCTCACGGACACTGCAACTTTTTACGGCGTTTCCGGCATCACCGGTCTCAAGCCGGTCTTTGAAAACGCGCCCGAGCTGGAAAATATTTACGCGGTGATTGCGGTCAATCCTTTCAAGATACCCGCCGCGAAATATCCGGCCGCCATGCAATTGATTGCCTGGCTGACCTCTCCGCGCGGTCAAAAAGTCATAGGCGATTTTGCCAAAAACGGAAGGCAGCTTTTTGAGCCTATGGCCGAGAAGCCGGGAGTGGACCTGGTCAAATGATTTTCACGGAACTGGCGCAGGCCATCTGGGTCTCGCTCAAGACCAGCGGAGCCGCAGCCATCATAGCAAGCGCTATGGCGGTCCCGCTCGCGCTTTTCCTGTCCGCAAACGAGTTCCCAGGCAAGCGGTTCCTCCTGCTCTTGAACCAGACCTGGATGGCCGCGCCCACCGTGGTAATCGGCCTGCTGCTTTATTTCCTCCTGTCCCGCACCGGCCCGCTCGGAAGCTTCGGCCTGCTTTACAGCCAGACCGCCATGACCATGGGCCAGACCATACTCATCCTCCCGCTCATAATCGGCTTTGCCTACACCGCGCTAAGCCAGGTGGACGCGCGCGCGAGAATAACCGCGCTAAGCCTGGGCGCGAGTCCCGCCCAGGCAGGATGGATGGTGATGAAGGAAGCGGCTTTTCCGCTTCTGGTCGCCATCTTGGCCGGGTTTGCGCGAGCCATCTCCGAGGTGGGAGTGGCGATGATGCTGGGCGGAAACATCCGGGGATACACCCGCAACATCACCACGGCCATTGCGTTGGAATCTTCCAAAGGAGAGTTTATGAGCGGGGTGATTCTCGGAGTGATTCTGCTTTCACTGACCCTGGGCATAAATCTTTTGGTCAATCTCGGATTGAGGAGTCGCGACTGACCTGTGCTTCGAAGCTCCGCAATTAGCGGAGCGAATTAGGAAGTCGCTCGCACAGAATGAGAGAAACGAGTGATTAGCAGTAGAGCATATCGACTTGAGCAGGTGAGATTTCAATATTCCGGCTCCGGCTTTGAGCTGCAGGCGGAGGACTTGGAAATCGAGGCTGGAAAAATCATCGCCCTGGTCGGGCCGAACGGAGCTGGCAAGACCACAATGCTCATGCTCCTCGGCCTGCTCCTCAAACCAGGCGCCGGGACTCTGGAATTTTTCGGGCAGAATCCCTGGACCGATGGCCGGCTCCTGGACATGCGCCGCGAACTCGCGCTCGTGACCCATCATCCCTATCTTTTCCGCGGAACAATTTTTGACAACCTGGTGTTCGGGCTTAAGGTTCGCGGAATGGACCGCGCCGGCTTTGGAGCTCTGGTGCGGGAAACGCTGGCCATGGTTGAGCTGGACGGCTTTGCCGAAGCTCCGGTTTCAGAATTGAGCGCCGGCCAGGCGCAGAGAGTGGCCCTGGCCAGGGCCATGATTTTAAAAGCTAAAGTCCTGCTCCTGGACGAGCCGACCGCCAACATCGATGCCGGAATGGTCCAAAGAATGGAGGCCGTAATCACCGAGTTCAACTCCCGGTTCCAAACCACCATCATTTTCTCAACCCACAATTTCTCCCAGGCCTTCAGGCTGGCGACCGAAGTCATGCACTTTTCCGACGGCAAACAGGTCAAATACAGCCACGAAAATTTCTTCTCCGGAAAGGCCGAAACCGACGGAAAAATGAGCTGGATTGAACCCAAGCCCGGAGCCAGAATCGTCTTTCCCGGGAAATACAACTCCCATGTCACCTGCGTCATAAGTCCTGAAAAAATAGAGGCTTTGTCCGTAAATGAGTCACAAAAAATATACGGCCAGAACCAGTTTTCTGGCACGGTTTCCCGGCTGGAAATGGCTGAAAACAACCGCGCCTTGGTCCGCGTCTCCGGAGACTTGAACTTCCGTTTGAACTTGTCCCTCCAGGAAATTGAGCAAAAAAAGATTGCACTTTCCCGGAAAATTCTGCTAAGATTTCCCCCTGAAGCGGTTGAGGTCATCAACTGAACATGGTTTTCAGGAGGAAATATGCTTGAGTTTGAAGAAGCCCGTAAAAAAGTCCTAAGCCGTACTCGAGTCATGGAGCCGGAGTATGTGCCTCTGGCCAAGGCTCTCGGCCGGGTCCTGGCCGAGGACATCAAGGCCAAAGAACCCATCCCGCATTTCCGCAAAGCCACCATGGACGGATATGCAGTGCGTTCCCAGGACTTGAGTGTGGTCAAGGAAGACCACCCCATAACCCTGGAGGTGATTGAAGACCTTCCTGCGGGAAAAATCAGCCGGACCAGGCTCCAAGGCGGAAAGGCCATAAGCATTATGACCGGCGCGGCCATCCCTGAAGCCGCGGATGTGGTGGTCAAGGTTGAGGACACGGAGCGCCGGGGCAAAAAGGTCATCGTCCGGGTCAGGCTTGCCGCAGGCGCAAACATCGCTGAAATCGGGGAGGATGTGGCCAGGGGCGAGCTGGTCTTGAGCCGCGGCACGGTCATCGGCGCCGCGGAAATGGGCATGCTCGCGTCCCTGGGCATGAAAATAGTTAAAGTCTCGAAAAAACCGAGCATAGCGGTTATTGCCACCGGCAGCGAGCTGGTGGAGCCGGGAACAAAGCTGACCGGCGGAAAGATACGCAACTCCAACGCCTATGCGCTATTCTCGCTTGCGCTCAAGGCCGGGGCCGAGCCGAAATACTTAGGAATCGTCCCGGACCAAAAATCCGAGTTGCGCAAAAAGTTAAACCAGGCGCGAAAGTTTGAGCTCGTGGTTCTCTCCGGGGGCGTCTCCGTGGGAGGCTATGACCTGGTCAAGGACCAGCTCAAGGAATTCGGGGTCAGGTCCGTGTTCTGGCAGGTGCAGATCAAGCCCGGTAAGCCCATGTTCTTCGGAACCAGACGCCATCATCTCGTGTTCGGCCTGCCCGGGAATCCCGTGAGCGCCATGCTCACCTTCCAGCTTTTTGTCCGGCCAGCCATTGACCAGATGCTCGGCAAAAATAAAATCGGAATGCCCGCGGGAAAAGCCATCCTGCTCGATAACCTCACGCTTAAACCCGGCCGCAAACAGTTCATCCGAGGAATCCTGGACCAGACCGGTATGGTCATGCAGGTGCTTCCGTTTCCGTTCCAGAAATCAGGTATCCTCAAGTCCATGGTCAAAAGCAATGTCTTAATCGTGGTGCCTCCTGAAATCGAAGCCATGGAGAAAGGCGAGGAGGTTGAAATCCTCTTCCTCGATTAAATGCAGCTGACGCACATCAACTCTCAAGGCAAGGCCCAGATGGTGGATGTAAGCCGGAAGCCCGTCACCGAGCGCATAGCCATGGCCTCCTGCAAAATCCTGCTCAAGCCCGAAACCCTTAAGCTCATCCGCGCAAATAAAATAGCCAAGGGCGAGGTGCTCAACACCGCGCGCATCGCCGGTATCTGCGCGGCCAAGCGGACCTTTGAATTGATACCGCTCACCCATCCGCTGCCGCTTGACCAGGTGGATATGGAAATTATTCCCGGCAGGGCGCAGCTCAAGCTTATCTGCCGCGTGAAAACCTCGGCCCGCACCGGCGCGGAAATGGAGGCTCTGGTCGGAGCAGCCATCGCCTCGCTGACCGTCTATGATATGGTCAAGGCGGTTGACCGCGCCGCGGAAATCACCAGCCTGCGCCTGGAATTCAAGTCCGGCGGCAAAAGCGGTACCTGGAAGCGGAAAAAATGAGCGAGCGTAAGAGACGCGGAAAAATTGTTTCCATCAACATAAGCCGGCGCCGGGGAACCGTGAAAAAACCCGTGGCGCACGCGGAACTGGTCGCGGGCATGGGATTGAAAAACGACGCTCATATCGGCTTCGGCCTTCGCCAGGTCAGCCTGCTCATGAGCGAAAACATAGAATTTCATAAAAAACAGCTCGAAGCGGCCGGCGTCAAATCCTGCATTGAGCTGAAAGGAAAGAAAATCGAGCTCGGCCCTGGAGTGTTCGCGGAAAACCTGACCACCCGGGATATTGAGCTCTCCGGCCTGAAAATC
>Ga0315282_10001416_pt1 | contig 45086 bp, 38 predicted proteins | sample YL17G07_20_MG_FD_203693 | JGI IMG/M metagenome (GOLD analysis project Ga0315282, IMG submission 203693) | Sediment microbial communities from Yellowstone Lake, YNP, Wyoming, USA - YL17G07_20 | ecosystem: Environmental > Aquatic > Freshwater > Lake > Sediment | place: USA: Wyoming | collected... | reverse complement strand
TGCCAAAGCACCAAGGATCTCCCGCTCCCCACAGATATAGTGATAGAATGAACCATGTGGAGATACTAGAGATGCTTGAAACCAGATTTACAGCGGACCATTTCTCACTGAGGTTCTTGATCGCTGAAAATATCGCGAGGATGACGCCGAAGAGGAGAAGGGTATCCAAGAAGCGTCCAAGATCCAGGATCCCCGTGGTGCTTTCGATGGACACCATCTCGACTGGCATCATCCTGAGCAATAATCATGGCACAACGACCAATCCCAGGATTATGAGGGCTGGGAAGATGAAGCCCTTTATCCTGTTCATGCTCTCGTCTCCAGGTCCGCCCTGAAACTCACAAGATCGAAGAACGTTCTGAAGTCAAATGTTGCTACGAAATGGATCTTCGATTGTCCCATGCCAAATCGTTCCATCTCCTCCCGACTCAACACCAGCACGAGATGGAGCTCCCCTTTATCCCCTGGTTCGATATATTTGAAATCGCTGCCCTCAGCGATCTGCTGACCCAAATCCGTGAGTAGTCTTACACGAAGTCCTACATAGATCCTATAAAACCCCCTGTTCCCAACATCAATGCTGAGGTTGATTTTCCCACCGCCCGTCGCAGGATCCAGCTCCATCTTCATTTCGATCGGTTTCTCCCCCTGGAGGTTAGCTACCAAAGTGGCGAGTGCACTGTACGCGACTGTCGAGAATGAAACCATCAATCCCAATTCGAGGGCGACAGCTATGATCGAAATAACTCGCGTTCTGTCCTTAAGCACAAAGGATTTTCGAGATTCCTAACTTATAAGTTGATGTAGCCCAATAAAAGATTCAACGCCTCTCGAAACTTTGAGCCCCTTCCGATATTTCTTAAATCAGTTGCATCGCTATTGTCTTTTATTCGGTTACAGTGTACCTATGTACCTCTGTTTGTTCCTCGCCCAGTCCAAACAGAGATCCCTCACCATCATGACCGTTCTATCGACCCATTCCTCCGGGACATTCTCAGCCACCGGTCCGGATTTGAGGAGAACTCTGTAATAGTCCTCTCCTTGCTTCTTTATGCAAGTCAGCTCGTTCTTCGTCCCCCTGATAACTCCGGGAACAACTTGATGGAACTCGAATACCAGTTTGACAACTTTGTCCCCCTCCGGCGTCTCCAATGGGGGCAACTCCTCGATATTCCTCGCGTTCTCATGCATGCCAGTCTGAAGGTCCCTGAGCCTATCGAGCACGAGGCTCGTGAAGAACGCAACCTCCGGCTCAAGAAGCCTGACGGGCATGCTCAGCTCAGCTGCCTGAAAGACCTTGAAGACCTCCCTCTTCCTCCTCTCGCGTTCCTTATCGCTTATCTTCGATCTCCTCACCATGGAGGGCGTATACATTCTGACGGCTATCATCGCTGGCCTCAGCGAGGATAGGACGGATGCAGCAAGCGCAAGGCCCAGTCCGACGGCACTCCACCACCATTCCAACTTCGCCCTAACGGCTAGGCCTTGGCCAAAGAACGTCATTATCTGGTAAAAGCCCAAGCCCAACACATATCCGATCCCCCCTCCCACCAGGCCGACAACTATGGCCTCAGCGACGAAGACCGTACCTATGTGCACTGGGTTGAGCCCCACGAGGGTAAGGACCTGCATCTCCTTCCTCCTCTCGTAGACGGAAGTCAACATGACGGCCGCCACATTCAACACAACCATCGTAATGGGGATTATGATCTCGGCCGCTCCCTTGGCCTCGTATCTGAAGCCAAGGAAGTAATTTGTGACAATCCCCGACCTCGATACATACACCGTGTACTCTTGCGCGAAAGTGAGGGTGTTGATAGAAGTCCCAAAGTTCTGCCAGTCATCGGGCGTGAAAGTTATCCTCGATATGGCTGCAAATTGAGGGGCGGAACCAGGCATGAGCTCATTAACCAAACCTTGAAGCATTAATGCGGTTTTCACTGGCATGATGATTACGTCCGTCCCATTGCAGGTTGCGATCCTCGTCGTATTGTCGGTGATCAAGGCCCTGGAGGGCGCGAAGGGGCGGCCATCGAAATCCAATTGGGATGCATATAGCTGGTCATCGAAGAATCCGATCACGGTCATATTCCTGATCGGCTTTCCTTTCACAACGAACCGCACCTCGTCATTAAGCCTTATTCCCATTTCATTAGCAGCAGCGCTGCTGATCAAGATGCCATTCTCCTTTTCCTGAGATAGGAAAACCCCCTGCGTTACAATCTGTTGGATCTGAGTGTATTGTGGCTCCAGTATCAGATCAAGGCCCAGGACTCCGAATATGTCCTTTATCCTCCTGTCTGATGTGACTATCGATGCCAATGGTTCTGAGCTTGGTAGGTTCTCCGTCTTCGGGCAGACGGAGTGTATGGAGAAAAGTCCGGAAAGGAGGTCGAGATCCGATTGCGGTATCTCTGTCCACTGAGTGCTGTTCGGCTGAAGCCTCTTGATCATGACGCCGTCGGCACTTGTCTTTTGGTTGATCTGCGTGCTTATCAATCCGTAGACCGTCCCAAAGGATGTCAACGAAGTGAAGGCCAAGACGAGAATAATTATCGATAGGATTGCAAACAAACTCCTCGCTCTGTGGCGCCACACCTGCCTCTTGGCCATGGAGAAGATGACCGGTATGACGCTTCTGAGCGATACCTGGCCCTCTATGTCCCTCTCCTTCCATAGCCTCGGTACCCCGAACGTGATCAACATGGCCACAAATATAGATAAGAAAGAAGTCCCAAGGAACAGGTTGAAGTCCTCAGTCGCAAGCAACTTTGTACCGGGATACACTATGAACAATATAACCAGTAGAAATAAGTAGAAGAGCATGCTCGCGAAAAGTTTCTTCCTGTTGTTCTCGAAGACGAAGAATCCCAGCACAACGGCGAATACCGCGAATACCGCGGGCATATAGACGGAGTTCGCTGCTGCGACGAGCCTCATATATGCCAAGGTCTCGTGAACTGACCTCGCAGTCGCATATGCCTGCCTTAGGAGAATCCACGATCCAAGGTAGTTGGTCTTCGTTAATTGCGACATCGCACTATTGAGATCGCCTCGGGCTTCACTGAGGCTAATCCGCTCATCCCATACGTAGAACCCTATCTGCTGATCGGCATCAGTTTCCGATGATATCGAAGAAATATACGACCCAACCATGTTAGAGCTCTCCCTAAGGGAGTAGTCCGATAGCTGCACTAGGGTTGAAGGCGCCCCTTGTTCAAGGAGGAACGACCTCCGGTCATTATCGATCCTGAAGCTCCTCATGAATATGCCGATATCTGGGCCGAAGAACCAGGCATCGGCCTTGAGCTCGACCTTGACGCCTGAAGGGACTACTGTCAGGTTCGTCGGAAGCATGAGGAACCAGGCGTCCACGCTACCGCCATACGATGTAACGTAACTCGCACCGTAAACATCCGGGGCGGAGTCCGATAAGGGGGCCACTACTGTAAGAGTGGGAGCCCGATAGGGCGGGCTGCTGCTATCGAAGTCCCATACCCTCCCATATAATATGATGGTCGCCGCTGGCACAAGCCTGATCGAGACATTGTTCTCCCCCGGCTCAAGATCCAGGAGCTCACGTCGAGTAGATGGCACGTAGTCGAATATAGCGTCGGATATGTTGCCCTTGTACGCGTAAACCCAGTAAGAATGGCCCGAAACTACGTACGGCGGTGTTGCGTTGTAGACGCCCTCGTTATCTGTGATGTAGATGCCAGCCCCCGGCACTGGAGTGTCCAACTTGCTGACATCCCATATGAGGACTGTGGCATTTGGTATGGGGTCCTCCGTGTGTGCATCTACTACTGTACCGTCTATTGCCGCTGTGGGTATCGCAGACGCCCTGTTGAAAAGTTGAAGAGAAAATAAGATGAGCAGCAGCACTATGGTCAACCTGGTTATTTTCATATCAGGATAGACCTCCCGATGCGGCTCCCCCTCTGCGAGTATATAAGTGGAGCTCTGGCCTTTCTCGGTCTCTCTTCTCCGCTTTGATGTCACTGCTAAAAAGATTTAAAATAATACCACACCACGAGTCAGTAAGCTATGATCAGAGAATCTGACGAAAGGTTCAGGCAGTTAATGGGAAGAAGGACTCTGAGCATTGATGTAGCTATCGACGATACTACGCTGCGCGATGGCATACAAATGCCTGGAACTGCCGTCTCACCCAGGGATGCGGCACAAGTTGCCAGATTGTTGGACTCGGTGGGGGTCGAGAGGATCGAGGTCCATCAATATCAGAAGCCCGATAGAGAAGCAATACAGTTGATAAAGGAGATGGGCCTTAATGCGAGACTGGCGGTTTGGTGTAGGGCTACGAAGGGCGACGTGGAGAATGCCGTCGGTCTGGATATCGAAGAGGTTGGGATTTCTCATCCGGTCTCACAAGCCCACATCCAGGCCAAATGGCCCGAGAAGGGCTTCGAGGAGATACTGAGGAACATCGTTGATGTTGTCGAGTTCGCAAGGGCTCACGGGCTGACGATATTCGTTCACGGCGAAGATAGCACAAGGGCTGACTGGGAGATGGAGAAGGCGATTGTGAACGGCGTTGCGGAATCTGGTGCCAAGGTCTACAGGATATGCGATACAGTTGGCGTCGGCTCATCGGATCCCATGATGCCACTCCCGAATGGAATCCCCATGAAGATCATGAGCCTCAAGAAAGAGACGAAGATAAGCTGTATTGAAATCCATGCCCACGATGATCTCGGAAATGCCGTGGAGAACAGCATGGCAGCGGTCAGGGCTGCTGATGGGCTGTACGACAAGATCTATGTCTCGACCACCATGCTGGGCATGGGGGAGCGAGCTGGGAATGCCGAGACGGAGAAGGTTATGATGAACCTTTACTTTCATTATGGAGTCAATAAGTACGAGAAGTATATTTCGAAGCTAAAGGAGGCAGCCGACTACACAAGCTATGCCACGGGGGTCGTCATCCCGCCCAATAAGGCCATCGTTGGGGAATATGCATTCGCCCACGAATCGGGGATACACACCCATGGTGTCCTCAGGGACCCGTACACTTACGAGTTCATAAACCCGGAACTAGTGGGAAATATGAGGAGGCTTTCCATCGGCAGGCAGTCAGGAACGGCCATCATAAAACATCGGCTCGAGGAGCTGATAAAGACCAGCGTTGAGGATGATGACGCGAGGCTCAAACTCCTCGTGCAACTCGTGAAGGATGAGTATGCTTCGGGGGAGAGGAAAGCCTCCCTTAAGGAGAGCGAGTTCATTCAACTCGTGAGAAAAGCAGGATTCAGGTGATCTCCTAGGTGGATTTCGAGCCATGTTTTCTGCTCTTCAACCAGGCAGCCAATGCCCTTGCGCTTTCGGTAGCTGAAGCATCTATGACTGGGATCTCAAGGGCATTGACCCTTATCACAGGCCTATAAGGGGACATGCCCGCGAACATGACAGAGCCATAGTGCGTCCTACCTTCTAGGAACTCCTTGACCATTGCCTCGGTTACCGGTGGTATGGGAAGGACGAAGAAGACCAATTCATCGGCCCAGGCCAGAGCTGCAGCCTGCCCTCCCCTTATAACATAAGCGAAGTTCTGGGCAAGAGCCTCCGGTGATGCGTACTCAGTTATTTCCGAGATTATCATTTCCTTCATCGGTCTGTAGGTGATTTCAACCAAGCTCCATCGCTCTTGGTGGACCGATGTTGCGACGAATAAGATAACATTTTTCCCGAGCCTTCTGTCAAGGGCTTGCGGGCAGTAGTTCCGTAATGGATTGACCGACATGCAAAGGCTCTTTAGGGCGTCCTTATCTTTCGAGCAGGAGATATCCAATGTTCAAGCACTCAGAGAGGCTGACGGATGCGATAGTGCTCTGCGGCGGTTTGGGTGAGAGACTTAGGCCGATCACGGAACAAATACCGAAGGTCATGATCACCCTCGGTGGCAGGCCTTTGGTAGAATGGCAGATGAGATGGCTCATGAAATGCGGGGTTGAGAGGATCGTCTTCGCATGTGGATACCTCTATGAGAAGATAGAGGATTTCGTGAAGAGGAGCAATCTAAAGGCCCAATTCCTCTTCAGCGTCGAGAAGGAAAGGATAGGTACTTCTGGCGCTATTAAACAAGCTCTCTCCATGATCAAGGGTGATACGGCATACGTGCTCAATGGCGATGTCCTTTGCACTTTGGACCTGACCGAGCTTGCAGCATTTCACAATCTCATGGGGAAGGTGGGGACCATAACTGTTACACAACTTAGATCCCCCTATGGCATCTGCGAATCATTCAATGGGGTGCTCGAGAGGTTCGTCGAGAAACCACTACTTCCGCATTGGGTTAATGCAGGCGTCTATATCTTCAATAGGAACATCAAGTCTTCACTGAGTGAGAAGGGAGACTTGGAGCAGGATGTGTTCCCCAAGCTGGCTAGTTTCCTGTCCGTCTACATGACAAGGGGGAGATGGCTGACCATAGATACAATGAAGGATCTGAGGGAATCCGAGGCTCAGGTCGAGGAGTATGAGAATTGGATAGAGGGGTCCAGTTAGTTATTCTATCTCGCATTTGGCCGAAATTGCCGTCCTGGACGATGTAATAGGGGCTAAAACCGAGTATAATGGCTTGCTCGGAGTTAATCGGCGCAGCGAGCTCGGACTAGAGCGTTCTCAAATGCCCTACCGATGCGGAAATGTGCACATCGACGCCAAGTGATCATGGGGCATTCAGGTTGTGGCTATTCCATACAGCGCCGATGTAGGGCGCCAGTTTAGTTAACCATAGGGTCAGAGGGACATCATCGCCAAGTGAAGAGAGAGGGCATATTGCCGAGAAGATGCCGCAGGAACCGCAAACAATGCCCTCTGCCCACGGCATTTAAAAAGACTATAGCATTTAGCAAAATATATATTCTGTGTTGAGGGAAGTTGCCATTGGTTGTGGGGTTAAGCGTGTCTAGGCTTAGTATTGGGAAAATAAGTTTCCTACTCCTTTCCTTAATGATTCTGATTTCACTAGCATCGCCCGTATTCATCCAGCCTGTAAGCGCACAGACTGCCGACCAGGAGCAGGCAGCTCTGAGGGCTCAATTCCAACTCGCCCTCAATAGCCTTGATACCGGGAGGATCAAGGATAATGTGCAGTTCTTCTCCAGTGTGGGCTCAAGGGTCACGGGTTACCCCGGCTTCTTCCAGTCGGTCGACTATATTGTATCGAAGTTCAAGGAGTATGGCGTACAGCCATACGGCGACAATGGAACGTACTTCGAGAATTATAATGTAACAGTACCCGTCGACCATGGCGCGACCATAGCGCTTGCAGATGGGTCTGTAATTACTGGATATAATATCTGGCCGAACTTGGTGAATCCCAGCCCATACACGAGTCCTGTGTCTGGCGACAAGCTCATCTATGTTAAATCGGGCAGCTTCGATGATCTGAATAATAAGAATCTGACCGACCGATTCGTCCTCATGGACTTTGATTCCAGGTGGTTCTTCAGGCTCGCAGCGATGTTCGGCGCAAAGGGCGTCATCTACATCGGGAACGAAGAAGCATCTAGGATGGAGGCCGTTCAGAAGCTATACCTGGTGCCCATCAACCTGCCAAGGATTTATGTCTCGTCGGACGACGGATACAGACTAAGGGCGCTGTGCATTGCAAATGGCGAGATAGATGTCAACATACGCTCTTTCATGGAATGGCGGAAGATTCTGGTGCCGAATATTTTGGGCTACATACGAGGCACCTCAAAGCCCAACGAGACGGCGGTGATATCGGCCTACGTGGATTCTTGGTCTATTGTGCCTGCGTTGGCCCCTGGAGCGATCGATTCGCTCGGCCTATCCGTTTTCATGGAAGTTGCTCGTTTCCTGTCGCAAAATCATCCCAGCAGGTCCGTGATCCTATTGGGCGTTTCAGGACACTGGGAGGGACTTTGGGGCTCGAGGGAGTTCGTCGACCGTTACTTCAGCGACATCGGGAAGAAGATCGTCTTCTTCGCTGGCATGGACCTCGCGACCGGTTCTGGTCAGCTCGCTGTAGCGGACCTTGGTACCTCATACGCCTACAAGAATATCGAGATACTCAATGGAAGATACAGCTGGCTGGTCTCCAGGTTCTTCCAGACATACCTGCCGGCAATGCAGGATAACAGCCTCCTCGGGGCGGATTATGGCACGATGTTCGTTGACCAAATACTCAATACTTATCCTCCGTGGATCAGGGGCTCTCTGCCCCTCGAGTTCAGCAATCTCAATGCGATGTTCGACTCAGAGCCCTATGTATCGGCGTGCTATGGTGGAGGCTTCACTTACAGGTCGGTCAATGACGTTAGATACTATGAGAAGACTCCCGCTGATACCTTTGATAAGGTGAATTGGGATAACCTCTGGCCACAGGCTCAGTTCATTATCGCCTCGCTATGGGGCCTACTCAACGAACCTTCGGTCCAGCTCACTCAAACCCCGAACAGGATGGAGTCCACGGGTGAGTGGGGCTATTGCAATTTACGCATCCAGGTCGTGCAATACAACTTCACGACGGCCTATTGGGATGCCTTCGATGCAAGGCGCCACCCGGCCGAGAACAACAACACACTCATCCACATGGTCACAAGCATTGTAACAACGGGCGCGGGAGCTGTAACGCCGATCTTGGGAGTGGGCGTCTTCGGGACGCCATTACTGGGCAGCACGGGATACCTCGATGTGATCGCCCTGGCCGATGAGCATGGTGAGATTCTCATCAAGGGCGTAAAGCCCTACAGCGGGGGGATCGCGGACGCCTTCGTCGTAAACAGGACGAATGGTGATATCGAGTGGGCAATGGACCTGGGAGCGTATAGCGCTCCCTCAACGGTAGCCGGTGGCACCAGATTCTTCTCAATAACCACTATGGTGTCATACAAGATGATCTCACTCTTCAGATGCGGGAGCATTATGATGTACTCCCTCTTCAATCCGAGCGATCTGAGCGCCATCCCGGGCGTGATGATCTACAACCACATCGCTCACGGGAACCTGATATGGCAGAGCACCATCGCCTCCTATTATGGAGATCTGATGGTATTCGTCCAGACCGGTATGCCAGTTGAGCTCCTGATAACGAGGGGATCGAGGTTCCCGCTCGGCATCCTGCTCAACTCCACTACGGATAAGGCACTAGGCTATGGCTATACAATACAGCCGGGAGAGACACTCACGCTCACGTATACGCCCATGATCTATGCGAGGAATCTATACTGGCTGAACGATGGAAGGGTGCAGACTGCAGAAAGCTACGACACGTACAACCCCACCATCGTAATATTCCATGACCTCGCCAAGACCTACCTCGACAAGAGTACACTCGACCTCACAGAGGGAAAGATAGGCCTGGCCTACACCGACTCGTATGCCTCATGGGCCTATGAGCAGAACGCCTACCAGGCTACCATGGACCTCATCTGGCAAGTGATCTACACGACGATCTTCTTCTCGATAGCGCTCATACCGTTCGCACTCCTCGTGGAGAGTCTCTCCTTCGGCTTCGAGGGCGTCAAGAGGATCAGCACAGCACTTGTGATATTCGCGGGCTTCATGGTCTTACTCGGCATATTCCATCCAGGATTCCACTTGGCGACCAATGCGTCCATAGCCATAATGGCCTTCGGGATGATGGCGATAATGATACCCTCGCTTGCCTTCATTGCGGGCGAGGCATCGGCGACGGCAAAGTCCCTGAGGGAGCAGCTGACGGGCCTCCATGTGGCGGAGATAAGCCGTGCGAGCGCCATTATGCAGGCATTCTCGACAGGCGTTCAGAACATGAAGAAGAGGCGATTCAGGACGATCCTGACGCTCGTCTCATTGACACTCATAGTCTTCGCCATGGTGACCTTCACTTCACTGGCATCGATTCCAAGGCCCATGATCGATGACACCAGCACAAAACCCCTCTACCAGGGCATAATGCTGCGTAAGGTATCATGGCTTCCAATTCCGGAGGAGATGTATTATCAGGTGGGCGTCATGTCCGAAGAGAACGCGATAGTATCGGGTAGGGCATGGCTCTTCCCGCCGACTCCACCAAGAGGGCTCGCCTCCTTCGCCTTCTCGCCTCAGCTGCTGACCAAGATAGGGGGCGTTTTGTTCGTAAGCCCCGAGGAGGCCGATATAACGCGCATTAACGATACCGTTGTGAGGGGAAGGTGGCTTCTGCCCGAGGATATGTTCGTCTGCCTCATCAGCGAGACGGCCTCCGACAACCTGACTAAGGAGCTGGGTAGGCCCATCCGCGAGGGATCGACGCTCAACTTCCTCGGCATTAACCTCAAAGTTGTGGGCATATTCGATGGCAAGGCCCTGTGGTCGGGAACTTACGGCATCTTGGATCTGGACGGCGAGGCGATCACGCCCGTCATACCCATCGCGATGAGGGAAGGAGGCGTTCCAGCTCACTTCGAGGGCGACAGGGTGATGATAATGCCCTTCAAGCTCGCCCTGCAGCTGAGGGAGAGCATAAGGGGAATCGAGAGCGCGGCCATCAAGCCACTTACCAATGCCTCCGGCATTCCGGATCTCGCGGTTGCACTTGCGCTGAGGATGCAGACGAACATCTTCTTCAGCTCGCAGTCCAACCAGACGAGGGTCGTCCGATACAGGGCTTGGTTCAGCGCAACCGGCCTGACGAACCTGATCATCCCCGCCATAATAGGTGGCTTTACAGTCCTGAACATGATGCTCGGCGCTGTCCATGAGAGGATGAGGGAGATCTCGATCTACATGGCCGTGGGCCTCTCCCCGCTCCACGTCGCGGGGTTATTCATGTCCGAGGCGGTTGTGCACGCACTGCTCAGCGCGGTCTTGGGCTACATGACGGGCATCATCGGATGCTGGATATTCGGTACCCTCAACCTCTATCCGCAGGGCTTCTTCCCGAACTACTCATCCTACTTCGTCCTCTACGTCGTAGGGGCTTCAGCCGGCGTGACGGTCGCCTCAAGCCTTTACCCCGCGCTCACGGCATCAAGGGCCGTGACGCCTTCGCTCGAAAGGCGATGGAAGATACCAAAGCCATCCGGAAGGGAGTGGGAGATACCACTTCCATTCGTTGCGACAGAGAATGAAACATACGGCATATTCGCCTTCATCAACGAATTCCTGATGACTCACGCCGTAGAGGGAGTGGGACTATTTGCGACCTTCGGAGACGTAACCACGGAGGAGAAGAGAACGCCCGAGAGGGACAACAAGGTGCTTACAGCAAGCGTACGGCTCGCTCCATTCGATGTGGGCATAACGCAGAGGATAACGGTGACAGCATCAGCCCCCGAGGGCCAGAGGTACACAATTGTCCTCTACCTCACCTGCCTCACTGGATTGCTGAGCGACTGGATCAATTCGAACAGGCCATTCATAGACAATATGAGGAAGCAGATGCTGATATGGAGGGCGCTCCCACCTTCGCAGAAAGATGGATATATCGCCAAGGGACGGGAATTCCAACAAAAATCGGAGGTAGCGTAATCAGGAGGTAGATGATATGTCCGAAGTGAAGGTTGGAACAACTGCCGAGAAGCGATATCATCCAGGTCTTACCTGGAGATCCGCCCTTGCGCTCGCCTTCTCTATAGCGCTTGTTCAGCCGGCCATGATCTACGGTTTCCTCGTGACCGGCATTCAGGGGCTGGGCTTAGCAGGGCAGGCCTGGTGGCCGTGGATCGTCATACTACTCTGGTCGGAACTCACGCGCTTCCTTGGGCAGCCGCTCTCAAAGCAGGAGCTCTTCATCATCCTCAGCTTCCAGGGGATGGCCACGCTCTATGCGTACTTCTTCATAGGGCCCATATACGACATGTACATCGCATACAGCGCTGAATCCAAATTTCTGGGTGTTTCCCAATATGTCCCCACCTGGTGGGTACCATCGACTAAAGATGCCCTTCGCCTCATGGCCTCAAAGTTCGTCTTCCTTGATCCATCGTGGATCCTGCCAATAGGTGTGTCGCTGCTCTCGATCGTTTTCGGGGTCATGGCAATGATCTCAGTGGGCTACTTCACCTACGCTGTCTTCGTTAAGGCACAGAACCTCGATTTCCCAGCTGCTACGGCAACGGCGAATACGATCTTGAGCCTTGCTGAGAGGGAGCCGAGGCAGATGAGGATCTTCATGCTCTCAGCGCTCTTTGGAGTTGTGTACAATACATTCGTGCAATTCTTGCCCTATGTCCTCGGTCCGTACCTCTCCTCTGGCGGCTTGGAGACCACCATGGTCGCCTCCCCAATCGCGGCCAGGTATGACATGACGCCATATCTCGCGAATCTCCTCCCCGGAGCAGGCTTTGCCTTCACACTCGACATCGGCGGCATCATAGGTGGATTCCTGCTTCCGATCAACATTGTGGTCTTTCAATTCATCGGTGCTGTGAGTTTCTATTTCTTCGGCACTCAGCTGATAACGAGGCTTGGCTGGTGGCCAGCTGAATGCCTGTACAACACCTCCTGGACATTCGATACGCTTGAGGACAAGTCGTTCGTCTACTTCTACGCAAGCATCCTGATCGGATTGGCCATTGCGATCACGATCACTCCCATAATCCTGCATTGGAGGAGCTTCTTCGGCGCATTCAAGGGGGTCTCGAAAGTTAGCGGCGGTAGTGGGGGCGGGGGTGGGGGGATCTATGTGCTCCTCGCGGTCTTCTTGGGCTCAAGCCTGGGATCGGTATTAATGATCAACTTCCTGACGGGCTTCCCGATATGGATACTATTGATCTTCACTGTCGGAGGCGCCCTGCTGACGTCATTCTTATCTGCGGCCGCGTCCGGAGTAACGCTATCGGGGCTCAGTATTCCCTTCCTCCCTCAGCTGATGATCTATTTCAGCGGGTGGAGCGACAAGGCGATCTGGTTTGCAGCCCCTCCTTTCGGATCTGGTTTCGGAGGACTTATTCAGACAGATGTCGGCGGTGCTGGCCTCGCTCAGACATTCAAGCAGGCGGATATCCTCGATGCGAGCAAGTCCGAGTACCTTAGGACCTTCATCATCATCATCGCCCTTGGGATCATCAGTAGCTTCCTCTTCTCGACGTTCCTGTGGACGCTTTCACCCATTCCCTCTGGAGCCTATCCGAACACCATAAACTACTGGCCCCTCGGCGCTGCCAATTGGGCCAGGTGGCAGCAGTGGATCTGGACGGGCTACCTATTCAGAAGGGATCTCATCTTGAGCTCCACACTGGTCGGTATGGCCGTCATGGCAATTACGGACTTCGTCTTCCATCAACCGGCGTTCCTGATCGCATTTGCAGCAGGTGCGGCGCCAAGTTACTACGGATATTTGGGATTGGTCGGAGCTTCGTCTCAGATGATCGGGGGCATCGTAGCGAACACATTCGTCAAGCGATCACTGGAGAAGCAGACCAAAGGATCCTTCGATATATTCAGGGGAAGGTTCGTGATAGGCTTCACCGTTGGCTGGGGATTCATGGCGACGATCAGGATCTTGCTCATCCTGATCAGCAGGTCAATGTGGCTGCTCCCATTCTGATCCGATCATCTACGCGTTCGAACGCATCCGGGCGGTATCTACCATTTTCTATCCGGTTGAGATGCCAGCATCGATGCTTAGACGCCATCTCAAGCGGGGCGAAATTTCTTTGTCTCGGCGAATTCGCGTATCACACTTGTCCGAATGAATCTAATTACATAAGCGACTGTGCTCAACGCATTCTTCGGTCAGGTGTAAGGAGCCTGCGAGCTGATGCGGAGCAGAGCTTATTAATTGGCATTGCATACGTCAATTCATGTCCGAAGATCTCAGGCGATATCTGCACGACTACGTTGAAACGAGGATTGGCGTCTACTCGACCTATCTGACGGAGATCCTCGAGAAGGGCCTCATAATGCTCCTCGTATCGTTCGAGGGCACGACCATGGGCTTCGGTTCCGATTTTGAGAGCCTCGAGTTCCTCAGAAAGGGTGGCCTCTTGGAGAGAAAGGCCAAGTGGGGGGAGAGGAATGAATATTACATTTACACGCTAACAGCTAAGGGTCGTGAGATAGCGGAGAAGCTCAGGAGTGAAGGGACTCCGGCAGTTCGCGAGAAATAGGTTAGGATAACTCCAAGCGCAATGCAGCATCTTCCTCTAGTGCACCATCTAGTGGGAGTGAATGTCGCCGAATGTTCTCGGGGGAGCGATCTCGCTGATGCATTGGGGAGTTCTTGCGGAGAGACTTAAATAGTTTTGATGGGAAAGCAAGAACGAGTTCATATGTTCAAGTTGGCGGTTTTCACAGATGAGGTCAGTCAAGTTCTCAAGAAAGCGGTCGACCTTGCAATTGAATTCAAGCTAGATGGAGTGGAGATAAGATCTGTCTGGAATAAGCCACCCCAAGATCTTGTGGGAGATGATGTGAGGAAGATGAAGGATCTCCTTTCTCAGACGAATCTGAAGGTCTGCAGCATTGCCTCACCTTTCTTCAAGTGCGACATCGATTCGGCGAAGGAATACGATGAACATATCGTTATCTTGAGGAAATGCATCGAACTTGCTAAGGCCTTTGACTGCAAAATCATCAGGGGATTTACCTTCTGGAGGAAAGGTGACCTCAACTCACATTGGTCGCGGATTATGGAGAAATTTGACAAGCCCTCGAAGATCGTTGAGGAGGAGGACGTGATCCTCGGAATCGAGAATGAGGCATCCACATTCATCGGCACGGCCACAGAGCTGAGGACTTTCTTGGATGAGCTTGGGAATAGGAGCATCAAGGCGATATGGGACCCCGCGAACTCATTGTTCACACCTCAGAAGGAAAACCCGTATCCGCTCGGATATGATCGGATAAAGAAACACATGGTCCACATGCACATCAAGGATGTCGCCTTCGATAAGAAAACTGGGGAGCCTGATTGCGTCGCGATGGGAGAGGGCCTAATCGACTACCATGGACAATTCAAGGCCCTGAAGGAGGATGGATACGCTGGATACGCTTCCCTGGAAACTCACTGGAGGCCCGTCAAGCTTAGCGAAGAGCTCCTGAATCGACCTGGCGGAAATAAGTTCTCCGAGTCAGCGGAGATTGCCAGCAGGATATGCCTTGAGAACATAATGAAGATCCTCAATGGGCTGAAGTGATCCCAGGAGAGAGCTGGATGAAGATCACCGAAGACGTACATCTCATAGAATGTCCTTTGGAGAATATATTCACCGGCGTCTACGCGATTCTAGGGAAACGGATAGTACTGCTCGACGCGGGTCTATCCACTAGCCCGGAGAACGCGATCTTTCCCTACCTGAGCGGCATTGGAAGGGATCCCTCTGAGATCTCCATGGTGATCGTCACCCATGGACATGATGACCACTGCGGGGGCACCGCAGCCATCAAGAGGGCGTCTGGCGCTAGAATAGCCGCACACGCAAGTGATGCAGCATACGTTGAGAATCCGGCGAGGGTTTGGCTCGATCTCCACAGGAGGTATCCGAGATACCACCCAAAGCCAGATGTAGAGGAAGGCAACGGCGCCAAAGTCGATCTCCTCCTAAGGGACAGCATGCGCATCGATCTCGGGCCATTCGAGGCGGAGATTTTGCATACACCAGGGCACACAGACGGTTCCATCTGCCTGTATGTTGAGAAGAGGAGGATGTTGTTCACGGGCGATTCCGTTCAGGGGCGAGGGACGGTGCTTCAGTCAGGACCCCTCGTCTACGGGGATGTGGAGGACTACTTGAGTTCGATGAAGAGGCTGAAATCTTTGGAGCCGAAGGAGATGCTCCTCGATCATCAGTACCTCCCCCTGAACAAGGCAGTCCTCACGGGAGACGAGGTGCTGAGGATGTTGGATTTGAGCATTAAGTGCATTGAGGAGATATCGGAGATGATCCTGAAGAGCATAAAATCGTGCTCGATGGACATGGATCAACTGGTGGAGGAGGTAAAAGCAGTTTATGGCGTCTCCACTGCCTCCATGACACCGTGCTCGGTCGTTGACGCAACCATAAGGAGTCTTAGGAGAAGAGGATTGATCAAGGTGCATGAGGGCAGATGGATGCGAGTGCGATGATCAACATTATTCAATTAGTTTATTCAGGGGTGTAGAGTTTGAGCTCAACTGATGGAAGGAAATCCATATCCGATGAGGAAGGCGTGGTCATAGGCGCACACGAAGCTCTCGTCATCCAGTATTCGCTCGAGAGATTGGAAGAAGAGGTATACCGATTTCTGAAGGATAGGGGCAATTTGCCAATTTCCGCCCTCTGGAGGAGATTCAACTGCCACCTGTGGGAGTTAAGCTATGTCCTCAAGAGATTAAAGGAGAAGGGGCTCGTGCAGGAGTTTGAGACCGAGGCGAGGTATTATCATGATGACGAAATGCCATGAGATCGAGGAGGGATGAGCCAATGGTCACCTTCGAAAACCCATTCAAAGCGAGTGGTCGCTGGTTAAAGGGCAATCTACATACGCACACAACCAACTCCGATGGCGCGCTTCCGCCCAAAGAGATGGCCGAGCAATACAAGCTGAGGGGCTACGATTTTCTGTGCATCACCGATCACGGGAGGGTTGGCGGTGTCGATAACTTGTCTGAAAGCGATTTCCTAGTCATCGACGGCGAGGAGGTAAGTGTCGGTAGCAATTCGCTAGGGGAGCCATATCACCTCGTCGCCGTTGATCTCCAAGAGACTGTGCCCGATGATGGCAACGATCCACAAACCGTGATCGACAAGCTGAGGGGCATGGGGGCTCTGGTCCTGCTCTGCCATCCATATTGGTCCTCGCTCACGCTGGATGATATGTTGAGGATCAAAGGCTATGCTGGAATAGAGATTTACAACACGAGCTGTTTCTTCAGCATCGCCAAGGGACATTCAATCGTTCACTGGGATGACCTACTCGCTCATGGGAGAAAAATTTGGGGCTTCGCGGTCGACGATACACACTGGCACTTCAGCGATCACAGGCCCAATGATGCGTGTGGAGCTTGTATCATGGTCAAATCGAGATCCTTATCCGTTAGGGACATCAAGGAGGCCATCAACGCTGGCCTCTTCTACTCGAGCAATGGCCCGATGATCGACGACATTAGCGTGGGGAACGGGGATATAATCGTCGCAGCAGAGCGATCCAAGATTATAAACTTCGTCGCCGATTCCTACAAAGGCGAGAGTTTCACGGCCCCTCCTGGGAAGACCCTCGAGAGTGCCCATTACGCAATTCGGGGAACGGAGAAGTACGTGAGGATCGAGTGCGTCGATGAAAGGGGAAATGTCGCCTGGTCCAATCCCATCTATCTAAAAGCCTGAAGGGACCCACACACGTTAACCGCGCAGGGGTAGTTTACCTGGAGCTCGTATATTCAGACCAGAAACACCTTTTGTTTCAGCAAGTCCCTAGAAAAGAGTAATATTCTACCTTGCAGTTCCATCATTTAAGCTGTGGGAGCCGGCTGAGGGATGCATGCCTTCGTGCTTATTGATGTTCAGCCAGGAATGGAGAATAAGGTCCTCTCTTCATTGAAGAGACTGGACAGGGTCGAAGAGGCTTACATCGTATTCGGCAAAAGCGACTTGATAATAAAGGTTCAAGCTGAAACACGTGAGGAGCTTTGGTCCTTCATAAGAAACGAGATCAGGATCTTAAATGGCGTCAGGGGAACGCTAACCCTGATCCCACTCTATGGCTTCAAACGATAACCATCCTTTAATATATTCTGGCTGTTCGGGCATAAAGGCTCACAACGTTTCATTGATAAATCTGAAGATCCATGAGATGACAGCGCTCTGGAGAACTGTCATGGACTTTACATAGTGAATCTTTCTTTAACCTTTGAAGAATTCTAAGAAAGGCTTATAATTCCTTTAAAATCGTGCCAATGATGATGAAGCTGATTATCTTTGGTCCCCCGGGTTCGGGAAAGGGAACGTATTCTACTAGGCTGAAGGCGCGATTTGGTTTTGAGAAAGTATCAACCGGGGACATATTCAGGGAAGAGATAAAAAATTCTACAAGCTTAGGCAAAAGGATTGAGAGTTATCTCAAGGAAGGACGGCTTGTTCCTGACAATATCGTCATAGAAGTCGTCAATGAAAAATTAAAGAAATTAGATAGCTACATCTTGGATGGATATCCCAGAACCGTGGAACAAGCCAGAGCACTGGACAAGATCACGAAAATCGATGCCATAATCGAAATAAATGTCCATCAAGATATACTACTTGAGAAGATCTCCGCGAGGAGGATATGCTCAAATTCCAAGTGCGATGGGAACTATAACATTGCTGATATTCACAGGATCATAAATGGAATAGAATATGACTTGCCCCCTATACTTCCAAAAGAAGATATGAAGTGCGATAAATGCGGATCACCCCTAATTCAGAGAGAAGATGATAAACCTGAAGTGATAGAAGATAGGTTGAAGGTTTACCACGATCAAAGCAAGCCGGTTATCGAATATTATAGGCAAAAAGGCAAGATACCACTTATAGAAGTTTGGATGAATAGGCAACCTGATGAAGTCGTTGACGAGATAATAGGAAAATTAAAGGCATTGAATATAAGGTGATTTATCCAGCCATTTCATAGCCCTTGACGATCGCACGAGCCAATGCATGCAAGGCAATGATTGAAGGTGCTTCCCCGCCTTTCATTGAAAACTTATATTACATTGTGATAAGTACCGTAATCAATGGGAAACCCTAAGACGTATGTTGAGGATTTACTTGACCCCAATGTTTATGAAAGGATTGTAAAGTCAATTGAATTCGAAGAACCGGACAGGATACCGATATGGGATTACATCGATAACTGGAGCGCAGTAAGGTATTTTGCGGGCGATGAGAAAGATCTCACGAAGGCCAATGTGAAAACCTATCATGGACTGGGGATCGATCTCTGCAGAGGGTTCGGAATGAGCTATGAGCCAGATTTAGAAGGGCGCGTCGTAATGGATGGCGATGTGGAGAGGAAGATCTTAGGCTTGACCCTTTGGAATAATCCCCCTGTAAAGGAGATCGAGGGCCTAAAAGCCTATCACGTGGATCTACCGAGCAGTGAAGGTGTCATCGAGTATATTAATTCCAATAGAGATTGTTGCGAGACCTTCGCGCCGCACACGATGTGGGTTCCCGGGTGCAATGTGGGTTTTGATATCTACTATTCAGTGACCGATCTCAAACTCTTTTCGATAGCCAGTAGGACGATTCCTGAGGAATTGAAGAGGATCATGATGGAGAGGAACGAAGCAAGCCTCCAGTATGCTAGAGCGGCAGCTGAGGAGAGATTGTCACCATTGTTTTTCATAGGCGAAGATATTGCCTACAAGGGCAAGTTGATGTTCCCACCTGAATATCTGAAAAGGGAATTCATCCCACTTCTTGAAAGGCTTTGCAGGCCACTTAAAGATGCGGGCATAAAGACGATCTTCCATTCCGATGGATATCTTCCGGATGAGATGATCGATTCCCTCATAGAAGCCGGTGTCGAAGGGCTTAACCCCATAGAGCCCTTGGCGGGCATGGACATCGCCCACCTGAAGGATAAGTATTATGGGAAATTGATACTGGTCGGAAATCTGGACTGTTCCCAGATATTGCCCTTAAGCTCCGAGAAAGAGGTGGTCGATGAGACGAAGAGGCTCATAGGGAAGGCTTCTCACGGCGGTGGACACTTCATAGGCTCTTCGAGCGAGATAACTCCAAGCACGCCTTTGGGGAACATCTTGGCATTCTACAGGACTGCTCATCGATATGGGCGCTATCCGATCAAAATGGCCGATGCTCAGGGCACATGCTTTCACTGACCCCCCTACCCTAGAACGCGCCCATAATACATGAGTTCCCGCAAGCTACCTGGCAGTACGTATTTCGATCGAAGCTGCCGTAGGTTCGACTCCAGTGGGTCCATCCCATAAGCCTTGGCGAATTCCTCGTGTATCAGCCTCTCGTGTTCGGTGATGGCCTTCAAGGGAAGGCCTACCCTTTCGCCACCTCGCGATTCCGCATCCCTTATCGCCATCAAGAGCTCCACGTCCCTCCTCGCATTCTCAGCCCCATAAGTGAGTGGATGGCCATCAACAACCGCATTGTAGAGGCTCATCCATGCATCTGCTATGGCTACCTCATCATAACTATCAGCTTGATACCCGTCCGGATTACATCGAACGCGCATCTCAGGCTGCGTCTCGATCTTGGCCCCTATCACCCCCCTCTTACCACCGACCTCGCCCTCTTCGATTCGTATCTCAAACCGCCGGTCACCCTCAAGGAGTTCCTCTCCCATCAGCGCGCCATTTACCCCGACGACCTCCCAGTAGTTGCCTTTATCGCGGTTGAACTCGTAAATGCCCTTCACGTTATTAACGAACGAGATCTCCGCCCTCTCGAGCACTGATTTCCCTGATGGGAACTCGCCCACTATGCTCGCTCCCTCCGATCTCAGTATGCTCCTCATGGCAGCCAAGCCGTGGTATGAACCGGATACATAGGATAGATAGCACCCCTTCAACTCGCCAAGGAGTCCCTCTGCAACGATCTTCTGTTTTAGACGTTCATGGGGCCATCTCGGGACGTTCTCCGAGACCTCGATCAAGACACCATGATCCCTAACTGCATCGATCACCTGATCGGCGCAGGCAACGGTTATGGCAATGGGGGTCTCCGTCAGGATGTGCACCCCCCTTTCGGCGAGTGCCTTCGCCACTATATGGTGGCCTTCAGCTTGGATCGAGATCAGGCAAACATCCAGCCTCTCCCTGATGAGCATCTCCTCGATGTCGGTGTACGGTTTGGCCCCTATCTCCTCAGCAACGCTCTTTGCAATTGCTCCATCGATATCACAAACAGCCCTGAGTTTGTATCTGTCGCGGAGCTTGAGGAGCACTGGCAGGTGGCTTCTCGACCTTGAGCCAGCACCGATAACTCCCACATTGAGTTGAATCATCCGTTATCATTCATTTCATCGCGATTGTTTGGACATATAAATCGAACTAATACGATGTACGCCGTGTTTGGCGTTCACGATCCTACTGAGTAAAATATCCGTTCGCCAATTAATAATGGATATATATTCACAAGATTGTGCTCCGAATCCACAATATGGATGATGCTCATCGCCGCTGGGCCGTTCTATTCGCCTCGTCCTATGCCTTCGTGGCATTTGCCTTTTCACTCCAGTCGATGCCACCTCTAATAGGGGAGATCATGCATGAGTTCAACCTCAGCAATGCCCAGGCCGGATTGTCGATGTCCATCGTCGTTATCCCTGGCATCTTCCTGGCAATACCCGCTGGGATACTCATAGAACGCCACGGCGTAAGACTTGTGGGCTCCATATCATCCGCGTTGGTCTCGCTGGGGTCGCTCGTGACGGCAACAGCCGGTTCCTTCGAGATGGTCCTGGTCGGTAGATTCATCCTCGGAATCGGAGGAGCGTTCATAACAACGGTTACGCCCGCAATGATCCCCCAATGGTTTACTCGAGAGGAACTCGGCAGAGCCACTGGGATCTATGGGATTGGGATGCCGATCGCCACGGTGCTCGCATTTCCATCTGCAAGCTCATTGATGCTCAAGTACGGGTGGCACTACTCCATCTACCTCAGCGCCGCAGTGGCGATACTGAACACAATCGTCTTCATGATACTTGCGAGGGAGGGCCCCCTCGGGCGTGAACGCCATAAAGAACCCGGTGTGAGAACGGCCCTTACGAACGCTGAAGTCTGGAAGGTGGGCATCATATGGTTGCTCTTCAATGCAGCAGCATTATCTTTCACAACTTGGGGTCCTAAGATACTTCAGGACTATGATGGCATGAGTCCGGTCTCCGCAAGTTTCCTAGCGAGCACCATCATGTTGGCGGAAATCCCATGCGTTCCTGCCTTCGGCCTGTTGTCGGATAGGATCAGGAAACGTAAATCCATGATGTTCATAGGCTGCGCTGCGATGGCAGGTGCTTTTGTGCTGACGGCCCACTCATCTGGCATGGTTTTGATAGCCTCGATCATCCTCTTGGGCATCGCAGCATCGTCGACCCCGCCTGTCGTGATGGCCCTCCCAGCCGAGATTTTGGGACCTGATTCGGTGGCAATCGGATTTGGCGTCGTTGCCATATGCATGAACGCAGGCATAGCCTTGGGACCGCCGTTCGTGGGCTTCCTCTTGGACGCAATTGGCTCACCAGTTCCAAGCTTCCTGGCGATGGGACTTTTTTCAGCAATAGGGGCAACGGTGGCCTCTGTCCTGAAAACCAACAACGTACATTAATTCATCCGATGTTCGAATGATGAGAGTGGTGGACGCGAAGCAAGGGAAAACGGGGAGGCATCTGCCAGTTAGCCATAAGTGGGGGTTCGATGGCAAATGATTTAATTATGGGCATAAGAAAAGTGCGCCCATATGCACGATTCACTCAATTTATGCGCCAATCGAGGGAGAATGAAAAAGTGGGTGGATAGCCCCTGAGCTCAGATCGTTATGTGGGTCATTTATTCTGGGCTCTCTGCATTGTTGGCTTCATGGCGATCCTCAGCTCAACGATGTCAAAGAATCCAGTGCTGAATCCTTTCGCACGAGCTTTGCACACGCCGGATTCCCTGATGGGCTTTATCGCATCGGCCTCTACAATCCCAGGCATATTGGTCAGCTTGCCAACAGCATCACTCTCCGATGTATTCGGAAGGAGAAAGGTCTTGCTCGCATCTGGTTTGGTGTTCGCCTCGGCTCCCTTCCTTTATCTTTTCGTAACTTCATGGTGGCAACTTGCCCTGGTGAGATTTTACCACGGATTTGCAACAGCCATATTCGTCCCTGTCGCGAACGCCTTCGTCGCCGAACTATTCCCGATGAAGAAGGGGGAGCGCATCTCATTGTTCTCCTCAGCGACAACTGTGGGCAGAAACCTTGCCCCACTGCTCGGTGGCTATATCCTGCTGGTCACGAACTATGGTTTTCATGAACTTTACTTGGCTGTTGGACTTGCCGGTTCGATCGCCTTTATCACCGCCCTTCTATTTCTAAGAGATGAACCCCAAAGCACAAACGGAGGAGTTCGAAGTGGCACGAGTTCTGGGATCCTTAAGGGATGGGGCCTCGTCGCGAGAAATCGCGGCATAGCAATAGTGAGCCTAGTCGAAGCCGCCCAATACTACGTCTATGGCGCGACGGAATTTTTCCTTGTGGGGTATTTAAGTGAGATAGTCCACTTAGACCCATTCTCCCTGGGCATCATCTCGTGGGTCCAACTTGCCACTATCCCGCTGATCAAACCGCTGATGGGGAGTCTCTCCGACAGGATTGGCAGAAGAGTTCCAATAATATTCGGTTCGCTTATCAGTGCCTGTGCCCTGATCGCCATCCCCTTCACTACGAATTTCTCAATTCTCATCCTGATCTCGATATCGTATGGTCTTGGGTTTTCCCTAGTGGATTCCTCAACTCCAGCCCTTGTCGGTGATCTCACGCAAAGGGAATTACTTGGCACTTCCATGGGATTCCTGGGGACGATAATGGACGTGGGGCAGACACTGGGACCAATCATGACGGGATTCATACTCGCGACAAGCCTCGGTTACTTGGGTGCATTCACATCGCTCATGATAGTCCTCTTGGCGGCTTGCTCAATCTTTCTTGCGGTCAAGCCCAGCTCGACTTCACGCCAGATGCACTGAACGGGATAAATGCAAGATACGATGGACAGAATTCTACGATTGACAATTCACCGAAGGCATTTAGGATCAATGCGATGGGATGTAGAAACGCCTATCGTCGATGGGCGAGCTCACCCTAGCGCCGCCCCTTACATGCGAGATGGCCATTCCCAGACATAGCTCCATTCCATCCCTGCCAACTGAAGGATTGCACCTTGTATCGGAGCCCGTCTCCATGGCATTGATCAAATCCTCTATGCATCTAACCGTGGGGCTGACCCTCTCAAACGGCGGGAAGTTCGCTGCCACGTGTAGCCCCCATTTGTCCGTTGGGCTTTTCATGACCCTCATCCGCCACTCGATGCCGTTATCGAGCACTCTGACCACACCCGCGGTGCAGTCGACCTCGAACTCATAGAGTCCAGGTGATGGGACGAAGAAAGCGTGCTTTCCATCTGCAAAGGAAGCATAGCCCATCACAAGTGAAGGATCTCGATCGAGCATACTTTTCACAGCGTCATGCTCCGCGCCGTCTATGGATCCCTGAACGTAATTCACCTTCGGGTCTCCGAGCAGGAACCTTACGGTGTCGACGGTGTGGCTGTGGGTGTGCATCAGCGCCCCCGTGGAGTGCGCTATTGCCACTTTGGGCTCCCCGATCCTTCCGCTATCTATCAGCTCCCTCATCTTCCAGTAGCCGGGATGGAACCTCCTCAGGGTCCCTACGTTGAGCTTGACGTTCTTCCTCCTGCACGACTCGACGATATCGTCTGCCTGGGCCATCGAACAGCACATCGCCTTCTCGCAGTAGATGCCCTTGACTCCATTGTCAGCGGCGAACGTCACTATTTCGTGACGAACGGTTGCGGGGGTAGTCACGCTCAGAATGTCGGGTCGCTCCCTCTCGATCATCTCCCTGTAGTCCGAATACTGCGATGAAACGTTCCATCTCTTGCAGAATGTCATCAGCCTCTGTGGGTCTATATCGGCAGCGGCAACCACGTGTGTTCTTCCAATCGCCGAATAGGCCGCAGCGTGCGAATACGGTAGTATGCAGGAATCGTAACCTATGACTTCGTCGTCTATCGAACCGGCCATCCTTCCGCAGCCAACTACGCCCACCCTGTATTCCATCATTATCGCTCTGTTGTGGGTAAAATGTCGTATTTACAAATATCGCATCTACTGATGCCCGTTGAGCGCGCGAGTAGTCGACATCGGAAGGCCTGACCTGGCGAGGTGCATCAGATGGTGGGCATAAGTGCCCAGTAGCATGGCTTAAAGAACGTGAGAAACTGATTGGTATTTATGCGGGAGTTGAATCCACTGAAACAAATTCCTTTTATTCTTTCAGTTCCTTACTAAGCTTTTCTGCCCATATCGTAACTTTTTCAGGATTTCTTTCATCACTAATAACTTTTCCAAGAATTTTCATTATTCCGCCAAAACCTTCAGCATCAACTACTTTCAATTTAGAATATTTATTCAAGATAGGTTTGACATATTTTGTAACGAAATCCCCATAACTTTTAGGGTTCCCAGCTTCATTAGATGAAAAGAAAAACGCTACCTTCTTGCCTTCAAAATTATTATTATCAAGAAAATTGTAGAATTCTTTGTATATCTTTTGTATTCTGATGCCACTTCCAATGATTAAAAACGAATATTTTCCTAGGTCGGGCGACGGACTTTTTCGAAGGTTTACAACATCAACCCCAAACCCATTTTTCTTTAAAACATTTGCGATTATGCCTGCATTCACTTACGTCACACCACCTTGTGGAACATATGCTATGAGAGTCTCGTTGTCAGTCATATTTCTTCACTAATTGAATTAGAATTAAAACCTTCCTTGTGTTGTGTATCCCTGAGACGTTAAGGAGCTAGGTGAGAGCATACAGGGGCAATGAGATTCATGGATGGCTAAGCTGTAAAATTACAACATGAAGCAGGTTAAACTGTATCCGGTATACGGTGCAGCAACATGCCCTCAACTGTTATCGGCTTCAGCCTCTGGGCGATCGCGTAAGCATCCGAGAGCTTTGTGGTATATTCCGCGAAGATATCGAGTATCGGCTGCCCCTTCTTGACAACATATCCCCTCTTACCATAGAGCAGGACGCCCGCACCCGTATCGCTTGGAGCGCCAGCGGCCTTCGCGACATCGCCGATCGAGTGATTACTGACCTCGGCGACATAACCGTCACATGGAGCGAGCAAGGAGGCCTTATGGGAGCCGATGGGCACATCATGGGATCTCACCTTCGGATCGCCGCCCTGGGCTTCGATTATCTCCTTCATCTTCTTCAATGCCTTTCCGCTGCTGAGGATCTGCTTCGCGACAGCCTGCCCGTCGCCGTTGGTTGCTAAGCCCGCTATCTCGAGCAGAACACCGGCAAGGGCTGTGGATTTCTCCCTCAGGCTTATGGGCCCGCCCCCCTCAAGGCATTCAAGTGCCTCCTTCGCCTCAAGGGCGGGTCCGACGGCATGCCCCACCGGCTGGCTGCCATAGGTTATGCCGCAGACGATGTGAATCCCGACCCTCCTCCCGATCTCCATGAAGTTGGTTGCCAAGGCCCTCGCATCTTCAATTCTCTCGACCTTCGCGCCAATTCCCGTCGGGATGTCCAGCACGAGGTAGTTCACGCCAACGGCGATCTTCTTGCCCATGACACTGGCTATCATCTGGCTCGGGGGATCTATGCCCAAGGGATGCTCGCACCTTTTGATCAGCACGTCGTCGGCAGTCGCCAATCCGAGCCTCCCGCCCCAGACGATCGAACCGCCCGCCTTCAGCGATATCCTCCTGAACTCCTCTGGTGAAAATTCAACATCGGCCAAGACGTCCATTGTATCGGCTGTACCGGAAGGACTTGTTATCGCCCTGCTCGAAGTCTTCGGGATCAGAAGGCCCGCGGCCGCAATGATGGGCACTATGACGAGGCTGACCTTGTTCCCCGGAACGCCCCCTATCGAATGCTTGTCGTAGACTGTACGGCCGAAATCAACTTTTTGACCGCTATCCGCTATGCTTCGAGTCAGGCACTCAATCTCATCCATTGTCATGCCCTTGAAGTATTGGCCTATCACGAATGCGCAGATCTCGGGGTCGCTGAGGACCCCGTCGACGACGTCCTTCACGATTGCCAGAATTTCGTCGTGGCTGAGCTGTTGCCCCTCGAACCTCTTCATGATGTAACCCACCGATGGCGGCGGAGGACTGTATGTCACCTTAACCGGCTTGACCGGCCCGATCCTCAGCGACTTGGCCGTCGCCGAATCCAAGCCTATCAGATTCCTCGGGATCGAAGCAGTGGTTTTCACGAACAGGGTGCGCGACATGCCAGCATTTTCGCAGAGGACCCTAGAACCGTCTACCACGCCAATATTGGCAGCTGTGCTCGGATTGAGCAAAGACGTCGGCAGACCATCGATATAATCCAGAATCTTGGCCTTTAGTTCCATGTCGGATCCCATAGGGCACCAGATATTTCAATATTGCCCGACATCGGCAAGGAATGCGGGATATGTTTAACCAATGACTTATATTTCAGGAACGTAATCCCGTAGGGATATGGGCGAGACAGAAGAGCCAACTAAAGCCGACAGCGAGACACAGAGGCTTGCACAGCTCAAGAAGTACTTAGAGGAGAAGATGGAGGCCCTTCAGAGGGAGCTAGACAGCTTAAAGACCATAGGCGAACTTGTGGACAGGGAACTTGTTGAGAAAAGCTTTAGGCGTGGTACGGGCGAGCCCGTCGCCACCGCCATACCCGTGAGACGACCACTAGTACGTCCTGTCGCGCCAACCGCTGCTGTAGCCACAACTCCCACCGCTGAGGCACAGGCACCAGCAACACCAACAATCGCCGCGATGCCGAATGAGAGGAAGGTCGAACTTGTTTACAGAGGGAGGAACGTCGGCGTAGCTTTTGTATCAACGGACACGGTTCGCATCATCCCGGATGAAAAGCTCGGGCTGAAGACCACGACTCCACCCTTCGAATCATTCCTGATAAGAAAAGTTTTGGATGAGATACGTGAGACGGACACCGAAAGAGCTGGAAGGGGAGAGATAAGGCCCGATCAGATCCTCGCATACGATATCGTGGAAGAGAACGCACTTCTCAAGCAGATCACAATCAGAAACTATGGGGATCAGGATAGGCTCAATAGGATAGTACGAGCATCAGCATGGACTTATATGGTTATGGCGCAAAAGTAGAGCGATAAAAAATTAATTTCAACAAACAGATCTAACTATGTTTGAGTGATTTACTAATTTTAACATCTCCGATCTTTTCATTTTTCCTCCCTTCCTACATACAACAATATACTAGTTTTAATATAAGACTTGCGCATATTCTATCCAATCGTAATATTCTAGAAAAAGTCAATGCGAAGATCTTTACTACTCAACGTCTACCTCTTGTGAGAAGTGATGGTAGAGATATCCGGCGAATATTACTTGATAAAATAGCTAAAAAACGTAGTATAGTATATCAACACTTGTATATGTATATAGATTTTGAAGCGATCTTAGAAGTAAACTAGTAATTTAGATATCATATTAATGCGAATATTATCGTATAATCGCGATTACCTTTTTTATTTTCTTCGATACCATTGCGGAAAGTAACTCCATCATAAACTTTTGAGCATCTCGATGGTGGATTCGACCACCTGCTGTTGCTGCGCCTCACGACTTATTTCAGCGGGATTGTCGCCTGGTTGCGGACCGTACCATCCGAACTGGGCGTGGTTGCCGCCAACGATAACGAACCATCTGTGGTGAATTGATGGCACTTCGTGCAATGGTAATGCTTGGATATGGAAAGGATGTACGACTTAGGAATCGCCTAACTCAATTAGCAGAAGCTCAATTGCCAGATGGCGGATGGCTTTGCTTGCATCGCGTGAGAAAGATGAAAAAAGTGCCAAAAAGCTGCATGAGAGCTGCCATGCATGGGCTATTGCTTGCAGGTGAATTGAAAAAGAGGGGGCTGTATTTCAATGGGAACGATAGATTGATTCAATATTTTCTCAAACGGCGTCTGTTTTATAGAACGGATAACCCAACTCAGGTAGTAGTAAGAGGTATGAATGAAGTGTTTTTCCCAATTGAATATTTCCGTGTAGGTCTACCTCTACTTCTTGAAGCGCTATCAACGTTGGGTAGAGGAAAATCATTGGAATTACAAGAAGCATGGAACATTTTAGAGGAGAAAAGGGACCATCAAGGTCGAATTATACTTGAGGGTACTTTACCCTTAAACAAATCATATTTACCGAAGGAGAGGATTGGGAAACCTAGTAAGTGGGCAACACTATATGCTTATCTAGCATGGAAAAATAAATAGTAAGCTCCCCTTGACCGCATATCCCCTAAGCACATAATGGTCAGGATAAAGATTATATGAAGGCACTAAGGTTATTGATTCTCAGCATACGAGGTTTAAAAGGATGAGTGAGGCGGGGAGTTATTCTTCGATTATGATCAGGCCCTATCAAGCACTGTGTGTTGTTTGCGCTATGGGCGCCGACAGCGATCTTTCAGAGCCAAGGTATGAGAAGATAAGGAAACTTTTGGAAACTGTCAGAAAAATCCCGAGGTACCCATCACCCTTAGGTGCAATGTCGGCGATGTGTTTACGTTTCAGGATCCAGGAACAAAAGACGATACGCCTGAGGGTGCGGAATTCAACCGGAAGAGGGACTTGGATATCCTCCTGAGACTCAATTTCACCCCAGGCGAGACGACAACTGCCAGGATACTTTTCAACCGCTTGCTGGACATGATTACAACCGTGTCGGGGACATGCGGTTACGAAAGTACGACCTCTGATGCTTGGAAGGGTTGCCCGAAGGCAAAGAGCGGCAGTTACGAGAAAGCACAACAGAGGGTGATCAACTCCATCATACCTCCTAGGAGCGAGGGGGTGATGGAAAGGGAGAAGAAAGAGTCATTGGAGGCCATGTACAAAGCACGGACGACCGGAATAAGAGCCCGACCTCACATTCTCATATGCGCCGTGTGCCAATATGGCGGAGGGACCAGGCCACCTTATAAAGAGGATAACCTCCCCGAACTAATACAGCTTATACTGAAGGACCCCGACACGCTCGTCACGCTGGCCGAGGCAGCAGATTGGATGATGTGCGCCCCCTGCCCGAACCGCGCACCCGACCTGAACGCGTGCATTAACGTCAAGGGGTCTGGTGGATTAACCAATCAACTGAGAGACCTGCGCACATTACAGAAGTTGGGCCTAACTTACAGGACCACGATGAGAGCTAGGGACTTTTACAGGCTCGTCTTTGAGGGAATCCCCAGCACGCTCGACATCTGCAGGTTCGACAGCACCAATCCCTCCGTATGGTGGGATGGCTGTGGCGCAAGGACTACCAATAACGAAAGCTACAAAAAGGGCAGAGAGATGCTGATGAGGGAATTTTTTTAATATCCTGAAACTGGGTGCTTTACATAGTCGGCTGGAATATTGCGTTACATAGTATATTTGCCCCTAGTAAGCAATTATCTCAGGTTATTATTGCCAATTGCGACAGTACGACATACGTTCTTGTAGAGAGCATTTATCTAGAAGATTTATCTGAATCTTGAATCCTTAAATTTCCTACACGCACGCTTAAGTAGTCTAGGTCCATATCTGTAAGAAGTGGCATAATTGAAGAGAAATTTGTCAGACGATAAGAGAGCAGTCAGCATGGTCATCTCCACGGTTATAATCGTCGCTGTAACGATCGCCCTCGCCATAGCGGTAGCATACTGGATGGGTGGGCTCGCAACGATCTTCACTCGCTTCGAGAAGATAGAGATCAAGAACGCATATGTTAAGTACAATGCTACTGGATATACGGCCACATTAACGTTTGTCAATACAGGCGCAACAGCTACGAGCATAGACTCTGTAACGCTCAACGGTGTACCAAGAACCGATTCCGGATGGAGTCCTGGCGGTAGCAGTGCAATCGGCGGAAATCTAACAACAGGCGTTACTTGTCCGATAGGTCTGTCAAAGATTGGCATCTTAACTTTCGCAAAAGGTCTTAAGGATCCAAGTGGTAACGTGCTCACATCAGGTATAACCCTCACGATAGACATACACTCAACAGGCGGCAAGGACTATTACACCTCCGTAACCCTACCATAGAATAGGCTGTCTTACATCCACACCGCGGCTGATGGATTAACAATCCACATATTGTTTATTATCAGAATAAAAATCCCGCCTTCTTAAGCAGTGAAGGACTTGCCATGCCATAGTGATCTAGGATAGTTTTTCTATTCTACTCTCAAGTACTTTCAACAACTCAAATACTCCATCTTTCTTAGCACGCTTTTCTATGTATCTTCCATCCAACCCCGCGAGACTATGCAACGAATAGCCTGCTGAGGAACCATTGAAGTCCGTTACCTAGCCATGTGACACCTACATTTCTTCGCCAAAGATAAATCGCCGCCAGGATGATAACTCCTACAAACACGAAGCCAAAGGAAAGCCCCTCATACCAATACTCGGGGTTGCTGATCTCGTGTGCGGTATACATGGCCCCTATTAAAAATGGCACGGCATATGAATTATATCGTTTCCCAATGCGTTCGGTCAGGAAACCAAAATAGAAGAGATTCTCCACAGTCGATGCAGGATTGCCGAACATTCGGAAGACTGTAGATGAGAGGGCGGGGTAGAATGAGACCTGAAAAGTTCCTCCTGAAATGAGAGCCTGCAAAGTCCGAGGGATCCGAAGAGGAGGGTGGCTAAGATGTCGCCTTTCCATCCCCTTGTCCTGAACCCAAGCTCCGACAGGTCAAATCGCCAGTGGAGATAGATGTAGACGACGATCGCTATTGTCGCTATATAGTGGATTGGGTACCATAAGACAACACTCACCGCAGCCGCTGCCATTGGAAGCAAGAAGGATGGTTTTCTAAAGGTCTTCCATCCTTTAGTGAGGATTAGCGGAACCACAAGGAAGAACCCGGCGTAGTTCACCGTAAAAAGGAGAAGCCCTTTTAATGTTGAGTATGTCCAAGCGTAAGTGTCAATGCCAATGGCGAAAAGTATTGTGCCATTTATTAAAACCGTTGCGATGAAAAACGCGATCCAAATATATACGGCCTGGCGCGCCTTTTTGTCGATTTCTACAGAGTCGGAAGATCTTTCGTTCATTTCTTATCCTCCGATCGTTTATTTCTAATCTTTGTTATAGCGTGCTCCCTGGACATCTTACATGTAGAATTTCTGCCAGTCGTTTCAGATCGTCATCGCTCATCCATTCGGTCTTGAGATAATCGCAGATCCTCTCATCATTCAATCCCAGATTCCTCGCCTCCTCGACCGCACGGCGAAAAGCCTCAACCTCAGTCGGCCTCTCGACATAGCTATAGTGGCGGTCGAAGAGCTCCTTGCCCTCCATGAACTGCCTGACATGGACCAACTCGTGGATTATGTCAAGATAAATGTCAATGATATCGCCTTCGTTCATATAGTTGGCGCTAATCATAAGATGGCCATCTTCGTCGCTAACCCCCATATAGCCTCTCCTCCCAGTGAACTCAACCTTGAGATTGGAGAGCACCTCCTCCGTTCCTTCGCCAAAGATTTGTCTAACAGCATCAACCTTCTCGAAGCCTTCGAAGTAATCAGTAAACGGCTGTGTTGACGCCTTGGCATTGCGTAGTATCTTGACCTTCAATTGAGTGCTTATGCTTCCTTGTCTCCTTGTAGACTATATATAAGAATAGTTTGTCCTTGTCATCCTATGTGTGAGAGGACGTACTAGTTCATGATTTATCAGCATAACGCGTCAAATTTCTCTTTGGTCACCATCTCCTTGTAGTCTCAATAGCGACCTCTAACTCCATACTGATCAGCTGTCTTGTTCAACTTCTTAGCTTGACTCTGAAATCTATTTTCCCTCTAGGATCCAGTTGGTCTAGAAGTAGTCTCATATGTTATAGCATAGGACAAATAGCTGTGGAGTGGATGAAAAGACATATGGAATGCATTTGGTGATTCAAAACATATGAAACCTGAAATGGGCGATCCAACGATTAGGGTGACGAAAGAGCATATCGTAATGGCCCTGTGGTCGGCAGGTATACTGCGTGGCGATACGGTTATGTTCCACAGCTCACTCAGTAGTATGGGCTATGTCGTTGGAGGCGCTAACACGGTAATAGACGCTTTCCTCGAGGCTGTAGGTCCAACGGGCACCGTGACCGTCCCTACACTTTGCCAACGGGATAAGGAACGGAGATTCGAGACCTGGGATATCCAAAAGTCCCCTTCCGACGTAGGTACTATCACCGAAGTATTTCGTCTTCATGCTGATGCCATCCGTAGCGACCATCCGACACACTCTGTTGCTGCCATAGGGGCAAGGGCCAGTGAGTTGACACGTGACCATAGGGCAGCTCAAGGCCGCCTGAGCCCATGGGGCGATAAAGCCTTTGCAATTGGAAGCCCTTGGGACAAGTTCTATCGTTGGAATGCAAGTTATGTGTTCATCGGTGTTGACTTCACAATCAATACGATGCAACACTACATTCAGAGTTTGATCGTCGAACGAGCATTAGAGCTGGTGCCCGTCGAACGAAGGAAAAACCTAGCCTCTGAAGTGGCTGGTTGGCTCAAGGATGGCGTCTGGCCCTACTACGATGATACACGAATGGAGGTCCAACATAGGGCTGTTGGGTTCATAAGATATGGGAAGATCGGTTCGGCTACTCTACGACACATTTACGCTCGCAACATGGTGGATGATGCCTTGCGAGAGCTTGAGTCCAGGCCAGAGAAGTGGTTCGATGAAGCATTCCTCAATTGGTACAGACATGCTGTAGGTGGGAAGCCGTAGAAAATATCAGTATAACTACAAAAATCGCTCTTTAGGCAATTAAGAGTCACAATGGTAACATTGCAGATAAGGTTTCGATCATACAAAAGATTGGTTTTGCATTGCTTGCCGATTACCTGAGCAAAAAGAAGGCCACTATTGAGCTTGTTTTAAGGCTGGCGGGATTGAGGCCGGGGATGAGGTCATTGTTCCGTCGGTTACGTTCATAGCTACAGCAACGGCCGTCCTAGCTGGTAATGCAATACCGATCTTTCAAGCTGATCGAAGGGATGGGCTATGTCCTGATCCGTTGCCTCACAGCTTCTTCAGAATTGCCGCCACCTTGTCTTCAAACAGCCTTTGCCATTCTGGCGCCAGGAAGCAGTCGCTGTCCTCCTGCGCTGCACCGGGGTTGTTGAGCTGCTCCACGGTGGGTGCGTAGTAGATGTAGCCATTGGTGATCCCCGCGACGAATGTGAAACGATGGGGGGATGTCTTCTTGATGTTGAGCCCGATCTGAACGGACAACTCGCCCGGGAAAGTGACCAGCACGAAGTCATCGATGCGAACCCCCACCACCTCAACGCTGACCGTTCCTTTGCCGGCAGCTAGATTCCGCGCGTGATGCTTCCTTAGCAAGTCCAGGTTCACTTGGAGTCTGGTCAGTTCTTCCATGGCGTGGATGTTTTCCACGTACTGGTCCATGTTCCGCCTGTTTTCCGCATCCAGTCTGCCTAGGTCGTCTCTCCCCAGCATCCTGTCATGTAGATATCGGTGGGAATAGTAGGATGGATAGTCTCGGGAAAGACTATACTTCACGATCAAGGGAAGGAACGTCTTCAGGTTGAGAGTTGTACCCTTCAAAGACTGCAGCAGGCGTGTCTGTTCGGTTTGCAGAGAAGCGATGCGTTGCGCAAGGTCGGCTCTCGGCAGTTCGAGGGTTTCGTTGATAAATCTCAAATTTCCGCCTTCCCTGGTTTGTATCTTCTTCAATGCTTGCATGGTGCTGATCCCGAGCATGTTCCCCAACGGCTCTGCATCCCGGGGATGGTCAACATCCTTGTACAGGACCGGATTGATGTCACCGGCGCATCCCTGCAGGAACAGCGCGATGGTTCCGTCGCCCATGTTGTCCTCAATGACCTTTGAAGCAAAACCTGTGAGGTCAGCGGTATTGCCACCGTTTGGGACTCCCTGGATGGGATGACACGCGAAGTTGTAGACGACCGCCAAGGTTCGCCCGTCTTTTCTGTCGAGCCTCAGTATGCCTATTTCCGGGTCAATCGGTCCAAATCCAGCAACGTCTTCATCGGGAGGTAGCGAATACGCGTGGCGCACGTCCACTTCCTTGCCGTTCTTCATTTTGAGCCTGCGGTTTTCCATGATCCTGTTTTCGTGGCCGATGCCAGCGCCGACATTTACAGGAACCATGTTCTGCCACGCTTCCTTCACGGCGTGGACCGTCCGTTGCTCGACATCCGTGCACACCGCTCCATGACAATGACTGGCGTTGATCAGAACATTTGTCGCCGTGATCTTCATCTCCTTATGCAGTTGCGAACGCACATTTGAGAGGTAGTCGTTCCTGATGGAGCCGATCTCAGCTATCGCCACAGCATCTACGGTGACAATTACCGCCGTAGTGCTGTCATCCGTCAGCACCAATGCCTTGACGTACAATGGGTCATTGCACGGTCCTGCATCAGTATTGGTTATGTCCACTTTTGCGACGCCGGCCCGGAGCTGTTCTGACGTGTTCGGTTTTTTTGCCATGTTTCGGTAACCTCCTTGTCGTACTCTGGTCAAGGTTGATAATATATATTCTACTGTGCGTCTGAGGTTGTATGATGCCATCGCCGAAGGTAAGCTTCAGTTCGTTGGAACCCCAAACTTTGACCTGAGCGCGACCATCGATTATGAGCGAGACAACATCGAATTAATTTAACATTTCTCGTGTTCACGAGGATAACTATAAAGCTAGCAAAGAAAAAAGTAGTGGTGGATCGAAAGAGGATGGAGCTGGTCATATTTTCCAAGGTGCTGAAGGATTTACCAATGATCGAAGCTGTGAAGGTATCCGATGATGTCGGGTATGAGGGGATCGAGCTACACGACTGCCACTTCCCGGCAGGCATTGATCCCGAGAGGGTCATGGAACTGTCCAGGTTGTCCAAGGGCCTCAAGATCAAGTTGGTCAACCTTGCAACTTTCGTGGGAGGGTTTTCGACCCTCTCAGAATCGAATTGTGAAGGGGAATTTCGAAAGTTCGAGAAATATTTAGATTACGCCAATGCCCTTGGCGTGCCAAACATCCGGCTAGATCCTGGCAGGCCTGAACCTGAAAAGGCAACCGAGGAAGCGTGGGAAAGGGCTTCATCATGGATAGCAAAGGCAGCAGACTTGGCCCGTCCGCATGATGTTTCGATCGTACTTGAGATGCACGAAGGTGGCCTCATAGCGACTGTCGACTCAACGCTCAAACTCCTCAGCATGATAGACAGGAAAAACGTGGTGGTGAATTACGATGTCGGGAACATGTTCCATGTCCCAACGGACTACGGGGTAGGGGTTTTGAGAAAGATAGAGGACTACGTAAAGTTCGTTCACGTACGGGACGAAAAGGGAAGGGGGAAGGACGGCGAATGGATTTATACTCTCTTCGGTGATGGGATCTTGGACTACCGACCGATTTTCCGGAGATTGAAGGGGATCGGTTTCAATGGATACTTGTCAGCAGAGTGCCACCTCGAACCAACCGGGCGGATCAGCAGCAGTGAGATCGCAGTTCATGAGTTCGGGAAGATTAAAGAACTATGGGAAAGTTGCTGATCGACTCCAAAGCTGCTCTTAAGGTAAGAAGATCCTCCTCCAAGTATACGCAGGGCAAGTGTTATTACACATTATCTTTTTGGCTCGATCTTATGGTGAGGCCCAAGATCCTAGTATCCATACCCGTAAGCCTCCTCAGGAGCTTGTCAGTTCCGAGCGATGAGGCGGAGTTGTTTTCATTCGCGGATGTAGTCAAGAACGTCAATGATGTGCAATTTACTATAAGTGAGCTCCAGGAGGCAGCCGCAGACGTGGACGGCATGATCACTAGCTGGGGGTCGCCAAAGATAACGCCAGAGGTGCTCGAGAGGGCCAAGAAACTGAAGATAATCGGTCATGCAGCAGGATCAGTGAAACCCTACGTATGCGATGAGGCCTTTGAGAGGGGCGTGGTCGTCGTCTCAGCAGCTCCCGAGATAGCGCGTTCTGTCGCCGAGTATGCGTTGTGTCAGATGATCAACTCCCTAAGGGATATCCCCGATTACATCGGATCGATGAAATCGGTCGGTGCTGAACAACAGGCAAAGCGCGAGCGTTTAGAAAAAAGCAAGGACCTTGCGGGCAAGAAAGTGGGTCTGATCGGCTCGGGCAGCGTTGCGAGGCGACTTATTCGATTGCTGAAGCCATTCGACGTCGAGATCAGAATTTACGATCCATACCTCTCAGAGGACGATGCCATGTCACTGGGCATCATCAAAACCTCTCTTAATGATGTCCTTTCAGAATCTGACATAATCTCCCTGCATGCAGCCTCTACCGCAGAGACGCACCATATGATGGGCGAGAAGGAGCTTGGGCTCGTGCGGGATGGCACTATCCTCATCAATAGTGCGCGCGGTGCGCTGATCGACGAGGGGGCTCTCATCTCCGAACTGAGAAAGGGGAGATTTAGGGCAGTGCTGGACACGGCCGGCGAAGAGACCGGAGGGATTCCAGCAAATAGCGAGCTGAGGAGGTTGGAGAACGTCTACCTGACCCCTGGGCTCGCAGGGCCTTCTGGAGAAAGACAGAGGATGCTGTTCTCCTCCATAGTCGGGGATTTCCGCTTATTCTTTTCAGGGAAAGAGCCGAGGAACCAAGTGAATGCCGAAGCCCTTCGCAGGTTGGCGTAGTGCCCCAAATCGAGTAAGCATGGCCCTCAAGAGTATCCCCTGACTGTTATGATATTGCCTCGATCCCCTATTACCTCGCTTGGAAAGATCGATCACAGCGGAACGTCCGACTATCCTTCGGATCACATTGCATGGTGCTAGAATGGGACGAAGAACCTGAAGACTCCCAAAGCGCCACCGATGATGAGTGCCACCATATAGCCCGCGATGAATCCACCCGCTATCGGAACCCCAAGCCTCTCATAGAGCTTACTGCCACCAACTCTGAGCGTTATGACCTTCAGTATCCACGCGATGAGGAACGGGCCCCAGTATCCCCACTTGATCGACAACCTGCTCATCCCGACAACGAACCCTATCGCGCTTAAAGGGAACCAGATGAACCTCGCGTGCAGAAAGTCCAACACGACTACGGCGACAAAGCCTACTAAAACATAAGGCGCCACGGGTTCTCTAGTTGGCTTGCTTATCCAGCTTTCTGGGTCGATGGCGCCCCAGAAATCCCCGGACTGGGAGAATCCATTGGTCCCTGGAAGCGCAGCACCGCCATAGGTGCTCAATAGCCATATTGTGGTCGGGAACACTACCAATGGAACGATGACCGTTGCGGTCAGCATGACCTTCAAGACATTTGAGTTGCTCGTGCCCGTGAGGCTAGCCATCTTGTACGAGGAGAAACCAGTGAAGATGGAGCCATTTGACAAGTAGGAATCATCAAGGCCATGTATCGAATAATATGCCGACATGACGTAGTCTGTTGTCATCGGATCTGGTGCCGTCGGGTACATAAAAATCCTGAAGAGGACGTTGCCATGTGATGATCCACCCACTCCCAAGCCGGTCGTCGAATAGATCCTTGCGTATGCCATGAGGAAGAGGAAGTAGGTAATGAGCATTAGGACGGCAGAAGCAATGCCCATCCCGATGACGAGGAAGAGCACGACTAGGAGGATGGTGGATGAAAGCAATAGAAGGTATGTGTTCCTGTAGCTCAAAGCTTCATTCTTCTCGATTTCAAGCGAGGTACTCTGCTCCTTCCGAAAAGCCGCCCTTAACGTCTCAAGCACATATCCTCTATTGATTACGAGCATCATGACCGTCAGTCCGAGGAGCCCACCGCCATAGGTGACGGCGTTCATCATGAGCGGAGGATCGATGATACCGGAGGGACTGCACCATCCGAACCGGCCGCATCCGCCGTTGCTCTCGATGCCGGTGTAGTAGCCCATCGTATAAGATACCTGCATGAGGATCAGCCAAACCAGATACCAGAACCAGACGCTGAAAGTGATCGAAAGGGGCGCGAGATATCCTACTGCCACAGCGGCCGGGTGTTCGCTGACAGTCGTGAGCCCCGCTACGCCTGCCAAAGTCGTCCCGCTCCTGACGTACCAGACCCCGGCCCCGCACAGAGTCTTCCAGCCGTAGATATCCGGGAACCAAGGGAACACGACCGTCATGAAGACCGGTATCTGGTACGCCAAGCCAAGAAATATGCCGAGTAAGAACGGCTTGCCGAGCTTCTCAACCACTGACTTCTTCTCCTCTGGGAACCTCCTCACGAGCTCGTAGGCCAGCAACGTCTGCGGGAATGGGAGCTTCTCGATATCTATCCAAAGGCGCCTGAACAGAGTTGTAATCGAGATCAAGAAGAAACCGAGCAGGACTGCCAAAGACCAGTGATAGATTATAGATGGAATCCAATCAGCCCAAGGGACTGCTACGTGCCCAGTCACGATTTGTGTGCTGATGGCCGCTGGGGGGGCCATGAACCAAGCAACGTACTGAACCGACAGTTCCGCGTTCAGGTATCTGCTGGCGACGATGCCATACCATTTGTATGGTTGGGATGCATTCACAAACCATGAAGCCGTAAAGGCTACGACATACAAATACGTCAACGTTGCTAAGCTTATCTTGGTCCTAGTCAGTCTTGAAAACAAGGCCGTAAATATCAAAACGATGAACGGTGCCGAGGTAAGGCCTAGCGTGCAGAGTATTTCGCCAAAGTTATAGTAAGTGTATAGAGTCGACGGCAGAAAATCAAGCCAGGCTATACCAAAAGCACCTAAGAATACGCTCAGCGCTATGACCATTATCCACGGCACTTTTTCGTGTACAATCTCACTTGTTACAGACAATCCCCACCACACTCAAAGCGTTTTATTTTTCATGTTTATAAGTTTTGTCCACAGATAATCGAGGGAGATAGTGGCTACATCGACTTCATAAAAAGAGCTTATATGTGAAAACACGATTATCCCTCAAAACACTAGACTTTAAAGTTGGTATTGAATTTTGACAAACTGAGCTGTGTAATTGCGGCCAGGTGCATGCGTACCGAATAAGACCCATTCCATCAGCTTGTCCGCTCTGCCGTTACTTTCAGTCCATCGTAAACCGATCGGACAGTTTAAACGAGATATCAGCCAATGCGCACCCATCATCAAAAAGTGTTATCAACCTCTTCATAAGATTGAAAAGATTAATGCACGTCGACCCCCTGCTCAAGGCGAAGGTCGTCCATCTGATCCTGCAGAAACGACCCGAGGAAGCCCTAGATTTGCTGAGCCGTGCAAATAGCGTCAACACGCCAAGGTTAGAGGTCGGCGCAGTCAAAGGCAGGACGAAGGCGGTTGCCGTGTACGTTCACAAGGTCAACACTATATTCGTGTCCAGTGGCGAGTACCTCTGGAACCCTTTCGTGATACTCCATGAATTCTATCACCATTTACGATATCAGGGTGGCAAGCACCGCGGCACGGAGAAGAATGCCAATGCTTTCGCTTTGGACTTCATTTCTGCATACAAGAACTACATCGTTTAGTTAGTCCCGCCTCCTCGTGCTACACAGCCTATGTCATTCAGGTGTTTCAGGACCCTAGAAGGGCACAAAGAATCACTAGGAACTATAAATTCCGGGAGTGTCAATTATGTGCGTTATACACATACCTTATAGTCATATATTAGGTGTATCTCGCAAGGGGATCCGAAAAGGGATAAGGAATGAAACCACCTCACCCTTCACCACGGATAAAATCATGTCGAACGAGTGCCTCTGCTCCGCCAAGAAGAGCCACTCCGGAAGGGTGGATTTGTCTATCTCTATGAAATCGTCGATACATCGTTGGCAGACGTTATCCATGCTGCTGAAGCTCTCATTGCCGCAAAGTATGCATTTGTGCAAGGTTTATTTAGAAATTGGTGCCGTGAAAATAAACCTTATGGAAGGCCGTTCCAGAAAATATGCCATTCGAATTCACTAACACTCTCTTCTTTGTAACCTTTACCGGATGGCTAATGGTAGTCCTTTCTCGGACGTATCTCCCTCCTTCTAAACTCCCTTATGAATTTCACAAGCGAGTCCACATAGATATCAAAGATCCGTTTACCCCTCGCCTTGTTTGCTTTTGTGGGGTCTCCAAGTATTCCGGTCTTGCTCATCCTGCTCCACCAATCCATGAACTCCACTTTGCCCCCGGCCACGGAAAAGGAGCCTTCCCCGGGTTTAATGCCCCACTTGATGAACTCGGATTCCTGAAAGCTCCAGTCCCTCACAGCTTTGCTCATATCAACTGATTCCTCTGCGAGATAGAGCATTAAGGAAGTTTCAAGGTCCCCAGCGTGTCCGCACTCCGCCTCCAATTCCTTAAAGGCCTCATTTGCCAGTTCTATGTATATCAGAGATGCACAGATCGCTTGAGTCTCCAAGGTTATCCTCCTGGCAGCTATCTCCATGAGTGCCTGATTGCTACCGTGACCATTCACTATCACAATCCTCTTGAAACCGTGGTGGGCCAGACTTTTTCCTATATCTATTACAAATCTAATTAAGGTCTCATAATCGATACTAATGGTTGCTGGGAAATCGAAGTGGTGCTCATTATAACCATAGTTCACAGGGGGCATCACTAACGCTTCGGTTGGGATCACCTTTGCTGCTGCCTTGCAGACTTCGTAGGCCACGAAGGCATCAGTCTTAGTTGGCATGTGCGGCCCATGCTGTTCCGTCGAACCAATGGGAATAAGGGGGATCATATCATTCCTTACTGCTTCTTTTACCTCGGGCCAACTTAATTCACTATAGAGAACCTTATCCTTCATAATCTGGAAATATGATGGCCTTTACTTAAACATTGTTAACAAGCATTCAGGTCATATGGCTGGCCATTGGACAATATTTTTATAATTTCAACCATTAGTTTCATCCCCAGTGAGCGTAGTATATCCCGTTGTCACTTCCGCGGATAGTCAAATGCACTTGAGAGCCCGATGATGCCAGGACCGGAAATGAGGGGGTCGACCCTGGAATATTTTCCCAGCCCGACCAGATTCCGCTTGAAAGGTCCATCCCAGTGATGTAGATGCCGTTGTCCGTGCCGCGTACCGCAAGGTAAAGGGCGTTGCCAGAGTTTATCAAGGCCGGCTTATCGTTTGTAGCACCTGCAATGCGTTCCCATGCGCCCCATCCGCTCGTTGAACTCCAGAACTTGTGATAGATGCCATTATCTGTCCCGCGGACGACCAGGTCCAACCGATCCGACCCAGAAGCTACGATGGAGGGCGAAGATGAAGTGGCACCGCCGATGAAGGTCCAACCTGTCCAGCTCCTGCTGTTCAGGTCCATCATCTTGTGATATATCCCATCGTCCGTGCCACGGACTACAAGATGCAGGTTGTTCCCCAGGATGGCGAGCGCTGGCACGTCATCGGTCGCACCGGGGATCTGTTGCCATGAACTGCTCCAGCCACCGCTCACGCTCCAATACCTGTAGTAGATGCCGTTGTCAGTCCCACGAACCACCAGGTGCAGAACCCCTGATGAAGTGGCAAGTGCTGGAGCCGAGATCGTTGCCCCAGGCAGTTTGATCCAACCCGACCAAGCACCGGTCGTGAGGTTCATGTACCTGTGGTAGATGCCGTTATCTGTGCCACGCACTACTATGTGCAGATCGCCATCCAGGACAGCAACTGAAGGGACATCGTTGGTCGCTCCGGGAACAACCGTCCAGCCACCGCTCCAACTGCCTCCTGCCGTCGCCCTGTAATAGATCCCATTGTCCGTGCCTCTGACGACCAGGTACAATTCACCGGAGGAATCGACCAGGACGGGCGCTGAAGGAGTTGCCCCTTCGATCTTGATGAACGATGGTTTGATTTCTAAAACAGTTATGAACACATCTGGACCGCCATTGAAAGTAGTATCATAGGCACCGATAGTGGTCGGGAAATCGCTGGATACCGTATATCCCGCGACATAGGCATTCCCTATTCGATCGACCGCTATCCCCGAAACGAGATCGACGCTTTTTCCTCCTAAATAGGTGGAGTAGAGAAGGCTCTCACCCGTGGAACTTATCTTCGTTATGAATCCATCCCAATCCCCATTATAACTCGTATCGTAAGCTGCAGGCGTTGTTGGGAAATCGCTGGAGCGAGTATATCCTGAAACATAAGCATTGCCGCCGCCATCGATTGCGAGCCCATAGACATGATCCCTATCACTGCCCCCCAGATAAGTGGAATACGAAAGGCCTGTGCCGGTTGAGTTCATCTTAGCAACGAATACGTCCCAATTACCCCCGTTGAAACTTGCATCATAGGCATGAGGCGTAGGTGGGAGATCACTGGAATTGGTCCATCCTGTAATATATGCGTTGCCAATCCCATCAATGGCTATCCCATAGCCTCTATCTCCACCGCTACCTCCAAAATAAGTCGAGTAGAGGAGATCCTGACCGGTGGGATCGATCTTGATCACGAATACATCGCCATCTCCACCATTGAAACTTGTATCATATGCATTGGGCGTGGTTGGGAAGTCCCCATACCAATTCCACCCGGTGACATAAGCATCATATGTTCCATCAACTGCGATCCCGTATCCGGTTTCTCCTCCGCTCCCTCCTATGAAGGTGGAATAGAGGAGGTTATGGCCGGTTGAATTTATCTTCGTTATGAACGCATCTTGATTCCAACCATAACTGGAATCATAAGCGCTGGGGGTGGTGGGGAAATCGCTGGATAACGTGTACCCGGTGACATAGGCATTTGCGCTCCGATCGACCGCTATCCCATAGATCCCATCGTTGCTGCTTCCTCCCAGGTAGGTGGAAAATAATAGACCTGTGCCCGTTGAGTTTATCTTAGCCACGAACCCATCCTGATGCCCTCCATTGTAATTCGTATCATAGGCGTTAGATGTGGTGGGTAATCGTTCGAGTATGTATATCCCGCGACATAGGCATTTCCATCTCCATCGATTGCTATTCCATTGGACCATTCCTCCTTGCTCCCTCCTATGAAGGTGGAGTAGAGGAGTCTTTGGCCCTTGGGATCTATCTTGCTTACGAATACATCCCAAGCCCCATTGAAAGTAGTATCATACGCACCGGGGATGGTCGGGAAATCGCTGGAATCGGTCCATCCTGCAACGTAGGCATTTCCGCTTCCATCGACGGCTATACCCGCTGCATAGCTATTGCCGCTCCCCTTGAGGAAGGTGGAGTAGATCAACTCGGGATCGATGATGAGCTCCCTGTCCCTTCTATATTCCCCGACCTCATATCTCAAGGTATCGTCTCCGACTATCACATAATTTATTTGAACATCGCATCTCTGACCATCGATCATCTGGTAACCTATGGGCACATCCTCTATCAGCGCCCCTCCTTTGGTCTCGACCACCAATTGCCCCTTCTCATTGATACCAAGTCCCTTCATGCCTTCATATCTCAGCTCGATTTCCCCTGCATCTCCTCCTGGCGCGATTCGATATTCCTGTTTGACCCTCCCCCCATTGCCGCTGACGATGAGGTCTATGCAGTCATAGAGTTCGTTGTATACGACTTCATTATACGCTTTGACGCCATTCGTCCAGATTTTGGTTTAGCAAGAGCTATAAGCTTGGCTTCATTATTAGATTCTTGTACAACTGCATGCGTTCCCTCTAACCCTAAAAGTCTTACGAGATGCCAAAGCTTCTGCCGATTCGTGGAAAAAAGTACTTCTGCTTTATCTTGAAAGTAGGATGAGCAAAGATATCCTTGTAATTTCGAGAACGTATCACTAAGTTGTTTAACGTCGACCTCGAACAACTCTGCGTTAAGGTAGAATCTTTCTTGTCCCATTATATGCTTCCTCTTACTACAAATCCCTGAAGCCCATTCATGTCAACTACCATGCCCGAGCTCAGGAATAAGAAACTTCCCCTGTAGCCTATAATAGATCCGTTGATTGGTTCGGAGGACTGCTCTGGCTTTAAATAAGAAGCGTAGAGTCTTCTGGGTGCGATGGCATCACTTTCTACTGGAATTACATTTCTCGTCTTAAACCTAGGAGCCTGGTGGTCCGATAAGGTTGGCCGAAAGGCATTGATAGCAATAGGCTATATCTTATCTGCCTCAGCCCTTCTTGCATTAGCCTTTGCAAACAATGTGACCTCACTCCTTCCATATTATATTATAGCATCCTTAGCGGCCATTGGAAGCGCTGCCAACTCCGCTCTTGTTCAAGAATATGTGCCCTCAGATCTCAGGTCACGTTACTTCGGTGCCATCGAGGCACTCATGCTCCTTTGCCTAGCTGTAGAGTAGCAGAGTTAATGTCACTATTTGTTAGCAGGGATAATGTCACCTCACGGTCTGCATTTTTGAATACCTGCTGAAATATCGGGGATCATTATA
>Ga0315282_10001415_pt1 | contig 45134 bp, 60 predicted proteins | sample YL17G07_20_MG_FD_203693 | JGI IMG/M metagenome (GOLD analysis project Ga0315282, IMG submission 203693) | Sediment microbial communities from Yellowstone Lake, YNP, Wyoming, USA - YL17G07_20 | ecosystem: Environmental > Aquatic > Freshwater > Lake > Sediment | place: USA: Wyoming | collected... | reverse complement strand
CCAGTTTTTAACCCACTCCTCCATACACCCTAATATTAGGGTGTATAAACTAATATAGTTTTCGCTCAACTAAACAGCAACAGAACAAAAAACAAAAACTACACCCTAAAAAAATGCAGAGTTAAGGTTTTTAACCGATATCTCTCCGGATATAACGTGGCGTAGCTTCCTGACGTCGTTGATCAACTGTGAACTATCCTTGATTATTTCCGTAGGCTTTACAAGCAGCTCCTTATCTTTTCCGGATGGGGCCAGCCTGTCGTGTGCGAGCTCCAGGTATCCGAGAATAGCCTGGTTCATGTTGCCTATATCGTGGCTTATGAGGTCGATGAAAAACTCGGACTGCGCCCTTGAGTCCTGAAGAGCGAGCTCTGTCTTTTTCCGCTCGGTAATGTCCTGCAATATGCCCACGACCTTAACGGGACGTCCCTGCTTATCCTTGACCACCTCGGCCTCCAGGTGGCAATAGATCTCCTTGCCGTCGGGGCGGACCATCCGGACGTCGGTCTTATACGAGCCCCCCTTCTCGATCGCTTCCTGGCTGATGCGCTGCATCCTTTCCCTTTCTTCGGACGTGTATATTATCCTGGATACCTCTTCCATCGTCATGGGGACGATTTTCACGCCCAGTATCTCGCCCATCTCGCCGCTCGACTCCACTATATCAGTCTTAAGGTCCCGCACCCAACTTCCCATCCGCCCCACGTGTTGGGCCTTTATGAGATTATCCTGAGTCTCCTTGAGCGCCATTTCCATCCGCTTGCGCTCCGTGATGTCGACGAACGTCCCGGAGACCCCGATCCTGAACCCTTGCCTGTCGAAGAAAGGCGCCAGGCCCGCAAGGGCCCACAGCTCACGTCAATCAGTACGGCGAAACTTGATATCGAATTGTTCCTTACCGCCTTCCCAGCAGCGGGACAGCATCTCCATGAAAATATACCAGTTTTCATCGTCTAAAAATTTCAAAACCGCCGCGCCCATGGCCTCGTCGATGGTGGTGCCAAGCATTTCTGCCATCCGGTAATTAATATAGACCGTTTTGAAGTCGTTATTGATCACCCAGATGCCCTTATTGGCCGACTCGATGATGTTCTTATAATAATCCTCCCTCTCGCGCAGCTCTTTAATCTCCTTAAGCAACTGCTCGACGCTCGGGGTTTCATCATAAGCCTGGCTCATACTGATACACATCTGAGGGCGATTTCTTAATATTATATATTGTGTAATATAATTATAATTGACTATCTATACTTGGCGTCATTTTTTATTTCGTCTGATGTTCTTTCAGCATGCCTCCGTTTTGTATTACCTCTCGCGCGCACATCAGTTTGCATTAGTGCGTGCGGAGCTGGACGGTTTCGGTTGGTAGCACGAAGTCACAAAAATATTTTTTAGAATACCTCCGCAAAATACCTAAAACACTGGGGCTCACGGTTAAACCACCAACCGCACGAAGACACTTTAAATCATGAAGGCGCCAAATCACGGTTAATAAGTCCCGAACAAGCGGAAGTAAGGCACGAAGCGAATTAAACCAGGTCCCGAGAATGACGCGGCGCCGGCCCCCGCCCGCCCTGCATCATTTCGCTAAGCCGCCTCTAGCTTTACCGGTAGCGCCCCGTCTTTTATGCTGACGTACAATTTTTTGGCCATCGTCTTTCCATTCTCTCCTGAATTATCCATATCCGACCAGAGGTCTTCCAGCCATAAAAGAACTTATATTTATTGGGGATGAAGAGCAAGCAAGCGTGACGCCGCACGCCATACTAATTTAAAAAAATTATTGGATACTGCCCACGTTTACTTTTTCGCTCGATAATCTGCCCTTAATGTTTTTATATAAGTTCGATTAATTTATTAAATGTGCAACAAACATAGTATGTTTCTTTTACTATGATGCTCAATCAGGACGATGCTACGGGAAAACCAAAGCAGGCCACATCTCGTACCGAGAATGAGATAGCAGCGAAGGCTCTCAGGGAGAGCGAGCATAAGTTCCGCGTGCTGACGGAGACCATGCCCGCCGCGATCTTCGTGTACCAGGGCGACAAATACGTCTACGTGAACCCCGAGGCCGAAAAGATCACCGGGTATTCGAGAGAAGAGCTCGTAGGCATGAACTTCTGGGACTGGGTGAGCCCGGAGTATCAGGATATTATCCGGGAGAGGGGGCTGGCGAGGCAGAGGGGAGAAAAAGTACTCTCAAGATACGAGGTGAAGTACCGGGCCAGGGACGGCAGGGAGGGCTGGGCCGACTTTGCGGCCGGGCTGATCGAGTACGGCGGCAAGCCCGCGGTCATAGCGGTGGCGTTCGATATAACCAAGCGGAAGAAGGCTGAAAAAGCCCTGAGGAAAAGCCAGTATATCCTGTCAAAAGCCCAGGAGATATCCCACGTCGGCAACTGGGCGTGGAACCTGAAGACAGGCCGGATGAGCTGGTCGGACGAGGGGTTCAGGATATTCGGCTATAAGCCCGGGGAGATAGAGCCGTCGCTGGAGTGGCTGATATCCCGCGTACACCCCGATGACCGGGAAATGGTCATTAGAGCCACCGACGCCCTCCGCTACAGGCAAAAGCTGGGAAGCATCGATTACCGCATCGCCAGGCCCGACGGCTCCATACTGTACGTGAACACTGTGGCCGATAAGATCGTGCGGGATACGGAGGGTAACCCCTTATGGGTATACGGGATCAACCAGGATATAACGGCCCGTAAACAGGCCGAAAAAGCGCTGGTAAAGAGCAGGGCAATACTCTCCAGGGCCCAGGAAATCGCCCACGTCGGCAACTGGGCGTGGGACCTAAAAAATAATAGCATGCAGTGGTCGAATGAAATATTCAAGATATTCGGCTATAAGCCCCAGGAGCTACAGCCGACCTATGAGTGGCTCCTCACGCGAGTATTTCCCGATGACAGGGAACTGCTTACCAGGTCTGCCAGCGCGGCCATTCGTGAAAATATGCTGTTCAACATCGACTACCGCATCATCACGCCGGACGGGGCCATACATTACCTGAACATCGTTGCCGACAGGATAAAAAAGGATAAAGCAGGCGCTCCGGAATGGATGTATGGCATCATCCAGGACATCACCGGACGCAAGCAGATCGAGAACAAATTCAGGGACGCCCAGGCACAGGCAGAATTATACGTCGACCTTATGGGCCATGACATCAACAACATGAACATGGTGGCCCTCGGTTTCCTGGAGATGGCCGATGATAAGCTAAAGTCGGATGGGGTGCTGGACATGAATTATGAACAGTGCCTCCAGAAGTCCATGGAGAATATAAAAAACAGCTCGATGCTGATCGACAACGTGAGAAAGCTCCAGAGAGAAAAGGCGGGCGAATACAAGCTCAGGGCGATCGACATCGTGGAGGTCCTGTCTTCCGTTAGGGACCAGTACCTCGACGTGCCCGGCAGGGACGTTAAAATTAACCTCAATGCCACGTGCCGTTGCGCCGTCATAGCCAATGACCTGCTCCGGGACGTATTCTCAAACCTGGTAGGTAATGCGGTCAAGCACTCCAGCGGGCCCCTCACGATAAACATCGATTTGATCTGCCCCGGCGAAGCGGGAACTAATTTTTGTAAAGTGACCGTGGAGGATAATGGCCCTGGCATACCCGATGCCTTGAAGGCGCAGATCTTCGACCGTACGGGGAAAAAATTGCGCGGCAAAGGGCTGGGATTATATATCGTGAATACCCTGGTCGGAGACTTTCGCGGCAGAGTGTGGGCCGAGGACCGCGTGCCGGGAGATCATACGAAGGGCGCCAGGTTCGTGGTCATGCTGCCGGCGATCGAGAAGTAGCGTTTTATGTAAATAAAGGGATTCGATGATCAATGATATTCAAACGAATGGTATGAGGCAAAAAAAGTAAGGGAACCAGTCTCCTAAAATTTCCCGGTTTTCGTTTATATCGGACCTGTAAGCGTCGGCAGGAGCCACCCGACGATGGATGCCAAAATCCAGATGATGGCCGCGATCGCCAGGGATTTGAGCCAGCCGATCTTGTATAGCATCCGCAATGCGATCAGCCAGGCGATGCCCGCGATGATCGCGGCGATCAAGCCGCGATCGATCAGAAAATACACGACCGCATATATGACTGTACCGATCAGGGCAGCAATCAATGCCGTTTTTATGTCTTCCTTTTCGCCGAACAGCTTTGTGACCACGTATATTATCAGCGTTGAGATAACCAGCGCGATAATAAAGGCCACTATTGTCGTGATTAGTAAAGCCATGCTATCTTCATCTATGTTAGCATATATATATCAATAATTATATTAATTATAATATAAAACCCTGAGTGCCGCATTAAGGGAACAAATAATATACCTGTTTATTTTCGTGAATAGCCGAATATCCTGTCATATTCGGCATGGGACATGAAATCGACGATAACGACGATGATATTATCGCCATATCTCTCGATAAAATAGATCAATCGCCATGCGCCGGGGAGATTGAAAATTAATAGGTTATCCATACCGTATTTATCGATGTGAACCTTTGGTATGCGCTTTTTTTGAATACGATGTCCGGAAAAAGGATCAAGCTTCAGTTTATCAAATGCCTTATCTAAATGTGCTAAAAGTTTCTTATCTTCGAATGTTTGGCCCCGGAGCCCGTTTATTTTTTCCTGGACGGATATATCGGCACCTTTGACTGAAATTTCCATAAACGCTTACGATATAAAAGGTTACATAGTATTATCATTTTGCAACAAAGTCAAAATGAACTTGACTTTGGTTACCGGATGGTCAGGTCGTCCCTTAAAAGATATTTTTTTACGGTTTCTGGATTCCATATCCATATGACATATCCTTTACTGTCCCTGGCGATCTTTCCGGATTCCAATAAATAATCAAAGGCATTATTAAAGGTCTGGTACATCATTTTTTTAGGCAGGTGCTCCCATAGTGCCCGCTTTTTATAATCTCCGCTGTGCTCTTTAATGAAGTCTTCGATCATCCGGATGGTGTCGAGCTTGGGCTGAAAACCGGTGGACTTAGACTCGGTTTCTTCTTGCTTATCGGGAATATCTAACATGCCCTGTACCTGATTTGTTATATGAGTTTATATAACAAATTGCTATTTAATACTATTGGCACAAGGTAGGGTGTGCAAACTATAGATTTTCAAGCATTTTTGATTTATTTTGATGTATTGAATAAGTCCTGTGTGTCGTCTATTCCCCCGTCTCAAGCCCGCAAAGGAGTATAAGACCGCAAAATTATTTGGAGCGCGAAGGGCCGCCCGGGGCGGCCCCCGCAAAGTCTACGCGAAGATCGCTATTTTTTTTAATAATACTTTTACCGGCTACTATGAAATGGCCTATTCCGGGTCAGCATTTATTGAAAATACATTCGCGTGCTTCGCGACGACTTCGCGGCCTTTGCGATTGAAAAAGTTTTCGCGGACTTATTATCCCTTCGAGGGCTTAAAACAAAAGAAACGAAAAGCAGGACTATTCAATACAGCAACTTATTTTAAAATATTTTAAAATTCAAAATATTTAAATACGTTAATTGGTTAACGTACTGGCGGTGATATCCTGACCACTAACGTCTCAGTTACCGGTGAACGGCTATCCAATGCCGTCCTGGACAATATCTACGGACGCCGGTCCATGCGTAATTTTACCGATAAGGAAGTCCCCGATGAGATCATCAAGGAGATCATCCGGGCAGGCACGTATGCCCCGACCGCCATGAATGCACAGCCGTGGCGGTTCGTGGTCGTGAAGAACCGGAGGCTCATCGAGGAGTATGACGTTTTATTCTAACATATCGGTTTCACCACGGAGCGCACAGAGATTTTTTATAATTAATCCCTTCGGGATAGGTCATCGATGAGATACGGAGGATACAGAGACACAGAGGCGACCAATATAACGTTCCGGCAGTAATTGATATTTGGGCGAACCCGAGGTCTGGCTATTTGATGGGGCGCCCGTGCTCATCCTGGTATCGCGTCCCCCGACGCCGTCGTGGATCACGACTGTGCCCTGGCGGCGGAAAACATGATGCTCGCAGCCCATTCGTTAGGGATCGGGAGTTGCTGGATTGGGCTGGCACAGCACCTCGGATGGGATGAGGAATTCCTGAAGGAGGCCGGGGTGCCGGAGGGACATAAGCTCATTGCTCCCCTGATCTTCGGGTACCCGGCGAAGGACGACATCAAGGCGCCTCCACGTAATGCAGACGTTATATTAAAATGGATAAGCTAAAGGGATGAGGATAAAAACATTACCTTTTATCATAAAACCTAACCAATGATATTATATGTGGTAAAAAAAATACCAAAAATATGGTAATGTATATATAATTAAAATACATAAGTACCATAAATGTGGTATTATGCCAGGTATAGATAACTCTCCTGAGATAAAACGGTTGGTAGAAAGTGAGAAGATCAGTCGGATACCCGAGACAGAACTTGATAGGTATCTGGGCTTTTTTAAAAGCTCCCATCAGGATAATCTGAGCCACAGCGAACATGTCCTCGACAGCTTCCCGCGCTGGAGCATCATTTCCGGCTATTATGCCATGCACGACCTCACCAAGCTATACCTGGCCCGGGAATATCGCATAAAGATCGAGGAAGACGTGCACCAGACGACTATCCTGGTATTGAACGAAGCTTTGAAGGATGAAGAACTGATCGCATTATTTGAAAGCGGCTACGAGGAATACCGGAGGATGGCTGAAGAGCTCGCAAGCGCGAAAAGGGAGCGGGCCAGGGCTCAGTACTACACGGGCACGCCATTCTCGTCAGAGGATTTTAAGAGAAGGGCACGCAAATTCCACGAGGAAAAAGTGTTGCCGTACATTGAAAAACTAATGGTGATCATGGGCGGTTAATATGATAGAGCTAATATTCGATAAGGACTGTTTTAAAATACTCAGCCTGTTTTCTATATCCCCCGGCTCCGGGTTCAGGAGGAACCAGATCAAGGATAAGACGTTATTGAATAATGTACCGCTGGATAAAGCGCTTACCAGGCTGGTCAGGGCTAACGTGCTCCGTAATGACAAAAACATATACCGGATAAATTTTGAGAGCGAGTATTCGAAAAAGGTGCTGGATATTATCTCTAAACAGCATAAAGAAATGAAAGAGCTGCCACTGAACGTGTATTTTTTAATCACCGACCTGGTTGACGGCCTATCGGTAATGAATAGGCAAAGGATCGAGGTTTACCTGTTCGGCTCGTACTCAAAGCTGATATACAGGGAGAAGTCGGACGTGGATATCGCTATTCTAGGTCCTGAAGACCTCGATATGGACGCGATATCCCGGATTTCGAAAAAGATCGAAAACAAGTATGAAAAACACATAGAAATCCACGATTTCGTGAAAGGGGAATTTTATAAGAATAAAAGAGACCCGCTGGTCAAGGATATCTTAACGAACGGTATAAGGCTTATATGAGTTACCTCATAAACTATATTATACAAGTGAAATAATATATTATTTTAGTGAATACCCATGGTCGTTAAAGGCAGTCGAAAGGGTGTAACGATATACCAGGCGAAGGTCACGCTTATGGGAGTATCGCCACCCGTCTGGAGGCGCTTTCTCGTTGCCGACGAAGCGACGCTCGGCATATTGCACCACATTTTACAGGTCGTCATGGGCTGGGACGATTACCATGTCCACCTATTTAAAGTAGGGGACGCCGAATTTGGCGCTCCCGGCTTTATGTCCCGGGGCATGAAAAACGAGAACGGAGCCAGGCTTAGTAAGGTGGTAACGGGCATGGGCATGAAAATGTACTATCTATATGATTTGGGCGACAGGTGGCTACACGAAGTCGTTTTCGAAAAATCGATGCCGCCAGAGCAGGGCATGAACTACCCGGTATGTATCGAAGGTAAAAGGGCCTGCCCGCCGGAGGATTGCGGAGGCCCCGGGGGCTACGAGCATTTCTTAGAAGTCATCGGCAACCCCGAGGATCCTGAGCACGAGGAGATGCTCGAATGGGCCGGCGGAGAGTTCGACCCCGAAGCATTCGACATGGACGAAGTCAACGATGTCCTGAGTCACTTAAGGGAGTACCGGGAAATGATGAAGGAAGAAGAGCTGCCATTCAGGCCAGACATGATATTTCTATAGCCGATCGCTATCATTCGTAGCAAGCGCAAGGAAATAGTATATTGTTAAAAATTTAGACGAGTCTTGTAAGAGCATATTCATGATCGAGGTAAAATTAAAAATATTCGAAAGTGAAGGTTACCTTTGTGCATCCGGGGTTGGCGTGACTGCTTTGAGCTCGTCTTATAAACGCCGCTATACTCTTATAAGCGTCGAGCATACCAACTGAATAGTACCCGGAGCTCGAATCATATGCCAATGTTCTTGATACCTATCGCATCTATCGGGAAAAGGTCGCCTATGGGCTCGACATCGAGGTCCTTGAGAAAGAGGCCCGGGAAGCCATTGAAAATGCGGGAGAATTCGTAAAAATTATGGACGTTATCATAAAATAATGGACTAGCTCCGATTATCGGAAGATACTATGGTGTTATTTTTTAAACCATACGGTATAAATTTATAAACCTAATGGTTTAAATATTTGAACCACGTATCGAGATTCGTGAGCGAAACTGATACTGCAAAAAAATTGATAGATACGATTCTCGCAAAAAATAGTTTCAAGCTACTCAGTGTGTTTCTTTTTAAGTCGGATGCGCAAATACACCAGAATGAAGTCGTACGAATGTCGGGGCTATCGAAAAATACGGTCATGAAGCTGCTCAGCCTCTTCACCCGCGAGGGCATGCTGATAGAATCCCGGAAAGGGAACTTAAAGTTATTTTCACTAGCGGAAGGGCACCCGGTCGTAAAGCAATTAAAAATCCTGATCAACGTATCGGAACTGAACGTAATACTTAAACGTTTTACTGGTAAAGGCTTTGAGGCCTATCTATTCGGCTCGGCGGCAAGGGGCGAAGATACGGAAAAAAGCGATATCGACCTTTTGATCATTGGTAAAATATCAAACGACGACCTGGCAGACATAACGGCCAGGATCACGAATGCCATGGACAGGGATGTGAATCCGGCCATTAAGACGCCATACGAATATTCAAACCTCTACAAGACCGATAAGGCGTTTTTTCAAAACCTTGAGAGGGACAGGATAAAGCTGATATAGGCTGATATCATGGCGAATGATCTTAACGACTGTTTGAGGTCCGGGGCGATCAGGAGCTATTCCGCCTCGAAGGAGGAGATCATCAAGGAGCTAGGCCAGTCGGATAACGACCTGGCAAGGGCGAGGGAGACCATAAAAGCCGGGGATCATAAATGGTCTACGATCCAGGCGTATTATTCCATGTTCCATGCGGCGAGGGCGGTTTTGCTTTCAAATGGCTACAGGGAGAAAAGCCATAAGTGCATCCTCTTTTTCCTTGAAAGCCTCGTCGACGACGGGCGACTGGAACCACACTTCGCGAGAGAATTTAAGTCGGCGATGTTCTTATGCGAGGAAGCGGATTATGAGGCTACCTACGCGGAGCAGAGCGCCATTGATACTATTGAAAATGCGTCTGGTTTTATTGAAAGGATGAAAACGTTACTTTGACATTTTTTATGGCACTAATTTAGTTTTAGCAAGCGCAAGAAAATAGTATATATTGCAAAAAACCAAGATTAGTTTAGAAAGAGCATATCATGATCGAAGTAAAACTAAAAATATTCGAAAGTGAAGGCTATCTTTGCGCTTCGGGCGTTGGCGTCGGCATCTATACGTATGCCCGGACCTGGAATAAGCTGATGAAGAATATCCACGAAGCCGTGGAAGCCTATTTTGACATACCATCGTATACGGAAGCGAGGATAATCCTCGACATCGAGCCCCAGGTGAGCCAGGGTGCCGAAGCAGCCAGTGTCTAATGCGAAAAAGCTCATAAGACTGTTGAACAAATTGAGCTACCGGTAAGTCCGGCAAAAGGGCAGCCACCTTGTTTTTGAGAAAATCGACGATATCGGGCGAAAATTAATTCCCCGTAGTGAGCATCACTGTGGTTCATGTGGTAAGATCCGCTTGTGCCCCCGCTTATCAACCATCTCCAGGTATTTCTCTCGGGACATCATGAAATTTTTACAATTTTCCATAAAGCTATCGATGAGGGCCGCCTGCTGCTTGCTCCAGACGTCGTTCGGAACCTTTTTCACCCATGCCGCGTAGTCGTGCACGAATTTGATGCGTTCCTCCAGGTTCTTTTTCTTATCGAACGACAATTCCATAGGCCTCACCTCTGACATTTAATTCCCTCATGAACCGTTCCAATAATTTGACGTCTAGCTCACCTTTAAAGATCTCCCATAAGTATATCGCATCTTCTATATCTTTCTCGCTCCCCAGATATAGCTTATAAGGTATTTGAAGTTCGATGGGAGAGATGTATATACTTTCTCCATTAAAAACGGCTTCCAGCCTATGGGATAGCGCATAATGGTCAAAGTCATCTTTTGCGAACTTCATCTCCAGGTTCGGTATGACCGTGCCTTTTTTAGCCGCCCTGATACCCATCCTCTCGATAAGCATTTCATATAGCCCATTGGCATCTTCCGGGTTTAAAAAATCATAGCCATGCTCGAGGGCAGACTTATAAAAGGATAAAAATCCGGGTGCATCCATGCGCTCCACGAGGATGTCGATGTCCTCCGTACCCCTTGCCCTGCCGAATAATATTGCCACGTACCCGCTTACGATCACATATTTTATATTGTGTTCCTCGAGGAGCCTGGCGAAACCGATCACGAACTTATCCAGCGCCGTGATGGTCTTGCCTTCGACTTCGACCCTTCCTTTAGAATAACGTAGTTCCATTACACGATCACTGTTATTTACACATGCATGGTATATGAAATTCCCCCCGGTATCACAGAGGCACAGATGGGGGTCCACCGGGAGGCACGGAGATTTTTTATGCCGAGTTCACGGATACGCCAATTTCAGCCCTAGTTTGGTATGGGAAAAATCTATCGAAGCCCAGGGTCCGGCTATTCTATAGGGCGCCCGTGCTCATACTGGTGTTTGCTGCGCCGGGGGTCGTCGAGGAATATGATTGTGCACTCGCGGCGGAGAAAATGATGCTCGCGGCACATTCGTTAGGGGTCGGGAGCTGCTGGGTGGGGTTGGCCAAACATCTAGGAGAAGATAAGGAGTCACCCAACATCCGGAGATGGGCCGAAATAATTAATAGCTAATTCAATAATTACTATGTGTTTATTATGGATGCAGTTAGGCATTATGGCTGGCTGGGGACAATAAAAGAATATATAGATACGCCTGAAGAGGCGATTTGTTCTGCTTTAAAAGATCATCACAAGCTTTGCATGAATATGGATGCTGATCCATCTCAATTAATTGCATGGCATAACTGCATAATAAGTTTAAAACAACAAATGGCAGAATTGGTAATAAAATACCCAAAAGTTTCAAATTGGGCAATCATTTTTGAATATGAATTACCAAGAGAAAGAGGCCGCAGGCCTGATGTTATCATTCTTTCAGATAAAGATATCTTTGCTCTGGAGCTTAAGGGCTATCAAAAATCGACAATTGGATTTATTGATCAAGTATCGGCTTATGCAAGGGATATTCAAAACTACCATGCAGAATCGCATGACAAAAATGTGCATCCTTTACTAATACTCACGATCTCAAAGGATTCGATGTTCAAATACGATGATGTATGGGTTTCATCACCTACGGACCTTGTAGAATTATTTACCAACATCATCGATTTTAATGCTATTAATGAAATGTCAATTGACCCATTAAAGTGGGTTGATGCAGAATATGCTCCGTTACCATCATTGGTTTCGGCTGCCAGGAAAATATTTCAAAATGAGCCTTTACCACATATTAAAAGTGTTGAAAGAGCAGATATTGATGGAACAATTAATGAGCTATTAAAAATTGCTAAAAAAGCAAAAGACAATAATGAAATTCATCTTGCTTTAGTCACTGGCGTACCAGGCGCTGGCAAAACCTTAGTAGGCTTAAAGTTCGTATATGAAAATTATTTTGGAGATACGGGTGGTCATCGTACCGCTGTATTTTTATCTGGTAATAAACCATTGGTTGCAGTTTTACAACACGCGTTAAAGAATAAAATTTTCGTTCAAGGAGTCCATGACTTCCTCAAACAATACGGTGGAGCTAATGGTAAATCTCCCGAGGAAAATGTATGGATCTATGATGAAGCACAACGTGCTTGGGATAGTGAACGAGTACTAAAATATCGTGGACATAATACCTCAGAGCCAGAAGACTTTCTAAAATTAAGTGAGCGTAGAAACTCCTGGGCTCTTATGATAGGCTTAATTGGTGAAGGCCAAGAAATCCATTTAGGCGAAGAAGCTGGGTTAAAGCAGTGGAATGATGCAATATTAAAAATTAGCAAACCATTGATAGTTAATTGCCCTTCTAAAGTTGCTGGAATTTTTACTAATGCAAAAGAAGTAAACGCTAATGAGAAACTAGATTTGACGATCTCATTACGGTCTCATTTAGCTGAAGATGTGCAATTATGGGTTAAGCTGGTTCTTGAAGGGAAATTAGCCGATGCTATGGAGATTTCTAAAAAGGTGCATGGCCAGGGATTTGAAATGTACATAACTCGGGATCTGGAATCGGCTAAACAGTATGCAAGTGATCGCTATAAAAGCCAGATTGATAAAACATATGGATATTTGGCATCATCGAAAGCTAAAAATATATCCAAATATGGAATCCGTAATGAGTATAATTATACGAAAAATTTGAGAGTGGGGCCATGGTATAACGATGATCCTAGCTCTAAATTTTCATGCTGCCAATTTAATGATGTAGCGACGGAATTTTCATGCCAAGGTCTTGAATTAGATTTTCCTGTCATCGGCTGGGGAGATGACTTAAAATGGAATGTTAATAAATGGGCGAGTATACCTCAGCCAAGATCACAAGCGCATGATCCCCACCAACTTCGCATAAATAGCTATAGAGTATTACTGAGTCGAGGCCGAGACGGCTTTATCATTTTTGTACCAGATGAGAAAATAATGGATAGTACGTATCAGGCATTACTAAATTCGGGTGTAAAAAATATCCAAAACGAGATGGCTAGCATGAATAGTGCAATAGCATCAAGCTAGCTCAATTTTTATCAGATAGACTAGATATGGAAAATTTTTATAGTTGGTCTAACCTTTTTTTCTTTTTACCTTTTGGTTTTCCATTCGGATAGAATATTTTTTCTATTTCTTTTAAAAATTCATTATGTTTATATATTAAAATTCCATCCGAAGCAGGATTATCCAAATTAAGATCTGTCTTGGAGGTTACTTTCATCGTCTTTGGCCATGTAGGAAACGGAACATCTTCGTATAATTCTGCTCCTCTTGAGCATTGTGAATAAAAGAAATCCTTTTGAACATCAATATAATTCTCAAAATTTACTGGGGTGAATACTTCATATAAGCTTTCCAAATATTTATTAGTCTTTCCACCAAATTTTGCTTTTTCGAGATGTTGTTTCTGATACATAAGCTTATAAGTCTCGGCCCTACCTTTTGGTTTTTCTAATTCTCTCAATATATCTACCTGTTTAATAAAAACGCCAGGGAGTGTAGTATTAACATCTTGATGTACAGATACATCTACAGTAAAATCAACATCTCTTAAATATACACCGCTTGTGAAATGTTTTTTTAATGACCTTGGATCTTTTAACTGAGCACTTAACTCATAATGTTTTACACCGTCGCGAACATGAGGTATATCTCGGGGAGGTACTTTATCTACTAAAGCTTCAATAAATCTAGGTTCCTCGAATTCATATTCTAATTCGAGTGTATAGTATTCTCCAGGAATTAAATTAGTTAAATCTATTCGTATACCATCAGGAGTTCTTTTAACTGCACGAACCGGAGTAAGTCCCCTAACTTGATATAGCGACTCCCGTGCAGTAACGCCCTTAAGATCTATATGCTTTGATAAAATGTCCTTTATCCCTCTTGATTTAGGTATTAAAGTATATGTATATTTTTGTAGTTTTTCTGAACATAATACGGTCATTCTTTGACCGTCGACTACGAAATGTTCCTGTAATACGCTTTCTATTTTTGCATTATTTTCTGCCATCTTCTCTACAGAACGTGTAACTACTTCCTTTCCGGCATTAACCATTATCGGAACGGCAACATCTATTGCTATATCCTTAGCAACATCTGCAAACTCAATCGGCATTATCCCACCTAACTATTTTCATTAAAGTTAAATAAATCATGTATAGGTAACTCGATAGTATCTTCATTAATTCCATTATCTAATTCAAATTCAAACTCTAATGGTATAGATTGATAAGATTTAAAATTACGGTCTATGATGTCAACTTCGGCTTTTACTTTTTTATGAGAAATAACTTGCAAAGTGTAAGTTGGGTTATTTAGGATAATTTTGTTTGATTCAATAGATTTTAGATATAAGATGAAATTATCAAGATGTTTCATTAATCGTATATTTTTCATAAATGCTAAAAGGACAGCATTAGTAAAATCTTTGAGGAAATCAAGATCGGAATCTAAAGCTTTATTAATATTGTCATTAACAGTTTTCAATTCTTCAATTTTATCTTCGGTTAATTCAATTATAGGGTTCTTACCGAGATGAATTAAACCATTAATTGCATCTTCATGTTGTGGGTATTTGGACAACAGATCAGTTAAACTTAATATAAAATTACTCCAAAAATTTAAAACAATTTCTTTAGATTCTTTAGGTATGTTTAAGGGTATTTCGCTATCCTCTAATACTCTAAAAGATATTATACCCATACCTTCGCCAGCATTAGCAAGACAAATTCGATTTTCGACTAAGTAATTATCACTATCGGAATCTTTAATTACTTTAATTTTTTCAGGGACATCGGATTTTAGTTTTATATCCGGTCTAAACAAATGTATTGTTCTTGTTTCAATAGTTGTAATACCAGCATCATTTGTGATTATAAAAGAAATATTAACATCTTGAGCAGGTTTAGGTAACGTTTCTGTTTTAAAAATAATTCCTAAGAATCCATTCTCTTCAAAATTATCTACATAAATTTCTTGGCCTTTTAATGTAGCATTTTCGGCATTATTAATTCGAATAACTTTAATAAATTCGGGTATAATTATTTTAACTGCAATTTTGGTATCTTGATTCCATAATAAGTGAATTTGAAATTTATTCCCCTGTAAACAAGTTGATGGGACGAATAACTTTTTTAACATTTTAACGATAGGTAACTCAGATGATTGATTTAGACTATTAATAGTCGTTACATTAAACGTTTTATTCGAACTCTTGTAAATTGATTGCGTTCCAACCTTTTTTACTACACCAATACTACTTTTATATAAGCTGGCTTTAATAGAAGTAGGTTTTTTATACCATTTAGACATGCATATGCTTCCTTAACAAGCTATTATTTTTAATATAAGTTATATTTATTGGTTTATTGAATAACATTAGAGAAACTTGTTACCCTATAAAAATAATTGGCAAGTAAAATTTTTATGGTAAGATTTAAAAACTCTAACTCTGCATTTTTTGGGGGTGTATGTGGTATTTTAGTTTGGTTTGGAGTTCTTCTATGTTTTTGGGTATCTCGGTTGTGATGGTCTTGTCGTTTAGTGTGACCTCGTGGACTTTTTTGAATATTGTGAGGAGGTCGTGGGGGGTGTATTTGTGGCCGAGTTCTGCTTTTCGGAGCATGCCTTGTAGTTTGCAGTACCCGTACAGGCTTACGAATGCGGTGAATACGTGTCCGAACACGCTAGGGTCGTCCTGGAGGTACATGCGGTCGGCGTCGAGCATGTTCTTGTAGTAGTTGAACAATTTTTCCACGCCATCCCTCTTCTTGTACAGCTCATAGACTTCTTTTTCCGATCGGTCCTGGTTTGAGAGGATGAGGATTCGGCCCGCCGTCTTGCTATCACCCAGTGCCTCTTCCATGGTTAGTTTGCTCTTATCAACGAGTTCATACAGGTGCTTGCGTTCTTCGAGCATCATGTCTTGGTCCTCGAACAGGTACAGGTGGTAGTGTTCGAGTTCCTTGTGCCCGGCGAGAATGAGACGGTCATGGTACTTGAAATGGGCTTTTAACGGTATTTCTTCCTGGTATAGCTTGCTGTTCCTTTTTGCCGGGAGCAGATAGCCGATCTTTTTCTCTCCCAGGTGGGTGGCCAGGCCTTCCGAGAAGAATCCCCTGTCCAGTATGAGGATCTTGCCTTCCAGGCCGATCTCTTCGAGCGTGGTGTACAAGCTTTTTATGTCCCTGACGCTCCCGGGCAGCACCCTTATCATGCTGGGCATTCCATCCGCCACGTTGCAAAACAATGCCATGTTAAGCTGTGGCAAACGACAACGGTCCTTGTTGTACCCTTTCTCGGCAAAAAGGACCCCTTCGGATTTAGAGTACACACAGCTAAGATCGTACACGAGCTCCCGCCCGGTGCCAATCCCCTTGAACACGGTGTCCTGGGCAGCCCTGTCCAAGCCCACCCTCCTTAGGACCCGTGACAGGCTTCTCGGGTCGAGGCTCGGCGTGAGCCCGTTGTCATGGAGGAGGGCCCATTCGTGCTGCACGCTTTTCAAAGGCACCATGCCAGTCATCCTCACGATACCCAATGCTACCAGTTCCTCCCACACGTCAGGAAACGCCCCCCGGAGCAAAGGCACCAGATCCTCCAGGGCGTGAAAGGCCAACACCGCATTACCGTACTCGAGAACAGTGATCCTTGCATTGACCTCGCCGCTCGGCACCAAACCATGCTCCCTATCCAGTCTGCCTAGGTACTTCGAAGTCTTCCTCTTTTTATGCAACGCTTTATCCCAGTACGTCCTGGACTCATAAACAAAATACTTATGCGACTTCTTTTTTACCTCGAGGCCGGTAACGCCCTTTTCCCTCTGCCCATCCAACCAACTACTAACCCACCCTTCTATACACCCCCATATTAGGGAGTACAAGTATATCAAACTATCGGCAAACAGAAAACCAAACAAAAACAAAAACCAGACTACACCCTAAAAACATGAAGAGTTAGAGTTAAAAACATATATCTAATCGTACGAGTCAGCAGGCGAAGCCAGATAAGGATAAATTTGCCTTTGCTTATCAGCACTTGGAAATATGGTAAAACAGTAAATAAAGAATAATTTGTTTTAAAAGGAAAACAAGCCGCCGGAGGGATTTGAACCCCCGATCTGCTGATTACGAATCTTAATTGAACATTTTATATAGTGTGATGACATTCGAACTTTGCATTTAATAACCCATTTACGCCTTTCTCCTCACGAAATATATACTATAATTCCTTTTTATACACCCAATCAACGTAAGTGTACAGTATGAGTGTCAACGATGGCAGGACGCTCCTGAGCTTACTGGTCCCGTCCTCACCCTCATAAATTACAGCACATCGATTTAATAACCTTATAATATACAAACCCTAAAAATCAATATCACATGCCAAACTATTTCCTTTCAACAGCTTATTTTCATTTATGTGTAATTTATATACTAGATCGGCGTATTATATGGTTGGAGTGATATAAATGGCGTGTACAATTAGGGGAGAATGCCCCATGATCCCCATAGCTTTTAAAGGCACGAGCATAGCGGCGGGTAAGTGCGAACGCTGCCAGCACAATAGCGGCGGCAAAAAAGTTAAATCAAGGGGCATAGGAAGACGCTAACCGACGTCTATTAAAAATCAGGGCGCTCACATTCATTTCAACGAGTGCCGCTCAACTCTTTTAGAAAAATAACAATATAAATTTCAATCAAGCTCTTTTAACGTCAAATGGCCTAATGCACAAAGAAGAAAAACAGAAAAGAGTAATATACTATATGGCCCGTATAGCTCCTCACGCGGTTTACGATCTATTTTTCAATCGCGGATTGGCTATCTACGCCTTTCTCCCGCATAACATTTATATAGTATGTTTCATGTTATACACCCAACCAAAGTAAGTGTACAGTATGAGTGTCAACGAAGGTAGGACGCTCTTGAGCTTACTGGTCCCCGCGTCGCTCACCGAGGAAACGACCGACCCGCGCATAAAAACCTACAAGGCCGGGCAAGTCGCTCGTGCAGCATCGATCTTCAGGGTCGACGAGATAGTAATATATAAGACCCCGGAGCGGGACGACAGTAAGTTCATCAGCACCGTCTTGCGCTATGCGGAAACCCCGCAATATCTCCGCAAGGAGATATTCCCGATGCAAGACGCTTTACGTCATATCGGCGTAATACCGCCACTCAGGACACCATCACATACTGTAACCGAAGAAGAGGAATACCGCGAAGGTATTGTGACCAAAGTCGGGACTGACGGAAACGCTTGGGTCGATGTCGGAAGCGACAGCCCAGCATTGCTCCGCGGCGCACAAGTCCGCAAGGGGCAGCGCGTGACAGTCAGGATCTATTCGCGAAGACCATTAACGGTTGAACTCGTGAAGAGGAGCGACGTACCCCATTACTGGGGCTACGACGTGCGTATCGCCAATACGCTCCACGATGCGCTGGAGACCGATGGCTTAAGGATAGCCACATCACGGATGGGGCAACCCCTCACCTGCGAGAAGCTCTCCGAGATCCAATCGAAAGTTCGGGATAAGGTGTCCGTCGCATTTGGAAGTCCCTCGAAGGGACTAGAGCAGCTCCTGCACGATGAAGGCCACAAGCTTGAGGATCATTCCGATTGCGTGGTGAACTCCATACCCGGTCAAGGCACGGCCACCGTGAGAACAGAAGAAGCCATATATATCACGCTTGGCCTTTTAAACCTGATCCGGTAGAGAGAAACAGCGCAAGTATCCGAAGCGATACCTGGCGATTGACAAAGCCAGAGCCGAATCCCGCAAACAAATTTGTCAAGGAACGGAGGAAAAGAAAATGAGTCACCCACACGCACCAAGGCGAGGCTCGCTAGCGTACAGCCCCAGGGTGAGGGCCCGCAGCCAGAAGCCCAAGTACAGAAGCTGGGCAGAACTGGGCGAGCAGCCTAAGATACAAAGTCTAGTCGGATTCAAGGCAGGAATGTCGCACGTCATCATGGTCGATGACAGGCCACACAGCACGACCGAAGGCATGGAAATATCCGTGCCGGTAACGATCATAGAGACCCCTGCCATGCACGTAGCGGGCATACGCCTCTACGACGACGGGCCGTATGGCAAAAAAGTACTATGCGAGGCATGGGTCAATGACGCCTCGGACCTCAAGAAGCTCTTCAGGCTTCCCAGGAAGGCGGTCGACACCGACGGCCAGCTCGTGAAGATGGCCGGCATCATCAAGGACGGCAAGGCCGCTGACCTGCGCGTTTTAACTTACGTTAAGACCGAGGATGTCACCGGCATACCCAAGAAGGTGCCGGAGCTTTTAGAGAACCGCGTCGCGGGCGGCAGCATGGACAAGAGGTTCGAGTTCGCAAAATCACTTTTAGGCAAGCAGGTCAAGGCGAACGACGTGTTCACCCCCGGCGAGCTCGTGGACGTCTCCGCCATAACGAAGGGCAAGGGGACGCAGGGCCCGGTCAAGAGGTGGGGCATAGCGATACAAAAGCGCAAGCACGCCCGCACCGGCAAGAAGAGACACGTCGGCAACCTCGGCCCCTGGAACCCGCACCGCGTCAGGTGGCAGGTACCCCAGCTAGGCCAGACCGGCTATCACCAGAGAACGGAATATAACAAGCGCATCATCAAGCTGGGCGAAAAGGCCGAAGAGGTAACCCCGGCAGGCGGATTCTTACACTACGGCTTACTCAGGAACCCGTACATCGTCGTGAAGGGCTCCATACCCGGGCCTATCAAGAGGATGGTCCGCTTAAGGCCCGCAGTAAGGCCCAAGGCAATGCCGAAGCAGGCGCCCGAGGTCACTTACATAAGCACCCAGTCCAAGCAGGGATCCAGCAGGAGGAGCTAAAAATGGACGCAGTAGTATTAGACAGGACCGGAAAGAAGGCATCGACCATAAAGGTCCCGGACGTATTCAGCGAAGCGTTCAGGCCGGACGTCATCAAGAAGGCCGTCCTGGCAGCTCAGGCAAACAGGCTGCAGCCCTACGGCCCGGACAGGACCGCGGGCACGCTGACCTCGGCACACTCCTGGGGCAGCGGCAGGGGCGTCGCACACGTCCCGAGGCTGACCAACGGCTCCAGGGTCGCAAGGGTCACGCAAGCCAGGGGAGGCCGCAGCGCACACGCACCGAACCCCCACAAGATCTTCAAGGAGAAGATCAATGACAAGGAGAGGATCCTTGCCATACGCTCGGCGGCAGCGGCCACCATTAACAAGGAACTCGTCAAGGCGAGGGGATACAAGTACGAAGGCGAGCTCCCGCTAGTGGTTTCTGATGAAATCGAGTCCATGGGCAAGGTCAAGGAAGTCGTAGAATTACTCACCGCGATCGGCCTGGCGGCTGACCTGGAGCGCTCGGCGCAAAAGCAGGTCAGGGGCGGCAAAGGCAAGATGAGGGGACGCCAGTACAAAAAGAAGGTAGGCGTGCTCATCGTGGTCGGCGAGGACAAGGGCATATGCATGGGCGCCAGGAACATAGCTGGCATCGATGTCGTCACCCTCGACAACGTCAACGCCGAGCTGCTGGCGCCGGGGACGCAGGCAGGAAGGCTCACCGTCTGGAGCGAAAGCGCTCTGAAAATGATGGAGGGCGAGGAATAATGGACGTCATAAAATACCCGTTCATCACTGAAAAGGCAACGCTATCGATGGAAAAGAACAACACCCTCCAGTTCCTGGTAGGCATGCAGGCACGCAAGGAGCAGATCAAAAAGGCCGTGGAGAACATGTACAACGTAAAAGTTGTCAAGGTCACCACCATGATCACCGCCAAAGGCGAGAAGAAGGCCCTTGTGACGCTGAGCGCCGAGAACTCGGCTGAGGAAATAGCGAGCCGGTTAGGCATCTTCTAAGGAGGACAGGAACATGGGAAAGCGATTAATGTCTCAGAACCGTGGCAAGGGGACCCCGACGTACAGGGCCACGTCCTCGCGCTTCAAGGCTAACCTGGAGCACATCAGGACCATCGGCGATGAGACCATTACAGGAACGATCACAGAGGTCATACACGACACGGCGAGGAACGCGCCCATTACTCGTGTGAAATTTGAGAACGGCGAAGAACGCCTCATCCTGGCTCCCGAGGGAGTCGGGGTCGGCGACCGCATAGCGGTGGGCGCAGGGGCCGAGGTCACCGTGGGCAACGTGCTGCCACTGGGCAAGATACCGGATGGCTGCCCCGTCTGCTGCATCGAGTCCCAGCCGGGCGACGGCGGCAGCTTCGCCAGGTCGACGGGCGTCAACGCCATCGTCGTGTCACACGAGCCCAACAAGGTAGTCGTACAGCTACCGAGCGGCGAGATGAAGTGGCTCAACCCCAAGTGCAAGGCCACTATAGGCATCGTCGCCGGCGGAGGCAGGACGGACAAGCCGTTCGTGAAGGCAGGCAAAAAATGGTACAAAATGGCCAACAAGGCCACCAAGTGGCCCGTAGTAAGGGGAGTTGCCATGAACGCCGTCGACCACCCGTTCGGTGGCGGCGGGCGGCAGCACCCTGGCAGGCCGAAGACCGTTGGCAGGCACACCCCGCCCGGCCGTAAGGTCGGCAGCATCGCGGCGAGAAGGACCGGCATAGGCCATAAGGGTAAGAGGTAGATATCATGGTATCCAAGCAATCCAAGCAGGCCACGAGGCTCCCGAAAAGGAAAGAGGAGTTCACCTACAGGGGCTACTCGATGGCGGACTTGAAGAAAATGGAATTAGGTCAATTTGCGGCCCTTCTCCCCTCCCGCCAGAGGAGGAAGGTCAAGAGGGGCTTCACCGGGGACGAGCAGAAGATCATCGACTCCGTCAAGGCCGGCGATAAGAAGATCAAGACCCACGTCAGGGAAATGATCATCCTCCCGGACATGATAGGCGTGACCTTCGAGATACACACTGGTAAGGAGTGGAAGCCCGTCGAGGTAATGCCCGAGATGGTCGGGCACTACATCGGCGAGTTCGCCCTGACCAGGAAGCCCGTCTCGCACGGCTCGGCCGGCATAGGCGCGACGAGAGGCAGCAAGTACGTGCCGCTGAAGTGAGGTGCCCGAATGCCTAAAGTAGAATATTCAGCGAAGTTCGACCCCGCCAACACGGCGAAGGCTATGGCGCACGAGCTTAACGTCTCGCCCAAGCACTGCATAGAGATTTTAAGAGAAATCAGAGGCAAGAAGCTGTCCGTCGCCAAGACCTACCTTGAGGACGTCATCGCCAAGAAGAAGTCCGTGCCATTCAAGAGGTTCAACCGGAACGTTGGCCACAAGAGGCACCAGTCCGGCTGGGACGCCGGCCGCTACCCCGTAAAGGCGTGCGGAGAAATACTGACCGTCATAAAGAACGCCGAGGCTAACGCCGAGTACAAGGGCCTCGACACCGATAACATGCGCGTCATCCACGCCGCCTCCAAGAGAGGGCGTGTCACGCACGGCATGATGCCGAGGGCCATGGGCCGGGCCACCGACTGGAACATCGAGACGGTGACCGTAGAAGTAGTACTTGGAGAAGAGGTGCGTTAGATTGGCAGTTGAAAAGAAATTCGTCCAGGACGGCTTCAAGAAAGCCATGATCGATGAGTTCTTCCTGGAAAAGCTCGAGAGGGCCGGCTACGGAGGAATGGACATTAACCGTACTCCGATGGGGACCCAGATCACTATCAGGGCCGAGAAGCCCGGGATGATCATAGGCAAGTCCGGCAAGATGATCCGGAAGTTCACGAAAGACCTGGACGTCAGGTTCAAGCTGGACAACCCGCAGATCGACGTCCAGGAGGTCAAGAAGCCCGAGCTGAACGCCCAGATGATGGCCACGAGGCTGGCGAACGCCCTGGAGAGGGGCTGGTACTTCCGTAAGGCGGGCCAGTCGACGCTCCAGAGGATCATGGACTCGGGCGCCATGGGCGTCGAGATAGTCGTCGCCGGCAAGCTCACCGGCCCGAGGAAGAGGACCGAGAAGTTCATTGCTGGCCATATCAAGCACTGCGGCAAGCCGGTCGAGGAGTTCGTCGACGTGGGCTACGCCCGCGCCAAGAAGAAGCTGGGCATCATCGGCGTTAAAGTAAGGATAATGCCGCCCGGCTCGGTGCTGCCGGACCACATCGCGGTGCTCCCCCCGCAGAAAGAAGCGGAGGTAAAGCCCTCTGTACAGGAAGGTAAGCCCGTGGAGGGAGCGGCGGCGGAGGTCGAGAAGATCATCGCCGAGTCCGAGAAAGCCGAGAAAGCCGAGAAAGCCCCGGGCCAGAAGCCCGAGGAGAGGCCCAGGAGGCCCAGGCAGAGGAGAAGGGCTCCTCCCAGGCAGGCTCCGCCCGCAAAGGCAGAGGAGAAGCCAAAGGAGACTCCGGCCGAGCCCAAGGCCCAACCGGCGGCGCCCGTAGAGGCCCCGAAGGAGCAGCAGGCCCCGCCTGAACCGCCTAAAGAAGAGCAGAAGAGGGGAGAATAATGGCGATCGTCAGATCAAAAGAGATCCGCGCGATGTCGGAAGAGCAGATCGAAAAACAGTTGAAGGACCTGCGCAACGAGCTCCTCAAGGAGAGGGCGATCACGGCCACCGGCGGCGCCCCGGAGAACCCGGGCAGGATCAGGGAGCTGAGGCGCACCATCGCGAGGATACTCACCATCCAGAAGGAGGAGAAGCGTTAAAGTGGCGGTCTGTGACAAGTGCGGTCTTCCCGACGATCTATGCGTCTGCGAGGAGATCGTCAAGGAGTCCATGCGAGTGAAGATCACGCTCGATAAGAGGCGCTTTGGCAAGGTCGCCACGGTAATCCAGGGCCTCGACGACAGGGACATAGACCTGAAAGAGCTGTCCAGCCTCCTGAAGGCGAAGTGCGCCTGCGGGGGCACCATCAAGGAGAACGTCATCGAGCTACAGGGCGACCACAAGGAGAAGGTCAAGGACATTCTCCGGACCATCGGCTACACGTCCGAGCTTATCGACGTTAAATAACGCGATGGACATCACGCCCGAAAACCTGATCTACCACGAGCTGATCGGCCTGCCGGTGGAAGTAATATCGACCTCTGTCGGCGCCATGAAAGGCATCGTTGTGGACGAAACTCGCAACATGCTCGTCATCCAGGTGAACGGGGCGGACAAAAAGATCCCCAAGGATGCCGCCTCGTTCATATTCACCCTCCCGGACGGGAGGCGAGTGAAGGTCCTGGGCGACCTATTAAGATCACAACCCGAAAACCGTATTCCGAAGCGGAAGAGAAAAGGGAAGTGACCGGTCTACCGGTTAACCCCAACCCGGAGGAACAGTATGACAGAAGGAAAAGCAAAAGACATCGGACTAAACGTCCCGGCACCCGAGGCGGCCTGTACCGACCCGAACTGCCCGTTCCACGGCCACCTGAGCGTCAGGGGCCAGCTGCTGGACGGCGTGGTCGTGTCCGCCAGGATGGACAAGACCGTCGTGGTGCAGCGCGAATACTTAAAGCGCAACATCAAGTATGACAGGTATGAGAAGAGGAGGTCCAAGATCCATGCCCACAACCCCCCGTGCGTCAATGCTAAGGAGGGCGATAAGGTCATGATCGCCGAGTGCAGGCCCCTCTCTAAGACGAAGACATTCGTCGTCGTAGAGGTGGCGAAATGAGGGCGATCAAGGCTAAGGTCCCGCGCTCCGTCCACACGGCGACGAGGCTGAACGTGGCCGACAACACCGGCGCCAGGCTGGTCGAGGTCATCTCGGTGCTCAAGTACCGTGGCCGCAAGAACCGCATGCCGAAGGCCGGCATGGGCGATATCTTCATCGGCTCGGTCAAGAAGGGCACTCCCGAGCTGCGCAAGCAGATCGTCCGCTGCGTTATCATAAGGCAGAAGAAGGAGTTCAGGAGGCCGAACGGCCTGAGGGTATCCTTTGAGGACAACGCCTGCGTGCTCGTGGACGAGAATAACGACCCCAAGGGGACCGAGATCAAGGGGCCGGTCGCCAGGGAGGTCGCCGAGCGCTTCGCGAAGATCGGCTCGACAGCGACCACCATAGTATGAGGTGAAATAATGGTTATATCATCACAGCCGGGAAAGCAGAGAAAATTCAGGTACAACGCTCCCCTGCACGTTAAAGGCAGATTTTTGGACGCCCACGTCAGCGAAGACGTCGCCAAGGAGCACGGCGTCAAGACGCTGCGGGTCATCGAGGGCGACACTGTCAAGATCATGAGGGGCGACCACGCGGGCACCGAGGGTAAAGTGCGTGGCGTCGACGTCAAACACGAGAGCGTCACTGTCGACGGCGTGTCCGAGGTCAAGGCTGACGGCAAGGAAGTGCCGCGGAAGATCCACGCCTCGAACCTGCTTATCACCAAAATAAACAGTGACGACGAGCGGCGTCTCAAGAAGGGAGGAAAGTAAGAATGACCGGAAATCATCACTTAAAGCGGGTCGCCGCGCCGCGGAGCTGGCCCATCACCAGGAAGACCTCCAAGTGGGTCGCCAAGCCATCGCCGGGCCCGCACTCGGAAGAGCACGGCATGCCGCTCATCGTGGTCCTGCGTGATCTTTTACATTTAGCCGACAAGGCTAAGGAGATAAAGCAGATCCTGCACGAGGGCAAGGTCATGGTCGACGGCAAGGTCCGAAAAGACCACAGGTTCCCCGTGGGCCTGTTTGACGTCATCTCGGTCCCCGATGTGAACGCGAACTACCGCGTCACGGTCGGCCAGGACGGCAAGTTCAAGCTTCTACCGGTTACCGATTCGAGCTCTAAGTTGCTAAAGATAGTCAATAAGACGATGGTGGCCGGCGGCAAGATCCAGTTAAATTTCCACGACGGCACGACGATGCTCGCTAACAATGACTATCACGCCAAGGATTCCGTGGTACTCAAGGTGCCCGAGAAGTCCATCGACCGGCATTTAAAATACGAGGTCGGCAGCATGGCGTACGTCATCAACGGCAAGCACGCCGGCACGCTCGGCAAGATCAAGGAAATAAGGATCATCAAGTCCACCACCCCGAACCGCATTACGATAACTACTGAGGCCGGGGACTTTGACACCATCGAGAAGTACGTGGTGGTCGTCGGCAAGGATTCGCCGGCGGTAGAACTGGGGGTTAAGGCATGAGCGAGGCCGCTAATCATATGAGGACTCCCAGGATCGAGAAGGTCACCGTGCACATGAGCGTGGGCGAGTCGGGCAAGAAGCTCTCCAACGCCGAGATGATCATGCAGACGATAACGGGACAAAAGCCCGTGAGGAACTTCGCCAAGAAAACGCTGCCGGCGTTCGGCATCAAGAAGGGCGAGGCCATCGGCTGCAAGGTCACCCTGAGGGGAGCCAGGGCCGAGAAATTCCTGAACACCGCATTTGCGATAAGGGACAAGCAGCTGAGCCTCAAGTCGTTCGACAGGATCGGCAACTTTGCTTTTGGGATAGAGGAGCACACCGACTTCCCGGGCCTCGAGTACGACCCGGACATAGGCATCTACGGCATGGACGTCATCGTCTCGCTCGAGAGGCCGGGCTACCGCATAAAGAAGAGAAAGGCGCAGCAGCACGAGATCCCCGCGGGCCATAAGCTGAACAGGGAGGACTCGATCTCTTTCTTGAGCAGCAAGTATGGCGTGGAGGTAAAATAATGGAGAGGTCAGGCAAGAGATTCGGCCGGGGCGCCAACGTGTGCCGCCGGTGCGGCCGCCACCAGGGCCTTGTCCGCAAGTACGGCGTGTACGTGTGCCGCCAGTGCTTCAGAGAGATAGCCATGGACATGGGCTTTGAAAAGTACGAGTGAGGTGGAGAAGATGGTAATGTTAGACCCGCTGGCCAACGCGCTGTCTGTGATCAAGAACGCCGAATCGACCGGAAAGCATGAGGTCACCGTCAACCCTGCCTCTAAGATAATAGGGAACGTCCTCAAGGTAATGCAGGACCAGGGCTACATCGGCGAGTACGAGTTCATCGACAACGGCAAGGCCGGCATGTTAAGTGTAAAGCTTACAGGCAAGATCAACAAGTGCGGCATCATCAAGCCGCGGTTCGCCGTGGGCAAGGCGGAGTTCGAGAAATGGGAGAAGAGATACCTCCCCGCAAGGAACTTCGGAATGCTGATCCTTACTACTTCGCAGGGCGTCATGTCTCATCATGATGCGGCGACGAAGGGGATCGGCGGCGAGCTATTAGCTTACGTATATTAAGGTGGAACAATGGCAGCAGAAACGCTCATTGAAATACAAATACCCCAGGGTGTAACCGTGACGTTAAGCGGTGCAACGTTGACCGTGAAGGGTCAAAAGGGGCAGGTATCCCGGGAATTCAGGTTCCCCGGCATAAAATTAACTGCGGACGGCAATGTCACCGTAGAGGCGACGAAGGTCGACAAGCAGACCAAGGCCACCGTGGGTACCTACGCTTCGCACGTCAATAACATGGTCAAGGGCGTCACCGAAGGGTATGAGTACAACATGAAGATCGTCTACGCTCACTTCCCCATTCAGGTGAAGGTCGAGGGCAAAGACAGGGTATCGATCGGGAACTTCCTCGGCGAGAGGAAGCCGAGGTACGCGTCCATCATGGGGGACACGAAGGTCAACGTGGCCGGCGATAAGGTAACGCTCACCGGAATAAACAAGGAGCACGTCGGCCAGACTGCGGCCAACATCGAGCAGGCCTGCAAGATCAGGAACCGGGACCCCAGGGTATTCCAGGACGGCGTATACATCATCAAGAAGGCGTGATCATCATGGCAGCGAAGAAGAAGGTAGAAGACGCGGGCGAGCAGGAAAAGAAGGCCGCTAAGGAGGCAACTCCGAAGAAGAATAAAAAGCCTGCGGTGAAAAAAGCAGAGCCAAAGGCCGAAAACAAGAGGAAGGCAGAGCCGAAAGTCGAGGAGAAGCCCGTCGAGGCCGAGGTGAAGCCCGCCGAAGAGGTAAAGGAAGAGACAATAGAGGAGGCCAGGGAAGAGGAGAAGGCTCCCGAAAAGCCAGAAAAGCCCGAGAAGCCGTTCACCACGGCCAAGCCAAGGCCCCTGCCCCGCCCGGTCGAGAAGTCCTCGCTGGAGCTGGACCCTGAGACTAGAAGGCTGCTCGACGCAAGGAGGACGAATAAGGCCTCATTGCCCGCTTTCCACAGGCTGGACGCCCACAAGAAAAAGAAGCTCAAGCTGAGCTGGAGGAAGCCCAAGGGCCACCATTCGCAATTACGCAGGCAGCGTAAGGCAAAGGGCTCCCTCGTGAAGGCCGGCTTCGGCTCCCCTGCGGCGGTGCGCGGGTTGCACGCCTCTGGATATGAGGAAGTGCTCGTACACAGGCCGGAGGACGTCCGGGGCATCACCAAGGCCCAGGCCATCCGCATAGGAGGCACGGTGGGCAGGAAGAAGCAGGCCGAGATCGAGAGGGCGGCGAAGGAGCTTAACATAAAGGTCCTGAACCCGCTCAACGTGTTCGAGGAGGTATAGACCATGGCCGACTTAGCGAACCAGAAGAGGCTTGCGGCCTCCATTTTAAAGGTTGGCTTGACCAGGGTCTGGATGGACCCGGAGAAGCTCGAGGACATCGCGACTGCGATCACCCGTGAGGATTTAAGAAAGCTCGTCGAGGAGGGCATCATCAAGCGCAGGGCCATCATAGGGATAAGCCGGGGCCGGGCGCGCGCCAGGGACATAAAGCGGGCGAAGGGCCATCGCAAGGGCCAGGGCAGCCGCAGGGGCGCCGCGGGCGCTCGCGCTCCGAAGAAAGAGCAGTGGATGCGCAAGATAAGGGCCCAGAGGAAAGTCCTCAAGGCGATGAGAGATGACGAGAAGACCATCGACGCCCACACCTACCGCATATTGTATAGAAAGGCGAAGGGCGGCGAGTTCAGGAACGTAGCGCACCTGAAGTCGTACATCGCATATCAGAAGAAGTGATCATCATGGCAACAGGACCAAGATACAGAGTAGCCTTCAGGAGGCGTAGAGAGGGTAAGACCGATTACCACCAGAGGCTCAAGCTCATTGTTTCCCGAAAGCCGAGGCTGGTCGTCCGGGGCACGCTGGGGGATTACATCGCCCAGGTGCTGACGACGAAGCCGGAAGGCGACACCGTCCTCGCGGCGGCGACGGCGAGGGAGCTCGCCAGGACGTTCGGATATAAGGGCTCGCTCAAGAACACGAGCGCGGCTTACCTGACAGGAATGCTGGCAGGCTATAAGGCGAAGAAGGCCGGGGTCGGGGAAGCGATCCTCGACATCGGGCTGGCCACGAACAGAAAGGGCTCGAAGGTGTACGCGGCGCTCAAGGGCGCCATCGACGCGGGCCTCAACGTGCCGTGCAGCGAGGACATATTCCCATCTGATGAGCGCATCCGCGGGGAGCACGTCGCCGGGAACTCGAAGAGCAGCTTTTCCCAGTACGAGAAGCGCGGCCTAAAAGTAGCGGACCTGCCGGCGCACTTCGACGAGGTTAAGAAGAATATCATGAAAGCATACGAGGGTAAGTAAAATGGCCTACGAACGTGAACAGGTATGGGTCCCCAAGACGAGGCTCGGAAAGATGGTCTCGCAGGGACAGCTAAAGACAATCGAAGAGGCCTTCGAGACCGGCCTTCCCATCAAGGAGCCGGAGATCATTGATGCCCTCATTCCGGATTTAGTCGATGAGGTTTTGGACATCAGCATGGTCCAGAGGATGACCGACTCGGGCCGCCGCGTGAAGTTCAGGACCACCGTGGTCGTCGGCAATGGCAACGGCTACGTGGGCATCGCGGAGGGCAAGGACGTGCAGGTCGGCCCCGCTATCAGGAAGGCCATCGAGATGGCGAAGATGAACATCGTGAAGATCAAGCGCGGCTGCGGCTCATGGGAATGCGGCTGCGGGTTAGAGCACACCGTGCCGTGCCAGGTAAAGGGCAAGGCCGGCTCCGTGTCCATCGTGCTGATGCCGGCGCCGAGAGGCCTGGGCATCGCGGCCGGAGGGCCGGCCAAGAAGGTCATGGAAATGGCGGGCATCAGGGATGTCTGGACCAGGACCGAGGGCGAGACCAGGTCTACCATCAACTTTGCCTTAGCTACTTACAACGCCCTCTTGCAGACCACCACCATGAGGTATAAGGGAGGGGCACGATGATGTACGCGATCATAAGGCTCAGGGGCTCGGTCAACACGAAGCCCGACATCAAGGACACCCTGAGGATGCTCAGGCTGAACCAGATAAACCACTGCGTGATCGTCCCGGACACGCCCAACTTCAGGGGCATGATCCAGAAGGTCAAGGACTACGTGGCGTTCGGGCCCGTTAACGGGGAGACGCTCGCGCTGATCCTCGAAAACCGGGGACATCTGGTCGGCGGGGACAGGCTAACCGACGAGTACGTCGCAATGAACTCCGGCTTCAAGAACATCAGGGAGTTCGCCGATGCCGTGGCAAACGGCAAGGCCAGTATCCAGGACTTGAAGGGACTCAACCCGGTATTTAGGATGCACCCGCCCAGGAAAGGCCATGCAGGCCTGAAGAGGACGTTCCAGCAGGGAGGCGCCCTGGGCAACTACGGAGAAGAGATCTCCCGGCTAGTGGAGAAGATGAGGTGAAAAAATGACCAAGCAAAAGTCTCATTCATACAGAGGTTCCAGGACCTGCGGCGGCGGCACGCATAAGAACCGCCGCGGGGGAGGCAGCCGTGGAGGCAGGGGGCATGCGGGCGCCTGCAAGCACAACACCATGAGAGCTATGCAGCAAGGCTGGATGTTCGGCAAGCACGGTTTCCACCAGCCACCGGCCTGCAGGACCTACGTTAGCTCGCTCAACGTGGGCGAGCTCGACGAGCTTTCCCCGTACCTGCTGGAGGCGGGCGCCGCCACCGAGAAGGACGGAGCCGTCAACATCGACCTGGGCGAGCTTGGCTTCGATAAGCTCCTCGGGAACGGCCGCGTCAGCAAGAAATACGTGATAAGCGTAGGCACTGCTTCCGCATCTGCCAAGGCAAAAGTTGAAGAGCTAGGCGGACAAATCATATCAAAGACAGAGATTGCATAGACAAACAAGCGAACACAAAGACCATAAAGGTGTCATAATGGCGGAAACGGGTTTAAAAGATCGTATCGAGCCTTTCCTCAAGCGTCTGCCGGCCGTAAAAAGGCCGGAGAAGCACGTCCATTTCCGGCGAAAGCTGATGTGGACTGTGGCGATACTTGTACTGTACTTCATCCTATCCAATATCTCGGTATTCGGATTGAGCAAGAGCTCGCAGGATATATTTCTGGCATACCGTGCGATCCTCGCCGGGGCGTCCGGATCAATAATCCTGCTGGGCATAGGCCCAATAGTGACGGCTTCGATCGTCTTGCAATTGCTGGTAGGCGCGGAGGTCTTACCTCTGGATACGACGGACCCGAAGGACCAGGCGATATTCCAGGGGCTTCAAAAGCTCCTGGTTTTCGTAATGATCATCCTGGAGACCCTTCCGCAGATGGCCGGATTACTGATACCGGATACTGCCATAGCGTCTTCGTTAGGTGTTGATATTAGCTTCCTCTCGGCCATCATTTTCATCCAGGTGGTCATAGGCGGCGTTCTCATCCTCTACATGGATGAGATCGTGTCCAAGTGGGGCATCGGCAGCGGCGTTTCCCTGTTCATCGTGGCGGGCGTGGCGCAGGCGCTTGTCGGAGGCATAATTAACTGGAACCCTCCGAGGCTGGACCAGCCGCTAGGCTTTAGCGTTCCCGGCATAGGCGAGAACCTGCCCGTCGGCATTATTTTCAAGTGGGAGTACTTCTTTACCAACGTCCCCCAGAGCCAGCTATTATCGATCGATGGCATTTTAAGGCTTTTGACACAGGGCGAGCTGTTCGCCCTGATCGCCACGATCGTCATCTTCCTCGTGGTCGTCTACGTGGAGTCCACGAGGATCGAGATACCGCTTTCGCACGCGGCCGTCAGGGGAGCCAGGGGCAAGTTCCCGGTCAAGCTCATCTACGCGTCGGTCCTGCCGATGATACTGGTAAGGGTAGTACAGGCCAACATTCAGATGATAGGTAATCTCCTGTACTCGCGGGGGATCACCATACTGGGCACGTACAACCAGTCGGGCACTCCGCAGCCGCCCGGCCTGATGTTCTTCCTTAACCCGATCCGCAACTGGTATGACTGGTTGCCGCCGTTCGTGGGACAATACTACCCGGGCATAAGCTCGTGGGCGATCGTGCTCCACCTCATGGTGGACGCGTTCATCCTCGTAGGCGGGGGCATCCTGTTCGCCATCTTCTGGGTGGAGACCACGGGCATGGGCTCGACCCGCGTGGCTAAGCAAATACAAAAGAGCGGCATGCAAATCCCCGGATTCCGCCGCAACGAGCAGGTCATCGAGAAGGTAGTGGCCCGCTACATCCCGAAGGTCACGGTCATCGGCGGCGCGTTCATCGGCGTCCTGACGCTGTTCGCCAGCATGTTCGGCCTGATCGGGGGCGTTGGCGGCACCGGCATGTTGCTGGCCGTGAGCATCATATACCAGCTCTATGAGAAGGTGGCGAGCGAACAGCTCATGGAGATGCACCCGCTCATACGCAAGTTCCTCGGAGAGGAGTGATATGCAGATAGTAATATTCGGCCCCCCGGGTGCCGGCAAGGGCACCCAGGCTAAATTTATTTCCGAAGAGTTCAACGTTCCGCACATCTCCACGGGCGATATCCTGAGGGAGAACGTCCGGGAAGGCACGGCGCTGGGAAAAAAGGCAAAGGCATACATGGACAAGGGCGCCCTCGTGCCCGATGAGCTATTGATCGACATCATCAAGGAGCGCCTGCGGAAGCCTGACACGCGCAGGGGTTTCCTGCTGGATGGCTACCCGAGGACGCTCGCGCAGGCCAAAGCCCTGGACGCGATCCTGGACGACATCAACAAGAATTTGGATGCGGTCGTTAACGTGGATGTTAGTGCAAATGAGCTGGTCAGGCGGCTTGCAGGCCGCATGACGTGCAGGACGTGCCAGGCCTCATACCATATCAAGTCCAATCCCCCGAAGGTCCCGGGGATTTGCGACCAGTGCGGCGGCGAGCTGTACCAGAGGGCTGACGACACAGAGGCGGCCATCAAGAACCGCATAGAAGTGTACAAGAAGCAGACGCAGCCTCTCATCGATTATTATAAGAAGAAGGGCCTGTTGATAGACATCGACGGCGAGCGGGAGATCGACGAGGTGCGCTCGGACATCATGAAGGCCCTCGAAAGGTTCCAGTGACGTGTTTATTGTATATGGGGAGTCAGGATGAGCGACAATAAGGCGGAAAAGAAGGGCGCCGGCTCTAAAAAGAAGGGCGGCATTGCGGACACTATCGAGAAGGTCATCCTCATCATCGGTTTTGGGATTTTTATAGGTTCCATATTCTTGCCGCCCGCCTTCAGGGATACGATGTCGGCGACCGTGAACGTGATCGTATCGCCCATTAATAGCACGATGCCTTTCTGGATCGCCGTGCTCATTATCGCTACGATCGTCACCGTGTTCTCTACAATCATCCAGAAGTACACGATGGACTGGGAGCTTTCCCGGCGCGTGATGCAGAAGAACCAGATTATCCAGAAAGAGTACCGGGAAGCCCAGCTCTCGGGCGATAAAAAAAGGCTAAAAAAGCTCGAGGAGGAGCGGATGTCCATGATGGAGGACCAGGCGGCGATGTCCAAGCAGCAGCTCAAGCCCATGGGCTTCATCGTGTTCGTGTCCATTCCCCTTTTCTGGTGGGCCTACTGGTACCTGTCACAGCCCGCCCAGGCGGGCATGACCATGATATTCCCGTTACTTGGCGTGGCCAAGCTCACCGACGGCTTCCTGCTTTTCCCGTACTGGGTGTGGTGGTCGCTCCTCTGCTCGCTGGCCATCAGCTCCGTGGTCCGGAAAGCCCTTAATACCGGTAGTGTTTCCGCATGATCGTGACGCTAGGGGGCCTCCCCGGCTCCGGTAAGACTTCCGTGGCCAGGGAGCTTGCGTCCCGGTATGGCTTTACGATCATCTCCGCGGGCGAGCAGTTCCGCAAGCTGGCCCAGGAGAGGGGCATGACGCTCCAGGAGTTCGGCGAGATGGCCGAGAGGGACTCGTCCATCGACCTGGCCATCGATGCCAGGCAGAAGGAGCTGGCCACCATGCAGAAGATGGCCCTGGTGGAAGGCCGGCTCGCGGGCCGTACTGTCGACGCCGACCTTAAAGTGTGGCTGAAGGCTTCCCTCGAGGTCAGGGCCCGGCGCATTGCCTTGCGCGAGGGGGCCCCCGTGCACCAGGCGATGGAAGAGACGGTGGCGAGGGAGTCCTGCGAGGCCTCGCGCTATAAGGCATTTTATGGCATAGATCCCAACGACATGTCCTGCTATGACCTCATTATCGACACGGGGCCCTGGGAGGCAAATGGCGTGGTCGATATCATCTCGGCCGCGATCGAAGGCTTGAAGGATGACTGATGTCTGACGATAGGCTGCCGGGCGAGCAAAAAAAGGATCTTTTAGTTAAATCCGATTGCCAGCCAGGGGGGTACGGTAAGGACCCCTATTCGCGTAGCGTTGCTGAGCTTTTGGATAAGGGCGTCATTAATTTAGATAAGCCCTACGGCCCCACGAGCCATGAGGTCACGGCGTGGGTCAAGAATATTTTGCACATCGACAGGGCGGGGCATAGCGGCACGCTGGACCCGCACGTTACCGGCGTCCTGCCCATCATGCTGGGCGATGCCACCCGGCTGGTCAGGACTTTACTGTTATCGGGTAAGGAGTACGTGTGCGTTATGCGGCTTCACGCGGACGTGCCGGAGGCCCGGGTGAGGGCGATACTGGATGAGTTCACCGGCGTGATCTACCAGAGGCCGCCGCTGGTGAGCGCCGTAAAGAGGCAGCTCCGGAAGAGGACCATCTACTACATCGACTTCCTGGAGATGCGCGGCCGGGACGTCCTGTTCCGGGTCGGCTGCGAGGCGGGCACGTACATCCGCAAGCTGTGCCACGACATCGGCGAGGCCCTGGGCGTCGGGGCCCACATGTACGAGCTGCGGCGTACCAGGTCCGGCCCATTCAAGGAGGACGAGACGCTCATCACCCTGCAAGACCTGACGGACGCCTACTTTTATTATACCCAGGGCGACGAAACCCCCTTGAGAAAGATCATTTTCCCGATGGAGTACGCGTTGAGGAACTTACCACGTGTGATCGTTAAGGATTCGGCGGTTGACGCTCTTGCCGAGGGGGCGCCCCTGTACGTGCAGGGCATCTGCAAAGTGGACACTGGCATCAAGCAGGGCGACATGGTGGCGGTGTTCACGCTGAAGGGCGAGGTCGTCTCCATCGGCACGGCGAAGATGGCCACCGAGGAGCTGATGGCCGCCAGGGAGGGCCAGGCGATGGGCACGGCGCGCGTCGTCATGGAGCCGGGAGTCTACCCCAAAGGGTGGAAGAAAAAACTTAAATGATAGGAGTACGTAGTAGGGTTGCGTTTTAGTAATGCCGGGGTAGTCTAGTGGTAAGGCGCAAGCCTGGAATTCTTTAATGGAAACCAGCAAGCTTGTGGGGGGAAACTTCCGCAAGGGTTCGAGTCCCTTCCCCGGCGCTATCTATTAGTACGAATTGAACGACCTTTTCCTGGTTTTCTTATTCGCGGGTCGACGCCCGGCCTGATGGCCGGGCTACTCGGCACTTAAGGTGCTCCGATGTCCGGGCCGGGCTTGCACCCCGCTTCGCATGGCCGCTGATGCGGCATGCTCGCTCGCAAGCCCTAAGCAGCGTTTTATCCTTCGGGAAAAACGCTCATTACCCGGTCATCTTCGCATCCCTCCGCTTCGCTCCGGGCAGACCTTAAGTGCCTCGACGACCGCGACATCAACAAATAATAATATTGAGTTTTGATATTGCTATAGATATTTTCACAGAGCTAGCAATAAAAGTTTAAGTATCATGCTATTGATAATATCCCTTTAGTTATGGCGAGTTCTATTCAGAAATATATTAATTCCCTAGAAAATGAAAGGCCAACTATATATGCCGATCGTATTGGCCAATTATACATATCTAAAATCTCTAAAGAGCGAAGAGATACTTTAGGGCAATATTTTACTCCTGCTATTATTGCAGATTTTATGTCATCGCTTATAGACAGTGACTTAAAATGTATAGATATCCTTGATCCCGGCGCAGGTATTGGTGTATTATCATGTTCATTAATTGAAAGAATTGCTAATCTACCAAATAAGCCTGAGAAGATCCAGCTAGTAGCTTATGAATGTGATAAAAAGCTACTTCCATTATTAAAAAAATGCTTAGATTATACACGATATTGGTTAAAAAAATATGATATTATACTGGAGTATAAGGTTATTAAAAATGATTTTATATTGACTAATGCGAACGTTTTAGAGAATATTAAAATATTAACAGAAGATCGTAAAAACCGATTTGATTTAATTATATCTAATCCTCCCTATTTTAAAATATCTAAAACTGATGGAAGAGCAAAAATTTCCCGTTCAGTAATTTATGGTCAGCCTAACATTTATGCTCTATTCATGGCAGTGTCTGCGTCATTGTTAAAGGAATCTGGCCAATTGATCTTTATTACTCCGCGTAGTTTTGCAGCTGGCTCATATTTCAAGCTATTTAGAGAAAAATTTTTTTCTATCGTACGACCGACTCATTTACATTTATTTGAATCAAGACAAAAAGCGTTCGATAGGGATGCAATACTACAAGAAAATATTATTATTAAAGCTATAAGAGAAAAAAAATGGGAAAAAAGTGATAAAGAATATACCGTTAATGTATCATCAAGCCAGGGCTTAGGAGATTTAGGTTACTATAACAGCAGGGTTGTTCCTCTTAAAGAAATTATCGATATGACTAGTAAAAACAAATTTTTACATATTCCTCTTTCAGATAAAGACGATGATATTGTCCAATTAGTAAATTCATGGAATAGTAATTTACATGATTATAATATGGAGATATCAACAGGACCTGTAGTTCCGTTCCGTGCAAAAGAATTGATTAGCGACATCGGTAATATACATACGACTCATGCCCCCTTGCTATGGATGCAAAATATTAAAGAAATGTCCGTTAAATGGCCTGTTTCATCAAAAAAGGAACAATATATAATAATTTCTAATAATTCAAAAAAGTTATTAGTTGAAAATAAAAATTACATATTAATGAGAAGATTTAGCCCCAAAGAAGATTATAAAAGATTAAAAACGTCTCCATATTTATCGGGTAGTATAAAATCAAAATATTTGGGTCTTGAGAACCATTTAAATTTTATTTATAGGCCTAATGGTGAGTTAATGAAAGAAGAGATATTTGGCCTATCGGCTGTTCTTAATAGTAAAATTATTGATAGTTATATCCGAACGTTCAACGGAAATACTGAGATTAGTGCTACTGAGCTAAGAAATATTCCTTTACCACCAATCAAAACAATAATTGAAATAGGCAATTATCTTTTAGATAATAATCTCTCTAACGGAGATATCGATCAATTCGTCATGGATAAATTATTTAAAAAATATAAAATATACGGTAAAGATCAGAAGGCAGCAACATATGGATAAGATAGAGGAAGCTAAAATAATATTAAAGAATCTTGGATTACCGCCAGCTCAACAAAATGATATTTCTGCGTTAACCTTGCTTGCCTTATGCGGAATAAAAGAAAATGATCTGTGGAAAAATGTGAAAATACACAGCGTTACAGTAACAAAAGGAATTATGTATTTTGTCTCAGAGAACTATCATAGGGATTATAAACCAAATACTCGCGAAACATTTCGTCGTCAGGTGTTACATCAATTCGAGCAAGCTCATATTATTGATTATAATCCTGATGATCCTAAATTACCTACAAATAGTCCAAATGCCCATTATGCATTAACCGAGGATGCATTCGCAGCGATTAGAACATTTAATACTAACCAATGGGAAAGAGCAGCAAAAGAATTCATTAAAAAACATGGGAGTCTTGAGGAAATTTACCAAAAGAAAAAAATGGGATCAATAATTCCTGTAATATTACCAAGCGGTGTCGAGACTTACTTATCACCAGGAAAACATAATGAAGTACAAGCGGCTATTATTCATGATTTCATTCCAAGGTTTGCACCTGGTTCAGATGTCCTATATTTAGGAGATACAACGAAAAAATCTCTAATTATTGATGAAAATAAATTAGCGGATTTAAATATACCTATAACAGAGCATGATAAATTACCAGATATAATTGTATACGATGATCATGAAAAAATATTGTATTTTTTTGAAGCAGTTACGTCGCATGGCCCTATGACTCCAAAACGTGTATTGGAACTAGAGGATATGTTAAAAAATTGTAGTGTTAAAAAAGTGTATGTAACCGCTTTTCCAAACTTTGCTGAGTTTAGAAAAAATATTGCGGATATTGCTTGGGAAACTGATGTTTGGGTAGTAGAAGTACCGGATCATATAATTCATTATAATGGCCGTCGTCATTTATAGCTATTAATTTAATACTTGGGCGTAAACCTGGAATTCTTTAATAGAAACCAGTCAGCTTGTGGGGGAAACTCCCATAAGGGTTCGAATCACTACCCCGGCGCTTTCTATTAATATGAATTGAACGGCCATTTCTTGGGTTTCCACTTCGCGGGTCGACGCCCGGCCATCTTCGCATCCCTCCGCTTCGCTCGGGCAGACCTTAAGTGCCTCGACGACCGCGACATTAAAGCTATCCGGGCAGTAAATATCTAAATACATTTACAGGTTATATACGTAGATAGTACCGTGAAGCACGAGATCAGGCAGCACCTCCCGTCGTCGCGCATCATGCCCGTGGACAGGGCCGACATGCTATCTTACTTAAAGCAGCAGGACGACGTGGCGAACAGCGCCGAAAGCTCCTCGAACAGGCTGAGGCTGATGATCGCCCGGAAATAGAAGGCCTTATCTATCCTTTTTTTCGGTAAGGTCGGTGACGAAAGCGTAAAAATACGTAGGCGCGCCCTTACTATCGAATATTACGTGGTCATAGAGCTCGACGGGCAAGCGGGCGCCGTCCTTCCGGACGTACTCTTTACGGTATATGGCGGGCATCCCGGACCTTACCTGCCCGGCGATGATGCCCGATTCCTGCTTGCGCCACTCCGGAGGCGTGAGGTCGGCGACGTGCTTCGAGGCCAGCTCGCCCTTCGAATATCCGACCAGGCGGCAGAAGGCGCTGTTACACCCAATAATGAGGCCTGACGCGTCCGCTATGACGAACGGCTGCGACGAGCCCTCGACCACCTCCAGCAACAGCCCGATACACGCGCCCGGCTCGATGCTCCCTGACATGGGTTTACTCACCATACTCAGTATATATCGGCATGATACGATAAAAAGTTATCAGCGGATAACTTTTTTATCAGCGCGACATATTTTATATCACATTGCTTTTATAATATAATGCGTATGTACGAGCGTCCGGGGCGCCCCCACCTGTGCCTGAGATATAATGGGCCGGAGCTTATCGGCGAATTCTTATCGCTGGCCGGGGTCCTGCTTAACGCTTTTATCATCGCGAACCGGTGGACGCTGCTGCCGGATATGGCGCCCTATGGCGGCAACGCCTATGCCTATAAGCTGTGGCTATTGATCCTGGGCTCGATCCTGCCCATAGGCCTGTACGTAGCCCTGACAATGCTTAGCGGCAGGCTCGACCGGTTTGTCTACCCCGTCATCATAAGCCCGAAGAACTCGGCCGTCGAATACCGGCTGGCCAGGGACATGCTGCTATCGCTTAAGCTGGAGCTCGTATGGGCCTCAAACGTGGCTTTATGGTACCTGATAGGCATAGGCCCTGGAAATCATGCGGATTTGCTCCCCATGGCCGCTCTTATCATCCTGGCCCTGGCAGCCATCATAGCGACGACCACCTATTACGTGTGGCAGATGAGGCGCCGCGCATGATGAGCCTGCATAGCGAGCCGTCGTACATCATCGACAACATATTAAACGATTAAACACTGGTGAAAAACATGGACAGGACACTAGGTATATTCAGCGCTTCAACTCTCGTGCTCATCCTCATCACGGCGGCGATGGTCGGCACGTCGACGAATACGCAAAAAACGCCCGCCGGCGTCGACGCCGCATTACAAATAGCGAAGAACTTCATCACCGGCGATGCCACTTACAAGTTCGACGGCATGGCCGACACGCTAAAGCTCGACGCCACGGGCACCTTTCCCGAGCCAGGCACGTACGAGGTGACCTGCGATTTCACGTCAGCCCACGGCGGATATGGCGACAGGACCGGCGTGTTCGTGACAGAGGCGCTCACGCCGCACCGGTGCATCCTGATCGTCTCCAGCGACCGGGTGACGTCCGCCCTGATGGACGGCGTCTACGACATGATCGCCCAAAAAACCATTCAATAACAGCCTTTGACCGATAGGGCATCCCGCTCTACTTATGGCCGTAAAGCGGGATGCATGGTGTAGATTTTTGGAGATTAGGGGTTTTACTTAGGGGGTCGGACAGCAGAAGGTAGGCTATATACCCCCTATACCCTTGATATTGTTTTTATTCACGCTATATTAACCTTCTCTAACGATCATTCAACTGGCCCGTGAGGCGGCCCTCCGCCCGGGCCGCTCATGCGGAAGAAAAAATTTATATACCATCAAGCAATGGAATAATCTCGTTTATACTCTCATCTGTGTTTTCTGAGACAATGTGTGCTGTGCCAGTCATCGGCTGACACTACCTTCACACGGTATCTACAAGAGGCACAACGGATGAAATGAGGAGACGACATAATGTCAGAGAAATCCGATAAGCCCGAAAGGGCAGACAAGCCTGAAAAGGCAAAAAAAGAAAAGCAGGAGGCCCCCGTGGCCGAAGCCGCTCCGGCACCCGCCCCTAAAAAGGGCGGCAAGAAGGAGAAGGCCGCAAAGCCGACGGAAGGAGAGGCCCAGCACGGCAAGAAACAGCCCAAGGCCAGGAAGGCCGCTGAGGAAAAGCCCAAGGACGAAATAAAATACCTTGTCCGTATCGCTAACACGGACCTTGACGGCACCTCGAAGGTGCAGTACGCCCTCACGGGCATCAAGGGGATCGGCATCAGGGTATCCAAGATCATCGCCAGGAAGGCGGAAGTGGACCCGAACGCAATCATGGGATACTTACCTTCCGAGCAGGTAGACAAGCTCAGGAACGCCCTGGAGAACATCGACACCAACATGCCCTTGTGGATGCTCAACAGGCGCAACGACATTTACACCGGCGAGAACAGGCATCTAGTTGGCACGGACCTGATTCTCGGCACCAAGGAAGACATCAACCTGATGAAGAAGATCCGCTCATACAAGGGCATAAGGCACGAGCGCGGCCAGAAGGTGCGCGGCCAGCGGACGAGGTCTACAGGCAGGACCGGAGCCACCGTGGGCGTCATCAGGAAGAAGGAGATCGCGGCGGCTGGCGCGGCTGCAGCAGCGGCGCCGGAGAAGAAGTGAGGTGATCTGAATGGGATATCCAGGTAAGGCAAAGAAGATATACAATACCCCTCACCACCCGTGGCAGAAGGCCAGGATCGACGAGGAGACCGCGCTGGTCAAGAAATACGGCCTCAGGAATAAGAAGAGCGTCTGGAAGTTCGCCTCAATGTTGAGGAAGATCAGGGGCCAGGCAAGGACGCTCTTAGGCGTCCTGGGCACGGGCTTCGCTTCTGAGGACTCGCACTACGCCCGTGAGGCCAGCCAGATCCAGGCAAAGCTGCAGAGGCTCGGCGTGCTCAAGGAGGACTCGAAGCTCGAGGACATCCTCGCCCTCAAGGTGGAGGACCTGCTCGAGAGACAGCTCCAGACCATCGTTTACAGGAAAGGCTTCGCTAACTCCATGAAGCAGGCCAGGCAGTTCATCGTGCACGGGCACGTCGCCATAAACGGGCGCAAGACCACCATCCCGAGCTATATGGTGCTCAGGGCCGAAGAGGAGACCTTAGGGTACTATGTCGGCTCACCCGTCACCAAGGAAGCACTGGCCGCTAAGCCGGCCATGAAAGCCCCCGTAGCGAAGGCGGCCGCGCCCGCTCCGGCACCGGCGCCGGCACCGGCCCCGGCGGCAGAAGCCCCGGTAGCCCCCGAGGCCCCTAAGGAGGCATAAAGAATGGCAGACCAGATGAAGTGGGCGGTCGCCCACATATTCTCATCGTTCAACAACACCATCATCACCGTCACCGACCTGACGGGCGCCGAGACGCTCGCCAAGACGTCGGGCGGCATGGTGGTCAAGCAGGCCCGAAACGAGAGCTCGCCCTACGCGGCCATGCAGATGGCGGCGAACGTGGCCGAGCAGATCAAGGCAAAGGGCATCCAGGGCGTACACATCAAGGTGCGTGCCCCCGGAGGGAACCGCCAGCGGAGCCCCGGCCCCGGCGCACAGGCAGCCATCAGGTCGCTCGCCAGGGCTGGCCTTAGGATCGGCAGGATCGAGGATGTCACCCCCATTCCACACGACGGCACGAGGGCCCCGGGCGGGAAGCGAGGTAGGCGCGTTTAAATGAAGCTGGAGATCCTGGAGCTCGGCGACCGGAAGGCAAAATTTATCCTTTCCGGGGTCACCCCGGCCTACGCGAACGCCCTGAGGCGCGCCATGCTCGCCGATATTCCCAAGATGGCCATCGACTACGTTGACATCTACGATAACACGTCCGTCATGTTCGACGAGATGCTTGCGCACCGCATGGGGCTGATACCGATCAAGACCAACCTTGACATGTATCATCTTAGGGAGGAGTGCGACTGTAAAGGCGAGGGCTGTGCCCTGTGCCAGGTGACCTTTACGCTATCGGCGGAGGGCCCCGGCATGGTGCACTCCCGGGACCTGAAATCCTCGGACCCGGAGACCGTTCCCGCGGATGATAACGTCCCCATTATCGAGCTGAAAGCGGGACAGAAGCTTGTCCTGACGGCTGTTGCCAGGCTCGGCAGGGGCAAGGAGCACGCCAAGTTCCAGCCCACGTGCCCGCCCGGCTACAAGTACGTTCCCATCATCGAGATCACGGATAAGTGCGACTCGTGCAGGCAGTGCGTCGAGACGTGCCCCAGGGACGTTTTTGCCATCGATAAGAACAAGGTGGTCGTGGTGAACCCGTACGAGTGCTCTATGTGCGAGTTGTGCCTGGAGGCGTGCGACATTAACGCCATCAAGGTGTCCGCTGACCGGTCCGCTTTTATCTATACCATTGAGACCGATGGCTCCTACAGTGCCCAGGAGATCATCCTCAGGGCCGCCGGATCGCTCAGGTCTAAGGCAGCCGCGCTTAGCGAGGCCATGGAGAGCCTATAAGCAGGCATAGGATGCCTTGTGGTAAAAACACAGGGCATGTTTTTCTATTTTTTGGCTGATGCCATTCGAGCAGGCTGATGCCTATTCGAGCAAGCCGATAAATAACTTTATAAAGCTTGAACTTCATTATTTATTCCGCCCGAACGCTTTTGAGCGACGGCGTTGCGGCTTTGTTTTGCGTGTTGCGGGGATAGTCAAGCCTGGCCAAAGGCGCAGGACTTAAGATCCTGTCTCGAAGGAGTTCAAGGGTTCAAATCCCTTTCCCCGCACTTTCTAGAAGTAGGATATAAGCGTGGGCTTCTTGCACTTCGCGGTTCGACGCCCGCCTGATGGCGGTTGCGAGTGGTAAAAGGCAATATGTTTTTGCTTCTTGCACTTCGCGGTTCGACGCCCGGCTGATGCCGGGCTACTCTGGCTTTTCGGGTAACGGTCTCAGGGGACCAAAAAGCCGAACAGCCTTCACCCGCCCATACAAGGAGACATCTAAAGCCAAGAACAAGACAGTTTTTCATCGATTATGCACGAACCCACGGCTCATGCGCGTTTCGGGTGCTTCGATGTCGGGGCCGGTAAGCAAGAGCGCTCCGCGCGGCGTAGCACCCCGGCGCCGTGCTTCGCACCGGCGGCCTCCGCAAGCCCTGCTCGAATTGGCATCAGCCAAAAGCAGCGTTTTTACCCTTCGGGATAAAACGCTCATTACCCGGCCATCTCCGCATCGGCCTGATGGCCGACTGATGCCCGAAAAGCCTCCGTCGAACGCGATTACCTTTAATAAGTATTATATGGCACAGGATTCAGGGCCATGTCTCGTAAGAGTTCGCATCTTCAAATCTCGTCCCTCACATTCTTAAGGCGCCAAAATATATTTCCCCTCCTGGAGAATCAATCGAAAGTCGCATGCGGGCAGAATAAATTGAAAAATATATTCCACTTCCCGTGACAAGTACGAAATATTATCGAAAAATATGTCCATATAAAGTTAATTCTTGCTATATAATCGAAAAATTTATATTACCCATCGATAAATTATCGATTGTCATACAATTGACCGCCTAATAAAACGATAAAATGGGATTTGGTAGCCGGAGACAAAAATTGGGTTCAACCTCATGGCACATACATCGGACACTCCTGTCCCCCAGGGTGCGGTGCGGTGGCTATATACGCCTAATGGGTGTGGGGTAAACCTCCGGCTATCAGATCACATTTGTTTTCTGTTCCATGTTTTACTTTCACTATGCTTTTACTCCAGCCATTTATACCACGAAAACGAACTTTCTACTATGAGCGGCACGGTAAGCATCACCATCTGGCTGGACGCCGATTCGTTCAAGCTCTACGTGAAGCTGAACGACCGCATGGATAACAAGTCCTTCCATGAGCGTTTCCTGGCCCCCCTTAAGGTGCTGGGCTTCCGGTTCGACGCCTCTAAGGTAGCTCACGGCCTCGAGCTTTACGAGCCCGGGGAGTGCGGCCTCTTGATACGGCAGCTCGAGTCCAGCTTCAGCGTGAGCCCGCTCGAAAAAAGTGAGATCATGTACTGGCTAGGGCTTGGCGAGAAGCCGCAAAAACAAAAAGAGCTCGTCATGATACCTCAAAGGTGATGAGTTTCACCACAGGGGGCACAAAGGTAATATTCACCACAAAGGTCCACTGTCAGTAGTTCCGAGCTTGTTGTGTGATGGGTTGTGGTGGTAGAATAGGTTTTAGTATTTAAGGGCGGGGGTGTAAGGGGCTTGTTGATGATTATGAGAGTTCCTGACAGTCCCCGCGTT
>Ga0315282_10001414_pt1 | contig 45138 bp, 41 predicted proteins | sample YL17G07_20_MG_FD_203693 | JGI IMG/M metagenome (GOLD analysis project Ga0315282, IMG submission 203693) | Sediment microbial communities from Yellowstone Lake, YNP, Wyoming, USA - YL17G07_20 | ecosystem: Environmental > Aquatic > Freshwater > Lake > Sediment | place: USA: Wyoming | collected... | reverse complement strand
AGGTCTCCATCAAGCTGAAACGGAATGAAGCTCTCAAGTTCGATGCGGAAGTAACGGACGGCCGTACCATCGAGCTGAACTCAGGCAAGGAAATGGGGCGCGCTTTCACGCCTATGGAGCTCTTCCTATTTTCAGTGGCAGGCTGTACAGCTATGGATGTCATATGGATATTGGAGAGACAGAGACAGAAAGTGGATAACTTCGAGATCTCTGCACGAGGTACACGCCGCGAGGAGGACCCAACGTACTACGAGACGATAGACTTGGAATACAAGATAGAAGGCAGGCAGATTAGAGAAGACGCAGTTGAGCGCGCTATACGACTCTCCCAGGATAAGTATTGCTCGGTGCGAGCAATGATCAAGGACAGTATCAGGATGAACATTACCTTCAAGATTCGCAGCGACCAAGGCGAGGAACAAACATTCAACTATGCACCTTCACCGACGCCTACGTAATTGACTCCCTAAGGATCAATGACTGATCGGCCTGCGATGCCCAAAAATGGACATGGAAGCTAGGATTGCCATCGCGCGTGTCAATTCTCCTTTTATCGAACACGAACGATAGCTATGTCGATAGAATTGGGCAGCCCCCGAATGGTTCGTAAACCCAAGAAGAAGAAGCAAAAGGCGACTGCTACGCTGGCGCAATCAAGTCCGACGATGTAGTGCGGACCAAAAGCCTGTTAGATCACGACGCCTAAGGATAGCTTGTTGCTCTTGCCTAGGAAATCGTCTAAGGCCACGTAACTGCTATCTCCTGCTGGCAGTCTAAATTTCGGCGCAGGGTTTCCAACCTTTAGCAACGTCAAGCCCTCCATTAGACCCTACTGACTGCAGCGGTATTTGCGTCCTGCGCCGAAGATTCTTGTTAGAGGTAGAATTTCCTGATCTGTGTGATCAGTGATGGCCCGACTAAACTGAGGAGGAGGGCTGTGGTCAGTTCATGGACAAGGCCAAATGGGTAAGGGCTGAAGCCGCTGAAAACGAATGGGACATACAGGGCCATTACCGAAGTCCACCAAGGATAATTGAAGAGAAGAGCGTCGGTAACAGAAGTTGCAACATCGAAGAGCATTGTAAGAAGGAAACCTCCCAACCCCAGGCTCCATCTGCTCGCTTGATTCGCCTTATGCCACAATAGCCCTGCAAGCAACCCAACGACAGCCATCGCGGCCGATGTTTCCATTGTCCAGATTCCAGCACCAAAGTAGAGGTCACTAAGAGTCATGCTGAGCCAGCCCACTAGGAGGCCTGGGAAGGCTCCGCCTATGATGCCCCCGATTATCACCAAGAAGGCTGTGGGCTTGACATTGGGAGGACCCCCCACTAACGCAACTCGGAAGGCGACATTCGTTGCTGAAAGTGCCGCTACCAACGCGAGCGTTTTGGTTTTGCTGGGCAAGTAAGCTACCTAGAGGAATTGTCCAGTGGCGAGCACGTTAATCTTGCTAGTTGTCCGGTTATCAATCCCAGCGGACAGAGTGCAGTAAGCATTTGCTTCTCCATGATGAAGATGATCATGCGATCTCTCTAAGGATGTTTGACCCTGTACGAAACATCACCCCAGATTCCAAAACGCATGTCCTTTGGGCGAATGTCTATTTTCGTCGTCACCCAACCTTCAGCCCAATGAAGTACCTTATCACTGTGCCAAGCAGGTAGAGCGCAACGGTAGCGCCAAGCATAATGCCGGTGACTTCAACGAAATCTTTACGGAAAGTTGTTCCCGCAATGACCGAGCCGTAGAAACTAATGAACGCGATCAGTACGATTCCCGCAATTACAGAGACGAGCAGTGCGTTCAACATAACCTCTGTTAGGAAGTAAGGCGTTGCTAGAATGACGGCCGTTAGGAAATATGACACTCCTGTGTAGACCGCTGATAGTCCGGCTGATCCCTTGAAACCGGTTTTAGCTTGCGCGTAAGCAGCGGAGGCCATCGCTATCGAGGCTGCTGCCCCTGCTATTATTCCTGCCAATCCCGCGAGCTTGGTCGAATCATAGATACCAAGAGACCCGGCGTGTATTCCTGCAATTTCTACGAGGGCGTCAGCTAGACCGAGAACTATGAAAGATATGTATTTGATATGTGATTCATTGAATTGGTCCGCAAACTCTTTTTCATGTTCTTCTTCGTCCTTGATTATCTCCTGAAGCATCCCTTGGTCCTCCGAGGGGACAAGGTGAGCAATCGCCTTGTACTGTTGAATCACATTAGTTTCCGTTCTTTCAAGTAGTTTGAATGCAAACGTCACTCCTAAGAAAAGCCTCACGAAGACCATCAAGGCGAGTTTTATTTTGCTTACCGAGACTTCGCGGTCTGGACAAAACTTCTTCCAGAATTCATAATGCTTGTACTCCATTCCAGCGAGGCGCGACAATGTTTCGCTGAATCCTGGATTGTTCCTTATCCGCAGTTCCGAGAATTTCTTGTAGATAACATACTCATTCAGTTCGTCGGTGGCACTCTCAAATGCCACTTCGGATAGACTCTGACTCATAGCTTCCACAACTCACTCGCGAGCGCTATTCTTCTTCCAACCTACGGCCCTAGATATGACCTTTCTAATCGCTTAACGATCCGAACCGCAGATATGAAACGAGAACGTAAAGAGTGCTATTCACGTGCTCCGGGACGGTTACCAATCGGCTTAGCCACGCACAGCAAAAATCAGTAGGAACCCTTTCTCGCCACATGCAGTAACCTAACTGCCCACGCTACTGTAATGCTACGTGAACCGAAACCAAAGGTTCCGGATCTCTACATCGTAACTCGTATGATAGACGGATCGTACAAAGCCGGATGCCCGACCTGTGACGATTTTTCTTGACGGAGCGACTTGAAATCAGTTACAATGGTCAAGAAGATAGCGAAATAGCCGCGTTCCAGAAGATCCAATACCGGTTTCTTATGGTCATTTGTAGCTATGGCGGGCCCGCCGAGATTTGAACCCGCTTTATGGCGAGGTTTGGCACTTGGAAGCCCTGACTCTATGCGCAACCTTTCTAGTTCGAACATATTCCTATGAAGGGCCCTATAACGCAGGTCAGGGCGTTTGCAAACGTATTTTTAACTCCCAAGGCGAATATCGATTATTGTCGTCCCAAACGTGAAGGTAGAGAGGATGCCGCAAATGGACTACAAGCTACTCGAGGACCCGCGAATAGCAAAACAGGCATTGCACACGATTCTACAGACAAAGCAAGGCTTGGATGATCTCGTGGATACGTTGGAGTTGTTGTCTAATCCTAGATTTAGGAAGAATCTTGGGCAAGGATTGAAGGAGACTCGTCAGGGCAAAGCAGTCAAGCTCACGATCAAAGAGCTCAGAAAGAGATTGGAATGACCTATGAATCTGAGTTCACCCCAACTTTCCTGAAACTGCTAAAGAAGTTGGACAGACAAATCAGAGAACGCGTCCTGAAGGCGATTGAGGAAGTTCTCAGTGATCCGAGAAGAGGCTCCCGACTTGTATTTGCGAAACATGTCTGTTTCAAGTGGAGGATAGCGAACTATCGAATGATTTACACCATAGACGAGAAACGAAAAGTTGTAACCTTCATAGTGGTGCACCGTAGAAGTAGGGTTTACAAGCGCTATGGGTTATGACGTTCTTATTTTTGCCATGTCCCTCTGACACATCCTCGCACTCATGGCATTGGGCTCACGTTGTCGACCCACCCCCCTTCTCTGATTCTTGAAGCAACTTTCAGCAACACGGCTGAAGCGCTGCAAAGTTCGAAGCTGACAATGGAAACTACACTTTGTGGCACTGCACTTGAGAGTTCACTTCTTCCCAGCGCTTGGTCTTGAAGTACTGGGTATTCGATTAACCCGGATTGAGCACAATTCGAACTGGGACGATTTGATCAGAAGTCGGAAAGAGCCTGCACCAACTCAAGAACCAAAATTGTGGCGGGCCCGCCGGGAACCGCAACATTATTGTCGCTGAAACTGGTTCCTTAATTTCAGGTTCTCTGGTCTTGATTCCTAGTAGGTTTGCACCTGGCAATTTAGCGTTTGTCACCATTAAGTTCCGGTAGGGCAGAGAGACCTTTTTCGCTTTGTAGCGCTTCAGGCTGCGATATGGTTTATAGGATGACAAGGCGTGAAGATAGTCTAGGAGATAAGATGTTGTCAAGCCTTGAGAAAGCACTTGAAAGATTCGACAAGCTATCGGAAAGGCAGTTGTCAGAGATTGCTCGCAGGATGATTAGGGGTGCGGCCCAACTTGAGAGAAAAGCAAAGACGCGCGGTCTGCAAAAGGCTTGAGGTTATCGAAGAGGAACTGGCTGCGCAGCTGTTGGAAAGTTATGCTGGAAGAGGACCCATCGAATTCTGGACAGCAGTGGAAAGATTCAAACTTTTCGTAGAGATGAGGAAAACACTCTGCGGGTGACGAACGACAACAGGCATCCTGAATCTGCAACGCGTCCCGTCAGCTTCACTGTTGATCTGACTCACGTTGGCGTATCAAGGCCGACTCCTGCGAACGAGTTTGGATACTGGGAGATTATGAAAGAGAATCTGGCGGGCCCGCCGGGAACCGTAACATCATTCTCGTCAGAACTGGGCCGCTAATCCTCAGATTTCTGGTTCGATTCCAACTAGGTATATACTCGGAACTTGGTATTTGTCCTCGCGAGCGAATTCGGTCTTTTGTTTCCCCACGCAAGATGGTTCGGAAGAGTGGCGGCCGATGATGGGCTGTAGTTATTCCTGCGCAGGCCTGACTAAGATTCCGGTCATCTAGCTCATCTATCGATAGATCTTATGCGTTCCCGCGGCCATAAGTTCGATGACCTTGGCGGCTAAGTCCACTCTGTAGATGATGCGGTATTGCAAGCCAATTTCATAAGAGTAAAAACCCTCCCATCGACCGTGCAATCGGTGGCCTAGTTTTCGGGGATCTTCGCTTCCTGCAAGCCCCTGAATCACTCCTTCTATTTTCCTTCCGATTTCAGGAATTAACTTTCCACAGTCACGTCTGAACGCATGAGTAGGAATAACATTCCATGCCAAGCGTATTGCCTTTCAGCTCAGGACTGCAACCAGTCAATGGCTTCCTTTGCTGTCTTGAATCTTCTAGCGCGCCCTTCTCGAATTTCTCTTTCACTTTCACGAATACTGGCTTCCAATTCCTCGCTTGACATGACCTCGACGGTCGCCCATATCTCGTTCTCAGGTATACCTTCCCTGACAGCCTTTATGACGAACCTGAAAATATCCTCGAATCTGTCTCTGTCAAGGATAACGCGCTGTTCAGTCAATCGCAAGGCACCAGATAGGCTTGTACATACGCCGTTGCACCAGGCCTTTTATTATAGGTTTAGCCCTACGGACGCCTCAACAAAACGAAAGGAACCAGAGCAGCACACTGTTATTTCGAAAACCCCGCCTAGGCATCTATGTATGAAATTACTTGGCGAAAAAACGCAGCACACACCCAGCCGAATAGCCACTATCCTGCAGTGTTACGAAGATCCGGCACAAATCATGAAAAAAGAATGCTGGCGGGCCCGCCGGGATTTGAACCCGGGACCCTTCCCCAAGAATGCGGTTAAGCGATTCTTTTCGGGTGTCTTCCCGGGGTTGTTCCCAAAGGTAAAAGCAACATCGACGCCGTCAAAAGCGTCACCGATGCTCTACCTGTTCAGGATCCAAATATGATTGGATCTGACTGAGCTACGGGCCCCGGACCTTCAGAACTCACTCTGATATCTAAAGCGTTTTCTAATCACTATATCTGGCTAGCCTAGTGTATCAGTGGTCCGTTTAGGATGGAGCTTCTTCGAGTTGTACACCTACTTTGTCCTGGCGTTCATCGCGTGCGATGGAAAGCTCGAGTCTATCGCCCACCTTCTTGTTCTGGAGGACATGCTGCAGATCCTCCCAAGCCTTTAGGGGCGTGTTGTCGGCTTCGAGTATTGTGTCGCCCGCTTCCATTCCGCTCCTATGAGCTGGGCTTCCTCGCCCCACCTTCACCACTAGGACGCCCTTCTCGTAGGGGATATTGTAGGATTCGGCGATATCTCTGTTCAACGTGATACCTGCGATCCCAAGGTAAGGTCTCAGTACTCGTCCATGTTCGATGATCTCCTTCGCAATCCGCCTAGCCGTGTTGATCGGTATTGCGAACCCTATGCCCTGCGCGAAGGGAATGTTGGCTGTGTTGACACCAATGACGAGACCTGAACTGTCGACTAGGGCTCCGCCACTGTTGCCCGGATTAATGGAGGCATCAGTCTGGATTAGATCCTCGTACATGTGATCTTCAACGTGAATATGACGCTTCAACGCGCTTATCACACCGAGCGTGACGGTCGGACCTGGGAGCAGGAATCCGTAGGGATTTCCGATGGCTATCGCGATCTGACCGGCAACCAGTTTGTCGGAGTCTCCAAGCTTTACGGCTGGCAGGCCTTCACCGTCAACCCTCACAACCGCAATATCAGACATGGAATCAGATCCGAGCACTTCACCATGCAATTTCTTGCTATCAGTCGTTACAACCTCAACCCTTTCCGCATCTTCGACGATGTGATGGTTTGTGAGGATTCCGCCGTTTGAATCGAAAATAATGCCCGAGCCTAAACCGCGAACCGGAACAGCATCGAACATGTTCTCCTGAATGACGCGAAGAGTCGCGATGGATACGACTGCCGGGCTGACCTTCTGCACGGCCGCGACAACATCTTTCTCGTTAACAGACATCAAAATTAACAGCCTCGCCAGCAGAACAAATAGAGCCCTATTTATTGACTCGGTAATGACAGAATAGATTGGAAGTAGAATCTTGGACCAGGCAGGCTACTACAAGTGTGTGGACTGCGGTTATGAATTTCTTTCGAAGCTCAAAGACGCCGCATGTCCGCGTTGCAGAAGTCACAAGCTTGAAGGTAAGGATTTGAAAGCCCTCACGGGTCTGGACGATTGATGGATAAGTAGGAACGCGGGTTGGCGCCCCTCGCCAAGAGAAGCATTTACCTCTCTTTTGGGCGGGATTCGAACCCGCGTCGACGACGTGACAGGCCGTCATCCTAGACCACTGAACGACCAGGGCCCAGCTACTGAGAAATCGTCGCGACAGTTTAAAGCATTGCTGAATTTCGCAACACGCAATTTGACTGCAAGATCTCTGAGGCAGCGTGCTACTTTACTTTTCTTTGGTCTTCAGCTTTGTCTGAAAGTCAGTCTCGAAGTACTCGTCTTTCGTACGCGTGTTCTTGGTTCTGAGATCTGCTTCCAATCTTCTGAGGTCCGTCCTCTTGATCTTCCCACTGACTGTTTTCGGCAGTTCGTCCGCGAACTGAATAATGCGTGGTCGTTTGTAGGGGGCCATTCTATTTCTCATGAACTTGAAGATTTCATACGCCAATTCCTTGGAAGGCGAGACGTTTGGTTTCAGAGTTATGAATGCCTTTGGAACCAAACCTCTCAGCGAGTCTGGGCTCGCGATGACAGCAACCTCGGTTACTGAAGGATGGATTATAAGTTCGCTTTCAAGTTCGAAAGCACTGATCCTGTAATCTGAGCTCTTGAAGACATCATCTGCTCTTCCGATGAACCAAAAGTATCCGTCCTTATCGCGGTATGCCACATCCCCGGTGAGATACCAGTCGCCGATGAACACTTCGAGATTCTTCTCAGGTGGGTCAATGTAGGCGGCCATCAGTCCAACGGGTCTTTGCGGTTTGACACGTACGGCGACGTTCCCCTCAGTCCCTACTGGCACCGGCACGTGGTCGTCGTTCAGCAGTCCTATCTGAAACCCTGGTGCCTCTACTCCCATTGAACCTGGCTTGGCTTCCATGCCTGGGAAGAAACCGATCTGTAGCGTGGTCTCGGTCTGGCCGAATCCTTCCCTAATTGCAAGTCCAGTCGCGCTTTTCACCTTCTGAATAATCTCCGGATTTAATGGCTCACCGGCGCTGACCAGTTCTCTCAATCTGAATCTGTATGCCTTGATGTCTTCTAGCAGCAAGTGTCTCCATACCGTGGGAGGAGCGCAGAGAGTATTGACCTCATAGTCCTGAATAGTCTTCAACACCTCTTTCGGGTTGAATCTGCCACTGTAATTGTATACGAACGTTGTAGCCTCTGCGTTCCAGACACCGAATATGCTACTCCAAGCATATTTCGCCCAGCCTGGCGCACTAACGTTGTAGTGCAAGTCGCCTGGCTTGACACCGATCCAATACATCGTGGTCAGGTGACCTACAGGGTAGCTGCCATGCGTGTGTAGGACGAGTTTGGGTTTTGCAGTGGTTCCAGACGTGAAGTAGATCAGAAGCTCGTCCTTTGGAGCGAAAGTCTCCTCGGATCTGAATCTTCCTGAGCAGTCATCGATCTGAGCAAAATCAACCCAGCCACTAGCCCTTCCCCCTAAACTGATCTTCGAGATCGTCTTCGTTGTCGAGGATATCGCTTGATCAATTCTACCCCTGAGTTCGGTATCTGTGACGACGCATTTGACGTTCCCTCGGTCTATTCTGTCGCGCACATCCTCGGGTGTTAGAAGTGTTGATGCGGGTATGATCACGCAACCGAGCTTCATTGCGCCGAGAAGAATTTCGAACAACTCTGGGCAGTTGGGCATCATCAGAAGAACTCGATCGCCTTTCCCTAGACCCCTGCTCTGCAAGAAGTTCGCTGCCTTGTTAGATCTCTCTTTCATTTTCTGAAAACTGACCTTCTTCTCTGTTCCTTTGTCATCCACGTAAAACAAGGCCGGGTTAGCGCGTTTCTCAGCTAGGCTGTCGAAGTAGTCCAAGGCCCAATTGAAGTTAGCAGTCTCCGGCCATGTGAACTGGGCCTTCGCCTCTTGGTAGTTGGACACATTCAGAAGGTAATCACGCGCCGCTAGGAACTCGGTGGTGCTGGAGCGCGACAAATTGATCGTTTCCGAGTCGCCCGGAGTTTCTTCTAAGGGTTGTTTCTCATTTCTCACGTTAACAACGACGAGGGTACGTGGAAAAATCTCAACACACCCAGTATGTTGACGACGTGACCCGAGATCTTAATTGAATCCGACCAGTCTTCTGGTAGAGTTGGGCTAAGGATTGGCTGATCTGGACGTCGCGTACATACCAACACCAAAACCCATAGTTCACCAAATGCTTCACCTAGCCCGACTTCGCCGTGGCGAAACTCTTTATGATCTCGGCGCAGGCGACGGGCGAGTATTGATCGAAGCAGCGCGGAGATTTGGTGCGAGACCAGTGGGGATCGAAATAGATCCCGCGCGAGTGAACCGTATCAAGGAACGATTGAGGTCGACAGGTGTCGAAGCTGAAGTAGTCCAGAGCGATTTCATGGACATCGACCTTTCAGAAGCTGACGTGATAACGATCTATCTTTCTGAATCGGTAAATGCTAAACTCGCGCCAAAGCTGAACCGTGAACTTAAAGCAGGAGCGCGAGTCGTCTCTTTGGACTATACGCTTCCGGGATGGTCGCTGGAAAAAGAGATAGATGTTGAAAGTGGGGGCGTCAGGAGGAAACTTTACCTTTACATGGTTTCGAAAACGTCGAGCCACGATCACAAAGCATAAGGTTTCGAATTTACTTTTCGAAAAATCTAGAACTATATTTTATACCCGTGATCATTCGTCAATGGGAATAGGTCTCAGAAATGCTCGGGACAGAAAGAGTTCGTCTTTCCGATTGGTATAAGCAAATCAGAGAGATGACGAAGCTACTGGATCGTACTAATGTCAAAATTATGTCTGCCATGTGGAAATATGGACCAAGAAATCTGCTTGAAGTATCACGAAGGACAAAGATACCCTTCACTTCAGTCTACCACCGAGTTGCGAAACTTGAGACCAAAACGGAACGCATTGCCTATTTGGTCCCACATGTTTCAAAAACCGGTTTAGTTAGAGCGGTAGTTCTAGTTACCGCCACACCGGGCGCCGAAGAGAAAGTGACCGCAGCGCTGAAGCTTCCTGATCTGTGGTGCTCTTTCACCAGATGCGAGGGAACCTTTACACATCACACAATTCAAGCTGTCCCAATCAAGTCGGTTAGAGACTTCAAATCCTACGTGAAACGGCTGTACAACCTGAATTTGATTACAAGCTACAAGATAATACTCACTGGAGAGTACATCCCCAACTTTCCGAATCTTGCGTACTACAACGCTAACTCAAATCAATGGACCTTCCAATGGGGAGACTGGTTCAAGTCTCTGCGCAAGAAGCCGGACAAGGGGTTGGAGGATCCTGAAGATTACTCTGTCCTCGTCGGCAAGAAGGATATGTTGATAATAAACGAACTTGAGAAGAACGCACGGATAAGCTTCGCAGACTTGGCGCCTTTACTAGGCATTTCTCTGCAAGGCGTGAAATACCACTACGACAAGAAACTAGTTCCAACAGGCATCGTGAAACACTTCGCATTCCATATTGTTCCATTTCCTCTGGAGGTTTCAGGATATCACGAAGTCATGCTGAAATTCCCCAATGAGGTTGCTATGAACAAGTTCTATTCATCGCTGAACGAGTTGTTCTTTGTCACGGGTGTGACGAAAGTCCTTCATCAGAACGCGCTACTTGTCCGAACGTACGTGTTGCAGTCTCAGCTCCAGAACATGTTTGCGTTCTTCTCCAAAATGGCCACCGATGGCTACCTAGAGGCCTATTCTACCGTTAGATTGGATCTGACTACAAGAGAAAGACGACCGGTATCATACGACCTCTTCGACGAACAGAAAGGATGGCAGTTCGATCTCAAGAAGTGCATATCTGAACTAACGCGTTCCACGAGGATTGCGCGCGCCCGCGAGAGAAACTTGGTCCCGCGGGCCGGAGTTTCATAGAGCTTATGGCTCTATTTTGAATTCGCCGAACCGCTTGGCCCGGTTCTCCAGCGACACTCCGGTTTCAGTCGTTGTACGCCTAGTAGGCTGACTTCCCCATACCATAAGGGTACAGGACTACAGCCGGAAGCTTTCTGCCTCGCTCCTATGCGAGACTACCAGGCTGAGCTACCGCGGGACCGAATCAAACCCTTCATCGAGTAGCCTATAAGCTTTCAGAAAGGTTGCAGTGGTGGAAACCAACTTAGCGCTTTGCATTAAAGGAACTGTGTCGAATCATGATTCCACTTCGGATTTACTGGACGTCTGAATCATGGTGTTTGTGAGTATCTTTCGAATCCGTTGGGTCGACACAGATGTTGCAGGGGTCATGCACTTCAGCAACTATCTGCGCTATTTCGAAGCTTGTGAGCAGGAATTCTACGATTCTCTAGGCATGTCGCTCAATGAAATCCTAGAGAAGCACGGGATAATGCTTCCTAGAGTTGAGGCGCATTGTGAATACAAGGCGCCGTGTAGGTTTGACGACCTGATCGAAGTTGCTGTGGAAGTTCGTGAAGTAACGAGTAAAACCGTCACTCTAGATTTCAAAATGCATAGGAAACGCGAGGACAAACTGGCAGCAGAAGGGTACGTGAAATGCGTTGCCGTAGATCGGATGTGGAAGGTTCTGGAGCTTCCGCCTGCCGTGGCGAAGATCCTCCGCGAAAATACAGTATGATCGAATCTTTTTTCGACCCGCAAGCTCTCATCGACCAACACAGAACATCAATGAGTGGCAATCCCAATTGCATCCTTTCGGAGAGGTACCAAGAAACACGGGACGCGTTGTGCTTGGTGCAAGCCCACTGGCGGTTGGTCTGGGTTTCTACCAAGTGGCAATCGCGGTTTTTCTTCCCATGGAAGGAGTCTCCGTCACCAACCTAGGTGCACTCCTAACAACCTTCGGATTGACCACAGTCGCGTTCAGCATTCCATTCGCGATTCTCTCCGACCGGCAAGGGCGCAAACACATAATGTTCATCGGATCAGTCCTCGCCAGCGTGGTAATCATCATCCCGGGGCTCACGTCAAGTTTTCTCCTTTTGGAGTTCTCAGCATTGATCGGTGGAATAGGAGAAGCGATGTACCTGTCCACATGGAACGCCTACCTCGCAGACACGACGACAGTGGACATCAGGGCAGCAGCATTTAGCATGTCTTTCATGACTTTCACTATCGCTACGGGAGTAGGCACCTTTCTCCCAGGCCTCTTCCCGCTACTCCCCCTAGATCTGCTCACTGCTCATCGGTGGACATTCATCGCTTTGGGCCTGATTGGATTGGGGACCCCATTTTCAGTGTCTCGGTGGGCGATCAATGCTAAGCCAAAATCATCCCGTCAAGGAATACTGCCACGAAAGTCCCTCGGCGTCATTATGAAATTCTCAACAACGAACCTCATGATCGGTCTAGGTGCCGGGCTGATAATTCCGCTTATCCCGACATGGTTCTATCTTCGCTTCAGCGAAACCGATGTCTTCTCAGGTCCATTGATCGCAGCCGCGAACATTATCATGGGCTTGACTGCGGTGGCCTCGCCGAGTATTGCAAGGCGTATTGGATTGGTGAGAGGAATCGTGGTAACTCAATTGCTTTCCACGCTCTTCTTGCTGGCGATTCCACTCAGCACTGCTGCTCTGATCGCCGCCCCACTGTATGTCGTACGAGCAGTACTCATGAACATGTCCAGTCCACTCTCCGACACATTCCTCATGAACATGATAGCGGAAGACGAACGAGCAACCGCATCTTCGTTCAATGTGGTCATTTGGAGGTTGCCGAACGCAGCAAGTACGGTCATTGGAGGTGCATTGCTGAGCGAAGGTAACCTCAGCCTACCGTTCTATCTTTGCGCTACACTTTACATCGTGTCCATAATGCTGTTCTTCGCGATATTCAGAAAAGCTGAGAAAAGCAATTCTCTCAAGACCTAAGCGGAGTCGCTGAGCCTTTCAGTGTTGCGAGCGCTCGCACTTAGAGCAGAATATCTGATCCCTACTGTTCTCTGCTCCGCAGAACTTGCACTTCCAACTGGTCATTGTGTGAGCGTCTGGTTGCTCCGCTGGCTTCTTTTTCCTGCCCGTCTTGACGCCAATCACGGCTAGGAGAATTCCAATAGCAAGAATTTCGTAGCCTGCATATTCAGCAACAGGATTGAGAACAGTGTGAGTTTGAATAAGACTCAAGGTGAAGATAACTACTCGGCGACTGCTGTCCTGATTGTCAAAAACAAAGAAGTATGTTCCTCCAACACTTGGAGTAAAAGTGAAGTTGTATGAGATGACGAAAGGCCTAGCAAGCGTAACCATGCTTGGATGTCCGATGCGCCATTCTGAGAAATTACCTGCATCCATAACGTAGAACGCCACCTCTTTGCCATCTCCGACCGTCAGCATTCCATTAGTCTGAACACCTGCCGTTAAGTCAACCATGAGAAAAGAATAGTTTGATGGAGCAACGGAAAGTAGGGTAGGCGCGACTACGGTAGTCAAAGTCTGAACATTCGAGACGAGACCAAAGTTTTCTGCGAGGGGGGTTACGAATTGTGCTCCTTGGTTGACAACGAACGCGCCGAACAGCACGAAAAGCAGACCAACAGTCAGAACGAATCTCCGCACATACATCACCGTTGGAATAGCTCAGCTAGCATAAGTCGGTAGGCTATATACAGTGAATTGAACTAACAGACAGCCGGCACCAATTCACAGACAACCTGCTTTTCGCGAATCTTAATGTGACTGGGATCGACGTTGATAGAAACAGGTCAAGAGACAAGCGAGAGGTGGTCTTGTCTATTCCTTGAATAATGTCAACTTGGGAATGCGGTAAGATGCATTATATATAGTCAAACCTAACTCGTTATCGAACAGATATTATCGTCAGTGACAGGTAGACAACTTTGTCAGACGACTTTCCCGATACTCCCATAGAATATCCGAGAGTAGCTAGCGGCGTAGATGGTCTAGATGTCATGCTGAGGGGCGGCATTCCCAAAGGGCGGATAGTCCTTATTCGCGGGACACCGGGCATGGGCAAGACGATCCTGTGTGCTCAGTTCTTGTACAAGGGAGCTAAGCAAGGTGAGAAGGGCATCTTCGTCTCTCTGGAGGAGACTAAGGATCAGCTGATTCGAGAGATGTACCTTGTCGGAATGGACTTCAGAGCGCTAGATAGAGATGGCATTGTAACCTTCCTCGATGCTTCTCCCATCCGACATGTCCCGGCAGAAGTGAAACTTGGAGGCATATCTGTAGGAAAGCGGGACTTCTCCCTTGTTGCGTTACTTAAGAAGATCCAAAGCACCGTTGGAGAAAAGAAGGTTGAACGAATAGTCATTGACCCTCTGACCGCACTCTCCATACAATATCCTGACGACAACGAGCGAAGGATGATGGTTCTCGATTTGATAGAGACTCTTTCGCAGATGGGCGCGACATGTCTAATGACGGAGGATCTTGGAGCAACGGGATCGAAGAGGATTGAGGAATACTCTGTGCATGGTGTTGTAGTCTTACGACCCCTGGCAGCTGGAACAAACATGGTTAAGACGATTGACATAGTAAAGATGAGAGAGACAAAGCAGGATGACCAAACACGTCTCTATCGAATAACCGACGAAGGTATAGTGGTCTATCCTGAGCAAAACGTGCTGGCCCTTAGCTATCCGTATCGAGAAGCTGGAAGAAAGGCTAGGTGACTACCCTAGACCATTAGGACGAAGATGCCCATACCTTTTTCTTCTCAACGGCAACATCTGCGTCCGTTAGCCAGACCGTTACTTCCTCTCCAACCTTCAAACTCAGTGTTGTCAAACTAGATCGAACGCCATAGTGCTTTCCCAGATCCTATAAGATAATTGTACCCCAAGTTGGACAACTCCAGTTAATTCCGCGTTAGACTAACACTCTGCTTGTCTGTAAATGTGTTCGTTACAAACTCTCAAAGCTGGAACAGACAAACACAGCGCCGAAGTTATCGCCAGTCAGGAAAAGGCAAATGCGACGCACTCACTCAGCAGTCAAGCAGCAACGAATTTGCAACATTTTGCATGACAAATCGAACAAGGGAAAGACCTCTCGGACTACACGAAATCACAAAACGCTACACCGACCGACCGTTCGGAGGCCCGGAGATTTGGACATTAGAGGATTGGGAAGTAAGCTCTGTGAAGTATTGGGTGTACGATCAGGCGATACGATTGAACTCCATGTGCTAGCAGACGGATCCGTTGGGATCGTGAGTTACGGAAGCAAATGAAGGCTCAGCAAAGACCCCACTATGAGAGCACAGGCTTTTCATATTGTGGCGTAATTTGTCTGCCCAGTTGAGTTAGTTTTGAGGGCAGCTCATTGATGCTGTCCGTCTGAATTACGTGCATGTTGCAGTATTCCGCGAAACTGGCTTCCTGTAGGGACATGAGGGGAACCGAGATCAGGTAAAGCGAGTCGACACCTGCGTTCATTGCCTTGCCGTAGAATGCCGTTATGAGTTCGAGGTTGTGGTCACTACCGCCATTAATGAATTCAGCCACCAGTTTCCTCCCTTTCGCGTCTTCGGCCAGGAGTCCGAACTCAAACCGAACTTCCGGGGTCGGTGAGATGATGCCTGGGGCTTGAACATTCCAGTTGCTGCGCTCAAGAACTGACTTAAGTTCCGTAATACAGCCTTTCGCCATCTCTTTTCTCTTCAATTCGCTCATTCGAGTTTCAATTCCTTCACTCTTCCCCCATAGGCCTCCCAGCAACTCTGCCATGGATTCCACGTAGAGACGAGAAGTCGACCAAACGTGTTTCATGCGCGCCCCGCCTTCTGACGGATTGAGTCGTAATGTAACTAGGATCTCTTTGCGGTCCTTGATTACAAATTGCATGCTTTGTAGCAGATCGGAATGATATGCATCTACTTTCTCTAGTAGGTTTGAACGCTTCACGTCATCTAAATCGAGGAAGAGAATCATCCGAACATATAGCTGACCCGCCCTTTTCGACACTTCATTTAGAACCTTCTCCTTCATAGAAGGCGGTGCGTCTTTCGGAATTCCTATTAGCAGTTCAGATTCAGCCGTTTCCACCATGCTCTCTAGAGTCTTGTTGAACGCCTCCTCGGTTTTCAGAGTCTTTAGGTCTTCTCCAGCCTTGCCCGACATACTCTCAAGCAAATCGAGTTCATCAGCGGATTCCCAGAAGTTATCGAAAATATCGACTACCGTGTCTAGAGACTTACCTTCCGTTGACTCAATCTTCAGACATGTCTCCTGTTTCGTATTAAGAACCATTGAATCATCGGTTGTGAAGGTGATGATCATCTCCTTGTCGTCCACAATGAATAGTCGCGTGGCCTTGGAGATGGGAACCACCTTGACCGACGCGAAGCTTGCATAATGCCTAACAATATCGAGTTTATCATCCTCGTATTGGATGACGATTTGCACTTTTACGCCTCTCTTCGCAGCCCTTTTCAATGCATCATCTAGATCCACATATTGGAATCTTACCAGGTCTTTCTTGGTGGTTACTAACCTGATCCAATGGCTGGATGACTTGAACATTTTCGCCAGTAGATCGTAGATCTGTTTTCGCCCTTGTACGATCTTGAAGCTCAAAACATCCGAAGTCGGTGGCTCAGAGATTACGGTCTTCCAGCTATCCACTACCGCGTCATAGCGATCCCTCATCAGGCCAAGCTTGGTTTCGGTTTCTTTGATGAGTAGTTCGAGAGCTTTCTCTAAGGGTATCGGGATGAACTTCATCGGTTTTTCCATTGTGGCCTTGACTAGCTCTCTTTCCTGAAGCTTCGTGAGAACCCGGTACACTATCATCCTGTTAAGTTGAAGTTTACGAGCGATCTCACCGGCTCTGGCTTTGCCATTTCTGAGAAGAGCGAGGTAGATGTTTGCCTCCTTATCTGTTAGACCAAAGTCTAGGAGCTGTCTCGTTATGGCTTCCGACAAGACTTACCGGTGGTAGGAAGGTGGGTTAACGTATTTTAAACTTTGATCGATCAAATGTTACACATTTCAAGTTTAATGTCAAACACCAGACTGGTTACGGGTGTTGACAATCCGTATGGAATTCATACCAAGTCGGAAGGGCATTACGTTCGCAGCTGCTTTACTGGTCATCTTCATAGTGGTCTTCGTCGGATTCCTATCGTACCTAGCCCTTTCTGCACCCCCAACTCAGAAGACCTACTTTGAAAACTTAGACTTCACAATCGAACCCTACAAGAAATGGCACGTAGGAGTCCCGATAACGTTTGAAGGCAATCTAGGGCTATCCTTCACCAGCGATTACTCGATAAGAGTATACGCCAAGTACTCGAACATGTACCTGCTAGACAAGGTGACCCGAGGCAAACAGCAATTCACGATGAGGGTGAATCCTTCCATGGGTGTAATTGAGGTAGCCATAGTAAACTTGTATAACGCAACGATCGCAGTCAGCGACGTAACGTGCACGTTGATATCTTAGGAATCTAAGTTAGTGCACGTCGTGATTATTGCGGCTCTATTTGAGCCGGTTTATCCAGTCGCCTATGGACGACTTAACCATCACAGTCTCGGTGTCAATCTGCATGCTCTTGTGAATCAAGTGAGAATACTTATTCTTCAGACTACTGTAAGTTTCAGATACGCGATCAGACCCATCTTTGTTCGATATGTTCTTAGCAAGTTCGAGAAACACTGTATCACTGATGAGCTCTGCGACAAGAGTGAGAAACTCCTTGCTCTCCTGGTTCTCAGCGTAGTACATTGCCACGGAAGGCGCTTTGGTTGCGATATTGATGATTCCGGTTCCTTTGTCCAAACAGACGCGTACTTTCGGATCCTGATATGAATTGAGTCTTATTCCTCTAAATAGAATTGGATACTTCTCCGTGCTCGTATCCATTTTTCGTGAACGAGTGTCAGAAGTTGAGATCGAACGGATTTGCTCCCCGTGCGATGTTGCTCTTTCGTATCTCGTTGAACTCCTCATCAAACGAATCGAAAGCTTGTTTATCTCCCACAGAACGTTGCTGAGGCGCCTCCTGAGATCTTCACCTATGCCTCTTGCCGGGGTTTCCTGAGAAGCCATTTCCCGGTCAATGATAGGTTGGAGTTCGTTTTCTATTACTTTCCTTAGAATCTTGGTGAAGGGGTGATGTTGATCTAACCCATCCCTCTTGTCGTTGATCACTAGTTCCCCCTTCGACATCAAATCTTCAATGAAGTCGCAGTTTACCTCCCCGAAGAGGCGTGCACCATATGGACTATAGTCGAACTTGAAGAGGGTCGACTCGTGAATCGCGTTCCTAGTGCGAATGAGAATCCCCCCATTCCTAGTATAGCCTTCTTGACTCAGCGGTTTGTCAGCCAGGTAGACAGTCAGATCGAAAGTAGCCTTGAAACCCGGGATCGGCACACGTTGCCTTGAGAGGACAAGCTTACCAACAGGAGCTCTGTAATTGAGGATTTCACTCTTCAGACCATCTGTGAGGATTACCCTCCTCCAGGGAGATTGCATAATATCTCTGAGGGACCAGTGATTCGACAACGCGTAAGCAATCCATCCCCAGCCGGGCATTCTCTTGATCTTAGTGATCACTACCTGAACACTAGTTCCATTCTTCCCATGTGGTATGCTCAAGTCCAGATAGTCCGACAATGTGGCGCGCCTCTGTTCATGCCTAGTGTACAGTCCATCCTCATTCAGGAAACACTTATTGAGAAAACCATCCTTGATTGATCGTACACTACCAGAACCGAGCCCGAGAATTGCTTCTTTTAAACCTCTGCCATAGAAGCCTCGAACAGAACATCCACTATTGAATCCACTTACGTCACTACCATACGTACCAACACACTCATCCATACTATCAACACTCACACCTTCCGCGAAATCTAACACTGTGAAACTGCTCGTTCGTCGATTGAAGGTGACAATGATTCTGCCATATGATGAGTCGTTCTTTGAACCCATGCGCCTGTAGCTGTCATCGGAGTTGGTCATCAGCTCGACTAGACTCTTGATCGGATCACCGCGAACGACCGATGTAGCCAACTGAATTAGTGCGCGGTCTGCAACGGCGAGATGCCTGCGAACGACGACCTCAGATTCTGTCTGAGGGCTCTGCACATGGCATGTCTGCAATTGTGTCACATCTGTTCGTTCAAGTGGCGGATGGAGTAAGTATAAGGGAGCGTATGTAACATTCGATCGTTCTCTCGCAACAAAGTCGGAACCACAAGAGCGCGATGGGCTCATCAGTTTCGTGAAATCAGATAGCGTCAACTCTTCGGTTGGTGGTTCAGAATCTGGGGTCTCAATGGGAACGGGGATGAGGGGGATTCAGCGGAAAGGGGGCCATTTTCCGGGAACATGGGGCCGTTTTGAGATAAGAGAAGGGGAACCGCGCAACTCTACTGGGACATGTTGAAGGAAGAATGCAAAGGCATCAACCCACAACTTGACGTTACCTAAAATCATAAAGAATTTCAGGAAGGGGGAGCGTGGTGAGGGTAGGCAGTGAGCTCTACCCTCGTGGGCTCGCCTTAGAGACTCCACCCTGCGCCTGACAGCGCCACCTAACCCTATACTCACCTGCTCAAAGAACATGTGTAACGTGCACTGTTACAGGCAATTCGCATTGTGTTGAGAATATACTGACTCGATCCTCAATGAAACGCGGGAGCACGCTCGCGAATCGAACTAATCTTCGCTTCTGTGAATTACATAGGCTCCCATGAGATTGAGGGTCAATGTGCAAACGAAGATCATGATGACGTATGGATTGGCGTCCAGGATGCTTATGAAGTTCTGCAGGTAGGAGATGAGAATTGCTAGACCGAAGAGACCGAACGCATAACCTACGAAAATTATGAACCAACCATGAATCTTTTTCATGGGTTCACAACAGACCTAAACACTGGACTTTGCATATAAGAACATCGACTTACGAGGCTGTGGAAAGTTACCCGTTTCTTGCTTGTCTTTTGGGCGCTCGTAACGCTTATGCGAGGTTGGAAAAAGCGGGTTCCTGGCGCTGTGAACCATCCAGGAGGCACCTTCTGGCCAAATCTACGGGTCCAGACAGGAAAAAGGCCAACTACTTTTCCACAGCTGACTTACGAGCCATGCACATATCAGGGTCGACGAACGAGGCCTCTTATCCGCTTTTCCAGCTCATTGGCGGCTTCTCTCGAAGTCTCTGCTTCTATTACTTGGATATCGTAAAGCTCAGCAAGGTTCTTTCCGGTTTGATTTATGCTTGGAATTACTACCAAGACACCTAAGTCGACATCAGTATCGATCAATTTGCCCATTATTGTGGAGACGGGGGACACATCGAGTGGATCCGGGGAATACACTAGATCCAGGACCAAGATTGCATCCTTGCCAGATATCCTCCCTTTGGCTACTAGGTCGAACGGATGCACATTTCCCGACTTTCCCTTCAGAGAACTTGGCGTGGATACTGTAAAGTCGTGTTTTTCGAAGGGCAGTCGTAGTGGAGCAATGGACATGGTGCCTGCTTCCAATTCGTTCTTGACGTCCTCGTTCAGAACGTAAGAATAGACGTCGATGAAGCTAGCCTCATTCAAAGTGAAATTGAATTTACATTTCTTGCAATTATGCATCCAAGTGGGTTTCTCGAAACTCTCTCCACAATCTCTACAATGAAAGTTGGATGCTGCTTCCCGCAATTCCTCCTTGGCAAGAGTCTTTCTGCATTTCGGGCAGACCCACTCTCCATCTCTCATGAACGACTCTTCAACATCAGAAAAACTGCACTCTGCGTGCTCCAGGATCCGCCTCTTCTCTATATTTGAAGAACTGCATGACACGCAGAGATACTTGACGGAGATAGCTGGCGACAAGCATGATGGGCATGCTACAGCTTTGTCACGATACGTCTTGAGTAGTATTCCAGCCTCGTATAGCTTCCGTATTAGATATAGCGTCTCCGTGACTGGCCCCGCTATGAATTGTTCCGCTTGCGGGTAACGAAAGCCAACATTTTGATCATATTCAGGTACTAGTTCATGTTCCTCAGCAAGCATATGGCGGAGTAGCATTTTGACGCCGTGGTTGGTATAGAGTGTTCTTCTAACTGTTTCGTTCATCTAGCGGCTACGTCCGTCCCATGCATAGGGTAAGGAGGCTTGGATATATCTGAATGAGTGAAACACTTGATCACCCAACTCGTCCACGCAATTCTTCAGCGAGTCTGTCACGGCTCATTCAAGGACGAATGCGTTTTTTTCAAACGATAGATCACTGACATTAGAGTGTTTGTCGAGATCCCCAAGTCCTTGGCGGCTGTTGATTTCGATATGACTCCTTTATGACGTAGAATATAGTAATAGACACGGTTCTCGAGAACATGCAAGGGCAGCGCGATCCGTTTCTTTCTTCGAGGGCGAAGTCTCGCTAAAGCCGTTGGAGTAACGATTATTCCCATCGATATTATGCCAAACACAATGAAGGCCGTGGTCAGAGTATCTTCAACTGGGTCTGATACCCTAACTTCAAGGCTAGTGTCTTCAATCACGTAGAATTGAGTATTCGCGACGAGGTCGGCATTTCGAGTAATGCTCACTGTGTACTGGCTTGCGGGAAGGTTGACTAGTAACACGTAACCTGTTCGATTAGTGACGAGTGAATACGGTGTTCCGTCAGGTAGCTGTAGGCTTACTGTTACTCCCTGAACGCCCGTTCTCAGTAGCTTCGTAGACACGAGAACAGCTAGACTGAAGACTCTTGGGCGGACTATCCAAACTCCATTCTTTGACGGTTTGAACGTTGCATCGAAAGGGGAGGCATCAACATTCATCCAGAGAACGCGCTTCAATTTCCACACCCCCTCATCCATCCAAACGTGGCCCAAGAGCGAATTGTGGATATCAGTTCCATTTGGAGCCTCGAACTCCATGTTCAGTGCTCCACTTTGCAAAGGTACTCCATCTGATCCGATTACTGTTATGTTGACGAGTAGCTGTCTCTTCCATTGAGCGGTCATGAAGTATGGGTTATCCATCACCACTTCGCCAACCGGCGCACGAGTATCAGCGCCGCTCCAAGACTCGAACAGGTACCGCTCATAGTCGTCTACGTAGGATGGGGAAGTGACTCGGAAATCTGCTCGTGATCCATCGTCATACCATCCTTCGCCGACGGGGCTTCCGAATTCGCTTCTCACATTCAGGTAATATTGTCTCTTGAATTGCGCGGTCAATTCTGCGGGTTCCGATAGAGCAACATGGATTGACGTTGAATTGGAGTCATTACCATCACCAGTGATTGACATAGTATTGGCGCCGTTACCTTTCCATCCGTCGAAAACGTATCGTGTTCCCTCATCCACATCCACAGCATTCGTGATGACGGAGATCTTTACCGTTCTATTGGTGTCCACCCACGACTCAACCGGCGTTAGGTCTTGAAGAGCAAATACTGTTCCGTTGACATCTATCGAAGTCGGATGACTCGGATCTTGGATACCAGATGAAGTTATGGAAAGGAGGACCTGTTGCGTGTAGAGAATGGACAGCGTGACATTATCATTAGCTTGAACCGCTCGTTCATTGTCGGTGATTCCATCGCTCCATCCTTCGAATACGGCTCTTAGCTTGTCACTCATGTATGTGACTTTTGGAATCGTTATGACATGTGCGTCTGGGGTTACGAAGACCCTCGTGACCCCGCTTGGGAAGGCTGTGCACGGCTTACCGTCAACTAGTAAGCTGGTAGTGGATGAAGGCATGTTGAGTTCGATAATTCGATATTGACCTCGTATAAGATCGACACCGTAGGTTGTGCTGTTCACAAATCTTATCGATACTAGGAGATTATCGGTACTGCTGGCGTAGTACTCGCCTAGCTTGAGAGTGGCATTACTCGACCCCCCGTGGATGCTTATCACTGTCAAGGGGCCACCGTATGCAACGCTGCCCGTGTCGACTTTAGTGATGAGAACTCCCTGATCGGGAAGATTTGGATCGTAGGCCCGACTCCTGAATTCGATTAAGTAGTATTTCGATTCGGACAGCTGCACTTTGACTGCTTTCATGTTCTTTTGAGGCTGTTCGATAGGCCCCAAGTAATCTGTTGAACTGTCGCCGGAACCCACTTGAGCCACTTGATCTTGTTCGATCCATCCGAGTCTTATCTTACTCCAAGCTGTCGGGTGGGCTGGACCCGATCCTGGAGGGTTACCGTTCCAAAGTCCCCTTGCCATGACGTCCCATCGTCCTGCATCTCCTTGGTTCGTACCGTGAGTGTTGTACAGGTCAGGTAGACCTAGTAGATGTAGGAATTCATGTGCAACAACTCCTAGCACATCAGCGCCCTGCCCTTCTCTCTCCGGCACTATTGCCGCCTTATCGAAGCTCTTGTGCTGTGTCCTGAACCATACACCACCCAAGTATGTGACCGACCAGATGTTGTCGGTGATCTTGGGATCGGATTCCTGCCCTTCTCCGGCGTGGACGATTACGATATATTGATAGTTACTGAAGTCGACTGTTGGATCCGCAGCCGCAAGAGCATCATCGACCAATTGAGAAGTCCTTAGGCCCACTCCGGCATCTCCATCAATCATTCCGTTATCCGCTCCGTACGATGTCATCGGCTTAGATAGATGAAAAATGCCGGCTACCTTCCCTTCAATTGTCACCTTTCCATACGATATCTCGGAAATGTAGGTTCGCAAACGTTGAAGGAAAAGTTGATTCAAGTAATCGAGTGTTCGATTGGAAGGCGTGTCAGTGAAGTCCACGGCAAGGACCATGACCTCTAGAACCCCCTTCACGGACAGAGTACCGTTGTCTGGTGAATTCTGAACAATGGGTTCATTGCCTCCCATGGAAGGAGTCAAGAAAAACCTCAGTTGAGGCGCAGCCATCGGCGCAGTAGGGGAGAGGCCTACCAGTAGAATGGTAAGTAGTATTATTGCCTCTGATTTCAGCTTGGGCAAGGCCACTGTGAGCACCGAAATTAACTTTCTTGCTTACTCTCTCTGAGTTCCAGTCGGGCTGTGCTGAATAAAATGAAATGCGTGTAACACACTATCATGCAACGAATCAATTACTGGGCCTCAATAGTTTCAGAATTGCATGAGAGACCTACGGGACGAAATGGTGCCTTTCCTTGTGAAGGTGTAATGCTCTGGTGGAATATGGAGAACTGTTCGCTGACTCAGTTGAACAAGTCCTAAGTCTGCTAGGCCAGGCACCGAAAGAAATTATCTATGTGATGCTTGAGAGTGATTACGGAATCCCTAAGACCGACATACCCTATAGGTTCGTTGAGTTCTCAGATATTCTCAGGAAAGTTCTAGGTCCGGGCGCCGAGCTGATCCTGAAATCGATCATCGAACGTTTCTATGTCAAGCTGCAGATCGAAGTGCCTGAGTGGACTGACCTGAACGAAGCGGTTCAAACGGTGCGGAGGATCTTGATGAACCAACTTGGGCCGGACCATGAAGATGGGTTGACCGTACTCCATTGATCCTCCTAGCGTAACCGAAAGCCTTCTGCAATCCTGCTTCGAGCATGAGTTTCGGGTCGAGCATGTCAATCTTGGTTGTTCCATCTTCGTAGACCATCCTCAGCAAGGGTTCATTTGACTTGGGTTGTCTGAAATATCCGGAAAGCACCGGAGCGATTTGTCTAACGTTGTCTACTAGTAATGCCACTGAGTCTCCATTCTTCCTCACGAGTATCAGGCGTTGCCTACCGTCGAGATGCTTAACCCCAAGAATTAACGCGGGGTCAATGATTGGAATCACCATCTTTCGGTGCTCCATAACGCCCTTCATGAAATAGGGCATCTCGGGAAGGTTGACGAGCTGTTTGGGAGCAATAACCTCCTGCACGGTATCGACGTGGAAGCAGTACTCCTTTCCTGCCAGTTCAAATATCACTATGTACGACCTCTCAAGCGCTTTTCCGGCACTCTTTGACAGAGCCTGAGTTCTTTGCATAGCTGATCTTAGCCCATTGACCAAGCTCCCAAGTGCACTCATGGAATTTTCCAAATTCATTGACGAATGCTCAAAGAGCTCTGCGGCTTTGGTCGCGAGTTGCATGGTTTCGATCCAGACTTTCTTCAACGGGAACAGGTTGGGATCCCGTGATCCCAGAACAAACTTGATCTCGTCTCTTCTCGCGATCATATCATACCTAAGGTTCGTGAGATCAGTCTTGAGGCTCACAATATCGTGAAAAACGGAAGCGTCATCCATTGCGGACATGTGCGTGGCCTTCGCGATAAAGATGAGCGAAACGAAAAGTGAAGCAGAGATAATGTGCCATGTTGCTAGCTTGTTGTCACTAGAGATTCTTGCACCGTCTCTTCTTGCATGGGCGCGTCAGAGACTGTTGTTGGTGTTGTCATCACTACTTTCTCGACATCAAGGTAGATTAATAGTCGATCGCCGACTCGGCAGATCCCGCGTAGATACTCGCTGTCTACACCTACGGATACTGCTGGAGGAGGGTGTATTCGGTCTTGGGGTAATCGTATGACTTCACTAACGGAATCAACAAGGATCCCAACTAAACCATCTCCAGACTCGACAATGATGGTGTGAGGCTGAGTTGATTGATCACCTGTCAATCCAAATCGCTTCCTTAGGTTGACTACGGGTATGATTGTGCCACGTACGTTTATCACGCCTTCAACGTAGGCTGGTTGCCTGGGCATTGGCGTGATCGATCGCTTTCTAATAATCTCCCTGACCTGACTGATCTCTATTCCGTAGTCTTCGCCACCAAGTCTGAAGACTACGATCTGCTCTTCTCCGCTATGCTTGCGCGTTCCCCCTTCACTCCTTGTGCGTCGCTTGACTCTGGCATTCATTCGCCGCGTCCTCTTTTTGAATCTACGTTACGTACTTTCAGATGCCGTGCCCTTCCGCAGTATCTGTACTGCTTCAGCTTCAATCCCGCGGTGAAGTGCATCTCTACCTGTCTGGGCCGGTGTGATGTCTGGTGCCACGGCCGTTTCTTCTTGAACAGTTACTTTGTACTGTTTGATGAGATCGTTGAGTCTTCTTACAACCTCGGTAAGCTCTTGGGCTCCCGAAGTGGTCTCTTCCACGCTCGCATTGATTTCTTCAATGGAAGCCGAGAATTCTTCCGTCGTGGCCGATGCTTCTTCACTCGCTGCCGCCACGCTACTCATCGCAGTAGTCACTTGGCCAGCGAATTCCATTTGTTTCTTAGTTGCTTCGCTGATAGCGTTGACCGTGAACTCGGCCTGTTGGGCCGTCTTCTGTACCTTAGTTAGAGTAGTTAGAACTCTCGTGTCAATCACCTGAACGCCTGCGTTTGAAAAGGAGGCATTTTCCTCAATTGCCTTCACTGCTGCCGCTGTTTCAGATTGGATCTCATCGTTGAGATTAGTTATCTGATCTGCTGCTTTCTTCGATTCTTCAGCTAGCTTTCTGACCTCTTCTGCCACAACCGCAAATCCTCGTCCATGTTCTCCTGCTCGTGCAGCTTCGATAGCTGCGTTCAGGGCAAGGAGGTTTGTTTGATCAGCGATGCCGGTGATTACGCTTGCCGTCTGACCTATCTCCTTTGACCTAGCCACTAGGCCTTTGACAACATCAGCTGAGTGCAGTGAACTGGCCTTGATTTCATTCATCTTCAACTGAGCTTCCTTTGCAGCGTTCATTCCTTCATCCGCACTCCTTGCGTCCTCATGAGCGCCTGCAGTTGCCATTTCAGCGGCTTCAGCTATTTCCTTAATCTTCAAGTTCATTTGCTCCATCAGATTGGTCGTATTCTGCGCTGCGTTTGCCTGATCAGTCGCGCCTTTCGCTATTTGCTGAGCACCGCTCGCAAGCTGTTGGGCAGTACTAGTCACCTGACGAGAACTCTCAGCATACTGCTGTGCCATGGTTTCCATTTGAGCTGTTGCATTTCTGATGGTATCGATTAACTTCTCATTTCGTGATACTATTTCATTGATCCCTGCCGCAAGCAAGCCGATTTCGTCGCTACTTTCAACCTCAGGTTTCACCGTCACGTTGCCTTTTGCCATCTCTTTGACTACGTGTAACAATTTGCTCATCGGTTTGGAGATCATTCGCGCCATGCAAATGGAGACTGCGAAGCCTAGACATGTTAGTGCGGCAACTGCAGAGAGAAAGATGTTCCGCATCGCAGTGACTTGTACTAACTCAAAAGCGAAGATGCTGGTGAAAATGAGAGGGATCAGGCCCGCAACGACGAATATCAGAAGCGCCTTGTTCTGTATATGCATGTTCTTGAGGTGATTGCCTCTTCCTCGTCCCCTCCTCTCGATGATCTTATCCTCGATTTTCGCCAAACGCACGTTTGGAATCCTCTGTAAGCTTCTACAGCTGAGCAGTCAGCTTGGGACCGAACATAACGATTTGTCTGATCAAATGTTACACTCTAACAAGCTCTCTCAAGGTCTCCTATCTTACAAGCCCGTCCCACAAACGCTTTTGAGTTGCCGTCAAGAACCCCATGATCTGCCAATCCGAAAGAGGGCCGTGTCTGCAACAGACAATCATTCAAACACTATTAGAGAACGGTATCAAAGTCGCTAACATGAAGCTGGCCAGTGATGACAAGTTCGCCGTCGTGGCAATAGGAGCGTCAGCTGGCGGACCGAGCGCACTTGAACTCCTGATGTCCAAATTCCCTAGTGAACTGCCAGCTGCAATTGTACTGTCTCAACACATGCCCAACGGTTTTACAAAATCTCTTGCCCAGAGACTGGCGGAGGTTTCGGACCTCAACGTGAAAGAAGCTTCTAGTGGATACACACTGAGCATCGGAGAAATGCTCATCGCGCCAGGAGGGCACAACATGGAAATCCGAACAGGAGGCGTGATTCGCGTTGAGAAAGCGCCGGAGATTGGCCCCAGCCCATCTATCGATGTCATGATGAAGTCTACTGCACGAGTCTACGGTCCTAGATGCGTTGGAGTTCTCCTGACAGGCATGCTGACCGATGGGGTGGAGGGAATGAAGGCGATAAAGAGTTGCGGAGGTATCACAATCGTTCAGGATAAGACTTCATCCTTAGTCTATGGGATGCCGAAAGCTGCCTTGGACGCTGGGGCCGCTGATATTGTCGCTCATATTTCTGACATACCTGGTCAGATTATGGCCGCTGTGGGACGAGTCATCAGCAGGTGAGTACCTTGATTGAGATCAGCCAGAGGCTCATGGAGTTTGAGGTTGGACTGGGCTTGATGAAGGCAGTTCAAAGACCGTCGGCTCTCTCAATTGCAGGCATAGGTTCGTGCGTAGGACTTGCACTTAGGGACGGCGAGAGCCGAATAAGCGGATTGGCTCACGTGGTCCTGCCTAATTCGGATGGCGCAGATGACGCACGTGTCTCGCCTGGCAAGTACTCTGATACGGCTGTTAGAATTCTCACCCAGAGAATGACCGCAATGGGAGCGGATCTCACTCGATTTACCGCGAAGCTCGTGGGAGGAGCGAGAGTTCTCTCGAAGGGCAGTTTCGATGGATGGAAAAACGTTGAGAGCGCACGAAAAGAACTGTCAAGGGCCAACATTAGGGTAGTTGCTCAAGACGTGGGGTTGAGCCTGGGGCGATCAATGAGGTTCGATACAGCCTCGGGTGACATCACAATAAGAAGATACCAGGAGATCAACGGCGTTGCAGAGCCGAAAGACATCATAGTCATCTAAGGGAGGACGCTTTAGCTGGAAAGTGATATTGCGTTTCGGTACTTGAAGAAGAAAATCAGTGCAAAAGGGCTGAACTGTGCAAGCTACAAGGATGATTTTCTGAAGAGAAGACTCGAAGGGAGAATACACTTCAGAGGACTGTCCTCTTACCTCGACTATGCGCACTACATGGACAAGAACCCATCCGAATTCAACGATCTGTCAGACGCGTTAACGATCAATGTAAGCGAATTCTGCCGAGATTCGAGCGTGTGGAACTCGTTCCAGAACAAGTTTCTTCCTTCGATTATAGCGAATAAGATTGCAACCGGCGAAAGGAAACTGAAAATTTGGAGTGCTGGCTGCGCCGATGGGGAAGAACCCTACACACTGGCAATCGTGATTTTGGAGGCATTGTCGTATAATCGCGGAAATTTCAAAGTAGAGATTATCGGCACGGATATCGACTTACCGAGTCTTGACAGAGCCAAGAAGGGCATCTATGCTCCTCAAAGGCTTAGGCTAGTCAGCAAATCAATTCTACAGAGATACTTCACTCCTTCCGATGACGGTAACCTCAAGCTGTCGGAAGATGTTAAGAAGCGGGTCACCTTCATGCTTCATGACCTCTCGATGCCCCCGCCAGCGTCAGGGTTTGATGCGATTAGCTGTAGGAACGTGATAATTTATTTCTCGAAGGACTTGCAGCAGATGCTGTTTCGTAACTTTTGCAGCGCCTTGGTTCCAGGTGGTTACCTGATCTTGGGAAAAGTCGAATCAATTTTGGGCGAGTCCGGTGAACTTTTCAAGTGTGTGGATCTCCCAGAACGAATCTACAGAAAATACTGACATCAATCCTGTGTCTCAGAAGTCGGATACGTTTCGGAAGTCCTAACACAGTTTGACCGAGGACGCAGTTTTTGGTTAGTCTAAAAGCATAGCTTGCTGAGCGGAGCCTCAAACCCAGCACGTACACTTTCGCAATGACATGCCCGCATTCCCATATACACATGTTCAAATTCGATTGAAACTAGAAGGCGTTCAACAGGTCGATGTGCATCCCCATAAGGCAGATCAGGCTCGTTTATGTTAATCATATGTAGCTGATTCAGACGCCTGTCAAGAGACCGGTCCTCTTGAGTGAAGATCTCCAACCAAGCCGCAATCAACCGTTCGAGATAGGGGACTTGGTTAGACTAAATGAGGAACTCAAACAGCTGAGAGAGACACTCAGGCGAAAAAAGGCTGAGCGGGAAAAGGCCAAACAAGAAGGCAGAAAGCTTCTCGTTGACTTGACTCCGGAAATCGAACGATTAAGTCGATTTCTGGTAGATCTCGACAGAGTCACATCGCGATTCAGATCGCCCACGACTTCTGGGACAAAAGGAAAGCCCATCGAGAATGATGCCCTAAGGAATGTCCTTGCACAGGTGAAGGTTGAGATCGAGAATGAGAAGAAGAAGCTTGAAGAAGAGCGCGCTGCGAGAGAGCAAGAGCGACTCAAACATGAGGAGGAGTTGCAACGGCTCAAAGATGAGCTGCTAAAGAATAAGGAACTTCTAGATAAGGACCGGAAGTCACTAGAATCGCTTCTGAGCAAGCGGCTTGAACAATCCCAAAAGTTGCAGCCGACACCTGAGGAAGGCAAAGGAGAGATCAGAAGAGAGGCAGAAGACCTGAGACCCGAACCGCGGAGCATGAACGAGCTAGAGGGCAGACGTCTTGATTCATTAGAACTCAGATTAAGAGATCAGATTTCAAGAGAACAAGAGGCCCTTGAAATCAAACGCAGGGAATTGGATGACGAAAAACGCCGAATCGACGAAGAAAAGAGAACGCTTGAGACCAAAGTTGCAGATGAGTTTTCCGCAATCAGATCAGAACTCCAGAAACTAAGGGAACAAATTACGAGAGAGCAAGAAGCCCTTGAAACCAAGCGTAGGGAATTGCACGAAGAAAAACGCAGAGTCGATGAAGAGAAGAGAACGCTCGAAGAGAGAATCGGCGATGTCGAGGATGATAGGCTTCGGTACATGACACGGAGGACGATGGAGGAACTTCAAGCCGAACGCATGGAACTGAGCAGCCTCAAGCGGTCACTTCAACAGCTTAGAGCAGAGAGTACGAGAGAACGCAAGGGGCTTGAGAAGGACCGAGAAGCAATTCTTAGAGCCAGAGTGACCCTTGAGAACGAGAAGCGAAAGGTCGCACTCAGGAACATGTTGTTACAGATAAGGGCAAAGTCAGCTGTGGTTCTTGAGAGACCTACAAGTAGGAGCGAGAAACCAAGGAAGGACCAGGTCACAGAAGCCGAAGAAAAAAAAGCCATAGAAGAAAAAACATCAGGAAGCACGAGTGGGGCATCTGAGGGTGCTGTCGTGCTGGGAGTAAGACTTGGCGATGAAGATTATGGGATTGACATTAGCCGAGTTAGGGAGATTATGACGAAACGAGCGATAACACCCATGCCTCGTCAACCGACCTACGTTGAAGGAGTCATGAATGTTCGCGGCACAATCATACCCGTGGTCAACCTAAGGAAGCGATTCGGACTGAAAGGCGAATTCCCAGAAAATCCACACACAGTTATCGTCGACTCCACTCACGGCATGGTGGGAATTCTTGTTGACTCCGTTAGCGAAGTCATACGATTACCTCAAGACCGAATACATGCACCTCCAGCCATAACGAGTGGTATGGAGGGTGAATATCTGAGAGGCATCTGCCGAGTTGGCGATCAATTGCTACTCTATCTGGATGTGGAGAAGATCTTGAGAAAAGCGACACCCGTTGCTACACTTTACACCGGATCACAACTTAGAATTCCGACACACACTGGGCTATCATTATTGAGTCGAGACGAGCAGAGATTGCTCAACGCTATTCCTGCGAATGGTGGTGTCAAGACGCGTGTAATGAGAAGGGTCAGATTTGGAAACAGTAAGTTCGACAAGCTGATAGCGTCCCTATCACGCAAAGGTCTGATCAAGGTCTCGAAAGATGGAAACAGGCGAATCATAAGGCGAACCCTGCCGCACGCTTCCTGAAAATTCTGAGACTAATATTACTCGCGAAAGCCCGGCGACCGCGCCGCTATGGTCCGACTCTGGATATATCGTGGCTGTAACACACAGATATACAGACAAACGACTGTATCAGCATGCTTAGGACAGTAAGACCGACAGGTTTTGAGTAATATTAGTGCCGTGTCCCAGATCATGAATAGGAAAGTAACCACACTTGATGTATCTAGAACCGTTCTGGACGCAGTTCGAATCATGACCGAGAAAGGTGTAGGATCCCTTGTGATCACAGAAGATTCTAAGCCGGTAGGCATCGTTACTGAGAGAGATGTTATGAAGGCGATGATGCAAGGCAAGGACATTCTCAGGAACAAGGTAGCAGATGTGATGACCCTACCACTAACAACTGTTCCCCCGGAGACTCCGGTCGTGGAGGCGCTAGATTTGATGAAGAAGAAGAACATCAGACGCCTGCCCGTAGTCAGCGATGGAGAACTTCAGGGGATAATAACAATCCATACAGATTTGCTATATTGGGCCCTTACCGCGACCAGAGCAGATACTCCTCACTAGTGTGCTAGTTGAGTCGGTCGTTCTCAGACATAGTAGACGATTGTTTTGTTCTCTTCAGGGTCGTCACTCCAATCTGAGAACAGGACTTCGCCCCGTATCAGTGGATCAGGTTGAATCCGCCGTTTGCAGTTGGGGCAGACCAAATTGCGACCACGAAGCTTCTCCGAGAGCCACGAGTCGACAGCAATATCACTTTGCAGCATGTTGATCAGTTGTTCCGAACTGTCAGCCTTGAGCGAAAGGACCATCGATCCACATTTTCTACAGTAAAGCTCGAATGGGAACACCATGGCGCCAACCAACTACAAGTCCATCTATCTCACCACGGGCCTCTCGTGGAGACGTTGGAAAACACAGAAATCCTACTAACATAGTGTCAATTGAAGGAAGGCAGATCTTCGAGAGTGCATTCGAGTGTATGCAATAAAGAAGTTTCCAAACGCTGAGAAAGATGACTGGATCATCGTGAACAAGGGACTGATAGACGAAGAGCTCACGAAGTATGAGGGCTTGTTCGAAGAGCCACTGAAGAGCGCTTTCCAAGAGGTCATTGCAGATTACATTTACCTTCAGAACAGCATGGATGACGTTACGGAATGGAAGGACAACTTTCTGCGATTTATCACACACACAATGAACATGGCTGAAGGTGAGCTCAGGCAGCGGAACGCTAAGAGGGATTTTCACGGGGGCCGACTCTCTCTAATCAAAGAGGTCCTTGAGTGGTTCTAGATTCTCAACGGAGCAGTTGAGTTTCCTTGAGTCTCCTGATCGAGTTGTTGATCTCTTCTCGAGTTATGCCCAATTCTTTCATGGCATCGGATATGGTAATGGAGCCTCCTCTTTCGATTATGTAATTGTAGAGATTAAGATCAGCATCAGCCGGACCTTTCTTGGCAGGTTCATCGTGTAACTTAGGAACACTCTTCTTTTTGAACCTAGATCTCAATCCACCGATTTTCTTCTTTGCTATCAAAACAGTGGGCGCCGTGACGCCGAGAGCTACGCCGCCCAGCATCAGGAGATATGTCCAGTTCGGTTTCCATTGCACCTCTACTTGAATTGGAGCAGTTACGGGGAAGCTAATGATCGTCTTGTTGGAAGACATTGCGCCAGTCCAGCCGTCAAAGATGTATGGAATGCCGTTTTTGTCCTTTGTTTCTTCCTTCACTTGCAGGGTCGCGATGTCGCCTGAAGCAAACCAGCCCACGCCTCCTGCAGGCTGAACAATCGCGTCGGAAAATTGGGAGATCACTTGAACCTTGTATTTGACCGCATAGTCAATGCTAATTGTTGTGTGCGTTTCCAACGTTATTGGGGAGGGAGGCGTCAATCCTTGAAATTCATAACGTACTTTACCATCACTACTGAGCAGCACAAATTGGTCTTGGCCGACGATACACTCGAACGTTGAGCCAGCCATGAATTCGCCCGCAGGGTAGGCCACTGATCCGACCACGTTGACAGTCTTCTTCTCACTACCTGACATACCGATCTGCAGCTTCATTGACATATCACTCGGCAGGCTTGCCTTTATCGTGACTAGGACCCATTTATCATAAAACGCCTCAAGATAGTATGGTCTAGTAAGAATGATTTCGTAGAGACCATCGGCTGTTGCGTTGGTAGACTTCATTAGGTCGCCGGTTGTGAGATCTTTCCACTCTCTGAATTTGTAATTAACTTCGTCAGTCGTAATATAGCTGGGCGTGATTGCGAAGCTTATGTGCGCATTCTGCGGTAGGAAGTCACTGAAGCCCTGTGCGGGTTTGAAGTCGTCATCCGACTTATCTGTTCCATCCACCATTAGGACTAGTTTAGAGACTGTGCTCTGTGGCAGGTCGCCTGATATTTTCAACCTGTACTCAGTAACATACTTGAATGTGAAGGAGGTAACAGCCGGATTATCGGCTGCCTTACTGTAATCCTTGCAAGAGTAGAGAGTATCTCCCGAGACAATCTCCTTTGAAACCGACACGATTTTGGTCTTGTCCAATATTGTTAGGGTTTCAGTCCCGGGTCCGAGATTCTCAATGAAACTTCCGTCAAGATATAGAGACGTTTCCACATCGGATGGCAAACCTTGGATTTCAACCGTGATAGTGTGAGTATTCTGCTGTACCAATATTTGCAGGGGCGTGCTGACCGTCACAGAACTGTCATCCTGCGATGTTGCGACTATGGTAACAATGTAGGTACCTGGCTGCGTAACGTTCAGGACGTTGAGTGTTAACTTGGAGACCATTGGGGTACTTCCAGAGGAGGGTGAGAACGTCTCCGTTGCAAACAACTTGTTCGGGTACTTTATTGAGAGAGCAACCGAGTGTGGGCCATTGCTGTTCACCGCTGCAACGGTGACCGTTACGCTCGTTGAGTCCCCCTGTGCAACGCTCGCGGTAGGGTTATCGAGCGCAATCTTGAGTCGTAATCGTATCTGAAGTTGAGTATTCTCTTCACATGACTTGAACGTGTACGTTCCTCCAGGAATCGCAAATGAATCACCGCCATCATACTTCCCTTTCACGTAGTATGTTCCCGGTTCAAGTCCATGAAGCCATGTAAAGTAGAAGCTCCCTGGTTGCGATGATGTCCTGTCATCTGAGTAGACTTCGCCAATGTAATTCAATAGGCTGGAATCTGTTGTCCACCAATAGAACTTCACCTTGGTCCCGTTTAGTGGGTAAAAGTCACCTGACGATGGGTCACGGTATTGCACGTTTCCACTTATGCTTACGACACCGCCACTCTCGTAAGCTGTGAAGTTATATATCCGCGTACTCGCATCTGTTGCCGCTGCCGGTCTTGCATTACTAAGGACCAATACGATGACCGTCAGTAGGAAAACGGCAATCGTAGCCTGTTTCTTTAAGATTTTTTCACCTCTAGAGGTCTTTCCAGCCTCTTGTCTGGAAGAGGTGTTGGCACCTTGCTCATCTTGAAAGGCGGGGGGGTCGGCATATTTGCAACAGTCTGTAACGGAAGATCGTGCACATGACCATCGTCCCTGAACCTTTGCTGGTCAAAGGCTAGTATCTCCATCCTGATGAACTCAAGAAGGGCTTCGTGGGGTTCATCTAACTTGCTTCTTCGAGGTCTCGCGATCGCAAGTGCAAGATTGAACATCACTAGGATGGTAATCGCGATGAAAAGATACTTCATGGTCGTGGGATCAGCGAACAATTTCAGAAATTCATATCCCGTCTCGTGGCTTATGTTTAGTTCTTGCCCGGATTTTCTTTCAATTACGTTGGCTGCATCCAGCTTGAGAGCGGATAGGAGAGATTCATAGGAATCAACCTTCAAGTCGCAGACACTTCTCGAGTAGGCGTCATCGGCTGTATACTCAAGGTTTTCAGTAACCATCTGGACGGCTGCTTCCGCATTCCGACCATTCATCGTCGCAAGTGATCTCATTAGATTCATCAGGTAATTTACAGAGTCAGGATCTTTGGCGTCGAGTGCTGCTTTTCCGATCGTCGTCTCCACATTCATTGCTAAGACACCACTTGCCATCGCCACAAAGGCGCCGTATGCTGAGGAATTCGCGCCCGCTGGGCCCACGTAAGCGATTACCTTTGTTCGAATGGAGCTCAGTCGCTCAACAATCTGCATTGATGGCCCGTAGAATCCACTGTCACTATCCAACTCGATCAGCAACGTTGCAGCATCGCCTCGTTCAATATCAGTGGCTGCATTTGCGATGAGGTCTGCACTCTTGTAGTCGATTGCGGAATTGATTCGTATCAGGATTACTTGGCCGCTTGTCCCAGTGACAATGTTGGAATGTGGAAAGGCGAAAAGTGACACAAGCGTTACCGTTGCAAGTAAGGACATCTGGATGAGCTGGCGGGATTTCAAGAAGAAACCCCCGGTAGCAGTTGGAAGTTGAACATGTTTTTGAATATGAGATCGGCCGCGAAGTTGACTGAAACCATCACTCCGCCAGTCATCATCAGGAGAATGGATAGGTGGTACAGGAAGCGGTAGTTGTTGCTGACCTCAGTGCACTTGAGGGCGACTGCATTCGTAACCGCCATCAATATCATGATACCATTGAATAATGGTGCAATTGCACCCGGATTTATCGAGGATTGAAACAACCCTATTGAACTCCCGTACTGGCTGCCGATGTTCACCATTTTGACTAGGAATTCGAGTAGAGTTGTCATGAATGCGAGGAGAGCGCATTCGATTGCATGCATGGGGTATATCATTGCCCTGAGTCCGCTCGCGACTTGGATTCTCTTTGCTCTCAGGACGAGCCTTCGTAGCATGTTTCTGCTAATCATCTTGCCAATTTCCCCAGGGTCTCCGCCAAGAGACACCGTTGCCTCGTATACTCCACCGAAAATGCGGATCATTTCGCTACCACATTCGCTTGCAAGGTTACGCCAGCAGAGATTCGAGTCGACTCCTATGGCAAGCCTCGAATGTAGCGCCTTCACCTGGGTTGAAAGAATACCGAAATCCCTCACAAGAAGTAGCTTGAGTGCTCTCGCCGTGGAGTAACCCGTAATTCCCGCAGTCGTTCCCAAAGTTCTAATGAAGGTCGGGAAAGCATTTTCTTTGGCTCTCACCGCGTTGTCCGCTCTCTTGGCCATCATTCCGATTGGGAATAATGGAATGGACATGGCGAGTAGACCCCAGCCTAAGGTAGATTGAGAGGGGGCGAGGAACAATGCTACTATGGAGAGAACGATGCTTGCGAGAATTGAAATTGGAAAAAATCGCTTTAGTCGTGTGAACTCTTTTGGTCGTCTTAAGTCTTTGTTTATGTAAATGAAGCCGTCCACTGGGGAGACGATGCAGAGAACAAAAACCGATAGCACCAACGTAGCCACGAGTGCAAGACCAAGTTGTGCCGAAACCGCCTCGAAATTTGCGCCTCCACTGGTGCCCATGAGCGCCTGAGTTAAGGTTAGGGTTATCGCTACGAAAGTCACTGAGGTTATAATGGCGGAGTAGGCATTGCCTAGGTTCTCCACGCTTTTGAGGCTACGTTCGTACTCGGCTTCGTATGCCACAACGTATGCTTCATGTTCCATCATTAGGAACTTGTCATACATCTCACCGGTCTTCAGCATCTGGGAGAATCGCTCTAGGAAATCCTTGAGGATGACGCTCTTCGAATTTCTAGCAACTTCCTCTAGGGCGTTCACGAAGCCGAGATGCCATGTCCTAGCCAGCACTTTGACTCTGTTGAATAGTTTGCCGCAGCGCTTGAATTCAGATTGAGCTACATAGTTGAACATGTCGACAAGAGAGCAGTAGGACGTGGCTAGCCCGTACAAGTAGGTGATTACGAAGTAGAGCTCGTTCTCTAACGCGTTCTTTTCGGTCAATTTTTCGCTGAATCGCCTTAGTCGACTCTTCGATTCAAAGGCCAGAACCCCCCGATTGCGTAGCTTCCGCTCAAGCAATGTTCGCGCTTTTGGCACCTGTAGCGCGACTTGCTCGGTCATGACTTAATCATCGTCAGTTTTTTGTCAGCGTCGATGACTCGATGGAAGAATTCGCGGTAGTCTGAAACATTCTCGTCAGTCATTTTCTTCAGGAAGTCAGCTCTCGCTTTCAGTTCGTCGTATATGACTGATATCTCGCGTGAAGAGTATCCTCGTGCCTTTCCGATCTTCTCTTCTAGAAGGTAACTGTTGCCTTCGGCTCTGAATTGAAACTTATCTTCTCCTGGTTCCCAATGGAAGGACTCAATGTAGCTGAAGCTGTCTGTGGTTGGGTTGTATGAGACAATTTCGTTTACGCTTGTGACTCTCCTCTTCATGTGTCCCGTGGCGTCGTAGATTGCATTTTGAATTATTATCGCGCTCAAGTTGGTTATGTGGGTCTTTGGCACAAGAATGGGGTTACCGGTGAGTCTTTGAATGGTTTTCTGCACTGATGCAGAGTGAAATGTGGAAAGCACGGGGTGACCTGTCATCATTGCTTGGAAAGCGATATTACCTTCAACACCTCGTATTTCACCTACGATTATGTAGTTTGGTCGCTGCCTCAATGCACTTTTGAGAAGCTCGAACATTCCCACAGTACTTTCTTCTCTCTGGGACGGTCTTGTTACTTCTCGAATCCAATTTTCGTGAGGCAGTTGAACTTCTGGCGTGTCTTCGATGCTGACGATTTTTGAGTTGGGTTTTATGAAGGATGTGACGGCTGTTAGTGTTGTTGTTTTTCCGGACGCTGTTTCCCCGCATATGAAGACGTTCATCCCTTCTCGTATTAGCATCCATACGTAGGCGGCGAGTGCGGGATCCATTGTTCCGAAACTGATCAGCTTTGTGACAGGAAGGGGAGCCGCACTGAACTTTCTGATCGTAAAGTTGGTTCCCTTCATGCTGACATCTTCGCCGAAAACTAAGTTCAGCCTCGAGCCGTCAGAGAGGATTGTGTCTACGATGGGATTCCTGTGTGTGGCCTGCTTTCCAGACCTCTCACTTAGCCAGAGCGCAAATTCGTTCAGAGTCTCCTTAGTGTCGAAGCCAAAGTCACATGCTAGGCTCTGAAAGATTTTATGCTCCAGGAATATTGGTCCAACGCCATCGCATGAGATGTCTTCAATGTAGGGGTCTCTGATCAGTGGCTCAAGTATGCCTAACCCGATTCTGTTCTTGTGAAGGAGATACTTCATGATCTGATATTCAGCATTCGTTAAAGGGATTCTATGAATTGCACCACTTCTGAGAAACGGGATATTACCAAGTAGACCGCCACCGCCTTGCGGACTGCTCTGCGAAGAGCCACTTACGTACGCTACTTTATCCAGCAACTCCATGAGAATCTGCAGTTTCTCTTCCTGAGTTTCGACTTCAAGTCGCTCATCGATTTGAGCAATGATTCGACTCTCAACCTTCTGTAGCAGATCCATCCTTGGAGTTGGGAGTTTCGGTTCTATTACCCTGTAGACCCTTCGCGTCTTGACAGTTTTGTCAGGGAAGATATGGATGAATATTGGATCGCCGACTGGGTAGATTAGATGAGGATTCTCAAAGTTGCGCATGTCTCTCGATAGTGTCTTGTAGAACGAGGGAACGCCCAGGTTGCCGAGTTCCCTATCCATGTACAGCCTCAGATGGGGGTTCCTTCGCATCGCGTCCATTAGGTCTCGAGAAATTGGTTGGACGAGCGCAGCAGGCCTGGACTGGAGGCTGTCAAGTAGATGCGAACCTGATGGTCGGTACCTGTCTGCGAACTTACTCAATTTATCTCAACCGCCATTTTGAGCAAATGTAGCTCCAATCAAGCCAAGGCCTCTGATGTAGGCACTATGCGTACTCCGAATGCGGGATGTATTTCGAAGCTGGTGATCTTGTTAGTCATGAGTTGTGAACCTTTGAGTTTCGCGACTTCAATGCGTCTCATGATTTGACCTGAGGCGACATCCTTGCTCAGCTTGATGTGAGCATCACAGAGCGCTCGTATCCTTACCAGCACTTGTTCGCTTTCATCTCCATGAAAGTTCGGGTGCAATGTACCTATGACCGTCTTGGCCTGTGCTACCTCTGGATCACTGGGCTCGGTCAGTTTCTTCAAACGACTGAAGAAGGTTAGGATATCTTCAATTCCAGCTTCTGCGAACATGTAGGTTAGAGAATCAATCAAGAATAGCTTGGACTTATTTTTCTCTATGAAGCTGGTGAGAGTAGCCAGTAGTTTGCTTAATCTATATTCAGTCCATACTATGTTTTTGACATGAATTGGAATGATTCTAAGTTTTCCCTCGATGAACACTCTATCTAGATCAAGATGCAGAAGTTTCATTTGTGAGAGGAAACTTCTGGTTGTGTTCTCAGTCGTGAGCACAGTAGCATCCAAGCCACCGTGAATCGCGCCATAAAGGAACTGCTGGGATATCACGGTCTTGCCGGAGTCATTGTTGCCCTCGACAAGTACGAGGGAAGGGATGGGTAGCCCGCCTCCGAAGGCATTATCGAGCTCACGATTGTTGGTTGAAATGTAACCCTCGACAGCAGGTATATCTCGTGTCATTGCAGTCACCCGATTATCCTATGAACGTTTGCGCGTTTGAGGACCCCTGAGGCAAAATCACTTTCAGATATCCAGTTGTTCCCCCCCTGATCTGATGTGGAGCTGCGAGTTCAATTGTTAATGATAGGGTCTCTGAAGGATCCCAGTCAAGTGGGTTTACGATAGCGGGAAACGGGTTTGGAGTAATCGTGGAGTTAAGAATCCACCGATCATTCGCCGGATTATTGGAATCATAATAGCACCAGTAGCTTTGAGTTATGCCCGTCGCGTTGTCTGTGTACGTTATGAGTATGTCAATATCTTGGAATTCATCCCCAGTGATCTTAACATCTCCAGTGTTTGTGACATTTACATAGAGCGTGGCATGATCACTTGCCAGCAGAATACTCTTAATGGACGCTGAACTCCTCAGCTTTTCCATTTCGATGCTCGAAGCGCTCTGAATCGATTGAAAAGACATGTTTGACATGCGATTGACTGAGTCGGCGTAGACATAGCATGACACGAGAAGAATTGCTACGAAGTATATGCCAGCGATAATTGTTCCATAACTCATATTCTCACAGCCAAGAATCATGAGAGTGAGAATTTGTCCTGGTTCGACACGCCGTTGGATAGAGTCAGGCGGACTTCGTAAGCTCCAGACGGAATTGTAGAAGTGTATATTGTTAGTTGGATCGTCTCTCCGTTTTCCCAAACTCCGACTGCCCCCTTGTCATTCAGTATTTGGACGTCCCAGCAATTGTACTGAGCTGCCGGATCGTACGTGAATCGTTGGTATGTTCCGTTGGGAAATGTGATGAATAGGTCCCAGTACGTAGCGTTAGTCGTTGATCCAGTTAGCGGAAAGGAAGTTTGTCCTATGTTCTTGATCCAGATGATGATGCGGTTTGGTGAAGACGATTTCGTTTCTCCGATTATCGATATGCTGGAAGCAAAGATCTCTTGATTCCTTGAACTGACCTCCTTGAACGAGTTTTGAAATGAGTAGAGTTGTGAGAGAGCTGCGCCTGTGAATATTGTGGCCATAATAATCGTTGTTATCAAGAGAATTGCTGTGCTTATTGTGACCTGCACTTCTGGAAAGCGACCTCCACAAGAGTGGTATTCCTAGTCTGGCGCTCGGAGCTCCGGATGTTCATGGCGTTCTGACATGTGGAGTTGGGTTCAATGAGAGGAAGTCGGATATTTCAGGGTCCAGCAATCTGTTGAGGAAGTAGACCACTCGTAATAGATCATTGACGTTGATTATCCTGTCGTCGGCTTCTACGCCAGCAGTTGATAGTATCTCGGCAACGCTCAATACAAGTCTCTCGACTTCGGGGCGGATCCAACCCTCACGTGTTCCAACCTCCAAGATCTTCAGGAGGTTCTTCCTCCCCACAGCGTGAAGGAGATAGTCAGTGCTGTTTACGGCCCTGATTAGTGCTGGCATATCGGTCGCATCAAGATTCGATTTGAGATCCTTTGCGAACTTCGTTGCCTGATGGGCGTTTAATGCGTCGCTGAACTGTTTCAGTGCCTGAGAACCTTTCTTGGGCTGCTCCAACAGTCTGCTAAGCTTGAGCTTATCCATCGGCGACACGAATTTGCTATCGAACCCGCTTTCGACATCGGAAGGGTTCTCGACAGCCTCCGTCTCACCAGCTCCGGCGCTCTTAGCAGATATGTACCCCACACTCATTTGACCTGATTCTCCTTTGGATTCTGGTTTTGCTGGAATATCGTTTGGATTGAATGGACTGCCTGCCTCAGACATGAACGATCTGAAGTCGTATACCAGATTTTTCAGATTACTTGATAAATCCTGAAGTTGTTCATTCACCACGGTTGGTTCTTGACCTTGGGCGGTTTCGTCCTCACCAGCACTGGGAACTCGCGTTTCCATGAGCGGTTCCTTCGCCGACTTATCCTTCTGTGGCTCGCTGGGTGTTTCAGGTGCTACAGTGAAGCTCTGGACGCCTCCCCTCGGTGAGTTTGACGCATCCTGCATTCTCTCTGGACTCACATCAAAGAGAATCGTGTCATCCTGTTGCTCCTCTTCTTTCTTCTTGCCCAATACTCTCTTCAAATCCACCATTTTTCCATCATTATCCTATGATTATGTTGGGACGTATTGTCAACCCACTCCCGGCTCAGATATCGTATAGTATGTAACATGATAACGAACAATGCGCCCGCGAGAAAACTATCAAAGTGGCAGACTGCACCTCAAACTTCGTGATCTGCTTTACCGAGATGTTCTTGGCAAGCATTACAGGCTTATCGGCTGGTTCAAGAACGAAAAGACGCACAACAGCTAGTGAAATAGTGTGCGTTGTACGCTTCTAGGGAACATGAAAAAGAAGGGAGAGGTTCGCGCACGCGTCTAACCTAAGTCGTTGACAGTGTCTACTGCTGCTGGTGCATATCTATCGATTTCGAGGACGGAACCGACAGGTGGCTTGATGATTACTTTGAATTCCTCGTTCTTCATGATGTTTCCGGCAGTATTGTCAGGAGCGGTTGTTAATGCACTGAGAGTAACGGTCACACGGACTTTTTGACCGGGCATTAGCTGGAAGCCTGTGCCAACTTCCCAGACGATCGAAGTAGCCCCACCCTCTGCTACCGTGTATGTTGTGGTGCCGACAGTGTAACTGAGTGCGCTGCCGCCGGTGTTGTATATGTTTGGCCATACTCCACGTGGGTTCTGGAATCCGACCGTGGTCTTGTTCACGTTCAGATCTACAGAACTAGCTGCGGACGCTGTCTTGAGCCAGAAGATGATGCTAGTTATGTTGCCGGTTGGGCCGGGAGCTGTGCTGTAGCCGTAGACTGGTCCGTCCACGACCAATGCTGACGAAGCTGCCGCTAGTCCGCCGAGGACTACTTGTTGGCTTTTCTGTGTTGCTAGGAAACCCATGTTTAGTACTGCGTATGCGAAGGCTGAGGCGACGATGACGAATGCGATGAGGACGATTGCAGTTTCAAGTCCACTGATGGCTTTCTTGTTTCGCGCGAACCTTTTGAGAGTTTTCATCCATTTGTCCATTTTCTTTTCCCTTTTTGATCACGAGGCTAGTAGTCTCGTGAACCGGCATGGATTCAGTTGTGCCGTGATATAGTCGATAGTATGTAACAGGGAAACAAACACACACTAAACGCTCGTATGAGACACCATGAAATCCTGTTGACAGATGGTTCGATGCCAGTAGGATGAGGAGACACGGGCTTCCGATTAGAAGTCTGTACTGATTGCGCAGAGGCATGCCAGGCTGATGAGTTGTACTACTATCATGGTAGGCCGATCTGTGAAAAATGTCTTGCCAAAGTTGAGCGATCAGGAGATTCAATGAGGTACATCTAAAGATGGATCAATCAGACGATTCCAAGGAAAAACCAAGTCCTGAGCCTAGAACTTACGGATGCATAAAGTGTGGATCGCCCATCTCGGCATATCCACCGGATGACGTCCACAACGTAGCTTCCAGAGACAGATCATCCTTCCTCGACGCAATTGAGACCACCCACATCTGCTCCAAATGCAGTGAGGTCACACGGCTTTACTGGGGTAGACCTGTTCTATATCGCGGAATCCTAATTGCAGTGAAGCAGATTTATCGCGGCATCAGCTGCCTTGTTGGAAGGGTGGGCCGAAGGGGAGAGGCGTTAGATGAAGGGACTGGAGCGGAAGCCTCCCCTATGAGCATCGAGCCGCCGGAAGACCTGGAGAACAGAATATACGAATATATTCTGGAGAACGGCGGAGCGATCACCGTGGGAGGAGCATCAGAGGACCTAGGGATTCCAGCCGATCTGATTACGCAGGTCATAGAGAGAATGACGTTGGATGGAAGATTGAAGCAATATTCGAGTGCAGAACATGCTCACGATAGCATGATTGCTTGACCTGACAGAGCACCAATCCTCTTTGCCTGTAAGTGTTGTTCGATTCAATGTTACAAACCAAAGTAGAAAGAGCCAGTTCAAGGGGTCTTTATGGATGCACCGAGGATGCGAACTGATAAGACCGCTCTCCGCAGACTTGTGTCAACACTTCTGCTACTTACGGTCATTAGCATAGTGACTATCCAAGAGGGCATCTCACTTTCATCTGTGACCGTAGCGTCATTCGCGCCTTCAGATTTGACCACAATCAACGCTACTCCGGTCACACTCAGCGTTGTTTACCTCGTCAATGTCACCGGAGTACCATATTTCCAAGTTGAAACTGATTTCTACGTCAAGGCCCCTGGAGACGTTTTTAGGCCGATTGGCCACTCTGGAAGCACAGACGGTCACGCATCAACCACATACTATCCGCCAGGTGCAGGAACATACTACTGGTACGTGAATGCGGCATGGGATTACAACGGAACAGGGTGGCAAAACACCCAGCGCTTTCCATCTACGTCAGGTTATTGGACCTTCACCTGTCAGATCACGACCGCAACTTCAACTTCGATTCGGTACTCGTGGACGACGCAGACAGTTACGGTGGGCGCTGTCACGTCGTATTCCTACCTATACCTCACCCAGAACCAGTACTTTACGGCATACACGACACGGACAATGAGCTTGACAAGTACGATGCGCTTGACTTCAACGATTACCGCTAGCACAACCGGTTTTGCAACCACACAAACATCACCAACCACAACGCACGAGACGATATACTCGACTGAGACTCAGCAATCCTACGGGACGATTACAATCACGCAATATGTCTATGTTGAATCCTACCTAGCGGGTAGGGAATTAGAGAGTGTAACAATTCAAGCAATTTCATCAGGTTCCAGTGGCATAGCCTCCTTTAGTAAAAGTGATGAACATGGTGTTCAGAGGATCTCAATCGATGTTACGAACAATGTTGCCAATGTAACGCTGACGATTAGAGATACGTTCCTTAAGGAATCTGGGCCTACAGACGCCAAAAATTACAAATCCTTCGACATAACCGCAACCAACTTGAACGATCAAGATCTGAACTCAGTGAAGATCAGATTCAAGGTCGATAAGAACTGGCTGACA
>Ga0315282_10001413_pt1 | contig 45187 bp, 58 predicted proteins | sample YL17G07_20_MG_FD_203693 | JGI IMG/M metagenome (GOLD analysis project Ga0315282, IMG submission 203693) | Sediment microbial communities from Yellowstone Lake, YNP, Wyoming, USA - YL17G07_20 | ecosystem: Environmental > Aquatic > Freshwater > Lake > Sediment | place: USA: Wyoming | collected... | reverse complement strand
CGTAAGGAACTTGGCGATTTCGGAGAAGATTCGCTGCTTGTCTTCAGATGTGAGGTCCGAAAGGGTCGCCCACCTGTCGTCTCTTTTCAGGTTTATTCCGAGGTTTATTAGAAAACCGAGGCATTTGTCTTCCTCACCGCTTAGGCCGGGTATGAATGGTACCGTCGTATATGCCAGTGCCTTATGCACCGGCCGAGTCTCTCTCCCGAAAAGGAGTAGATCGGTGTCTGTTACTAGGCACCCGGCGTTCACTCCGTCCTTCACTATTTCTTCGTTTAAGCCAAGCAGTTTTCTGTCTGAGTTCTTGTCTTGGAGGTCACCTAAGGCGCCGACGACGGCTAGGTACGCCAGATCTATATTGGCTTTATCTACGGCTTTCGCCGTCAGATACGCCATTCCTGCTCCGCTTATTTCCTTAGAGCCTTCAAGGCCGCAGATGTGTGGGTTCGCGTGGACGAGCTTGGGGAAGGGGTCGCCGGAAAGCTGATGGTGATCCAGAATGACGACTTCAATGTTAGACAGCTCTGCCTTCAAAAGGTCAAGGTAACCGCTCCCAAGATCCGTGAAAATGATTGGGGACGGGCCTTCGGACGCCAGTTCTTGGATAAGCTGCTCATCTATTTGTTTGGTTATTCGGACGCGGAAGTAGGCGCCCATTCTGGTCAACGTTTCAGTCAGGATACCCGCAGCGGCCAAGCCGTCTGCATCATGGTGAGAGACAACCCTAATGTATTCCCCTCTCGTGGCCAGACTGTGAATCGCCTTTCCTGCTTCGTAGACGCTTCGAAAAAGGGCTTCAAATTTGTCGGATTTCTCAGCCATTTTTGCAACCAGTAAGATTAAGCTGGACCTTCAACGCGGTACTTCCAGTCTTTTGGCAGAACGCCCTCCCTGGTATAATACTTCGCGAGGCGTCTTACCTTCGACTCCACCAATTCAAGGGATCTCTTTTCATAAAGGTCGCTTTTATTCCTCTCCAAGTGTCGCCGTAGCCTTTTGGCCTTTTTTATCAAATTATCCAGGTCTTCCGGCAAACCTGGTGCTGCCCCTCCTTCCTTAAGGGTCTTCCCGACCGTCTTTCCTGTTATCGGCTTCACAAGAGGAATGCCGTACTGATCCCGAAGAACTAGGCCGATCTTGCTTGGAGTATTCTCTTCTTTGGCTAACTTAACGACGAGGGGCTCGACTTCCTCTGGTGCATATTTGCACCAGATTGGTTGTCTTTTGCTAACAGGCCTTGTTGAATGGGCTTTTCCTTTTCGCGTCAAAGTGTTCTCCAGTCAGAATGGTACTTTGAAGAGGTTTTCCGGCCATATTTAAGGCTTATCGGTTTGGGCTCTGTTAACTCTTAGGGTCATAGCTGTTTGCGTTAACTATCAGGTCATGGGTTGCATTCTGGATTAGAATTGTTCGCTCGACTTTCGGGAAAGAGAAAAAATGGATGTAGAATATATACTACATCTAGTGCAGAATTGAAGCTCTTTCGTAAGTTTTACTGCTCTTCCTCTTCCACACGTCGACTAGGCATACGGCTAGGCATCAAAGCTCTTCTCTGATCATTGAGTATTGAGTTTGAATTGCATTCGACGAAAAACAAGGCTTCAGTGAGCATGTCGCTGCGTTCGACGCCGTGGTAATCGCTTTGGAGGGCAAGGCACAGGTTACGATCTCCGGCGATAGTCTTTCCTTAAAGGAAGGAGAAATGGTAATAATGCCAGCTGATGAACCGCATGTGCTCAGAGCGCTTAAGAAGTTCAAAATGTTATTGATCATGATAAGAACTGACTTGCCAAGAAAATGAGTAAGATAGGACATTCACTATTATTATGCAAAATTGAGTTTCTTTGTAAACCGCATTCGTAGGACTATTTCAAGTCTCATCATAGTGTAAGATCATTGCGCAACGCTTGAAGAACTTTCAGACAGTTTATTCTGTTCAGACTGTTCAAACGGCTACGCGGCTACAGTAGGCGAAAAATAGATTAATTTCTTTGACAAATAATCTGAATTAGGGGGATTGGAAAATGGTTTTGGATGTAGTCTGCAATATGGATATCAATGAGAAAACCGCGAAGTGGAAGCCTGAACATAAGGGTAAGACCTACTACTTCTGCTCGCCTATGTGCAAGCAGAAGTTCGACAGAAACCCAGAGAAGTACATCAAGTAGCTGGACTCCGACTTGGAAGAACACGCAACATATCTCATGGGCTCTCTGGCAGAGAGCAGAGTGTTCACAGAGAGAGCGAAGCGCCCTCGTGCAACTGCCTAATCAATTCTTTCAGCGCGTTCTTTTTCTCGGCCATTTCACTCATACCTCTATCAACATTTTTCAAAGCGAATAGAAGTTAAAAAGATAGGACTTTTTAGAATTGCAGTAAGTATGCAGATTCTGATGGTGCCGTCTACGAGCTCTTTTTCTAGCTTGAATTTGTCCACAAGCTCGTGCCCTAAAAAAAAGAAAGATCCAAGGTCATGCAAACAACTGACTTTCAACAGCTTCCCTAATCAGGTAACCGGCTTTATGAAGAATGGGTTCGCCGATTTCGGGGTCTGTTGACATAGTTGCAGTGCACGGGTAACTGTGGTGTGCTTTTGCAGCGGCCTCTCGAATCTCCTCTTTCCGCGCCTCTTTGCCGATTAGCTTTCTTGCCACATACCATGTGGACCCGCATGGTGCGCTTCGTTCGACGATAACGCCTTGTATCACCCTTAACTTGTTCTGTTTTTTAGTAGTTATTCGTAGAGACGGCTTCCCTATCTTGAAGGCCTGAACGAATCTCGATATAAACGGCATAGTATTCAATGGCTCCAAAGAGCAGAAAGGTTTAGGAAAAGCGTATTCCATGGACAGTTCATTACATTGATCTTCCAATTGTTTCCGAAGGCCTGAAGGCACTTCTCTAAAATCCTCGATAGGTGTTATCAGCCCCTTTACTCCTTCCCGACTGAGCCGTGAGGGGAGCGCCAACAATAGGTCTCGATGAATACCTGTTGCTACGCATATGTCGGCAGCTGGAATCTTTTTGGGAAGATATTCTTCAGGTCTCTCTATGAAACTTGGTAGCTTAGCGGGATCAGGCAACTTGATTGCCGCATGAACATTTTGCACATAACTGTAAACTCCATATTTGCAGTAGTCACAGAGTAAGTCACAAGCTTTACAGAAACTTGGATCGTTGATCAGGTTCCTTATCACGCGTTCTCCGAAATCACCGCTATAGATAAACAAGAGATTTAACATGATACGTCCACTCTAGCTATGTTTCTACACAGTAAGCAGATGCAAGTCTTGCCATGAATCCTTTAAAGCGGTATAGTTTAGGGTTATTCTGTTTGATTAATGGAAGTTCAACTGTGAGACGCGTGATACCTACAATACCATTCTGCGAATTTCCTTAAGGCTTTGGCTCTATGAGAACGTAGGTTTTTCTCCTCTGGTGTCATCTCGGCGAAGGCCCTGCCTCCACCTTCTAGGGGCTCAAAGACGGGGTCGTATCCGAATCCTCTGGACCCACGCTCCTTGTGGGATATGTTCCCATAGACGACACCTGAGAAGCACTTTATAGTGAGTCCGCTAAACGCGATGGTGGATCGAAACTCGGCTCTCCTGTTAGTGATACCCTCTAAGAGTTTTAGTAGGCCTTTGTTGCCTATGGTCTGGTTGACGTATGATGAGTATGGTCCCGGAAAACCGTTCAACGCTTCTACAAAGAGCCCCGCATCCTCAACTATAGCAGGGGTCTTGCGTCGACGAGCTACATATTTGGCGCTGGCCATGGCGATCTCCTCGATGGTTCTCGCCTGTATCTCTTGACCCTTCGCGTCTACCCTCAAAACCTCTATACCGTACTCTGAAAGTATAAGACGTGCCTCCTCGAATTTGTGCGAGCTGGTTGTAGCGAAATACACTCTTCTTCGACTGCGAGAACCCGAGCTTTTCTTCATCTTTAGACACCTTCGGGTGCGACTTTCCTTGAAACATACCGACCTCTTCTTTCTACGTCTCTGAGCCTTCTCACAACCTCTTTTGACGCCTCTGAACTAACCTCTTTGGCATATCCCTTTACTAGGGCGTCGAAACATTCCTTCGAATACTTGTAATGTGCGCTTTGAAAAGCCCGTTTCATTAGAAGGAGGTCCACACCCCGTTCCTCAAGGTTCTCTGAGTGTTCCCCCAGCCCAAAGTCTAGGAAGACGATCCTATTATTTGAGACGATGATGTTTGAAGTTGTCAGATCACCGTGAATTATGCCCGCGTTGTGCAACCGACCTATTAACCGCCCGATCCGATAACAAAGCGCCTTTCTCGCGTTATGGTCTAGCGAATCGAGGGCTTCTTTGACCCGCGCTCCTCTGATATGTTCCATTATAATCGTTGCATTACCTAGGTCAACCGAATATATCGTAGGTGTCGGGACGCCAGCAGACTTCGCATCATGAATCAATCGTGCCTCACGAACGGTTCTGAACTGCCTAATTTTGGAGTCCAATTTGGCGACTCTGTATCTTTTTGGAAGCCTCTTCTTCTCGATGACTTCTAGTCCATGCCATTTTTCCAGATACAGGTTGGCTTCCGCACCCTTCCTTACAAGCATCCTATCCGTCCTCATCTCCACGGAATATTCACGCAGTCGAGACGCCATTTTGGTCTGACAAAACTCTTCTCCACCTCAATTTGGATATTAGACTTGTGCGCGAGAACGCCTGTCCAAGCGATCTGTGCTCCGCAGTCACCGCTATATCTCTTGGGAACCACATAGAAGCTTGCCTTGTGCTCATCGGTGATTTCACGAATCATCTGTTGAAGCCGCTCGTTGGCAGCAACACCCCCAACTAACAAAACCTCGTCCTTCTCTGTATAAGCCAGAGCGCGCTCAGAGGCTTCTGCTAACATTGAGAAGGCGACTTCTTGTAGTGAGTAGCAAAGATTCTTCATATCGCAACCCTTTTTCAGAATCTCTTTTGCCGCTGTGAGGAGGCCGGAGTAGGATACGTCGTTACCTTTAACAACATATGGTAGATCGATGAAGTCTCTGCCCTTTCTCGCGAGGGCTTCAACTGTAGGTCCGCCAGGCGATGGCAATGACGCTTCGCGAGCGAAGGCGTCTAGGAGGTTTCCCAGAGTTATATCCTCGGTTTCGCCGAAGATTCTCCATCTTCTTTTTGCGAAAGCAGCTATAGTCGTATGGCCGCCTGATACCAAGATCACCAACGGGTCTTTAGCTCCCGTCATGAGACTCGCCAACTCGATGTGCCCAATGGCGTGGTGAACCGGCACGAGTGGCTTGTTTAGCCACGTAGCTAGAGCTCTGGCAACAGTCGCACCAGTACGAAGCACTGGTCCTAGGCCAGGACCGAGTGAAAAAGCCACGGCGTCAATCTGATGCGGCTTGATTTTGGATTCGTTGAAGGATAGTTTGATAACCTTCGGTGCTTCCTCACAGTGATGCTGCGCCGCGTCCCTAGGATGGATTCCTTTTCCTGAGAGAGGCGTGTAGATTGACTTTGCGTCGGAAAGGATTTCACCTTTGGAGGACGCCATTCCCACGCCAAAGGTGTGGGCTGTGGATTCGATCCCTAGGCTTACGATATCTGAAGACGTGAGGTTGTTCCTCCGGTTTTAACTACGTTTGCGTGAGAAGCAGCTCTTCTTATTCATTTATTCTTCAGGTTGTTAATGAATTCTTAAAACGACAGTCAACCGATCTTTCCATAGCTAGCGGCGCTTTTAGACTTTACATGGATCTTGCATATGCAGGCGGGCGGTACCGTGCAATGTTTAAATAAAAAGTCAAAATAACTGTACGATATTTAAACAGAAGCCGCGAATCAGGAGAAACTCTTTTTGTTCAAGGACCCGTTGCCTCGGCAACCTACGCTTAATTTGGGAACACTCGGCCACGTCGACAACGGGAAGTCAACCCTCGTTCAGGCGATAACCGGCGTCTGGACCGCGAAACACAGTGAAGAACGACGTCGAGGAGTCACAATCCGCTTAGGTTATGCAGATGTTGGAATCTACAAGTGTTCAAAATGCGATGAATATTGTACAAGCCCGGTCTGTCCAACGTGCGGCACCAAAACCGAGTTCATAAGAGGAATCAGCTTTGTAGACTGCCCTGGACACCACAGCTTGATGGTCACCATGCTCTCCGGCGCCGCTCTCATGGACGGTGCGCTACTGGTTCTGGCTGCAAATGCAAAATGCCCTCAGCCACAGGACCGTGAACATCTGGCTGCAACGGAGATCGCCGGAATAAACAAGATGATTATCGTCCAGAATAAGATAGATCTCGTCAGCCAAGAGCGAGCCTTGGAGAGTTTCAGAGAGATTGAGAAGTTTGTCAAAGGAACCGCTGCCGAAAAGGCGCCAGTTATTCCTGTCAGCGCCCAACACTCAACCAATGTCGATGTATTAATAAAAATGATTGAGAAGCACATTCCTACTCCTAAGCGCAACCTGTCTGTACAGCCCACGATGCTTGTTGTCAGATCATTTGACGTGAACAAGCCTGGCACAGACGTAGAGAAGATCGTTGGAGGAGTAATCGGCGGCTCCATTCTGGAAGGCGTCTTTAAAGTCGGAGACGAAATTGAGATCAGCCCTGGAATACGCGTTGAGGAAGGAGGTAAGTCGCACTACGAACCTCTCTTCACAAAGATAGAGAGTCTGAATGTAGGCGGAAGTTTCGTCAAGGAAGCAAGGTGCGGAGGGCTGGTAGGCATCGGGACTCTTCTTGACCCGTCGTTGGCTAGGGCAGACGGACTTGTGGGAAATGTTGTTGGAAAACCTAGCCAGCTGCCGCCCATTATGAATGACCTGAAGTTTGAACCGCATTTATTCAAGAAGGCCATTGGAACTGAAGAACTGGTGAAGATTTATGAGATCAAAACCAACGAGAACCTCGTGATCAACGTAGGTACCACCGTGTCTTCCGGCGTCGTGACATCCGCGAGGGATGATGTTGTAGAGCTTTCCCTTCGGAGGCCTGTCTGCGCTGAGCCAAAGGCTAGAATTGCAATTAGCCGCAGATTAGGCGAGAGTTGGAGATTGATCGGCTACGGAATCATCAAGAAGTAGAAACACCTCAACATAAAGACCGAAAATGGTTTTCATGAAAACTTGGGACTGCGAAGAATGGCAATCCGTGTGATATTGGATTCTAACTTTCTAATGATTCCAACCAAATTTCGTTTGGACATCTTTGAAGGGCTGGAAAAAGCTCTGAATCAAAGAGTGGAAGCGATTGTGCCTGAACCAGTCTACGACGAACTAAAACGCGCTTCGGTCGCCAAAAGCTCTAAACAGGCAAGACAGGCGAGGGAAGCATTGAAGCTAGCTGAGAAAACAAGAATCTTCAAGGTAGACTCCAGAATAGAAGAGCCTGTTGACGATATCATACTCAGATTGGCAGTTGAGTGGAACTGTCCAGTCGCAACAAACGACGCTGAACTTAGAAAGAAACTGAGAAAAAAAAGTATTCCAGTTATTTATCTCAGGCAACGATCACGTCTGGAAGTAGACGGTGGCAGATTCAGATAAGATAGAATCTTCTTAATTTTAGATAGAAATAGATGATCTCATAGGTTTATCAAGTTTGAAAAATGATGTCGGGTTCATCGTCTATGATCATGCTGCGATCACGCGCAGATAGTATATAAGAAGGTTTTTAGCTTAGGGTTCCCCACGAAATTACCTTCTTGTAAGTGATAAAGCATGTTTAAACTGATAACAATAGAAGACACCATAAGGATACCGCCGGAGAAGTTCGGTAAACCCTTGGACAAGGCTGCCTATGAAGAGCTGAAGGCAAGATACGAAGGAATCGTAACCGAGGATCTAGGCTACGTTGTTTTTTTGAAGGATGTCAAAGTAAGTCCTGTTGGGAAGATAATTCCCGGAGACGGCGCTACATACAACAGCGTGACGTTCTCGATAATCACGTTCTATCCACAGATCCAAGAAATAGTCGAAGGTGAGGTTGTAGAAATAGAAGATTTTGGAGCTTTTGTGCGGGTGGGCCCAATAGACGCGTTGCTTCACGTTTCGCAGATCATCGACGACTTCGTTTCCTTCGATGACAAGCAGGCCGTCTTGATAGGTAAGGAAACTCAGCGGAGGCTGAAGGCTGGAGACAGTGTTCGAACCAGAATCACTGCAGTCTCATTTGCGAAAGGAGGCACCTCTGGAAAAGTCGGTCTAACCATGCGCCAACCTTTTCTCGGCAAGCTCGAATGGATCACAGAGGACGTGAAGAGGCTTCATGAAGAAACGCAGATGAAGACGACGGTTCAGACATCTGAGGAGGGTTCGATATGAGTGATAAAGCGTGTAAGAACTGCCATCTGATTACCACCACAAACCTATGTCCAGACTGTAAGACCGTCAATATATCAAATGACTGGACTGGGATGGCTATAATTCTAGACCCCGAGAACTCTCAAATAGCGGAGACGATGAAGGTTAAGAAACCGGGGCGATACGCCCTACGTGTCAGATAATGGACGTACCTTTGAAGACCTACCGCCTTAGCGACACGCTACGAACTTGCCTAAAGCATCCACTTGGAGAATTGCTCAAAGGCTCATCAAGCGATGTAATGGAACAGTTTTCCAATTTTGTTAAAGAAACCAGTCCAACAAAGATCTTCGCCGTCGGTGATGTCGTAGCGACTAACTTGCTAAAGTACGGCATAGCCGCCGACACATATATTGTTGACAACAGGGTTATGAGAAAAGCGATTTCACCTATACCTCTCAAGGTAGAGAAAGTGATTCACGTGAAGAATCCTCCGGGAACGATAACTCCTAAAGCATGGGAGGCAATAAGTGTGGCGTCAAGACAGAATACAGTTACAAAAATCGAGGTTGACGGTGAGGAAGACTTACTTGTTCTACCCATGGTTCTTAATGCTCCCGATGACGCAATAGTCGTCTACGGTCAACCCCACGAAGGAATGGTTGTGATTCTTACAACGAAGGAGAAGAAGACCGAGATCGCTTCCATAATAGAAGCAATGGCCGTATAAAGTCGCAAATCAAGCGATTCAACACCAAACCTATTTTTGCTTCAGAAGGGAAAATGACATATTTCGAACGGTCCATAGTTACGCCTTCGCTTCGAGAACCGACCTTAGAACAAGCCAAGACACCCCCATGACGGTGCACCAATGCTTAAAGGAAAACCATAGATCAAGAATAACATATATAAAGCGAACCTGAGGAAAACAGGTAGAACTCGAACTGCAATCAAAGACTTGAGATGAAGGATTTGGAGATCAAGAAAACTTCAGAAAAGCATAACCCTCTCTTAGGGCGAACGGACATATCCTTCACCATAGATCATCCGTCTTCGGGCACCCCAAAGCTCTTGGAAACTAGGACTGCCTTGGCAAGCATGCTCAAAATCAGCCAAGACAGGATCTACATCGTCAAAATGAAAACCCCCACCGGCTCCAACCAAACGATTGGGGAAGCCGAAATCTATGATGAAGCGGATAGAGCCAAGAGTGCTGTCCCAGAGTACATTCAGACGAGAAATAACCCGCCTCAAGAGAAGAGCGAAAAAGCTCCACAGCCGACAGAAAAGGGCAAATCGACAGAGAAGAGCGAAAAACAGTGAGCGAAAAAAAGAAGAAGGAAGAGAAGAAGATACACTGCTACTACGAGATTAAAGGAGATAAACTGATCCCCAACCTAAGAAAATGTCCGAGGTGTGGAGCCTTCATGGCACACCACAAGGGGCCTGTTCCTAGATGGGCTTGCGGCGGCTGCTCCTACACCGAATACATTGAAACAGAAAAGGCAAAACAGAAGACCTAGGCTCCTCGTTTTGACGGCTTGGCTGAAGGCTTAGCCGATGATTTAACCGAAGGCTTTTCGGAAACCTTCCTAGCCGCTTTCTTAGGCGCTTTGGCAGGCTTCTTGGCTTTCTCGATAATCTTAAGATTTATTTGATATATGTCGTCCGTTATCATGTTCCCACGGACAAGCTTCCTTTTCCGCTCTCCTTCCAGCTTTGGATGGTAACCTACTCCTCCGCTTAACATAATGGCGGTTCTCACTCCTCCGTGGACGCTGGGCCTCATTGGGGTTCCGTCTTTGTCGCTTCCTCCCGTTATCTTGACGATTGCCCCTGGCATTTGGACTATGCTTCCGTCAACCGTCTCCCCTATTCTTCGCCCCACTAGTGGTTGGGCTTGAGCGCCTTCAATCTCTAGGCTCTTTGACTTGCCAGTTTCATGATCCGATACAACGAGTTTGAACTTGGCCATTACTGTTACACATCTCTACATGGTATCAACTTATTCGTGACCCATTCATTTATTAAGATTCTCATAGTCCCCATGTGGGGTTTCGTTTTCTCATAACTTCGAAGATTTCTTTTAATGCCTCAGTCTCTTCTGGCAAGAGCTTATCCTGATACTTTTCCAGAAGCTCCTTTGCGTCCGCTTCAGGAACCATAACGTAGAGCGTATCTCCCTCGTCGAAGCTACGGCCCACCGTAGGCTCCCTCATCGATATGGCGACCTGCATACCGGCGGTCGCCTCTGAGATTGGTTGTGATTTATCTTGAATCTGCAAGATTTCGCCAACGATCTCTCCGTCTGGTCTAACCAAACGGTACTTTGGCTGAACCCTTCCATCAACGACTTCGATGCCGAATACGGCTGGTTTACTCCTTCTAAAGACGTAGCCGGGCAAAACCCTTATTTTTCCAGGTCTAACCAGTGACTCGAAGCCTCTTTTAGCCAACGCCTCCCGCTGGATCTTGGCCCAACCCACGTATTCTTCGATCAGCTGGTAGATTATCTTGTTCTGAAATATCTGAATGCCTAGGTTTCTGGCCTCCTCCTCAGCGTCCGACAGAACTTTGACATTGAACGCTAGTATGGCCTCTAATGTCGGCGCTTTACGTTTTACAACGGACGCCTCGACAACGTCCCTTCTGGAAACGTCTCCAACGTCCGCTATTCTTATGGGTATACCATTGTTCTCCAACTCGTTTATCATGGCTTCGAGTGATCCCAATGTGTCTGCTTTCACGATGACGCCGAATTTGTCTGTGACTATTCTGAGTTGCTCCAACTCTTCTGAGATAGATTTTGCGAGTTCACTTACAGGATGCTTCTTATCAGCCGCGTAGATCGGGGCGCCTGCTATGGCGTCCTCCAATCCCGGAGCAGCGATCTTAACCCCTGCGGCTGCCGTGACTTCTTTAACAGGGGTAAACCTGTCCCGCGTCTCTTTGACCTCACCAAGCGGTCTTGGGAGCAGGATAGCCCTCGCCCTTGTGACTATTGGCTTATCTTTTCCTCCCAAAACGACCGTGTCGCCTTCATGCAGAACGCCGTCGTAGATGATGGCGTTTACCGTGACACCCAGACCCGGCTCCTCCTTGACCTCCAGAATCGTTCCTTTTGCGCCGCCCCGCCCTGCTTGAAGCTTCTTTCTAAGATACTGTTGGGTCAATCCGATTAGAAGGGAGAGTAGCTCAGAGATGCCCTCGCCGGTCTTGGCGCTTACCGGAACGATGGCGACGTATTCAGCAAAGTTGGCTATCTTATCAAACCTTTCCGCTTTGAATCCGAGTCTAGAGAATGATCCAATTATGGTATACAGCTGATCGTCCAGTTGCCGCAGTACACTCGGGTTCTGATTTTTCAACGACTCTAAGATAGGAGTGTCAGGATGCTCAACCCATCCAGGTATCGTGTCTATCTTGTTCGCCGCTACAATGAATGGGGTCCTTCTACTCTTCAAAATGTCTACGCTTTCATACGTCTGAACCTCGAAGCCTCTGATGATGTCTAAGACAAGAATCGCGATATCGGCGACGGATCCACCACGTTTGCGGAGATTTACGAAAACGCTATGACCAGGCGTGTCGATGAACAGGATGCCTGGTATCCTTATCTTGCCGCTGACACGCTTGACAAGCGGGCCACTAATCTCCTTAAGCGTCTTGAGTGGAAAAAAGCTGGCACCAATATGCTGCGTCATGGCGCCGACCTCGCTTAGGGCGACGGCGGATCCATGAATCTTGTCAAGCAAGGTCGTCTTCCCGGCGTCGACGTGGCCTAGAACGCAGACTACGGGTTGACGGATCCTGACTGGCAAAACAGATCTCTCCTACAACAGTCAAGAATTCGTGTCTGGGCGGCGCTATAAACTTAGTTCCAGCCGCCTCTGCAGCGGCAGGATAGATCGCAAAACTCGGTGGAAAAAAGTCTAGGAGATGATCTCTTCAGGGTTGAAGAATATCTTCGTCTCTCTCAAAGCATTTTCTCGGCTGTCAGCCGCGTGAATGACGTTCTCTGTGATCGTAAGCCCAAAGTCTCCCCTGATGGTTCCGACGTCAGCGTCAAGAGGGTCCGTGGCTCCAGCGATGCTTCGTGCGGCCCTAACCGCCTCGTCGCCCTCAGCAACCATAGCCGCAACAGGCCCAGATGTGATGTGCCTGATAAGTGCTATGTAGAAAGGCTTGCCCTTATGCATCTCGTAGAGCTTCTCGGCCTGCGTCTGACTCAGTTGGAGCAGCTTCAAGGCACCGATCTTCATCCCTTTGTCTTCGATTCTCGTGATTATCCTGCCCACAAGGCCTCTTCTAACCGCATCCGGCTTCAATAAGATGAATGTCCGCTCTTTCAACTCTTTTCAGTCCCTCGGACACGGTGGGTTGTCCACTTCAGGTTTCTGGGATCCCTCTGAAGCTCCAGCATGTTCTTTCGACATTTACTTGAACAGAACCAGTAGACAGTGCCGTCACTCTTTATGTACATCATGCCAGTTCCGTGTGGAAACTCGTTACCGCAGAAAGAGCACCTATGTGGTTTCGGCATACATGGATCCCCGGATCTATCTGATTTTCTTTGCCTCTCTCTCCGTCTCACGCAGCATAAGTACGTCGCCTATCCTGATCGGGCCTTTAACGTTCCTAGAAATGATTCTGCCTTTATCCTTCCCCTCGAGAATCTGGACCCTCACTTGGTTAACTTCACCGACTACGCCGACCCTGCCAATCACCTGAATCACTTCAGCAGGTGTTAATGGCTGGGCCTCTTTCTCGCTCACAGGCAGACGTCACCCTTTCTACTTTATCTTTAAGGCGTCTAGCTTTGAGACTATATCTTTCACCAGGTCAGATGCGTCCCCGGGTTCGACGATGCATACGGCTGCTGAACCGACTTCTAGGCCAGATGAGTCACCCAGCTTTAATTTGCTTGGAACAAATATGTAGGGTATCTTCCGTTCCTCGCAGAGCAGAGGCAGATGTGCCACGACCTCGGGCGGCTGCACATCCTCAGCAATATAAACCAGCTTGGCTGTGCCTCGCTCAATAGCCTTCGTAGCCTCATTGGTTCCCTTGTTGATCTTTCCCGTGTCTCGGGCCACTTGGAGGGCTTCATAGGCCGCGTCCGCAAGTTCATTTGGGACGGTAAACTTAACGTAGAATGGCTTTGACATAAGGCCTCATCCACACAAATTTGGTTTGGCTTAAGGGTATGAATAAATGTTTACTTATAAGGTTTTGTCGATCAATGTCACCGGTGAGCATAGTACAGAGTTGCCTGATCTATGAGCTTTGAGTCGATTCTTCCAAAACCGAAGCGCTCCATCTGTACAACGCTTCCCACATTCTCCGCCATTATGTTGGCTTCTCCGTAGCCTTCAAGAACTGAAGCTGAAGGCATGACAACCCTAACTTTGACAACTCCTTCCTGAGGGAGCCAATGTATGAGCGACGCGGCCAGCTTTCTAGCCTCCATATATGCCTCGCTGTGGAAGCGGGCTTCAACCTCGTTTGATCCAACGTTGTTGACCTCTATGTTGAACAAACCCATCAGCCGAACTATCCTATTCGACCGCAGTAAGTCTAAGTCATTCTTTGATATGTATAGGGTTGCTATATCATCACTTGCTGTCACCTTTAGCGTCCTGTAGCCGGCATCTTTACGACTTGGATTCAGCGGCAGCTTGGAAATATAAGACTTTTTCCCAAGGCTTCTTACAGTCATTTTCACCGGATCTATCACCACAAAGTATCGGTTGGCAACGGGATCCAATCGCTTCCTGTTTATGGCATAGATGTTTTCCCAACTCAAAGTCGCGTCAACAGGCCTCGGACCAACCTCAACCATTATCTGACGTATGGTCTCAGGCGCAATGCCGCGCCTTCTCAAAGCCATCAACGTTCCCAGCTCTGGATCATCCCAGCCAGAGAAGACGCCTTTCTCTATACCGTCCCTGATCTTGGATTTGCTCAGTGTAGATCCAATGATTTTCAACCGCCCATAGTGTATTGCTTCAGGGTACTCCCATCCAAAGTGGCTATAGAGGTACAGCTGTCTGGTTGTGTTGGTCAAGTGCTCCTTGCCTCTCAATATGTGGGAGATCTGGAGGTCGTGGTCGTCAATTCCGGAGCAATAGGCGAATAACGGCCAGACGCGGTATTTGTCGCCCATCCTTGGATGGGGATGATCCTTTGTATCGATGATCCTCAAGGCTGGCCAGTCTCTAACCGCTGGATTCGGATGATCAAGATCGGTCTTTATCCTAGCAACGACCTCACCCTCTCTGTAGGTTCCGTCGAGCATGCGATGCCATCTCGACAGATGCTCCTCAGGAGGGAGCCCACGGCATGGGCATCCGGCTTTTTCAACTATCAGTTTTCTGAAGTTTTCAGGGTCGCAATTGCAGACGTAGGCTGCCCCCATCGAAAAAAGTTTCTCTGCATACGCGTAGTACACAGGCATCCTATCTGACTGGTAAACTTCACTATCCCACTTGACGCCCAGCCAGCGGAGATCCTCTCTAATCCAGTCGTAAGCCTCGAGTATGGGTGACTTGGTACGTGGGTCAGTGTCGTCAAACCTTAGGGTGAAACGTCCCCCATACTCTTTCGCGTACTCGTCGGATAGAACCGCAGCTCTTGCACCGCCCACATGGAGAGCGCCATCCGGGTTTGGACAGAACCTAGTGTGGATTAAGGAATATTTTTCCACGTTTGGAAGGGGAGGTAGCACTTTTTTCTTTGGTTTCGGCTTCTCGTGAACCAAAAGTTCGGGCCAATTTTCGGCCGCGAGTTCCTTCTGCTTGGATAGCGGGATGGCATTGATCTCTGTAACGATTCTTCCGACAGTTTTCTTGAGTTCTTTGGTGCTTGTCTTAAGGTCTGGCCTCGCGGAAAGAAGTTTCCCCATGACAGGATCTGCCTTGGCTTTTCCTCCATACCTCAGCGCGTTTTCGAGGACAAGCTTCCTTACGAGCAGATCGAGCTGGTTGTTCAACGCCTTCAAAAGGCTTCCTCGAGGCTAGGGCTAAGCTACAGGCTTATCTACACACGCAAGATATAAAATGATTGAGACTAACGAGAACTTCAAATTAGGCCTCGGGAAGCCTGAAAGCGACACAGCTTCTATATTTTAAAGAATCTTTTGGAGTTGAGGGTTATTTTGAGAAAAATAGTAGATCGAAAAAGTAACGCGGCAAGACGCCCAATAATCGGGGTAATCGGCTCTGGAGAAGGAGGGCCCAGAGAGCTGGCATACTTATTGGGAAAGATGATCGCGCAGAAAGGCTATATCCTGTTGACGGGCGGAGGACCGGGTACCATGGAAGCCGCCTCGAAGGGAGCTCACGAAGCCGGCGGCTTAGTGCTAGGAATACTTCCAAGCGAGAGGAGAATCCCCAGAAAAGGCTACCCAAACGGGTATGTCGATATACCAATCTATACGGGTATGTCAGACGCTAGAAACGCCATCAACGCAAAAACCAGCGACGTAATAGTTGCTCTAAGCGGCGGCGCTGGAACACTTTCAGAGATCGCGCTGGCCATAAAGAGTGGGACACCGGTTGTGGGTCTCAACTGCCCGACCATCGACATAGACACATGTGGACTTTTTGTCAAGGTTTCCTCGGTCGAAGACGCTCTGAGGGAAGTGGAGAGGTATCTGAAAACGAGAAAATGAATTAAAATAGAAATTAAGTATGGAAGGATGTTGGTCTTCCCGCTCATTCGCTAGCGGTTTCTAACTGAACTTTAACAGGCGTAGCTTCCGCAAAAATGGACACGACAGGACATAGGACTTCAGTTTTCCTCCACATCACTTCCAACATGTTTTTGCTTGCCTTCCCATGAACGTTCATCTTAAGACTAATCGCTATCGGTGAACTTGAAGACTTTTCTGCCTCTACCTCCGCCACCAGCTTGCTAATAGGGACTTTACTCCTCTTCGCGATGTCTGCGTATATGGTGACGGCACAGCCGGCTAGACTCATGAGCGCCAGTTCCAAAGCCGTCGGTCCTTCGTCGTTTCCACCTTGGGCGACTGGAAGATCCAGTGTTATGCCGTGGCCTCTGCCATTATCGGCTATAGAGCGAATGTTTTCAACCAATCTCGTAGTGACTTTTTGTCATGCCTATTCCTCCTATCGATCAGATAAAAGAATATGATGCTTACAAGCGCTTACCCAACAAGAATGCGGAACAAATGTTCTCTTCTTTTATGTCGACAGCGTCAGACAGCTCTAAAAAGACGGTTAAGTGTATATCGGTCTAGTCTCATCCTTGTCTGGAGGAAAGCCCTTCTCCAACTGTTGCAAGTTCTTGACCAATAGGTCCCTCAGAGACTTGGCAACATTCAGTGGCAAAGCCACCTCAACCTGTGAAAGCCTATCGATGACGACTTCTCCCGGCAGCTTCGGCTCTTGATCGGCAACAAACTCGGCGACGGGCTCTCTTGGACAATCCAGATAGAAGATCAACCGGTAATCCGTGGGAGTTGGCTGAACCCGTATGACGTTCGCGTAGATTCTTCTGAAATCCTCGCTCTTACCTAAAACTATATTCACCTTGGGCATCTTAATCACATGAAAACCATTGTTGATCTATTAGGCTAATAATCAAGACCATTTAAACGTTTCAAGACAGCTCTAGTGCCTTCGCACTCTCAGGTAATCGTTGAACTCAAGTAGAGAAGTCTTTGCTGGCGACTCGGGGAAGATGGATAACTGCTGCTTCGCCTCCTCTCCAAGCGTCTTTGCCTTTTTGAAAGCGTAGTCTATAGATCCCAACTCAACAATAATGCCTGTAACCCTTCTTATCTGATCTGTTGAAGCTTTCCTGTTTCCAAGTGCTGACAGGATCAGGTTACGTTGTTCCCTGTCGGCAGTGCTCAAAGCGTTTGATATTATGAGTGTTCTTTTGCCCTCACGGATATCGCTTCCAACGGTTTTCCCCAACGCCTTCTCATCCGCGGTTAGACCTAATATGTCATCAACTATCTGAAAGGCTAAACCGCTATAGAATGCAAAGTCGCCTACGTGCTTCACCTGTAGGTTCGTTCCGCCGCCGACTATGGCCCCTGTCTGGGCGGCTGCCTTGAGGAGCGAAGCTGTTTTGCCGCCGATCATCTTGAAGTACTCTTCTTCGGAGATCGTCTCCTTCTCCTCAAACATCATATCATTGGCCTGACCTTCGCAAATAGCGATAGCTGCGTTTGTGATGATGTCTAGAGCCTTTAGAAGCCTATGCGGAGGCACCTGTTCGAGGTCGGTGTAGTGGAGAATGGATTCGTATACCTTCGCGAAGAGAAGGTCTCCTGCCGTTATCGCTATCGGAACCCCCCACTTCACGTGTACGGTTTGCCTACCTCGTCTCTGACGATCTCTATCCATAATGTCGTCATGGATGAGAGTGAATGTGTGCAACAGCTCGACGGCCGCAGCTACCGGCAACGCGTTTCCAACATGGCCACCCACGACTTCGCACGACTTCAAGGTCAAGAAAGGGCGAAGCCTCTTGCCCCCAGCCTCAATGAGGTGCCTCGAAGCTTCGTAGAGAAGCTTCGGCTCACGGTCAGCACTGACGATCTTATCTATCAGCGCATCAACTTTACGAGACGCCTCTTCGAACTTCTCAGCTAGACTCGTCAATACCTTCTCCTCGCATACTCCTCTGGTTTGAAGCCTCTTGCTTCCAGCCAATCAGCCGTCTTTCCCGTGATCACGACCTGTGAACGCTTCAGATCCTCAAGCTTTCTACAACCCGTTAGGAACATCGCTGTCTTAAACCCGTCGATCACGGTCTGAAGCGTCTCTGTCACGTACTTCGTGCCCTTCAGAGCAGGCTTTAGAAGAGGCATCGCCAAGCCGGCGACATCGGCCCCAAGTGCAATCGACTTCGCCACGTCCAGACCGGTCCTAACTCCTCCTGAAGCTATAACCTTGAGCTTCGTGGATTGATGGACCTCTATGATGCTGGCGGCCGTGGGAATACCCCAGTCCCAGAAGGTTTCACCCAACGTTTCTCTTAGGCTGTTCTTCGCCTTCTTGGCTCTGAAGTATTCAACTGCTGCCCAACTGGTTCCTCCGGCACCGCCCACATCAACCCCTCTGACGCCAACGGCTTCCATCTTCTCAGCGTCTTCAGCAGCGATGCCTGCGCCCGTCTCCTTGACTATTACAGGGACCTTCAGGCCTTCGACGATCTCCTTGATCTTGAGGATGACTCCTCTATAATCGGTCTCGCCCTCAGGCTGTATCGCTTCTTGTAAAGGGTTCGTGTGAATAAAGAGGGCGTTAGCGCCGATCATCTTCACCGCCTTCTCAGCCTCATGTACGCCGTAGCCTCTAGCCAACTGTGGTGCGCCTAGATTCGCTATTAGGAAAGCGTTGGGAGCCTTCTCCCTAGCGACCCGAAACGTGTATTCGAGGCTCGGATCTTCCACGGCCGCCCTCTGGCTTCCAACACCCATAGCGAAGCCCAATGTCTCCGCTGCTTCAGCCAAAGCCGCGTTTATTCTTAACGCCCGCTTGGTCCCGCCCGTTATAGACTCGATAAGGATTGGAGCCGAAAGCCTATGACCGAAGAAGTCAATTGACGCCTCAACCTCTTGAAGGCTGACGCTAGGCATGGCCCTGTGGACGAGAAACACGTCTTCTAAACCAGTGGTTACTCTACGAGCTTGAACATCTTCCTTAATACCGATGTGTATATGACTCAACTTCCGCTTCTCTGTGCTTGCCAACACGAATCAACCTAGCTGAAACTTTGTTCCGATAACCTCTTCTCCCTTCAACGCTTTAAAGAGGCGTCCTGCCTCTTTTGCATTCACCATCTCCACCGGAATACCCTTTTCCAAGGCTGGAATCATCTCGGACATCTTTCCAGACATCCCACCCGTCACGTCGACCGCCCGTGATCCACCAACCTTACTAAGAAGTAGCCTCAACTCTCGCAACGTAATTGTCTCTATGAGCTCAGCCTTCGGGTCGACTTTAGGATCAGCCGTGTACAAACCGTCAACATCTAAGCCGATTACAATCCTAGTTGCCTCAAGGCTAACGGCTAGTTTGGAGACGATTTGATCTCCTGAAAGAATAGTGAAGCCCCTTTTTGCGTCGAGAACTGCGTCTCCATACATGATTGGTGCAAATCCCAGAACAAGCATCTTTTCAAGAGGCGCCGTTTCAAACCTCAAGATTCTACCACTCTCTGTTAGGATGCACGCCGAAGGCTGGAGGCTGACTGCTGCTATGCCTTTGCCGACCAGCGCTTCAACAATTAGGCTGTTTAATGCCGTCATCGCCTGCCTCGTCTTAGAAAAACCGATAAGCTGAGATGGTTTTTTATAACCTTCAAAAATCTCGTACTCTTTCGCGACGATATGCCCAAAGGATCCGCCTCCGTGCACGATAACTATCGGGGCAACGCCGGATTTGGCGACCTCCTCCGCTAGCCTATTGATCGTCTTTGTATCCGGTGTAAACGCTTTTTCCTTAACTGTTATCACGCTTCCACCAAGCTTCAAGACCGTCAACGCTGTTTTTCTATCCAAACCTTCACCCCCTCATCGGTCTTCTTAGCTATTATTGGAGTCCCGCCGGCTTTTCTGATCGCTCCCGCTATTTCCCTCCTCTTTCCTATAGTCGAAAGCGCGATCATGCAGCCACCGCCGCCTGCCCCTGTCAGTTTTGCGCCTAGGGCACCGGCCCGTATAGCCGCGTATACCAGTCTATCAAGAGCCTCATTCGACACGCCTACAGCTGTTAGAAGACCATGATTGATGTTCATCAATTCTCCAAGCTGATGTAAGTCGCCGTTGCGTAGCGCCTCTGCCGCTTTAGACGATAAACGTCCAGCGGTTTTGATAAGAGCGCCCATCATTTCTGGAAACCTGTCTCTCCTCAAACTAACCGCTTTTACCAGGTCGCCTGTCACTCGAGGTATTTCCGTGTTTCCTATCACAATCGGTATATCGGCCTCGGTCTTCAGCGGAGTAATCCCTTCATTCTTTCTGTACATTATGATGCCTCCGTAGGCAGAGATCGTCTGATCGATGCCTGAAGGGGTTCCGTGGACGAAACGCTCCGCCTCAAATGACAGGTCAATAAGCTCCTCCTTCGTGAAGTCGACGCCAAAAAGTTTGCCTACGGCAGCGATGGTCGCGACCGCCAAAGCCCCTGAAGATCCCATACCGGCAGCAATAGGTATCTTGGAGGCTATTTCTATCTTTAGACCCGAACTCTTTCCCATCTCTTTCAACGCTGTCAGGGAGGCGATTCTTATTGGTTCAAGAATCTTCCGAGCGCCTCCTCTGTCAGCTTCAGCCTCCGACCTCTGTTCCTTACAGATTTCTGAAAACCCGCGATCTGAAGTGATAGATATTATGTTATCTTGTAGGCCTTCAACAGTCACGTAGGCGCAACAGTCCACCGCCATGACGATCGCGGGTTCACCGTAGACGACAAAGTGTTCACCCGTCAGTATGACTTTAGCAGGAGCCGACGCCACCGCTTTCAAATCGAAGTCGCCGAAAAACATAGGCTCTGTATACAAAATAAAGTAATCTATTCGAGGACAGCTTCCAGAGCTATTTCGCTAAAACCACGGAAGCGTATCCGACGACTTGCGAGAAGTCGCCCGTGATGTCTCCGCTTGTCTTATAGGAGAGCAGCCGCGTATCTTTTGCTCCAAGTTTTTTTGCGACGACAATTGCGACTGATGTCGGCCCGTATCCGCACATACTTATGCCGTGCTCCTCCACAACCGACTGAAGACGTGCCTCGTCCAGCTTGAGGATAGCATCTATGACCAGACGGTCTTTTTCATCAGCAATGCTCTGAGCCACATAGTGGCTCAGGTCGGTTGAAGCGATCACCGCAGCGTTCTTTCTCGAGACCGCGCTTGCCACCGCCTGCCCCATGTCTAGACTCACTTCTAAGTCTTGCATCATCATACAGATCGGAACGAACTTGAAGCTTCCATAGACGTACTGGAGAAACGGGAGCTGGACTTCAATAGAGTGCTCATGCAGATGAGCCGAGTCGTCGATGTCGATGTAGCTGGATGAACGTTGAATCGCCTTGGCCATAGTTGCATCGATCTCAACGTCTCCCAACGGCGTCCGCCAAGCACCTTCCTGCATAATCGAGACGCCGCTTCCGATGCCGGTGTGGTTTGGCCCAATCAGAACGAAGATGTCGGGTCTTCCGTCCGACGCCAGCTGGTGGTACCCGTTAGCCGCTGTGGGCCCTGAATACATGTATCCGGCGTGCGGACATACAAGCGACACGACTCTTCTCTGGCCTGGCAGATTGACTTTGGGAATGCTTCCCGGACCAAACTTGTGGAGAAAACAACCCTCAATCTGCCTTTTCAGAGCATCTTCTGAGCCTGCGTAGAAGGCGCCTGCCTGAGCAGGAGGGCGAACCTTCACCTTCTTCACCCTTCCTCAGACGGGGGAGCAACGGCTTCTAACTGCTTCGTCTCAAAATCGTCTATGGGTGTCGAAAGATCGCCGTCCGATGGAATCTCTTCCCGCTCCCTCAAGACTTGCCTAGCCAGTAGCCAGTATATGGTGGCCAGCGCCCTCCTACCTTTGTTGTTAGCCGGTATGACAAAATCTAGGTTGGAGAGGCTGTTATCCGTGTCAACCAATGCGATGACGGGTGTGCCTACCGAAGAGGCTTCTTTAACCGCTTGCTTGTCAGCGTTCGGATCGGTAACGAGAACTAAGTGCGGATCCAGATGACCGGAGTAAAGCGGATTTGAGATCAAGCCTGGAGGAAACCTACCTATGACGGAATACGTTCTCGTGACCTCGCAGAATTTTTGGACGGGGACCCTACCGTATATTCGAGCCGAAACAACGATCACCCTTGACGGGTCTACGCGCGCCATGAATTTGGCAGCCATCCTTATTCTCTCATCTGTCTTCTTTACGTCAAGGACGAAGAGGCCGTCAGGTCTGACCCGATATATGAAAGGCTCCATGTCACTAGTCTTGATTCGCGTCCCAATGTGCATGCCTGCTGAAAGTATGGACTCTATAGGCAGGAGGAGTTCGACTCCCGCCTCAAACTCTTCAGTATCCTTACTCTCGGGTTTTTCCTCGTTCAACGACTTTTCTTCCTCGGTCATCTCATCGCTACCACGATATGATTCTTAGACTTCATCTTCCGCATGGTTACCCCTCGATCCTGTAGCCTCGGAAGTATTCGATTCCTTGTGATGATATTTCAGAACCTCATCAATGATCTCGACGTTGGAGAGTATCATCCGGCGACAGCAGTATCGGGTGATTTTCAGATCGTCCAGGACCTTCCCAGGCTTCTCGCCCTTCTTTACACGCTCGGCGAATTCTTCCCACTTGTCCCCTACAAGGCTTCCGCAGGTGAAACATCTTACTGGAATCATCAACGCTCCTCGTCCTCCTATCTATAGGATTTCTGCTTCTTTCTTCTGGCACCGGGGCCTCCGAACTTCTTAGGCTCCTTCCTTCTAGGATCTTCCACGAGCATTGTGCGGTCATAGGCCATTAAGGCCTTCTTGACCTCTGAACCCCTCGGCCATCCGGCGAGGGCTCTAGCTATAGCGATTCTAGCGGCCTCCGCCTGCCCCATGAAGCCCCCTCCCCTGACCTCAACATCAATGTCCAGATTCTTCCAGAAATCACCCGCAACGATAAGCGGCTCAGTAACCTTTTCGCGAGCTATCGGAGGGACGTATATCTCTAACGGAATATTGTTGATCCTGATCCTCCCCTTACCAGGAATAGCCGTGGCCCTAGCAACAGCAGTTTTCCTCTTCCCACTCGTGTGTAATATGTGTTTCTTACCAGACATATTCGTCATCCCAATATCCTTGTGTACTCTTCGATGGACATGAACGCTCGCTCCTGGCCTATAGGCATCGCTTCTGTTACGACCTGGAGCTCAGCGTTCCTAAGTTCGTCCGGGATCCCTCTATGAACCCTCAGCCTCTTGTAGGCGAGCTTACCCTTCGGCTTCTTCCACGGAAGCATGCCCCTCACAGTTCTTCTAACGATGTTTTCGGGTGTACGTGGACGCTTTGGGGCTTTAAGCTGTGAGCCGAGTGTTCTAACGCTGAGGGCTGCCTTGAACTCCTTCACGGCCGCCTTTTTGCTTTTGGAGATCACAATCTTCTCCGCGTTCACCACGGTGATCCCTTCACCTTCTAGGAGACGTTTTGCAACAACGCTGGCCAGCCTGCCCAAGATCACACCACTCCCATCTATTACCATATTCTTCGCTTCGGACAATGGATTCACCCCATGATCTTTACCTTCGAGCCATCGAGGTTTTTCTCCACGAACTCGTTTATCGTGTAACATTTGCCTTTAGCCCTTAAGATTTTCTCCTTGGCCAGTTTGGAAAAACTGAACGCCGCAACTTGGACAGGGTGCTCCATCATACCAGCCCCCAAGATTTTCCCTGGAACTATGACTTTGTCTTGGGACCTCGTATACCTGTTTATTCGACTGATGTTCACAGCCGTCCTTCTGTGCTTAGGCTTTGCAAGAAAGCTTGCTACATCGCTCCAAATAGCGGCTCCAGTCTCGTTTGCTTTCTTCTTCAGAAACCTAACAGTTTTGACGAGTTCCGGATTGGTTGCCTTCAGCTTCATCTTCTTACTCCCTTCTTAATTTTTGTATGAGAGAGTTGTTCAGCAAAGTCCTTCGACTTCTTCCTCAATATCTCCACGGCTTCGGTCACGATACGCTCGGGGGGGAGAGCGCCTGTAGACTCAACAGTGAATATGAAGGCGTCTTTCACGTTCTTGACCTTGATGGCAGAAGGCTTCTTCGGACAAACTGCCTCACAATCCTTACACAAGGTGCATTTCTCCAGCGCTACGACCGACAACTTACCGTTTGCGACCTCTAGAACTCCATGAGGACAGATCTCAGCGCATGAACGACATGCGTCGCACTTGCTGCGATTTATATCGATCTGCGGCACAAGCTTGTACGCCGAGACAGAGACGGGCTGCCACTTCGCATGCTTCATGCCACGGCCAAGTCTGGCGTAGGCTTCCAGCTTCAACCGCTGACCGGCTGCAAGCTTCACCAACGGAATCTTGTCGCTAACCGGAACCACATCAGGGTTTCCCGAACGCAGATCTCCTGAATAGACGTTCCTCACCGAATCTACGGCTTCGGCTTCTAGCGTTAAAGAGACGCTGCACTTATTACAGCCAAGCTCGCTCTGACAGGAACATTCCTCCGGAAGAACATATGTGTCTAGGTCCGTCTTCAGCGGAACTAGACCCAGTCGATGGGCCAGAACCTCGTCGTGCATCACGGAGGAGTTATCGATAAGCACCACTTCATCTATGGCCATGGCTGGAACCTCCGCGATCATCATACGCCGGAGAGCGTTGGCGATCGGAGTCGAGATGCTGTTTACTTGGAAGCGAAGGAGCTTATCGTCCTTCTCTAAGATCTTAATTTCCATAACAGAGCCAACTTTTCCAGCACAAATTTATGATAATGTTATTCGATCGTTCTTGTGAAAAAAGTCACCTCGTTATATAACTTTTTCTAACAGAAGAGCCGCATACAAAGTGGGAGCAAAGAAAAAGAATAAGTTGATAGAAATACCATGATGTAGTCTCGGAGGCGGTGACCTCGAGTAAAGGTCAATCCTTAACGGTGAAGCTTAGTCTCGCAGCTGTCTTCGCTGCACTCGTAACCGTTTCAACCCTTATTCTCCAGATCCCCGTACCCTCCACCGGCGGCTACATTAACGTCGGCGATGCTATGATCTTCACAAGCGCTCTGCTCTTTGGGCCGATAGTGGGGGGGTTGGCAGGAGGAATTGGCTCTGCGGCCGCAGACCTTATCGGTTATCCTGTATTTGTGCCATATACTCTTGTGATTAAAGGGGTTGAAGGACTCGTTGCTGGATACATCAAGAACGGAAAGAGCTTAACAAGGGACCTCGTTGCATGGATAGTCGGAAGCTTCGTTATGGTGTCAGGCTACTTCATAGCCGAAGCATATGTTATGGGATTGGGACCTGTGTCTGCGGCGGTCGAGATCCCGGGCAATATGTTTCAAGTGGTCTTCGGAGGAGTCATCAGCGTACCCCTTTCCAGAGTCTTGAGAAAAAGCCTCCCTTCGATTCTAGCTTAATCAAACATAATGGAAAACTTCCTGCTTGGACTATACCTTCCTCTTCAGAGCTGCCCATAGCTCGTCGGACTTTGGCATCGCCAATGGACGAACAGTGCCGTCCTTCACAATCCGTCTCATACTCTTGTCTTCCAAGAATTCACCGATGATGGAGGCTTGAACTCCCAGCTTTCTTACCTTGGATACGACACCCTCCGCCTTCTCTGGCTTTACGGCGATGAAAAGTGATCCTGAGCTTATCAGTTTCAGTGGGTCAATATTAAAGAAACGGCAGATTTCACGTGTCTCTGGCGAAATGTAGATCTGGTCAGCGAAGATCTCGAAACCTGTGCCTGAAGCTTCAGCCATCTCATGGAGGCCACCTGATATACCGCCCTCCGTTGGGTCATGCATGGCTAACACGCCGCCATATTTGAAGGCGGTGATCGCCTCTTCATACACACTGATCAAGTCGAAGTAACTCTTTGCCCTTGCAACAAACGCTTCCCCGAACTCGGCTTCAAGAGGCTTATGTCTATCCGCCGCGAGTATGGCTGTCCCCTCGATTCCCGCTCCCTTGGTCAAAACGATCTTTGACCCGGGCCTAGCCCTGGCACAGGCGACGTATCTCCCTTTCTCAGCAATACCCGCTGAGAAGCCGATGACTAGAGGATGAGAAATTCCTGGAGTGATCTCTGAATGGCCACGGACTATGGCTACTCCGAGTTTCTGAGCCGCCTTGTCCATCTGTTTGCAGATTTCCTCAAGGACGGGTTTGCCCGATCCTTCTGGAAGCAAGATGCAGGGAAGGAACCATCTAGGTCTCACGCCACGCGTGGCCACGTCGTTCGCCGAAACATTAACCGCAAGCCAACCAATTCGCTCTTCAGCGCCACTTATTGGGTCGCATGAGACGACTAGTAGACGGTCTCCAACCCGGACGATGGCGGCGTCTTCACCTATAGATGGACCAAGTACGACATCGCTGCGTTTTGCTCCGAGATGCTTGAATACCACTTCTTGTAGAATACTTGGAAGGATCTTGCCCGGAGGGAAACTCATTCTGACCATCTGCATTAGGTCGCATACGGGATATTAATCTTCTTAAAAACAAAGTCAACATTTATCTTTGAAAAACCAGTTAGAAGTCTCTGGTGAAAAACATGAAGACCGAAGTAATTAAATTGGAAGTCCCTGCCGACTGCAACCTCATTTTAGGTCAGTCACACTTCATCAAGACGATCGAAGACATCTACGAAGCCATGGTTAACACGGCACCGTCGTCAAAATTTGGCGTTGCCTTCTGTGAAAGCTCAGGCCCATGTCTTGTAAGACGCGAAGGCAACGACGAAAACCTGGTCAAGGCGGCAGCCCAGAATGCGTTAAGAGTAGGTGCGGGCCACTGCTTTATTCTACTCTTAAAAAACGCCTACCCAATTAACGTACTGAACACCATAAAGAATGTTCCCGAGATCTGCCACGTTTACTGCGCCACCGCTAATCCTGTCGAAGTTGTCGTAGCTGAAACTGAGTTGGGAAGAGGTATTCTAGGCGTAATCGATGGCAAAAAAAGCGCTGGAATCGAGGGAACGGAAGAGGTCAACGAGAGGAAGAAGTTCCTGAGAAAGATCGGGTACAAGTTTTGATCCGCTTTAGCAACAAAAATCACCGAGACAAGTACCGTGCGCAAGACTCGCCTAGAGAATTGTAGAATGGTGGGCCGGCCCGGAATTGAACCGGGGACCTTCCGCACGTCAAGCGGATTTTAGGCAAAGCAGTGTGTCCTAACCAGACTAGACCACCGGCCCATGTCTAATGAGTCCTTTAGAAGACGACTGATATTTTAGACTTATTACCAACAAGGGATCGAGTCAGATATCGAGAGTCAAAGCAGCACCAAGAAATAATTTGCAGAAGCCCTGGGTCTTCTAACCGGTTCTTGGTTGTGTCATGTTTGGTGGACCGGCCGGGATTTGAACCCAGGACCTTCGCGATGCCAACGCGACACTCCTTGGCCCCTAAAAGTATACCAGGCTGAGCTACCGGCCCACACGTATTACTAAGCTTAAGATACTTTAAACTTCTCGGAAAAAGGTCTTTAGAGGAGGCGACTTTGCCTCTCGACGCTTCTCGTCTGCCACGCGTAGCTACGAATTCTCTTGGATTCTCCAAATCCACATGCGGCGCATCTCTTATGCCTGATGTGATACGCTCTTCGGCCGCACCGTCTGCACTTTATTACGGAAGTCTTGTGCCTCTTACCGAAGGAAGGCGTACCCTTGACCATCTACGGTTCACCTTGGAGGCGGAGACACTATGATGACGTTGTCTCCACGGACGATTATCGTCCCTATTCTCTCGATCTTCTCATTGTCGGAGACATCTTCGGCGTCTTCCAGAACCAAGTTCATATGCTGGTCGAAGCCCTGGAGCTTACCTCTCAAGCTCCTCCCACCTTTTAACTTTACCAAGACAACTTTACCTAAACTATCTTCTAGAAGCTTTGTCGCCATCTCTGTCATTTCGCTGGCTAACCGCCTTGATTTTAGTGCTTTAAGGGTTCTAAGATAACGATTTAAAGCTATCGTAGAAAGGTATTCTTACCGTGTATTCATTGAAAGCGAAGGAAAGGAGTCGACTGAGAAATCACGAGACGAAAGAGGTTCTCAGACAGCTCTCAGAGACCCTAAATATTGATACTTCAAACCTCGTCGCTGAAAAGCTTGAAGTGGCCAAGTTTAGGCCCAACATCAAAATCTTCATGGTCAGAGACGTTCCAGCCTTCGTCTCGTTCGAAGACAAGCTCTTTCCCACAATGACATTTGAGCCCCTCTTGAAGAAACTACCATCGTTAATCGTAGATATGGGAGCTGTACCTCATGTCTGTAACGGATCAAACGTCATGGCGCCGGGAATTGTTCGCGTTGAAGGAGCATTTGAAAAAGGCGCTATAGCCGTCGTCAGAGACGAAAAACATCTCAAACCAATCGCCGTTGTAAAAACCTTGAGTGGTTCCTTGGAAATGGAAACGATTAAGCGTGGGAAGGTTGCGGAGAACCTTCACTATGTAGGCGACGAAGTCTGGAGAATCATGAAGTTGGTTTGAACGAGTATGGGATTGGAAAATGCTTCCTGGATAGCCACCAGTTTATCTTTATCGACTCGAATTAAGATATGGGAAGCTTGTCGTGGTCATCTGAGCCTGATCGTCTCAAGATTCTTCGGTGCATCGGTATCTACCTTATAGATCCTATGTAGCGTGCTCGCTGTGGTAATGCATTTGGCTTTCTCTCCATGGCCGACGATGATGCGTTCAGGCCTAGAAAGTTTTCTCACGTAGTCTATACACTGGTTTCTATCAGAGTGCCCGGAGAAGCCCTCTAGGGCCACGACTCTCAACGCGATCTTGACAACCGCCATCTTTCCGTCGTGATCCATCAACGGGACCTCCGACAAGCCGCGCTTAATTCTCGAGCCCAAGGTTCCCTCGATCTGGTAGCTGACAAATATTAACATGTTCCTTTCATCCGAGGAGAGAGCTTTGAAGTACTCGATGGATGGACCTCCCTCCATCATTCCAGAAGTTGCCAGAATTATACTCGGCTCGCCTTTGACGATATCTTGTCTAGCGCTTGGATCCTTCACGTTCACGAAGTAATCTGACTCGAAGGGGTTGACGCCCTCATACAGAATCTGGTCCCGAATTCTGCGATCCAGATACTCGGGGTAGGTGGTGTGGATTGCTGTCGCCTCGTTGATCATGCCTTCTATGTACATTGGTGCTTCCTGGAGAAGGCCGCTCTTCATGTAGTCGTCTAGAACGATCATGATTTCTTGAGCTCTTCCCACGGCAGGAACAGGAATGAGCGTCTTCCCACCCTTATCCAACGTCTCGTTTATGACAGACACAAGGTTACGCTCGACATCCATCCGTTTGGGCATAACGTCTTCTGGCCCGCCATAAGTGCTCTCAATAATCAATGTTTCAATTCTCGGGAAGTTCGTCGAAGCTGGCTCGAGAAGCATCGTACGTCCGTGCTTGAAGTCACCCGTGTAGACGATGTTATGCATGCCTTGACCTATATGTATGTGCGTTATCGCGGATCCTAAGATGTGCCCCGCGTTGTGAAGAGTTAAACGGACATCGGGAGCTATGTCCGTTACGGCCCCATACTTGAGAGGTATGACGTGTAGAACCGTCTCCCGGACATCCTTCTGATCATACGGGGGGGTCAGACCCTCCTTTGTCAGAACGTCTAGGCTGTCGAGTTGGAGGAGGGTCATAAGACTCGCCGTCGGCTCGGAGCAATATACCGGACCGTCGTAGCCATACTTGTATAGGAACGGAAGCATTCCGCAGTGATCCAGATGCGCGTGCGAGATAATAACGGCGTCGATCATATCTAGGTCAAATTCGTCTGCGTTCAGATATGGGTAGGCACTGGCCGGGTTGTTGGAGCCCGGATTTACGCCGCAGTCGATGAGAATCCTACTCTCTCCTGTATTGACCAGAAACGCGGATCTACCTACCTCTTGGAATCCTCCCAGAGTAGTTATGCGGACGCTGTTCGACTTCAAGACGGCGGGTCGAAAGATTCGATCACCAACTGATCTGAGGATCTCCTCCCTTCTCTTAACCTCAGAATGGAAGTAGTGCCTCACGCTGGCGATTATTTTGGACGGTATCGGAGGGGTCCTTAGAACCCTAGGCCTCCACTTTGTAGACTTTATTATCTCCTCCAGTGCTGAGCCGTTTTTCCCGATCACAAGGCCGGGTTTTTTGGCTTCAATCACGACTTCGCCGACCGTGGGGTCGAATTCGATACTCGTGACTTCGGCCTCATCCGACAACTTGGATAGGATAAGCTTGCGTGCCTCGGGTTCCGGAAGACGAACAGAAGGGTCTGATCGTATAACGATCCGCTTTCGAAGAAGTTTGACGAGGTCTGTCACAATGTAGCTCTGCTCAACTAGGATCTCAGGTCTCTTCACATATACGGCTAGCCTCGGACCCTCAAACTCGATGCGGCTGACTTCGGCCTCCTTAGGAATATTCTCTAGAATACCGTCTCTGATCTTGACTTGACTGTCGTTGAAAGACAACATCGTATCCTCTATGATTTAACTGAGCAGACTTAGGCTTCTAGAAACCTTCGCTTCTCCTCTTCAGACAACTCTTGATAGCCGTTCTTCGTCACGGTCACAATGTCGAAGCTGTCGCCGCTACCTATGTCCCTCTTCATGGCCGAGTTGACTGCTCTGACGACCATGGCAATCCCTTCCTGGACCTTCATACCCTCCTTATACTCGGCTTCGAGTACCCCATATGCCACGGGTGAACCTGAGCCTGTCGAAACATACGTCTCTTCGGTAACACTACCGAGGGGGTCTAAAGCAAAGACATGCGGCCCGTCCTCGTCGACTCCGCCTATGATCGCTTGCATGAGTAACGGGTAAGTGCGCGAGGAGAACAAGATGTTTGAAGCCAGCCTCGCTGATGCCTTTACTGGAAACGCCCTATCTTTATCTAGGCGGTAGAGCATGGCATTAGCCTTCAATATATCCACCACGGTCTGTGCATCGGCGACAACGCCCGCAATGGTCATCGCCAGATGATCGGCGATCTTGTAGACTTTCTTTCCACGCTTATGCGCCACGATGTTACCCATAGTCACCCGAGTATCGGTCGCTATGACAACTCCATCTTTGCAGACGACACCTATGGTAGTCGTACCCTTAAGCGCACCTACGGAGCCATTGTACATCGATGACCTATCCAATTTAGCTCATATGCCTCGAAGAATGGTTGAAAAGAGTTCCCTCAGAACCTGAGGGTAAACATCTTATTCTGGCTTGAGCCTAACTTAAAAGTATTTCGAAGCCTTCTTCTAGCAGTAAGGATAACCGTAACGTTGGGCCCTAGATTGGAAAAGATTGTCCACAGCATACAGTTGCCAAGGGAGGTTCTAATTGGCTGCGGGGTTCTAAGCAAGGTGGGGGAAGTCTGCAGAGGACTCGGGTTCTCGTCTTCAGCGTTTCTACTAGCTGGACCTAAAACCTCCGAGATAGCGGCGGTAAAAGCGAAAGGTTCCTTGGAGAAGAGCGGATTCAGGATTGAGAATCTCATAGTAGAATCGTCAGAGATGAGATGTGTTTCCGAGGCCGAGAAGATGATCAAAAGAAGCCGCCCCGAGGTCGTATTAGGCGTTGGTGGCGGGAAAGTCATCGACGTGGCTAAGGTCGCCGCGTCAAAATGCCTTGTACCATTTGTCAGTGTTCCAACCACCGCCTCCCACGACGGCATCGCCAGCCAGAGGGCCTCAATCAGAGACCTGAAGACGCCAACCTCAATCCTCGCTCAGACTCCAATAGCCGTCATAGCAGACACGGAAGTAATCCTACAATCTCCCTATAGGCTTACAGCAAGCGGATGCGGCGATATAGTGTCCAAGTACACCGCAGTTAGAGACTGGAAGTTGGCCCACGATCTAAAAGGAGAGTATTACGGCGAATATGCGGCCAGTCTAGCTTTGATGAGCGCGAGACTAGTCATGAGAAACGCAAAGATCATCCGCAGTGGAAGGGATGAAGGCATACGCGTCGTCATCGAGGCATTGCTCAGTTGCGGAATATCAATGAGCATCGCTGGCAGTAGCAGACCTGGCAGCGGCTCCGAGCATCTCTTCTCCCACGCCTTAGACCAGGTAGCACCGAAGCCAGCCCTCCATGGCGAACAGTGCGGGGTCGGAACAATAATGATGGCACGCCTCCATGGAGCCAACTGGAAGCTCTTAAAGAACAGCCTCCTGAAGCTTGGAGCTCCAACAACCGCCAAGGAGCTTGGAATAGAATCAAAGTACATAATTGAAGCTCTAACTAGAGCCCACAGAATCAGACCCGATCGGTACACCATCCTCGGAGAAAAAGGGTTAACGCACGAGGCGGCCAGACGCCTTGCAAAGACAACAGGCGTAATCGAGTAGGTAAAAGTGACAAAACAGAAGGCGCTCATCACGCTCGTGGGGATTAAGCAGGCAAAGGTCGGCTTCACCCTTCATCAACGAAGGCCCCACCAAGAATTGCAAAGAATGTAGGCTTTTCAAAACATGTGCAGAGAGGCTGGAGCCGGAATGAGTCCACAGTGACAAGAGTCCGCAGCAAGACCTTTCCCTGCAGAGTTCATGAGGGGGATTCCAAGCGGTAGATGCCATCGAGAGGGGCGCAGAGGCGACGATCGAGGAGAGGTTTGTTTTTCAGGATTGCATACTAACCTTTCAACCTCAGGAGTGCAGAGAGGTCGACTGCGAGAGTTGTACGGCATGTTCGACATCTGGTCTCAGGAGAGGCGACAGGTGCAGAGCTATTGAGATAAAAGGCAGGATTAAGTTCCAGCTTGGGCGGAAGCTTGTTCACTCGGTTTTACGTCGCCTGCCTGGGAAGAGGCCTTCGTGAAGGTTTCAACGAAGCTTACGGTCCTCAAGCTTGGGAAAAACTTCTGAATGTCGTTCGCAATCCCGCGTTTGGCGAATTGAAGACCTTCTAGGTAGTAGACCTCTTTAGGTAAACCTATGTGGACTCGCGTCTTTGTGATCTTGAGGTCTAGTTTCTCAGCCTTTGCTGACTGAATCCTCCTTCGAACAAGGGCTGCAATCTTATCTGGAACCGCGTCTATGACCTTTTTAACGGTCAGGTCGTAGGTCAGGGTTCTCCCAGCTAGCGGGGCGTTAAAGTCGACCTGGACGCGTCCAGCACCCACAGTCCTTATGACAGCGGCTTTTCCATCGATGTCAACACGCATGCCAGGCGTCGGAGACACATTCTGCTTTCTAAACCTTCTCAGTGGCATCGATCGAACCTTCTTTGGATCTCGTGGCCCGAAGCCCTTCTCAGGAGGGATCGTTATGGTGGCCAGTTTCTCCACCTCGAGGCCAGGCAGAGACTCATCTAGACTCTTTAGCACCCATCCCTCGCCTACGACCACAAGCATGGGTGCGTAGACCTCATTTTCTTTCAAGATACCCTCCTTCTTCGCCACTTCTTCGATAGTGGTGTCGAAGACTTCCCCTGTCTCCTTTACTTTGGCAACGGAATCGATCAGAATGAAATCTCCGTTTTTGACAGACAACGGTAAACACCCCGTCTCTTTCCGATTTTCACATCTGAGTTCATAAAGATCTGGTTATGATCATTTATAAACTGATTTGAACACCCATCTGCTCACAGAACACTCAACTCGACTTTGACCCCTCTGCTGACTTCCAGCAAAGCACACATACCGAGTTTAGCAGGTCCGGGATTAACGACTAAGGCTTCGTTGACCTTGTCTGTACCTCTGGCTTCGTGAACATGACCGCAGACCACCGCCAGAGGCTTTGCTCGAACGATGAAATCCCTAATCGCGGCACTACCGATGTGAACCCCAGAATGTGTTGCATCAACCTTCGTGTTTTTTGGTGGCGTATGCGAGATGAGTATGAAACGATTCTTATTAGCCATTTTTTCATAAGCCCTGTCTAGAAGGCGAGCAAAAGCCTCTTCTTCAACCTCAAGAGGGGTGTCAAAAGGCCCTGGCAAACTGCCTCCAATGCCCAGAAAATTTAGGTTTGACAGAGTCTTGGATGTGCCATGAAGACAATAAGTACCTTCAATACTCCTGCTGTTCACTAGTTCTAACGGGTCGCAGTTTCCAGGAACAAATACAACGGGTATTCTTGGTCTGCTTAGAACCCTTAGCATCCGCTGGGCATCTGAGACGCCCCCAAAATGAGTTAAATCGCCAGAAAGAGTTATCGCGTCTACCTTTTCGGCAATGGCTCTTTTTGAGGCTTTTTCTAAGCTCGATTCAGCTCCGTGAAAGTCGCTCAGTACCAAGATTTTCAATCTAGAAACATTCATTGATTCTTCATTCCAATAATAATGAGTTAGACGCTATATCGTCTACCAATATAAGCGGCTCAATAATTGTAACGAATTGAAAAGTCTTTGTACTCTCCCGTGTAGCTCTCCCAAATCACTTCAACGTTCATCACTCTAGCGCCTGGCGGACCTACCCGACAAAACTGAACCATTTCTTTCACCTTGTCTTCATCACCTTCAAAGACCGCCTCAACTCTTCCGTCACGAAGGTTTCTAACCCAGCCAATCACACCTCGAAAGTATGCTTCGGAACTGGTCTCGGATCTAAAGAAGACGCCTTGAACCCTCCCGCTTATAAAGACATGGACTCGTGCCTTCAAATCGGTCTCTCCTTAAAGAATTCTGGTCGAGAATCGAGATAAAATCTTTAAGCCTTACCCTGAGTAGACAAAATGTTAAGGCGAATTCAATTCTGCTTTGGGACAGGTTCTTGTGGGAATGAAAAAGATAATCACCCTGCTCTCAGACTTTGGGTTGAGAGACCCATACGTTGCTGAGATGAAGGGCGTCATTTTGACCATCTGCCCTGGTGCAAAAATAGTTGACATTACCCACGAGGTTGAAAAGTTTGACATTAGAATGGGCGCCTTTCTTCTGGCTGTCGCGACGCCGTATTTCCCGCAAGGAACTATACACGTAGCGGTTGTGGACCCTGGGGTTGGAACAAAGAGGAGACCAATCATAGTTGAGACCGCAAGAAGTGTTTATGTGGGGCCGGATAACGGCCTTTTACTTTTGTCTGCGCAGAAGGAAGGGCTAAAACACGTATACCATATTACAGACGACAGGATCTTTTCTAAAGAGGTTTCGAGAACATTCCACGGCAGAGACGTTTTCGCACCTGTAGCGGCTTATCTTGCGAGAGGAGCTGAGGCTTCTAGGTTTGGACGAGAGGTATTGAACCCGGTTAAACCCTCTTTTGCGGAGCCGGTACTTCGCGGAGGAAAGATCCTTGGAGAGGTTCTTCATATAGACGGCTTTGGAAACATCATAACAAATATTTCAACAGCATTTCTTGATGAGATAAAAGCTTCGGAAGGAAGGCTGCTCACCGTCGCTGTAGACGGTAGAAGTATGACTCTAAGACTCTGCGGAACCTATGGGGACGCCCCTTCCAGTAAACCACTAGCATTGGTAGGAAGCAGCAGTTTTCTGGAGGTTGCGGTCAATATGGGAAGCGCGGAAGAAGCCTTCAAGACAAAGCCTGGCGGATTAGTCGAGGTTTCCTTGTCTACTGCTTAAGTCGTGTCGGATACCGCGAGTTCTCTGATTCTTGAGACACCGTCCATCCTCTTTATGTACTCGGCTACGCTCTTTGGAAGAAGCTCCTCCCAGCCTCCATCGTTGAGTATTCTTTTTCTGACCTCCGTAGCTGAGTAGGTCTCACGATGGTAGAAGGGGACGTTTTCCACCTTGAAACCGGCTTCCTTGAATAGACGGCGGGTAAGTGGTTCGTTAGAGTAGACAATGCTGAAACTGGGCGTAAGAGCGATGACTTGGTTAACCCAGACGGCGTGGGCCGTCACATCCGGTACAGGGATCACATGATATTGTTTTGGGTTAATGCCTTCCTCGTCGAGAGCGTACCTAATCATAGTGATACGTTCCCCTGCGGTAAAGGGGTTGTTCAGTTCATGGCTCAGCTGCGAACTCCCTACGACTATTATCAACTCGTCCACAGACTTCAGTAGCCTCTTAACAACTTGAACATGGCCGATGTGAAAGGGTTGAAACCTGCCGACGAAAAGCCCCCTTTTCACATTTTCCCTCATACTTCATTCACCAACGATGACTTTATCAAGTCATGTTTGCGGTGGCACATAAACGTGTTTCGAGTCCACGTGAACTGTTGAACTGCCTATGTTTCTAAATCTTACGCCTTCCCTTTCAAGAAGAAGCTTTTTCAGCTTTAGGCCGTAACCGTAGCCTCCAAGAGTGAGGTCGGAGCAGACTACTCTATGACACGGCACGATCAGAGGAAAAGGGTTTCTTGCCATGGCGTTTCCCACTGCTCTAGCAGCATCTTTTTTCGCTAACGCACTGGCTACTCCGCCGTAAGTGCTGACGAATCCATGCGGGATGCCCATTACAGCTTCTAACACTCTTTTTGTGAAAGACGGTAGATGATCCATGCTAATTTTGGAGCTGAAGCGAGGTTTCACGCCCTCATAGATGTTGCTCATAGCATTGAAGATTTTCTGAACGTACTGATCTTCACTCTTGACGGTGAAGGGCAAGTTTAGGGGCAGTTTCTTGAAGACGCTCAACGCGGCTTCTCTTCTGGCTTTCAGAGAGAAGCTTGACCCTATGATTTTCTTGTCTTCATTCAAGGCTATACTGTACCACACCTGCCCTCTCTTGCCGAAGTAAACAGAGAGCATCTTCTTCCAGCCAACGATACTGCCTTAAGTCTGCACTAAAATTTTAGGTTTATGATGGCTTTGATAGAGATCGATGGCTCAGTAGGAGAAGGAGGAGGACAGGTAATCAGAACGAGCGTAGCCCTCGCGACACTCCTCGGGAAAAAGATACGTATATTCAACGTAAGGGCGAAGCGGTCTCCCAAGGGCCTCCAGCCTCAACATATTACGGGGGTCGAGGCAGTTGCAACTTTAACCAGGGCAGAGGCCCAGGGTCTGTCGCTTGGATCCACAGAACTTGTGTTTGAGCCCCGGACGAGGCTTTCTGGAGACTTCTCGTTTGAGGTTGGAACTGCTGGAAGCATCTCGCTAGTCTTGCAAGCTCTTATGCCAGCAGCAGCCTTTACGCCGGGAGCTGTGAAGTTTGACATAACTGGTGGAACAGATGTGCGATGGAGCCCAACAATCGATTACATGAAATATGTCGCCCTACCTATTCTGGAAAAAATGGGCTATGAGGCGACGATAGTTTTTACGAGGCGTGGACACTATCCGAAGGGTGGTGGAAAGGCTTCCATGGCGGTTCAGCCCCTAAGGAGATTGAGGCATATAAACCTCACAGAATTTGGTGAGGTTGAGAGGATTAGAGGAGTGAGCCACTGCGTGAAACTGCCGAGACACATCGCTGAGAGACAGGCAAAGGCAGCGACGGTTGTTTTGGAAAAGGAAGGTTATAGGGATATAGATGTCTTTGCTGAGTGGTATCCACCTGATAAAGACCCCCATCTTGGTGCTGGAAGCGGCATCCTTTTATATGCTGAGACAACTTCGGGAGCGGTTCTTGGCGCCGACGCCCTCGGAGAAAGGGGAAAGCCTGCCGAGAAGGTAGGTGAGGAGGCGGCTGATAAGCTGTTAACAGAGTTGAGGTCGGGGATGCCTGTCGACCGACATATGGGCGATATGTTGATACCTTATATGGCTGTTGCAGATGGTTCTTCAACAATCAACGTCTCAGAAGTTACGATGCATCTTCTAACGAATGTTCAGATAACAGACCTTGTAGCTGGCACAAAGTTTAAGGTTGAAGGAGCGCTTAGGTCGCCCGGTAAAGTTTTCGTGAACGGTCTCGGCATAATGAATGTTATTGAGTAACATTCTTGAACTTCGACAACGCCAGGGTTAAGGCTTCTTCAAAGGCCTCCTGTACCCCAATGGCCTCTTTTGCGATAGCTTCGAACACATGATCAGCCAGCGCTGTTTTTGCCTTCTCGATTGTACTGGAGTCTACTAGATCTACTTTGTTCAAAACCTTTACGAAGGGAATGTGGGCAAACCCTTTACTGACTTCGTGATAAAGGTTCAGTTGGTAATTTAAGGGGTAGCCACATGTCTCCGATGGGTCTGCTATGAAGATAATCGTGTGGGCGAGGTGTTTTAGGGCGATTATGGCTTGAAGTTCCAATCGATTTCTTTCGCTTAAGGGTCTGTCTAAGAGGCCTGGGGTGTCGATTATCTGGCAACGGCCAAGGGCAGTTTCCCTGTGTCCAACGATAATCTCCTTTGTAGTGAAGGGATAGTTATCTATCTTAGGTTTTGCAGTGGAAACTTGCTTTACAAAGGTAGACTTCCCAACGTTAGGGTAACCTGCCACCACTATTGTGATTAGTTTAGTCTCGATCGATGGGAGAGCTCTAAGCTTGGCGCTAGCCTCCTTAAGAAAATTCAAGTCTTTCTTGATCTGGAAAATTACAGACGCCATTCTTCCGTAGGCACTACGTCTCAGATTGGCAGCGTCACTGGTATTCGCGACCCACCTAACCTTGTCAAGGTTTCGACTGCAGAGGCTGTTTATCATATTGGCAGCCCAATTCAAAGCCGCTAAGCTTTTCTTCAGGCTTCCAACACCGACTGTGACATCGACGAGTTCGTAATAGAATGGATGGATCTCGTTGAGTATTGGAAACTCCTTTACTATCTTCGTCAACTTTTCAACGAAGGTTTGTCCAGCCTCTTTCATGCGGGCAGCCTCTCTTCTGCGCGCTTTAGTAAGCGGAGGAAGTGCTCTAGGCAGAACCGCCATAACTTTAGATGCGCGACCAAACGCTATGTCGATAAGTTCATCGGCTAGAGGCACTGATCCTATCTTACTAAACGGTTGTCTTGCCAAGCCTCTTGCTCCACATCACGCGTCCAGCTCTTAAGTTCCTGACCTCAACGATCCGATGAAGAGGAATTATGACCTCTTCTTTTCCCTCTTCATATGTAAAATACGAAGACTTAACCCCTGTTATTAGGTTGCAGTTAAGACGTTTCCGATCCATGTACACACCTCGATGAATAAATGTTATTTCACAGTCCTCTGGGTTCTCACGCTTATCCCAAAGGATCCTGTTCAAAACCTCGCGAAGCGTCAAGAGAGGGCTTCCTCAACGATAGAGATTTATTGTGCAACAATGGTTTAATAGTCAAAGCTATAAATTGAGATGCTGGAGATAGGATTCTTTGAGCCAAGAAGGGATGTATGTTCAAGGTGCCTCGACCATCGGCATCGTCTGTAAGGATGGGGTGGTTTTAGCCTCTGAGAAGAGGGTTTCCTATGGATATATGATAATGAGTAAGTCTGGCAAGAAGGTCTTTCCGATAACTGAGAACATAGGCGCCGCATGCGCTGGGCTAGTGGCCGATATGCAGATCATGGTCCGAGAGATTGCGGCCTACGCGAAGCTCTACGAGCTGGATAAGGGGAGACCAATATCGGTTAAATCAGCCGCGAAGATGTTGGCAAGCGTACTCTTCCAAAGGAGATTCTCCCCGTACATAACACAAACGATAATTGGCGGAATAGAAGAGGATGGGCCGATCATATACATCCTCGACCCCTTAGGTTCACTGATACCCGACAAGTACGCGGCAGTTGGTTCTGGTGCTGAGATAGCCTTAGGCGTCCTAGAAGCAGAATACAAGGATGGATTGAGTGTAGAGGAAGCCAAGGAACTTGTCATAAGAACAATTAAGTCAGCCGTTGCGAGGGACGCGACGAGCGGGGACGGAACAGACACCCTCACCATAACCAAGGATGGAATAAAAGAAGAGACACTTCTGTTTAAGTAAAAAGCCTTAGCGCGTAACAACCGTGTCCTAGTCACAAAAGAATTGTTTCCATATATCTCCATAAGGGGAAAATGAACGTAGCATATCGGTCGTCTTGTTGCCAATTGGGCCGGATTGAAGACGTGTGCCATACACGGCGACTTTGTATCTATAAGTCAGAAAGGATTGTTGCCTTTGCAAAAATCTCAGTCTCTGCCACATGAGCTCCTGAACGGCTTAAGAAGACAGAAATATCAACTTGTTGGAGGCCATTCGGCCGTTAAGAAGTGCCGTTGGCTTCATCAGAGCTTGGTCGAAGGCAGATCTTGCTACAAACACAAGTTCTTCGGGATAAGAAGCTGGCAATGCGTCCAGATGACGCCGGCCATGGTACATTGCACCATGCGTTGCAAATTCTGTTGGAGAGTGCAACCCGACGATGCCGGTACGTATTTCGATGAAACCGTTATGCCAGACTGGGATGACCCAACCTCAATAGTGGAAGGCTGTATTCAGGCTCAACGCCGCATACTGAGTGGCTACAAAGCAAACCCTAGAGCTGACAGGGAAAGATATGATGAGGCTCTTAAACCAAAGCACGTGGCCATAAGCTTGACAGGAGAGCCCACACTCTATCCAGATCTTGGTAACCTCATTCGAGAATTTCATCGAAGAAGATTCACCACATTCGTCGTGACGAACGGCACACTGCCTCAGATGCTAAGCGATCTAGAAGAGGAGCCAACCCAGCTTTACGTTTCCGTATGCGCGCCTGATGAGAAGACCTTCCTAGAAACATGCCGCCCTCAGGTTCCAGACGCATGGCAGCGATTAAATCATACGCTTGAGTTACTCCCAAGTTTTAGCTGTCCAACTGTTGTAAGACATACCCTCGTCCGGAACCTCAACATGAAAAACCCAGAAAGATACGCAAGGATCATCGCGAGAGGCAACCCAACCTACATCGAGCCAAAGGGATATGTTTGCGTCGGCTATTCGAGGAATAGACTCACGTTTGACAGCATGCCAACGCACAACGAAATCAGACAGTTCGCCAAAGATCTGGCTGCTTTCACTGGATACAAGATATTGAACGAGGCAACTGACAGCCGTGTAGTATTACTGAGCCGTTTAGAAAAACCCATCATGTTTTATTAATGCCGATCTTCTTTATTTTAAACGGGTTCGCTTTTGTCGCTTAAGAAAATATTTCGAAGCCTACAGAAAGAGCTGAACGTCAAAGATGAGGCCCGAGAGAAACTTCTGTCATATTCGAGAACTGTTACAAGGACATCTAAACAGGCAATTTTGATGATTCACAGAAGCAGATTCTCGGATACTGAAGAAAAGCTAAGACAGGCAAGGGAAAAGCTTGAAGAAATCAAGAAGATTTCTTCACCGCATCCTGAGCTTGCGCACAGCGGATCGCTCAATGCAGCCTATGAAGAGTATGCAGAGGCGTTGGCCTTCTTCAAGTTTGTAAAGGAAGAAAAGTTTCTGGACCCGAAGGAGTTTGGAATACCGACGATATGCTATCTATCAGGACTGGCAGACATGATCGGCGAGTTGAGGAGAAAGGCTCTAGACTCGCTTAAGCTCGGAGACCTAGAAACTGCAGAGAAGTGTCTAAGTGCGATGGAAGAGGTGTATATTGAACTTGTTTCTATCGAAAACGCTCACGGTTTGGCTCCTCAGATTAGACGCAAGACGGACGTTGCTAGAATCCTGATCGAATCGACAAGAGGAGATGTCACTACAGAAACTAGGAGGAGCCTCTTGGAAACTTCGCTTAAGACTCTGGAAGAAAAACTTAACAACCGCTGAAGATCAAGCATTGATACTTGAACTAACAAGACGTCCCTTTTCACTATTAAGAGGAAGACGTACCTCTTGTAGACGTACAATAAGTGACCATGGAAGGTTCGTCCGACTAAGATATTATCGCTTTTAAGCAATGTCTGTCATCGTAACAAATGATTTTGAAGATTATTTAGCCATTGGGCGCCGGGCTCGGGAAAGGCTTTGATTTCATACGTATCACACGACGACACCTTAGATAGAAGAGTTCCCAGAAGCTTCGTTGTTGAAAAAGCGCGGAAGCTTCAGTTGAAGCTGGCAAAGAGGGTGCTAAGGGAAGACTTACTGCCACCATCTTTGAAACTAGTTGCTGGCGTTGATGTCTCATACTCCGAAGAAACCACCTTTTCCGCTGTCGCCGTCCTAAACTATGAGAATATGGAACTTGTTGAGGCGAAGTGCAGCGCTGTCAAGACACGCTTCCCATACGTACCAACGCTCCTATCATTCCGAGAAGCGCCAGCCATCTTCAGCGTTTTGAAGAAGTTGGAGTCTGCGCCTGATGTGTATCTGATTGATGGTCAAGGCGTAGCCCATCCCTACGGGTTTGGTTTAGCGAGCCACGTAGGTGTGATCGCCAAGGTTCCAACGATAGGTATTGCCAAAAGCAGATTGTTTGGAAAAGTCACCAAGCGTAAACCTTACTCGGCACTTATTTCCAAAGGAAACGAAATTGTTGGCGTTGCATTGACCACGAAGGCCGGTCGAAGGCCCATCTATGTCAGTGTCGACCACATGGTCAGTCTAAATAGGGCTGTAGAAATCGTTAAGCATTGTATCAAGAATGATTATCAAACGGCGAAACCGATTATAATGGCACATAAATTGGCTAACGAAGAGAAATGGAAGGCTAGAAGATGAGCCCGACATTGTGGGATACACTCTACAAACTTTCATTACTATACGTACGCGATAAAGGATTGATGACATCGACCACTAAGCTGGCTGAAACAACAGGCCTCTCGCAGCAAACCGTTTCCCGGCACCTCATAATGCTTGAAAGGCTTGGACTTATTGAAAGACAGGTAACGGTTCGGGGAGAAGAAATAAAGATAAGCGAAAAAGGATTGGAAGAGCTGAGGAAAGTTTACTACGGTCTAAAAGCGGTCATAGAAGGCGTTCCAAAAACCATCATTTTTGAAGGAAAACTCTTCACCGGCATCAGAGAAGCGGCGTACTACATGGGTCTAAAACCGTATCGCGACCAGTTTTTGCGAAAACTTGGCTTTGATCCGTACCCGGGAACAGTCAACCTCAAACTTCTTTCTGCATCTGACATCAGAGAGAAAAAGGAACTGGAGTCTTACCCGGGCATCGAAATTGAAAGCTATAGAGATAAGAACAGAACCTACAGTTCAGCTAAATGCTTCAAGGCAAAAATAAACGATGAGGTTGACGGCGCCCTTATCATCGTTGAGCGCACTTATTATGACGCATCTGTGCTTGAGGTTATAGCGCCAGTGTATTTGAGGGAACGGCTAAAACTTAAGGACGGAAGCACAGTACGTGTAGAAGTCTTCACTAGGACAGACTAAACAAAAGCGTTCTGCTCCAGATCAGAGTTGTCTACACGTTTGGCGAACCTCTTCATACATCTTTGACTTGAAAGACTCATTTCCACTCTTTTATTATCCTTCTCTTTATCTTTGACGAACTATTCAAGTCAGAGGTAGCGAACTCCCTGATCTTTACGATCCTGAATTTTGGTTCTCCTCTAGAGGCGACTTCCTTCAAAGAGTCTTCAATGAACTCTTGGTCATGACCAACAGCGACTATATCCGGCTTAATCTTTCTGACGACTTCTTTGATGTTCAGGTCTTCGTACCCTAGAATGGCTTCATCGACGGGTTTAAGGGCCTCTACTATAGCTCTTCGCTGATCTTCTGGTATAACGGGCTTTTTTCCTTTCAGCCTCTTGACGGTACTGTCCCTAGCTACGACCACGACAAGTTTAGAGTCTTCTCCACCAGCCTTTTTTGCTTCCTCTAGGTAGCGCAAATGTCCGTAATGGATCAGGTCAAACACTCCTGAAGCCACAACTATGATTGGTCTCCCCTTATCCGTGCTTGGCATCTCCTCTTTTCTCTCATCGTTATAGGTTGTACGAACCTACTCTTCTTGAGGCTTTGAAAAGACGTGTATTTAGGTGGCGGGCCCGGAGGGATTTGAACCCTCGACCTTCGAGTTAAGAGCCTCAGCCTCAACGAGTTAGGAACCCATGGAGACCGCTGCTCTACCTAACTAAGCTACGGGCCCTCTGAGAAAAGGAAAAGATCAGTACTCATTTTATAAGTTTTGCCAAGAATCGCTTTTTAGGAGAATCTGAAAAAGCCTAAAGGGTTAACAGTTACTTATTTTTTGGTTGAGTGCTAACCTTTTGCGGCTTTCTTATTTGTTCCCTTAAGAATAATGAGACACCTCATTTTGCTTCGTTCTATTCTTTCCCCAGGTTATTTTGTTCCAGACTCTTTCATGCGCATAGTATGCTATACTTGTGTAGACGTTGCTTATCATTGTAAAACCGAATGCAACTTCAATTTTTCCAGAAAGTAAGTAGATTGAGGCAAAATCCAGTATGAGTATCAGAACCCTGTAAGTAAGTGCCTTAACCAATGATCTAGCCCAATGCTCCTTGAAATCATGTATTCCACCCATTCATTCCTCAAACCTCCATTCTGATTACACCCTATCAAACGACTATATATAATATGAAAACGATCAATTCTCCTAGATAGGAGTTTTTCAGCAAGCACACGCGCAAAGAGAATTAGAGCGACTAAAAAAGGAAGTATGTAGAGGACACCTACTTGCCTCTGCGGATTAGCTAGAACTCTTTTTTTTTTCTTCCAACATATCTTTGAGACGACCTATTTCGTGAAGAAGGCTTTTTTCAGCTTCATCTTTAATAATGGCTTTTTTATTTAGCGCAATTGTCTTGCCAGCTCCGTTTGGTGCAAGAAAGCCGAAAACTTCTCCTTCTTCGGCCTCGAAGTCTATGTGATCAATTGCTTTGACGGTTTTGTCGAATATCTTTGTAAGGTTTGAGACTTCGATTACCTTTGTCATGATTTTCCTCTCGCGATCTTCTCGTCGATTTCTCTTGAAATTTCAAACAGGTCCTTTTTGACCTTCTCTATGATCGGTCGGGCGTCTTCCAAAGTCTCAATCGAGGCGTACTTCATGCCTTCTTTCAGATTTAGAAGATGTCTCTCCAGACTTCGAAGTGCGACTTCTAACCATGCCTCAGGATATATGAAGTCCAGCCAGAAGGCACCTAGGGTGCGAATTCTCCCCGAAATCTCGTCAAAACGCTTCATACAATCTGCCAGACACTCTCGTCCCTCCGCGGTTATCTGATACACTTTCTTCCCCTCTTCTTTTTCTCGGCTTGAAACCGCTTCTATGAGGCCCCGAACTTCAAGCCACATCAGCGTTGGATAGACGGAGCCCGCGCTTGGTCTCCAGAAGCCGTTGGACTTCTCTTGGATCTCGTCCATTATCTCGTAGCCGTGCATCGGCTTTGTGGAAAGTAGTTTCAGTAT
>Ga0315282_10001412_pt1 | contig 45198 bp, 40 predicted proteins | sample YL17G07_20_MG_FD_203693 | JGI IMG/M metagenome (GOLD analysis project Ga0315282, IMG submission 203693) | Sediment microbial communities from Yellowstone Lake, YNP, Wyoming, USA - YL17G07_20 | ecosystem: Environmental > Aquatic > Freshwater > Lake > Sediment | place: USA: Wyoming | collected... | reverse complement strand
CTCAGGGCATACATCGAAAGAGTGAAGGCGGAGCCCGTTTACAGGGGCATTCAAGCGGAAGGCTTGGACTGGATGAAATGCTTCTCCAGGGAAGCGATTGCGGACCTGGATTTCGTCCTCTCCGATGCGCTCACCTTTCCGGAAAAGGACGGCCGGTTGGTGCACTTGTGGACACCCGAAGCGGTGATCACGGACGAGCAGGACTTCATGGAGCGCTACGTGGATTTCAACGTCCAGGTGATCTCAACCGAACCCATCGACATCTTCGCGAATCCCACCTTCCTCCCCGCGGCCATGGTCGAGGATTACGACACGCTCTGGACGGAAGCGCGGATGGCGAAAGTGATCGAGGCGGCAGCGCGGTATCGCGTGGCCATCGAGATCAACTCGCTCTACAACATTCCGAGCGAGAGGTTCCTTCGCATGGCCAAAGCGGCGGGGGTGAAGTTCTCTTTCGGATCCAACGCTCACGGCGACGGGGTTGGGAAGCTGGACTACTCCATTAAGACGGCCAAGGCGCTGGGCTTGCGCCGTGAAAATATGTTCATGCCGGCATCGCGCCAACAAAAGCCCATCATGCGCCGAGCTTAGTCTTCTCCTCCCGGTTATGGCCTGTCTGGATCACTTCAAACGCTTTTTCAGAAAGGCGATGACCTGCTCGAAGGCGGCTGCAGTCTGTGGGTCATTGGGATTCCCGTCGAAGCCGTGAGCGCCGCCCTGGATGCGGATGAGGCGATGCTTGATGTGATGGCGCTTGAGTTCGCGGGCCATCAGTTCCGACTGCTGGAAAGGTACGTCGGTATCGTGGTCGCCGTGGAGCAATAAGGTCGGCGGATAATTCGACTTCACGTTTTGGAGAGGGCAGTAAAGGGCAAACCTACTCGGCTCCTTCTCCGGGTCCCAGCCGCCAACTTCTTTCGGCCATAGTCCCTGCTGGCGGCAGTAGAGGTAAAAGAACCAGCGCTGCTCTTCCCCGCCTTCCGTGACCATCGCATTACCTACGGACTGCCTGGCTTTCTCGGCTGCCACCGCAGGTTCCTTGGAATAGAAAGGGTCGGGGCGCGTGTACCAAGTGCTGGTAATGTCGCCGTAGCCATAGAACGAGACCAGCGCACGCGGCGGGGGATCGCATTGGTATCCGGCGGAAAGAGTCAGATAGCCCCCGGCGGAATGCCCCACCACGGCGATGCGCTTGGGGTCGCCGTGAAACAACAGCGGCCCTTGCGTCCTCACCCATCGGTAAGCATCCTGCAAATCCTCGATGATTCCGGGCAACTTGGTTTCGGGCGCCAGACGGTAATCGATGGAGACCACCACGAAGCCCTCTTTGAGGTAGCGGGCGAGCTGGGCGGTGCGGATATTCGTCCGGTCTCCGAAAATCAACGCTCCGCCGTGAATCCAGAGAATCACGGGGCGAACTCGATTGTCAGAGGGCCGATAGACGTCAGCCTTGATCGCATGACCCTCAACATATTTGTATTCGTAGGTTGCCTTCGCAAACTCCGGGCCTATTTCGGCTCCAAGCGGAGCGGCTACTCCCGCCGACTTCGCCGGAACCGCCCAGAGCAGGAATACTGCGCCCAAGAGAATTACGAGTTTCATTCTCATGGAAGAGTCCTCAACAACTCGCCCCGAGGATGCGTTGCCTCGTTGGACGAATTTCAAGAGTGAGCGAAGCCTAACTCTCCGCGAACATTGCGTCAAGGCGAAGGCGCCGAACTGCCTCTTGCATCGGCCCACGGGTTGCTCCAGTATGACGCAATGTTCGAAAGACCGTCGCGAGCGGCTCTGCTCGGCATTTTGCTGCTCACCGGATTTCTTTGCTATGCCAACGCTTTGTTGAACGGCTTCGTCTTCGACGACCACGCATTTGTGCTCGGCAACCCCTTTCTTTACAGCTTTCATTACTGGCGCGAAATCATCTCCGGTCCGATCCTGACTGCGGTGGGCGTTCACAAGGTGTCGAACTATTACCGCCCGCTGGTGACGCTGAGTTTCCTGTTTTCGCACCGGTTATTTGGGCCGGTCGCCTTCGGATTTCACCTGGTGAATCTGGTCGTCCACCTCGCGATCGTCAGTGTGCTTTTCTTTCTCACTGAGCGGATGTTTCGCCAAAGAGCCGTCGCGTTCGTCGCAGCGGCACTATTTGCGGTTCATCCCATTCACACCGAATCCGTGTCATGGATTTCAGGCCTCACCGATCTGGAATTGACTTTATTCATCCTTCTGGCTTTCTGGGCCTACTGGGCTGCGGCACGCCCGGGGGGCAAGACTTCGGTCGGCATGCATATGGCCGCGGTGGGAAGCCTGACGCTGGCTCTCTTCGCCAAAGAGCAGGCGTTGGTTTTTCCTGCGCTGGCGACGCTCTACGAACACCTGTTTCGCGACGATCGACGCGAGACGAACTGGAAGCAGAAGGTTCTCCGCTATGGGCCACTGTGGCTTGTTGGGCTCGCTTACGCGTTCCTGAGGATGCAGATCCTGGGGTCCTTCGCGCCGATTCTGCAAAGGCCGTACGTGTCCCGCTGGGAGGCGTTCCTTTCCGGCTTTGCGCTGCTGGGCGATTATGCGTGGAAGGTTGTGTTTCCCGTGAAACTCAGCGTCTGGTATGGCTTTCACGAGAGCCGCAGTCTGCTTGACGTGAAAGTGCTGGCCGGAAGCGCCGTCCTGATGGGCTGCTTCATTGTTATTCTGGCCCTGCGGAAGCGCGCGCCCGCGGTTTCGCTCGGGGTCATCTGGTTTCTTGTGACCTTGTCCCCGGTCTTGAACGCCCGCGTCATGGCCACGAGCGCGCTTGCAGATCGCTATCTCTATTTACCGTCGGTGGGCTTTTGCTGGATCTTGGCCTGGGGGTGGTGGACCTTATGGGAGCGCAGCGCCGTCCGTCCGGCCCTCTGGCGGCCGGTCCTGGCAACCGCTTTGGCCGCCGTGACGGTGCTTTATGTGCTTCGAAGTGTCACGCGAAATCGGGACTGGAAAACGGATATAGCTCTTTACACTTCGGCCTTGCGCGTCTCTCCTGACGCGCTGTTTATGCGAAATTGCCTGGGACTGGCCTATTGGACCCGGGGCAATCTGCAAGCCGCGGAGCAGCAGTGGCAAGAGGCGCTCCGGATGGCTCCGGAGAATCCCGTGGACCTTGATTATCTCAGCATGCTCTACCTGCGCCAGAGGCGTTACGACGAGGCCGAAAAGTATGTCCAACGCGCCTTAACGCTCTACCCCAAGGATCCCAGCGGCCACATCCATTCAGCGCAGATCAGCTTGGCGAAGGGAGCAGTGCCGCAGGCAGAGGAGCACTTCCAGGCTGTGCTAACCGTAGCTCCGTTCGATGTCAGCGCCCACAACGGATTGGGGCGAATCTACGCGCAGGCGGGGCGGCTCGCCGAAGCCGAACAGCATTACCGCCAGGCGCTGAGTAACCTCCCCAACAGTGAGAGCTATACGGGGCTGGGAGACATCTACTGGCGGCGCGGCGAAGGCGAACAGGCTGCGGACTTCTACCGGCAGGCGCTGGCGATTGTGCCCACCAACAGTCACGCGCACTTCGCCCTGGGAGAGATCTACGCGGCCAGCGGGCACAACGCCGAAGCAATCCACGAATACGAAGCGGGACTGGAGACCGATCAATTCAATTCCCAGGCCCGCGCGGAAGTGGAGAAACTCCGGGCCCGTTAGCTTTCGTCTGAAGAGGCGGTTGCCCCCGCGTAGGCGGGGGCCGCCCGATGGATTCCCGCTTGCGCGGGAATGACGAGGATAGAAAAAGGAATGGCGACGTTGTTACAGGCGGGGATAACGAGGAAAAAGGAGTAAACGACGGCTATGGTGACTAGGGCAAGCCCTACCCCTACACGGCGCCGAGACCGCGGCCGGTGAGGACTGAAGTGTCCATCGTGCCGTCTGTAATCTTGAAGAGGCCGGGGAACCGGGCTTCCCAGGGACGATTGGCGGCGGGGACGTATTGGCGGGAGTTGGCTTCGATGGCGGCGACGCCGGGGATGTGCGCCGCGATCCCGGCGGAGTGAATCAGGGAGGCGCCGGGGCATGTCAGGTCCTGGACGCAACGGAACATGCCAAACTTCTGCGCGGCGGCGGCCATCAACAGAGTCTGCGACTGTCCTTTGCAGGCTTTCAAAGCCACCCCGGTGTAACCCATCTCGCGCGCCAGGAGCAGGTTCTCGAGGTCGGTGAGCGATTCATCAATCACGATGGGCCGCAGTTTGGCGGCGGCGTGCATGACGTTGGCGCGGTGGGTTTTCAAGTCGCGCGCCGTGGGCTGCTCGATGTACTGGATACGCTGGAAACCCGTAGGAGTTAGCTGCCTCACCCGGCGAAGAAACTCCAGCAAGTAATCGACGTTGGGACACCGCTCGTTGAAATCGAGCGAGTAATGCCACTGCCGGGCGTAGCGCTTCTCCTCGCTTTCTGTTGCGATGTGATCGACGCGCACCACGCGCTCGATATCCCAATCCAAGTTGTCGCCATTCAACTTGATTTTGAGATGAGTGAGGCCGTTGTATTCAATCCACTCGGGGAGCGTTTCCGGCAAGCCGTCGCCGATCCGGTGCTTGATGTCGGCGTCGGTGAGCGGGTCCAGGGCGCCAATGAGGTGATAAAGCGGCATGCGCGGCTTGGGATCTTTCAGGACATAGCGGTCGAGGGTCTCGCCTTTGAATTCCGGCGTCAGGAAGTGCGCGAGGTCCCGCGTGACGAATTCGGGGCCATAAGTGTGATAGCAGTTCAGTCCATGCGCCTTGCCGTAGGCGTCGTGGATGGCGGCGTCGAAGGGGCTCATGGTGACCAGCGCGCAGAGTTTGGGAATCGGCTCGGCGAGATTCAATTGCCGGGAGACTTCTGCGGCGGCCTTCAAATAAGCAGGCTCGAGCGCCGTGTTGATATCGATGGGGTGTCCGGGCTCGCGGTAGTCGGAGCTGAGCTTGGCGATCCGCCCGGCCAGCGACTTCATGGCCGCGAGCGTTGTGTCGTAGCTCAGGATCCGCGACGGGAACGACCAGATGTTGCCGAGCGGCATTGACCCGAAGCCCTTGGCAGTGCGGCCATCTGCCGTGCGCACGACACAGTCCACGTTGAGCAGCGTTACCCGGTCGAGCACCAGGCCACCGAATTTGATGGGAGCGCGATAGAGAAAATCCTCGTACCCGAAGGTGACTTCTTCAATGCGGATGTCGTGGGGATTCCGGCCCGGCAGCAGGGCCGGCGCGCCAGCTCGAACCCATCTCGGGGCGCACGCCGCCAACGCTCCGGACGAGGCGGTGCGAAGGAATCTCCGCCGCGACATCGAATCCCGGGAGGTCTTTTTTTCTCTCGTCACTCGTCACCCGTCACTGGTCACTGATTTCCATACGCTTCCGCCAGGTGTCCCTTCAGGACCGCCAAATCTCGCACCGCACTGACGACCATGTTGGCATTCTTCTCTTCGCTGCTTTCGCCTTCCGGCTCGTATTCGACGTGGAGCGAAATCGGCCCCTGGTGGTTGACCTCGGCCAGCACGCCGAAGAGATACCTCAGATCAACACGCCCTTCGCCCAGCGGGCACATCGTGTACTCCCAACCCTTGCTCGTGGTCTTCCAATAGAAATCCTTGATGGCGACCATCTTCAGGCGCGGGGCGGCAAGATGCACTGCCGACTTCCAAGCCCCGACGCCGCCTTCGGCCGTGACGTGGCAGGAATCGAGATAAAAGCCGGCCCACTGGGGCTCCAGCGGGTCGAGGAAGGTCGCCGAATCCCAAAGCGCCGCGCCGATGTATTCGGAGTGGTTGTGGTAGCCCACCTGGATGCCGCATTGGCGGGCCAGCTCGGCCAGCGCGCGGAATTCCTTGCCCGCCGCCGCAAGTTCCTGCCGCACGTCCTTGAACTTGTAATAGTAGTAGCCCGCCTTAAAGAATTTGATGCCCAGCTTCGACGCCGTGGCGAGGATCGGGCGCGCCGTAGGGTCGCTGGCGGAGGTCAGCGCGGTGGTGATCATCGGGACGTCCAAGCCGCCCTCGCGGATGATGGCGACGGCTTTGGGCAGATCTTCCGCGGCGCGCTCGGGCGCCACGTGGCCGCCCGGCCGGACGGTGAGGTCGAGGCCGTCGAAGCCGAGGGGCTGGACCGTCTGCGCCAGGCGGCGCCAGTCCATTATGTTTTGAAACATCTTGGAGAACAGACAGAGTCTGCCCCGATAGGGCTCGCGCGCGGCGGCGGGGCGGGGAACTGCCGCACCCGCATTTGTCGTTGCCATGAACGCCGCCGAGGCGGTGCCCAGAAATTCGCGCCGCGAGATGCTGCTGGGCGTCTGGAATGGAGATGACGAGCGGTCGGACTCTCGCATGGGTGGCTCCAAGGGGGAATTGGGCGGGGCAAGCCCCGCCCGTGCACTGCGGCGGACGGCCCGGCGGAGCGCGCCGCCCTCAAGCTTCCGGCAGCTTATACGGCGCGCGGTACTCGTAACTCAAGCGCCTGTTCGCCGCCGGGTTGTTGGTGAACTGCTCGGCCTTTCCGTCCCATTCCAGATAAGACTTCGTTTGGTGCGCGATGTTGGCGATGAGCGTGGTGGAAGTGCTGCGGTGGCCGATTTCGATGTCGCAATGGCACAGCTTGCGGCTGCGCACGCAGTCGAGGAAATTGCGAGCGTGCAGCCTAGTGCCGTCGTCCCCCGGAACGCGCTTGGCGGAAATCAGAACCTTGCGCGCCTTGGCATATTGGCTGCTGAGCGTGCGGTCGAGGGGCGTCTGGGCGGGGAAGACCATTTCCTCGGTCTCCTCCGGCACAATTTCATAGTAGCTGTAGTCCATGTACATCGTGCCCTTCGTCCCGCGAAATTCCATGTTGCTGTGGCGAAGGTCGGCGGGCGCGGCGTTGGTGTTGAACTGCGAGAACGTCACCAGCGTTCCGCCGGGGTAGGTCCACATCGCCTCGAGGGTGTCGGGAATTTCGCGATTGTCCGTGATCGCCAGCTTTCCGCCCATTGCCGCCACGGCGAGCGGCGCATCCTGGCCGAGCGCCCAGTGGGTGAAGTCCATGAAATGCGCGCCGAAATTGGTGACCTGCCCGCCGGAGTAATTGTAAAACCAGCGGAAGCGATAGAAGGCGCGATTGCGGTTGTAGGGAACTTTGGGCGACGGGCCCAGCCAAGCCTCCCAATCGAAATCCGCGGGAGGTGCCTCGTCGGGGGGATTACCAATGCCCGCCGGCCACTCATTCTGGATGTGAAACGAGCGCACGGCGGTGATGGTTCCAATCTCGCCGCTGCGGAGGATCTCCGCCGCCTCCGTGCAGATGGTTGAGGAGCGGCGGTTCAGCCCTACCTGCGTGATGCGGTTGTACTTGCGGGCAACCTCCACCATCCGGCGCCCCTCCGCCACGCAGAGCGACAGCGGTTTCTCGACGTAAACGTCCTTGCCCGCCTGGCAAGCATGGATCATTTGCAGCGCGTGCCAGTGGTCGGGCGTGGCTACCACGACGGCGTCGAGGTCTTTCAATTCCAGAAGCTTTCGATAATCTTTGAACTGCCGGGGATTGCTTCCGATCTTCCGCGCGGCAAAATCCAGGTAGGGCTGGTTGAGGTCGCAAATCGCTACTACTTCGCCGTCTTTGTGCTGGAGGAAGGCATCCAGGACCTGGTCACCGCGATTTCCGAGACCGATGAAGCCGATCCGGACGCGGTCGTTGGCGCCGGCCACGCGCGTTGCTCCCAGTGCGGTGGCAACACCTGCGGCGGCGATGTTTTGCGAGAACTGGCGTCGTGTTAATTTGCTCATATGAGTCCTCTCCCTGGAAGATATCCTAAGTTTCGGGGCGTCGGCCGGAGGTAGTATAGACGATTAGATCAAAAGTTCCAGCCCAACTGTGGTTGGATCACGGGGCGGCGTGGAAAGCGACCGGGGGAACGTCTGACGCGTCAGGGGGCGAGGCAGAATCGACCCTTCGAACTGCGGAAGAGCAAAAAAATAGAGGGGGAAGCTCTCCTCCCCCCTCCAAGCGTCGGGTGTTGGGTCGAAACTTTGAGTCTGACCTCAGATTCGGCGCCAGTCTCCTGGGCCGTCTTCCGCCGACTCGGTTATGGGCGAGGCAAATCTGGTTCCAAACCCGACGTTTGTCAAACGCTTTCATGAAATTTGATTAGTGCATTGTTTTGTTGAAATTGCGACCTGCCTGGGGCTACCCCGGGAAGACCTGGCCACACGCAGAGCTTCAGGTTTCTGGAATTGGAAGACCTAATCTACGGTTTATTGCAGTCGGAGATGTGAGTGGAACGAATCTGCCGGGGGAAATCAGTGCTGTGGACACACGGACCGCCAAACCTGGAGTTGCCTCCGAAGCCCCGCGGCACCCTCTGGCCGCAGAATGCTTCGCAGGTCGAGGCGGTGAAAATCGGACTTGTCGTCGCCCACGCGAAACTTCACGGAGTCGTCGGGCTGCTCTCCTCTCCCACGGTCAGCGGGACGATGATGGCTGTAGCGGCACCTGCCACGACGCCGCCACCAACGATGGCTGCTGAGGCGGCATGGGAGAGGTGGCCGATATGGAATGTCCTGAGCTTCTCGCCGAGCGTCATCTTCCCGTGGGCGCCTGTGCCGACGGACTGATTTTTCGGTTCTGTCTGTTGGCCGAGACGCGGGCTGATAGTGATGATTCTTCCCGCCGCCACTTCAAGCGGTTCGGCGCGCAAATCTTGGACCGAAATTGCTCCCTTATGGACCGCGATGGTCAGAGAGCCGTCATTCAGCATTGAGATTTCCGCCAGCGTCGGGAAAGTGCTGGAGGGAGACAGCCGGAGGCCATCGGTTTCTACCTGGAGGGGGGACTTGGGGTCCGAAAGCAACGCCAGCCGGCCCTTCGCAATACCCAGAGTGATGCTGCCGGTGGAGCTTGTGAAGGCGGCGCTGGAATCGCGATCCATGACCACACGGTGGCCACTCGAAAGGGAGACGATCGCGTGACCCTCAGAGGTGGTAATCCGGTCACCGCTGTACAAGACTGTTTCCGCGTGAGCTTTTTCTTCCCCGACGTAGACCGAGCCATCGATGCGCAAGGTGCCGAGCGAGGCAGAGTTGCCCGCGGCGTACGCGAAAGCTGCCAGCGTCAGCAACAGGCCTCCCATCCTCAGCGCACCACGCTTCCATGAGCTGTGAACCATATCAATATCCTCCCGGGCCCCGGACGGATTCTGCCCGCGAAATGATCAGATTCCTGGTTTCTTGGGCTACCCGACACGCCCCTTCGCGTTCGGACGCATTCTATGACAATTATCGTGAAAATGCCAATCTGTGTACTCCTTGTGTAGTAATGCAATCTGAATCTGTCGCCTCTTGCGCCTGACTTCTGCCTATGCCGCACTCGCGGTGACCTTTCCGACTTCTGCGCGCCACAGGCGAGCAGTTAGCGCGGATCTGCCCGCCCCGGCGCTTCGCTTTGAGAACGGGCCGGGGATTTGTAGGTCCGCGGTTCCTTCAGTAAGAAAGCCGCAGGCCTGTAGAGCAGGTCTCCACAAACAGATCTGTCGGCACTTTCACCTGCACAAATGAGATGATTTTGGAGGTCGTTGGGCGTCTGATGTGTTGGCGGCGAGACGGAACTTTGACGCGAGCAACTATGGCATGGACTCGCCAACCCCCAGCAGGTAGCGCGGACCTGCCCGCCCCGGCGCTTCGCTTTGGGAACGGGCCGGGGATTTGTAGGTCCGCGGTTGTTCCCGTGAAGGCATGACAAGCCCCAGACCCAGACGATGGGTCTGCGCTACACTTGCTTGTACGGCTTGACGCCTGAGGAAATCGCGCTCGTGGAAGGGCGGGAATGAGAAGACAGGAGTCAGAAGTCAGAATGTATGGATTTCGACTCCCCTTTGGCCCGATAATAGGAAAGAGGAATAATGAGGTATCTAAGGTGCTGAGAAACTACATCCAGGCAGCGATGCGCCAGGCAAAATACGAAATACTGCCAGATGATGGTTCCTTCTACGGGGAGATACCCAGCTTCGATGGGGTTTACGCTAATGCCGACAAGCTGGAAAAGTGCCGGGAAGAACTGGAGGAGGTTCTCGAGGAATGGATTCTGTTGCGCGTCTCCCGGAATCTGCCATTGCCCGTTGTGGAAGGAATTGAGTTGCTGATTAAAGAAACCGCATAATGCCTCACCTGGGTCCCATCAAGCGACAGGATTTGATCCGCCATCTGAAACAGCTTGGATTCGAGGGTCCTTTTTCGGGCGGAAAGCATCAGTTTATGATCAAAGGTGGCCTGACCTTAACCGTTCCTAACCCGCACAAAGGTGACATCGGAGTCGGCCTGATTACTCGCATTCTCCGGCAAGCGGGAATTGACAAGGATGTGTGGGAAAAGCTGTAGCTTGGCGCGAGCCGCTAGCCACGATCAATCGTATTCTGATGGACCGTGGGCCTTTCCCCAAGATCTCGAACCCACGGTCAGGAAGGTGCTGACCGCGGCTACCGGCTACCCCGCTTGACGCGACCGGGCGGCAGGCGTATGGTTTTCGCTTAGCGATAAAGTTGAAATCGGAAAGTCCGGATGAAAACGGAAGTCCCGGACAAAAGGAGATACGACCATGCCTACGTACATTACATTGGCACGGTGGACCCAACAAGGCATCGAGAAAGTCAAGGAAAGTCCCGCCCGGCTTGACGCATTCAAGAAACTCGTTAAATCTACGGGCGGAGAAGTGAAGGCCTTCTACATGGTGACGGGGCGGTACGACTTGGTGATCGTTTCCGAGGCGCCCAACGATGACGCAATCGCCAAAGTAGCTCTCGCGACGGGCTCAAAAGGGGGTGTCAGGTCGGAGACCCTCCGCGCGTTTACAGAAGACGAGTACCGGAAGATCGTCGCGGCTCTGCCGTGAGAAGTTCGAGCCTCTGACGAGCCGAGTTGCTGCACATAAGCGGTAAAATGCTCTTTCCCTCGTAAGTGGCCGAACACTTTCCGCCAACTAGAACATCTCCTCCTGCTCGCTCTTCGTCTTCCGTTCGGCCTTGGCGAAGGTTTCGACGCGGTGGGCGGGGTATTCGAGTTTCTTGCCAGCCAACAGTTGGTAGCCACGGTGAGTTGTAATTTGATTGACGGTGGGCCTTTCCCCAAGACCACGAACCCACGGTCAGGAAGGCGCTGACCGTGCCTACCGGCTACCCGCTTTCGATTTTCCGGCTCTTGCGCCTGACTTCTGCCTATGCCACACTGCGGTGACCTTTCCGACTTGTGCGCGCCATAGGCGAGATGAAGCAAGCGCGTCGGCACCCTGCCGGAATTTAACACCGACCCAGGACCGGCGGCTCCTGCGATTAGAGATTGCCTCTGCGGTTCCTTCGTGGTAAATATCTTCGAACTTCCTGCGAGCGAGATCGCGGCGCGCTTCCATGACCCAAGTCAACGAGTGGACATTCGCGGCGGACGTTTGCAAGACGATCCAAGGGATCATTGCTGACAATCCCGACCTACCCTTTTCCGAAGCCAAGGTAGAGCAATCAGCGGGAACCCGACGCAAGCGCCGGGACCTCACGCTCCTTGACCGCGAGAATCGGCCCGTCCTGACAGGCGAAATCAAACTCCCCGACCGCCCTGACGGGCAGAGCCCTTACGCCGATCCGCTCGTAGAGGACGCATTCAACAAGGCCAACGCCAAGGGCCTCGAATACTTCTTCACATGGAACGTCAACCGGTTTGTGCTTTGGAAAACCTTTGAGCCCGGAAAGCCGCTGGCGGACCGCGAGCTGGAGCATTTCAACGTCACTTCAATTGCTCGCAGCGAAGAGCTATCAAACCCTGGAGTCCAGAGCGAAATCCGGGGTTTCCTCTCCCTCTTGCTTGCTCGCTATGCCCGCGTCCTCGAAGGAACAGAGCCGATCCGCTCTAGGCCGCTAGATGAGAAGTTCATTCGCGTCATGGAATCGGCCCTGGAGCTTCCCATTTTGCAGACTCTGAATGCTATTTCCGGGTGCTACGCCTCTGACCGGAAGTTCGCCCGCAAGCTGGACGCCTGGATGCGCGACTTTTTCCAGGAATCCCTTTCCACCGACCCCGAGAGTGTTCGACACCGACAGGAGCGAGCCGCAAGACTGAGTTGCTATATCCTGGTCAACAAAATCGTATTCCGACAGGCTCTCCGTCGGCGCTTCCCTTCGCTGCGCAAAATCCGGGTGCCCGAAAGCACCAAAACGGTGACACAGCTTCGGAATCTTTTCCAAGCCGCCTTTGAGGAGGCCAAGCGCGTTTCCCGCGACTACGAAACTGTCTTCGATGGCGACTTCGGAGACACTCTGCCTTTCCTGGAAGATGCGACTGTGGGGAGCTGGCGTGAATTCGTTAACGAGATTGATGCCTTCGATTTCAGCAAGCTTGGTTACGACATCATCGGCCACATCTTCGAGCGCCTGATTAGCCCCGAAGAGCGGCACCGCTACGGCCAGCACTACACGCGAAGCGAGATTGTTGACCTCATCAACGCCTTCACCATCCGTGAGCCGGGAGCGATCGTGCTCGATCCTGCCTGTGGCGGGGGAACGTTTCTTGTCCGCGCCTACGTCCTGAAGCGCGAGCTTTCCGGCGGCACGCTCACTCACGTTGACCTTTTGCAGCAGATCAAGGGAATTGACCTGGCGGCCTACCCGGCGCACCTTTCCACCATCAACCTTGCCACTCGGGACTTGATAGACGAACAAAACTACCCGCTTGTGGCCCGGAGCGATTTCTTTAAGGTGAAACGCGGGCAGACCATCTTCCATGTTCCAATGTCGGTTCATGGCAAAGGCAAGCAGATGGTTCCCCTGGAAATTGGCGAAGTTGACGCAGTGGTAGGCAACCCTCCTTATGTGCGCCAAGAGGAGCTTCCGAAAGAGTACAAGGAATTCTTGACCGAGCTAATCAGCGAGAAGAAGCAAGGCGAATTCCCGGACGCTGACCTCTCGGGCCGCTCTGACCTGCACTGCTACTTCTGGCCCCATGCAACCAGTTTCCTCAAGGAAGGTGGCTATTACGGCTTTCTGACTTCCAGCGGATGGCTTGATACGGAATACGGCTTCCACTTGCAGGAATGGCTCTTGCGCCACTTTGCCATTCTTGCCCTCTTTGAATCGAACTGCGAACCGTGGTTCACGGGCGCGCGAGTGACCACGGTTGCCACGCTGATGCGGCGGGAGTCCGATCCGACGAAGCGCGCCGCGAATAGCATTCGCTTTGTCCAACTCAGAAAGCCCCTCAAAGAAGTGCTAGAGAGTTTCGATCCTGACCCACTGAAGGCCGCCCGGATGTTGCGCGACTTCGTGGAAAGCCAAAAGGAAAACCTGCTTGATGACCGCTGGCGCATCCGCGTTGTGAATCAGCACGAGATTTGGAGAGTCGGCTGTACTGGTGGTGTTGCCGGTGTTGCTGCGGCTGTAGCGCCGGTGTCCTCACCGGCGATTCTTCACGGCGCTGGGGACAGCGCCGCTACAGGGCTCTTCCAAGGCGACTACCAGGGCGGCAAGTGGGGCATCTATGTTCGAGCGCCGGATATCTTTTTCAAGCTCCTTGACCGTTGCGGCTCGCGCCTGGTGCCTTTGGGCCAACTCGCCGAAATTCGCTTCGGCGTGAAGTCAGGCGCAGATGATTTCTTTTTTGTGCGCGATGTGACGGAAGACGAAATCCTGGAGTGTAGCGCCGGCATCTTGCCGGCACCTGCCGCCGAGGACGGCGGCGCTACGCTCGACGCGGCCAAAAGGAATCCCCAAATCGCCAAACGGTTCAAAGAGAAGTGGGGCATCCGCCTTGCCGACACAAACGAGGTCCGCCTTGTGGAATCGGGCGACCACACGCGCCATCTGATTGAAGCCGAATACTTGGAACCCGAAGTCCACAGCTTGATGGAGATTGATTCCGTCGAAATCGACCCTGCCAAACTCTCCCGTAAAATCCTCCTGGTTTCCGACCCGCCCGAAAAACTCAAAGGGACTCACGTCCTGAAATACATAAAGTGGGGCGAGGGTGAAGGGTTCGACCAGCGCGTCACATGCCAAGCCAGAGCTAGCAAAGACAAATACTGGTATGAGGTGGGGATGGAGCCGTGGAAGGGGCTTATCTTCCCGAAGATTCAGCAATACCGACACATCATCTCCATTAACGAGGACGCACGCCCTGTCAATTGCAGCCTTTTGGAGGTTCGCCCTAAGAAGGGGTTAGACCTCCTCAGTTTAGCAGCGGTCTTGAATTCTACCTTGACCGGGCTTTCCAAACAGGTTTACGGCAGGACACACGGTAGAGAAGCCAGTTTACAGTTGGACGTTTACGCTGCCAACCTTCTTCAGGTTCCTGATTTGAGACTCGCCACCATCGACATTGGGACACACTTACGCACGGCCTTCGACTCGATGCGCAAGAGGAAATCCCTTGCACTCGATGAAGAACTGGGACTGGAGGATCGCCGCCAACTCGACGCTGTAATCCTACGGCTCCTAGGCATAACCGACCCTTCGGAGGGAGCCTCTCTTCTCCAGGATCTCTACAATGAAATCCAGCGTCTTTATCGCGAAATGCGCGACGTCGAGAAGGAAATGCAGATATTCCGGCGCGTAACCGCTCGGCAAGACCGGGCTAGCCCCCGCACCATCGCTGAGGAGATTTGGGAAGAATTCGACAAGGCACCACTGCGCAGCTTTCCCGGCGACTTCATCCCCGACGGAGAGCTTGCAGAGACTGTGACCCTCCCAGCGGGCAAGCCCAAGGTCCTAGATGACCTCTTCCACAAGGCCACACTTCAGGTCAACGGGAACCTAGTGAAGCTCGGCTCAAAAGCGCGAGCCGAATTTGCCGCCAAGGCTGTCGAGCTCGGCCACTATGGAGAAACTCCGATCCCCAAGACAGACCGCGCTTGCGAGCGCGCCTTGGAAAACTATCGCCGCTACGAGGCCCAGTTGGAAGCCAAATTCCGTGAACTCGCCGAGGAGCGCAGCGCCGACCGCGAAATTCAAACCCGCATCGTGCGTGAACTCTGGAAGCTTTTCTATGCTTCCAGTCGCGTTGATTGACGCGACAGACGCGGAAATTGACCGGCTGGTGTATGACCTGTACTGCCTGACCGCCAATGATTGATATTCACAGCCACCCCCTTGCGGGGGTCGATGACGGGGCCAGGAGCTTCGAGGTCTCCGTCGAAATGTGCAAGATAGCGGCCGCCGATGGCATCACCCATCTGGTCGCCACGCCGCACTGCAACTACGAATACAGTTTTGATGCCGAGGGCAACCGCGCGAAGCTCGCGGAATTGCAGGCGGCGGTTGGTGAGTCACCCCAGTTGCTGCCCGGCTGCGATTTCCATCTTTCCTACGACAACATCCAGCTTCTCGTTGAGGATCCCAAACGGTTCACGATCAACGGGACCGATTATCTGCTGGTGGAATTTGGCGACCAGTTCATTCCTGACCAGATGGACCGGGTTCTTTACGAAATGCAATGCACCAGCGTGCAGCCGATTCTGACTCATCCGGAGCGCAATCCGGTGTTCCAGCAGCACCCCGATTTGCTCTATCACTGGGTCACGCGCGGGTGCCTGGTGCAGGTGACGGCCAAATCCTACACGGGGGGATTTGGGCGGCGCGCCCTGCATTTCTCTGAACTCTGGCTGAGCCAGAATCTGGTCCACTTCTTTGCCAGCGACGCGCACGACGCGCAGCATCGCCCCCCCATCCTCTCCGAGTGCCATGAGAAGTTGAAAAAGGAGCGCGGTCCAGAGGTCGCGGACTTGCTCCTCAAGCACAATCCGCAGGCGGTCATCGAAGGCCGGCCTCTTCCGCCTGGCCTCGACCCCTTCGATCCCAGTCGCGGCAGGAAGAAGCGAAGCTGGTTTTCGTTTTTCCAGCGATAGGGTTAGAAAGCCTCTGCCATTAATCCACGAGGTGGTCGCGAGTGTTCGCGCGCAAGATCCGAATCGCAGTGGTGGCCCCCGGCGAGCCACGGCCCTGCCCACTCGCTTGGCTCGACAGTTACTCGATGCGCAGTTTTACGGGACGCGCGGCGTTCGATGAAACGCTACCTGCCGCCGATGGGATCCTGGAGGCTGGGTTTCAAGTGGATCTTGAAGCGCTGCAAGCCGATATGGAGGATTGGATGACGCGGAAGTTCGGGCAGGGGGGGCAGGTGCGGCTGAAATTGGCGGAGAGTTGAGACTGCGGAGTGGCAAGGCCTGCCGGGGCGCTTACAGGAGCTTGATCACGATCATGACCTTGTCGTCCAGATGTGTCCCGTGGCGGGAGAAGCGGGCGACGTCGGTGCTCACGGCGGAGACGATTTCCGCCGCGCCATGATCGGCCATGCGCTGGACGCACTGGATCAGGCGCTCCATCCCGTACTCGTCCTGCACCGTGTTCATGGCCTCTGTAATGCCGTCCGTACACAGCACCAGGACGTCTCCACGCTGCAGCCTCGTGAAGCCACGCTGGTAATGGGCATTCTCAAACATGCCAATCACCATTCCGCCGTCCATCAGGGGGATGGCGTCGTGGTTGGGACGAATGATGACCGGGGGTACATGGCCGCAATTGATGAAGTGAAGGCCTTTGCGGCGGACGTCGATCAAGCCGATGAAGATGCTGAGGAACTTCTGCGACCGGGTATCGGTCAGGATCATCCGGTTCAGGCTTTCGGCGATCTCGTCGAGAGAGTGCAGGTGGAGCACCAGTGCCCGCAGCGTCGCCTGTAAGTTGGACATCACTAATGCCGAACTGACGCCCTTGCCTTCGACATCGGCGATGACCGTTAGCAGGGTCTGCGGGCCGAGCGAAAGGAAGTCGTAGTAGTCGCCCCCCACGGCGTAACAAGGCTCGTTGAGCAGAGCGATGTCGAAGCCCTCGACGGAAGGAGCGCGCTCCGGGAGCAGGCTGCGCTGGATCCCGCGCGCCAGCGCCAGTTCCTTTTCCATGCGCTCCTTGTCGAGGAGTTGCTGGTGGAGCTGGGCGTTCTCCAAAGCCAGGGCCATGTGCCCGGAAAGCGTCAGCAGGAAGTCTGCATCCTCCTCGACAAACGCCCCGTGCTGCTTGTTGAGAAGCTGCAGCGCGGCGATCACTTTCCCCGCCTTGTTGCGAATCGGGACGCAGAGGATTGTGCGCGTTCGGTAACCGGTTCGCTTGTCCACTTCGGGATTGAATCGTGGGTCCGAATAGGCGTCGGGAATCAATACGACTTCGCCCGTCTTCGCCACGTGGCCGGCGATGCCTTTGCCCAGAGGCAAGCGGATTTCCTGTTTTTCCATGCCATGGGCGATCAATGACCAGATCTCGTTGGTGGCTTCATCCACCAGGAAAAGGGTTCCACGCTCGGCTTCCGTGTGGCTTTTTGCCACATCCAAAATGCGCCCCAGGAGCTCGGAAAGGTCGAGAGTCGAACTCAACGCCTTGCTAGCTTCTACCAAAAGGTCGAGCCGATTGAGGCTGCGGCGTGTCGAGGAGAGCAGCTCGGCGTCCCCTAAGACTATGGACGCGAGGCGTGCGTGCAGGCGAAACAGGGCGAGCAAAGGCGCTACCGGCGGCTTGCTGTACGCGATGAGCAAAACGCCCTGGACACGCGAGTCTTCCAGCAGCGGATACGTTCCCAGGAATTTCAGGCCATGGCGCTGGGCCCACCGGAGCAGCGCACTGTCCGCCCGGTCTGAGCTAGAGTACGTTTGTGGAAGGCGGTGGGCCACCGCCCGGCTGAGGAGCACATCCTCGGCCCCGGGGCGCGCCAACTCAGGAGCCAGGTCAACTTTACCCGCTATGCTGATGGGATCAAGACCAGGGGACTCTTCGCGAGTCTTCCAAATGCACGCTAGGGCTGCCCCGTGGCGCTCCGCCAGACGGGCCGTGAGCGAGTCCGCAACCTGTTTGGGTTCCCGCGCACCGGAAAGAATGCCGCCCAGGTCTTCGAGTTCCTTAATCAGCCCCTCGGGCGAATAAGAAGCACGGGGAGCTTTTTGAACTGTGGGGTTCTTCGCTGACTTTTTCACTCGATGCCCAAGGTGCGCCCAAGGGCGCAGATTCAGTCGCTCAGTATATCTTCGGCAGGTTTCGCATGCAAATTTTTCAGAGGAGGCGCCAACCAAGCAAGCATCAAGTCCTTCGATTTTCCATTGTGTGTGCCGGGGGAGGAAGGGGAGTGGGTGGCCTGGTTGCCCCTTGCACCGCCCACTCGCCCAGGTAGTCACAAGTGTTAGGTTGCTTCGTGAGATGCTTGCCTGCGGTGCCGGGTTGCCCCAAAAACTTTAAGTTCATCCACGCGGCCATGACCGGAAAGAATGGCTTATAATGCTAGGTTGCCCCCTTGGACCTGAAGCCCCAAGGCGGCGTCTAAGGCATTATCTATGAGCTATTTGGTGACTCCGTTTGAAGTCAGATCGAAGATTCTTACGCAGCCCTTGCAGGTGCGTTTTGTGCATTTGGCTTCGGGGATCGCCACCCGGCACAGCGACACCATCGACTGTTTCTTCTTTGTTGCAGGCCGGGAAGTGATAGTTTCTGTCCCCTGCGCAACCCTGACGGAATTGCGGGAGCGTGAGCGGCTTCGCCTGACGGACCAGCAGTTGGCGGAGATTGCCGCTGCCCACCTCCGGACTGTGCTGGAGCGGGGTTATGATGCCACATTGGCGGAACTGCGGTTGAGTGGCGAAGAATTGCGTGCCCTTGCCCGGCGGCTGAATTTCTTCTGAGCCAGGTGCCCAGTTGCCTGCACGGCGTAAACAAATTCCCCTCCTCGCAGGGCAAACCTTCTGCAAGGTTTTCCGCTGAGAGCGGAAGAGAAAGATTGTCTCCGACGATTCTCCTCATATCTACGTGGGCCGGGCCGCACGGAGGGCTTCCGTTCTATGTGTAGAGTGTGGATAATCGGTTGGGCATAGCGTAGTCTGTGGGGCCAGCGGGGAGTCTGAAGAGAGTCTCACCGATGGTGGCTTGCCGTGTCAAAAGAACCGGCTTGTCGGGGGTTGCGGGGTCGCGCCCTGGCAGCACGATTCACGGTCAACTCCTCGGTGGGAGCACACGCTTACTTGATTGAAGCATCCACAAAGAAAGACACTGGGCTGATGAGCAAAGTCGGCTCCTGCCGGTCGTGCGCAAGCAGCGACTTGCGAGTCGTGTTGTCGTTGGGTTGCACTCCGCTGGCTAACGCCTTGCTCGGCGCCTCACAACTGGATGAGCGGGAGGACTTCCTGCCTCTCGATCTCGTCTTCTGCCCGAATTGCTCGCTCCTACAGCTCCTCGAGACGGTGCCGCCCGAAAGGCTCTTCCGCCACTATTTGTACTTTTCATCTTTTTCCGACACCGTGCTGCGGCAGGCGGATCAGATAGCTACCCGCATGATCCAGTCCCGGCACCTCGGGGAAGGGAGCCTCGTCGTCGAAATCGGGAGCAATGACGGCTACCTGCTTCAGTACTATCGCAAACGTGGGATTAGGGTGCTGGGTATCGAGCCGGCGGTGAACGTGGCTCGGGTTGCGGAAGCAGAGCATGGGGTTCGCACCCTCTGTGAGTTCTTCGGCCGTGACCTGGCGCTGAAGCTCCGCGAGCAGGGCGAGCGAGCCGATGTGTTGCATGCCAACAACGTGCTCGCCCATGTCGCTGACACGAACGGAGTCGTGGCGGGTATCGGTAGCGTGCTCAAGGACGACGGCATAGCGGTCATCGAGGTCCCTTACGTGAAAGAGATGCTCGACCGGAGTGAATTCGACACGATCTATCATGAGCACCTCTGTTATTTCTCCCTGACCGCCCTGGACCGGCTGTTCGCCCGTCATGGATTGATTATCCAGAGTGTTGAGCGGCTGCCGATCCACGGTGGATCGCTTCGCCTCTTTGCTGTCCCGGAAGCTCGGGCACACCGGGGGGCGGAAGTTCCAGCGCTGCTGAATGAGGAGACTTTCTGGGGTGTGGACCGGCTGGAATCGTACCTGGGGTTTGGTGGACGCGTGGAGCTGGTCAAGGTCCAACTCGGGGAACTCCTGCGCAAATTCCGGGACCAGGGGAAGCGCCTCGTCGCTTACGGAGCCGCCGCCAAGGGCTCGATGCTCCTCAATTGCTGCGGCATCGGACGCGATTTGATCGAATTTGTTGTGGACCGTAGCACTTACAAGCAAGGTCGGTATATGCCCGGCGTCCGTCTGCCCATTTACCCTCCCTCCAAACTCCTGGAGGTCATGCCGGACTACGCCCTTCTTCTCGCCTGGAATTTTCTGGAGGAAATACTGGAGCAGGCCGCTGAGTATCGCCGGCGCGGCGGCCGCTTCATCGTTCCCATTCCGGAGCCTCGTGTCCTGCCGGGATAAGAACTCGATTGCGCACATCCGGCCGCTGGCCGGGGGAGCCGTTCCAGATGACGGTATCCATCTGCATTCCCACCTATAACTCCGCCAGGTACCTGGCCGAAACGCTCGAGTGCGCTCTGGCTCAGACCTTCACCGATTTTGAGCTGATCGTTTCGGACGATGCGTCGAGGGATGGGACCTGTGAGATTGTGGGACGCTACTCGGATCCTCGAATCTGCCTGCATCGGCTCGACCGCAGCCGGGGCATGGCGTTCAACTTCAATCATGCCCTGCACTTGGCGCAGGGGAAGTACGTCAAGTTTCTCTGTCACGACGACCTCTTGGAGCCGACTGCCCTAGCGAAGCAGGTAGCCGCGCTCGAGGGATCGCAGGATCTTGTGATGGTCACGAGCGCGCTGCGTTGCGTGGATGCTGCTGGCCGCACCATAAGCGTTGCGTCGTGGTTCTCGGAAGACACGGTTCTGAACCGCGCGGAGATCATCGCGGCCAACCTGGCGTACGGAAATACGATTGGAATACCCTCGGCAGTCCTCATCCGCCACGAGGCGTTGCGGCGTGCCGGATCGTTTTCCGATGACTTCCCACAGATGATGGACATGGAGATGTGGTTGCGCCTCGCGGCTTTGGGGCCCGTGGCGTATCTGCGGGAACCATTGTGTGGCTTCCGGATTCATCCAGGCGCGATGACCTCCGAACAGCGAAAGCTGGGCTTGATCCGCAGAGACCTGGTTCGGATTACGGAGACAATGTTGGGCGCGGCGCCTCCCAGTTCGTTCGCCCGGCGTGTGGCCTGGGGGCGAGTGGCCGGATCATTCGTGAAGCAGGCCCTAGCGGGGTTGCGCCACGGGTCTGTAAGATGGCCGATGGCCGCGCTCGGCCAAGCATTCCGGATGGACCCGGCGTTTGCTGGATTGCTGCTGTTTCAGACCCTGTTCCGCACAGGAATTCGCGGATTCGTGGTGAGGCCGGGCCCGACGCTGCAAACGGGATGGGGCAGAACCCTGCGACACAGGTCATGAGCTCACTGCGCCCTGCTGATCCCGATATCGACGTCACCGTGTGCGTTGTGAACTGGAACGGCGCGCGCTGGCTGCCCGACTGTCTACGCGCGTTGGGCGAGGATCGCGCCGTGCGTCTCGAGGTCATCGTCGTGGACAACGCTTCCGATGATGGTAGTGTGAAGGTCGTTCGCGAGAGCTTTCCGGCGGTGAAACTCATCGTGAACAATGAAAATGCGGGATATGCCAAGGGCAACAATCAAGCTATCGTCCGCGGCCGGGCCCGGTACTTCTTGCTTCTCAACAACGATGCCGTGCCGGAGTCCGGCGCGGTTGAGCGTCTGGTGTATTTTCTTGATCAGCGCCCCAAGGCGGGAATGGTGGCGGGGCGCCTGATTAATGCCGACGGCTCCACGCAATACACTTATTATCCTGTTTCGCTTCCGAGCCTGGCCTCAATGGCGGCGGACCTGCTCTGGCTGAACCGCCTCTCACCGCGCAACCGGATCGGGCGAGGGGCGCTCGCGCGGCAGTGGGACCCCGAAATGCCTTACCGCATGGAGCAACTTCCGGGGGCGTGCCTGATGGTAAGGCGTGAGGTCTTCCAAGACATCGGGATCTTTGACGAGCGCTACCGCTTCTGGTACGAGGATGTCGATCTGTGTGCTCGCGCGCGCGATGCCGGCTGGGAATTGTGGTATGTGCCGGAGGTAGAGATTCTTCATTACGGAGGGGAAAGCAGCAAGCTGCTGGGAGAGGCGTCGCGTTCTCTCCTGCGCTTCCAGAGTATGCTCCGGTACGCGGCACAACATTTCTGCCGAGGTCATTTCCTTTTGTTGAAGTCGGTCGTCACCTTCGTGTTGGTTGTGCGCCTGCCCGGCGTGATGGTCGCCGGCCTTTGGCCGGGGGCTGCGGGACGGCGCTGGAAGGGAGCCTGGCGGGCCTACTTCCAACTGCTCCGTGAAGTGGTTCTGGGTTGAATTGTACGGCGATCAAACCAGACGGGCTGAGGCGAGACTAGGCGTCGGGAAATCACAGCTTGCTGGGGCGAAACTTACTGAGGCAACACAACTGTTCTTGGAATATGGGCGATCTTCCGCGAATACTTCAGGTCAACAAGCTTTATTACCCCTATATCGGAGGAGTAGAGACCGTTCTGCAAAATCTCGCCGAGCAGATTCGCGGCCGCTGTGAACTGGACGTTCTGGTTTGCCAGCCGCGCGGGCGAGGCTCGCACGACACGGTCAACGGCGTGAGGGTGGCGCGCGCTGGGTCGCTGGGTATCTGGCTCTCCGTGCCCGTATCGCTGAGTTATCCCTTTCTGCTGCGAAGGATGGCGCAGGACGCTGACCTCGTCCATTTGCACCACCCTTTCCCCCTGGGCGAGCTTTCGGCGCTTCTCTTCAATCCGGGCAAGAAGATGGTCTTCACTTGGTACAGCGCGATCGTCCGCCAGAAGTTGCTGGCGCAAATCTATCGGCCGCTCCTCGAGCGGCTCCTTGACCGGGTTCGGGCAATCATCCTGATCTATCCCGGCGCTGAACGCTCTTCGGAGCTTCTCGTCGCGCGAGCGCACAAGTGCCACGCTATCCCTCCGGGAATCGAAATTCGCCGGTACGACCTGGATGAGGCTCTGTCGCGCGAGGCGCAGAAGATTCGTTCCACATACGGTGGCAGCCTGGTACTGTTCGTGGGAAGGCTCGTGTATTATAAGGGGTTGCAGCACCTGATCGCCGCGATGCCGGCTGTGGCGGGCAAGCTCCTGATTGCTGGTGACGGCCCGCTGCGCCAGAATCTCGAACGACAGGCCTTTGAAATTGGCGTCGCCGACCGGGTCTGCTTCCTGGGCAGGTTGCACGACCGGCAACTCAAGGCGGCTTTTCACGCTTGCGATGTGTTCGTGCTGCCTTCGACGCATTGCAGTGAAGCCTTCGGGATGGTGCAGCTCGAAGCGATGGCCTGCCGGAAACCCGTGGTGAATACGCGGCTCGCAACCGGGGTTCCGTACGTGAGCCTGGATGGTGAGACGGGCCTCACCGTGCCAGTCGCCAGTTCCGAAGCGCTGGCGAACGCCATCAGCAAGTTGCTGAATAACGCCGACCTTAGAGCCAGATTTGGCGAGAACGGCCGCAAGCGCGTGCTGCAAGAATTTACCGCGGAACTGATGGCGGAGCGAACATTCCGGCTCTATGAGCAAGTCTTGGGGGACGAGGTTTAGGCGTTATCCCTGCAAGATCAGGAGGGCCTGCAATCCGGCGGCTGGGGAAGCCGCGGCTGGAAGAGATAGACTCATGGCCGGGCCGACATTCCTGGCACGTCGAAGCTGATCCGAGGTGACTGTGGAAAAAGCCGCATTGATAACCGGAATTACAGGTCAGGATGGTTCCTATTTGGCGGAGTTTCTGCTCGCGAAAGGGTACAGAGTCTTCGGCCTTGTTCGGCGGAGCAGCACCGTGAACTTCGAGCGCTTAGTGCACTTGCAGGACAAGATCGAATTGATCCCGGGCGATCTCCTCGACCAGAACTCCCTGATCAGTGCATTGAAAGAATCCCGGCCGCAGGAAGTCTATAATCTTGCCTCCCAATCCTTCGTCCCCACTTCCTGGAACCAGCCAGTGCTCACCGGCGAGTTCACGGCTCTGGGGGTCACACGCATTCTTGAGGCCGTCCGAGTCGTGGATCCCTCGGTCCGATTTTACCAGGCTTCATCCAGCGAGATGTTCGGGATGGTGCGGGAGTCGCCCCAGACTGAAGTTACTCCCTTCTATCCCCGCAGCCCCTACGGCGTTGCCAAGCTCTACGGGCACTGGATTACGGTCAACTACCGGGAAAGCTACAATATCTACGCGGTTTCGGGAATTCTATTCAACCACGAATCCCCGCGCCGGGGATTTGAATTCGTCACACGCAAGGCGAGCTACGGGGCGGCGCGGATCAAAATGGGACTTCAAAGAAAGCTCAAGATGGGCAACCTTGACGCGGAGCGCGACTGGGGCTACGCCGGGGATTACGTCGAGGCGATGTGGATGATGCTTCAGCACAACGAGCCTCGCGACTATGTTATTGCAACGGGAGTCACGCACAGCGTGCGCCGTCTCCTGGAAGTGGCGTTCCAGCACGTCGGGCTGGATTACCGCGATCATGTCGAGGTCGATGCGGCTCACCTTCGGCCGGCCGAAGTTTATCATCTGCGCGGAGATTCTTCGCGCGCCCGGCGGGAACTTGGCTGGCAGCCCAAGGTCAGCTTTGAGGATCTCGTCCGCATGATGGTGGACGAGGACTTGGCCAGGCTGAACAAAGGCTTCAATTCCCCGAGCGGCTTGGAGACGGCCCGGTGAAGGCACTCGTCACGGGGGGCGCGGGTTTCGCGGGGTCGCACCTTACCGAGTGGCTGCTGGGGCTGGGATGGGAGACAACCGTCTTGGCGGCGGAACAGGAGGACCTGGGAAACATCCTCCACCTGCTCAAGGATGTGCGTCTCCTGCGCGGTGATCTACGCGACGCCGAAGGTATTGCCAACCGAGTTCGCAGTTGTGCCCCCGACCGCGTCTTTCACCTGGCGGCTCTCTCTTCTCCCTCCGAGTCCATGCGCAATCCTGCGCTCACCTACGAAGTGAATTTCCTGGGAACGCTCAATTTGCTCCTGGCCTGTCGGCAGCTGGGCAGGGACCTTCGGTTCCTGTTCGTCAGCTCGTCGGAGGTGTATGGCGAAGTCGGGGCGAACGTCCTTCCCCTGAGGGAGGAGATGCCCTTGCGCCCCGCCAATCCTTATGCGGGCAGCAAGGCAGCGGGCGAGATGCTGGCCTACCAGTTCTTCAGGTGCGATGGGATGGGCGTCGTTCGGGTGAGGCCGTTCAACCACACCGGCCCGCGCCAGGCATCAACATTCGTCTGCTCGGATTTCGCCCGGCAAGTCGCCGAGATCGAGTTGGGTCTGCGGCCGCCGCGAATCACGGTGGGCAATCTCAAGGTTGAGCGCGATTTCTCGGACGTGCGCGATATCGTCCGTGGCTACCACCTCCTGCTCGAGAAAGGAGTGCCGGGGGAGGTATATCAGTTGGGGGCTGGTCGGGCTTTTCCCATCGAAGAGATCCTGCAGACGCTGCTGCAAACAACCACGGCCTCCGTGGAAGTCGTCGTCGACCCCGCGCGCTTGCGCCCCAGTGAATCACCGTCAGTGTGGGGAGACACGTCCAAGGCGGAGTCTTCCGTCGGTTGGAGGCGCGAGTCCTCGCTGGGGAGGGCGCTGCAAGATTTGAAACAAGATTGGGTGGGACGCCTGTCCGTGGCGCCGGTGAAGTGAGAGCCAAAGCTGGAGCTATGCCGCGCGGAATTTCTATACCAACTTCGTCCTCATGACGCGGGTTGAAGCTGGGTTCATCTATAACCACGTTCGCACCACTTGAGGCATATGGACGCAGGAAAGGCGGAATCAGCGCGGACCGAGTTCCACCGCGTGCTGGTAACCGGCGCCAGCGGCTGTATCGGCCGGTGCATCGTCCAGCATTCCGTGGCGGAAGGTTGCCGTGTAAATGCCCTGGATCTTGACGGTGCGGGACTTCAGCGCGTTGCCAAAAGCTTTCCTGAAGGGGCCGTCATTCCGTTCGTCGGTGGCCTGAATGATGCCGATCTCATGACCAGCGCCGCTGAGGGCGTGGAGGCAGTCTTCCACGCCGCCGCCAAGGTTCATTCCGTCCCGCGGAATCCCCAGGAAGAAGCGGAATTTTTCAGAGTGAATGTCGAGGGAACGGAGAACCTGCTCCGCCATCTGGATACGACGAAGCTTCGCGCCTTTGTCTTCTTCAGCACCATTGCCGTCTATGGCGCAGGAGACGGAGCACCTTTCACCGAGCGTTCACCCACCAGCCCGGAGAATGCCTACGCCCTGAGCAAGCTGAAATCCGAGCAGTGCGTTGAGGCCTTTTTCGTGGCCCGCGCCATCAAGCCGGTGATTTTCCGGATGTCGCTCGTGTACGGAGAAGGGGAGCGGGGGAACTTCTCTCGTATGATGCGCAGTATCGATGCCGGTCGTTTCGCGCTTATCGGCGACGGGCGGACACGCAAGAGCATGATCTACGTTGGTGACGTGGCGCGCGCCGGCCTGCTCGCAGCGCGCCGCCCGGCAGCCCAGGGAGAGACCTTTGTCCTGTCTGATCCTGAACCTTACCCGCTTCGACAGGTGACCGCGGTTTTGGCGCGACACCTGGGCGTGCGTCCGCCTTGGGTCCGTCTGCCGGCATCACTGCTTCGGGCAGGAGGCAATGTGCTCGACCTGCTCGGTCGGGGATTCGGATCCCGCTTCAAGTTCAGTCGTGACGATGTCGATAAACTCCTGACGGACACAGTCTGTGACGTCACAAAGATTCGCACGACACTGGGTTTCGAGCCCCACTATGGCTTAGAGGAAGGAGTGCGCCGTACCGTACAATGGTACCGCGAGGAGCAGGCACGGGCCAGGGAAGGTGGGTAGCGAATGCTCTGGGTCGTGTTTTTGGTCAGCGCCCTGATTGCTTTTGGAGTGACGGAACTGAGCATCGCTTTGTCGCATCGCCAGGGCGTGCTGGACGTGCCCAACGTTCGCAGTTCCCATTCCCAGCCGGTTCCGCGCCTGGGTGGGGTGGGGATTCTGGCCGCCGTGCTGGTGTCGGTCGCTCTCCTGGCCTTGCTGCGGCGCTGGGGCTTCGTCGCCTTTCCGGTCCTTAGGCGCGATGTGGTCGTTATGTTGGTAGCGGGTATGGGAATGGCCGCGACCGGACTCTACGACGACTTTCACGGGCTCCGGCCCGGGATGAAGTATCTGATGCAATTTCTGCTCGCGGGCTTGATTGTTGGTTTTGGGTACAGGGTCGAGAGTCTCGCCCTGCTTCAATGGGGGCCGTGGTCTCTAGGTGTCTTGTCAATTGCGGTCACGGTCGTCTGGCTCACCGGCTTTGTAAACGTCTTTAACTTTATGGACGGCATCAACGGCATCTCCGCCACAACCGCGGCGGCGTATTACGCCTTCTTTGCCGTCTTTGCAGCGAACCAGGGACGCACGGATCTTGTGGCCATAGCGCTGGTCCTGGCAGGAGGTTGCCTGGGTTTTCTTCCACTGAACTTTCCCAAGGCGCGGACCTTTATGGGCGACACGGGCAGCTTGATGCTGGGAATGACGCTGGCCTTTTACGTGGTTCGCCTCGCGCAGCTCGCGCCCGCGCCGGACCGGCTCGTTTCCCTCGTGCTCGTCTGCGCCGTCTACCTTTGGGACGGCGGCTTCACACTGGTGCGGCGTCTGTGCCGCGGGGAAAACATTTTCCAGGCGCACCGCTCGCATCTCTATCAAAGGCTCGTCCAATTGGGTCACTCTCATGCTAGGATTACGATTCTGTATCTGATGCTTCATGTCTTAATGGGAGGATTGGCGCTCGCCTATGTGCGGTCGGGGATGGGACTGCGCGCGGCGATCCTGGCTTTTGCCCTGATGACACTTGCGGCATTCACCCTCACGGTGTACGGGCTCGAGCGCCGGGCAACCAAGATTTATCTGCGGGCGGGCGCGGCGGCAAGCGGAGAGAAATCCTAGCGCCATCCCCCAGGTTTCCACGTATGGCGAAGATCCGTTTCGAGCTTTACACGCGAACCAATCAGGTTATCGTCGACGGCCTTATTTTCGCCGCCTCTTTTGCCCTGGCCTATGCGATCCGATTTGAGGGCTTCCCGGAGTGGAACTTTGCGAAACAGTTTCTGCTGTGGTTGCCTTATTTTGTGGCCCTGCGCCTCTACGTCAATTGGAGGCTGGGGATCTACCGCTTCATCTGGCGTTACATTTCGCTCTCTGACGCCTTGGCCATTGCTCGTGCGCTGACCATTCCCACGGGATTTCTGCTGGCCCTCCGCCTTTTCTATCCCGGCTGGATGCCGGCGGCCCGGCGGCTGAAGATTTCCCTGGCGGTCATCACCCTGGAGTTTCTGGTTTCGCTTCTCGGCGCGCTGGGCGCCCGAGTTTTGCGCCGGCTCCTTTATCAGCGGACGGCAGAGAAGGAGCGCGTCGCGCTGGCCGTCCGGCAGGTGCTCCTGGTGGGCGCGGGTCGGGCCGGAGCGATGGTGGCCGGCGAACTGGGGGCGCGGCCGGAAGTTCGGCTGGTGGGCTTTCTCGATGATGACCCGAAGAAGATCGGTTCGGTTATTCATGGCGTTCGCGTGTTGGGGCCCCTCGACACGCTGCCTTCCATCGTGGTGCGGAACGGCGTGGAGGAGGTGGTCATCTGTATTCCGCACGTGCCCCGGGAAACGCTCAAGCGGCTCTGGGCACTCGCCGACCACGCCGACGTGCACATGAAGATCGTTCCAACCGTCGAGGAGGTCCTGCAGGGGAAGGTGAATATCGCGACCTTTCGTGATGTCCAGATGACTGACCTACTGGGCCGGGAGATCGTGGAGATGCCCGCCAACGGGCCGGACATTACTCCCGCTTATCACGGCAAGCGGATTATCATCACGGGCGCCGGCGGTTCGATCGGATCCGAGCTCGCCACACAGCTCCTGGGCACAGGCCCGGAGCGCTTGGTTCTGCTCGACAAGGATGAAAACGGCTTGAACGACGTCTATGTTCGCTTGTCCAGCGCGGCCAACGGTTCGCCGGTCAGCCCGGTGGTCGCCGATATCCGATTTCCCGACCGGCTGCGCGCGGTGTTCGAGGAGTTTCGACCCGAAATCGTCTTCCACGCCGCCGCCCACAAGCACGTGCCGCTCATGGAAATGAATCCCTGCGAGGCGATTCTGAACAACGTCCTTGGCACGCGGAATCTGGCGGACGTTTCTAAGAGTTCGGGCGTCTCCCTCTTTGTTTTCATTTCCACGGACAAGGCGGTGAAACCCGTTTCCATCATGGGAGCGAGCAAGCGGGTCTGCGAGATGATCGTGCAGACGCGCGGGCGCGATCAGGGCACAAGGTTTGCCTGCGTGCGTTTCGGAAACGTGATGGGGAGTCGCGGCAGCGTGATTCCGCTCTTTCAGCAGCAGATCGCGCATGGCGGACCGGTCACGGTTACGCACCCGGAGGTGCAGCGCTTCCTCATGACGATTCCTGAGGCGGCTCGGCTGGTGATCCAGGCCGGGACGCTCGGCTCGAGCGGCGAGATATTCATCCTTGACATGGGTGACCCGGTGCCGATGATCAAGCTGGCGCAGGATCTCATCGAGCTTTCCGGGCTGCAACCCGGCCGGGATATTCAGATTGAAACTACGCAGTTGCGGCCGGGGGAGAAACTGAACGAAGAGCTCATCGACCGCGCGACGGAAGAGCTTGCCCCCACGCCATTCGGGAAGATTCGGGTTGTTCAGAGTCCGGCGATCGATGCGGAAGCATTCGGGCGTTCACTTGCGGAATTGGAAGCCGCGGCGCATGGATCGCAGACGCAAAGGGTCTACGAGATTCTGAAAGACCTCAACATTGGGTTTAATCCTCAGGGGACGTGCCGGACGGCCGACCCGGCTTCCAGTCGCAGGGGATCTACTCCTTCCGTCGGCGGGACTGTCGCCGGGGGTTAGCGGCGGCAAGAAACGAGGTTTCGACCGCACATGAAGGGCGTAATTCTTGCCGGAGGTCTGGGGACGCGGCTCCTGCCGCTCACCCGTGTCACCAACAAGCACCTGCTGCCGGTGTACGACAAGCCGATGATTTTCTATCCCATTCAAAGCCTGGTGAATGCTGGCATCACGGACATCCTATTGGTGACGGGAGGAGGGAACTCCGGCGACTTCCTGCGTCTGCTCGGCAACGGCCGGGACTTCGGGTTGAAACACATCAACTACACCTACCAGGAAGGTGAAGGCGGCATCGCGGATGCCCTGCGTCTGGCCGAACACTTCGCCGATCAACAACCCATCTGTGTGGTGCTGGGCGACAATATTATCGAAACCAACATCGTCGCGGCCTGTGAGAAATTCAGGAAGCAGGGCAAAGGCGGGCACATCATCCTGAAGGAAGTGTCCGACCCGGAGCGTTTCGGCGTGCCGGTCTTCGACGGCGATCGGATCGTGGCCATCGAAGAGAAACCCAAGCAACCCCGGTCCCCTTACGCAGTCATCGGGATTTACATGTACGACGCCACGGTGTTTGAGCGGATCAAGACGCTCAAACCTTCAGCGCGGGGGGAGTTTGAAATCACCGATGTCAACAATCTGTACCTTGCCGAGGGCACACTGACCTACAGCAAGCTGAACGGATGGTGGACCGATGCCGGAACCTTCGAGTCGCTGCACCGGGCCGCCACCCTGGTCGCCCGGGGCGGCGCCAACAAGCTGGGCATCGCCGGTACGGTCTAGTCAGGCCAAAGCAGCAGCGCTCCTACACCTCCAGCAGCCCCTCAAATCCTATCTCGAAATGGCGGCGAGAAGCCGCGGCTACGCTTTCTAAACACTCGAATACTTGCGACACAGCGCCTTGATCTTGTCGATGAGTTTCGGCACGCCGGTCATGGGGTCTTCTTCCGACTCGTACTCCGCCGACATGTAACCTTTGTACCCGGCCTTGGCGAACATCTGCCAGATGCGGTCGAGGTCCAGCGGTTCCTTCCTTTCGCCGTAGAAATCGCGGATATGCGTGTGCGTTGCGTAGGGAAGGCAGGCCTCGATTTGCGAGTAGGGATTCTCTGGAAAATTGCTGATGTCGAGGTTGCAGCCGGCGTAGGGTGAGTCCACGCGCTTGAGGATCTCGATGATGTTGGCGGCCTTGCTCGTGATGCCGCCGTGACTCTCGATGCCCAGGATCACGCCTTTCGTGGCGGCATACTCGCAGGCGGGCTTCATGATTTCGACCACCCACCCGATAGCCTGCTCCTCGGTGGCGTCTTTGGGGACTTCGCCGCCAAACACGCGCAGGTGAGCGGCGCCCAGAAGTTCCGTCCGGTCCACCCACTGTTTAATCTTCTCCAGTTCCTGCGCACGCTTGGAGGCGTCCGGCAGACACATGCTGGTGCCGATGGCGGCGCCGGAGAAGGGCATCGCGTTCCTGTAGGCGAAATTGCGGAACTGGAGAAGATAGGCGGGGTCGGTGGACTTCAGCCAGTAAGTCGTGATGTCCACGCCGTGCACTCCCATCTCGACGCCCTTGAGAATGAACTCTTCCATCGTCATGCGTTTGTTCTCAAGATACTTGGAGAAAGAGTAGGCGCAGCAGCCGACCAGGAGCCGGGGCTTGTCGCCCGGCTTGGCGGAGGGACTGCCGGGACCCAAAGGCGCCGCTATTGCCGTCGGCGCTCCCACGGCCGCCGCGGTGACGGCCAGCGAGCGCAGGAAACTTCGACGCGGCAGAGATGTGTTCATGGTTTCCTCCACAATGGCTCTTCATGTGCGGCACGCGGACGCCAGAGGGAAAAACATCTCTCTCTTGGACGATCGCTGTGCCGTTGCAGGCGGCGAGAAGGCCGCTACTTCTTGAGCGCCTTGACGGCGACTTCCTTGAAATAGACCCCGGAGTCGCTCTTATCTTCGCGGGGATGATTCTGCAAGCCAATATATCCCGCGTTGGGCCGCCGACCGCGCTGTGGTTCGTAGCTCTTGCTGCGCTCGGGCACGGGCTGGCCCTCAGTGTAATCGGTCACTTTCTGGCCGTTGAGCACGATGACAGTGTGCGGCCCATCCAGAGTGATTTCCATAGTGTTCCACTCGCCCGGGGGTTTGGAAGAGCGCGCCATCGCCGTGGTCAGCGAGTAGATGACACCGGTGCAGTGGTGCTCATCGCCGGCGGCGTAGATTTGAACCTCTTCGCCGTAGTTGACAGGCATCCATTCTTCCCGCGGCTCGATAGGAATGCGGATGAACACCCCGGAATTGTCGTCATCGTGAGTGGTTTTGAAAACCACACGGATTACCGAATTGGCGATCTTGCCGCCCTTCCAGTAGAGAAGTCCCATGCCGCCCGTGGTTTTGAGCAGGCCGTCCTCCACCACGAAGTTTCCCGGACCGACCTGCTGCCAGCCGGTCAGGTCTTTGCCGTTGAACAACTGTTTCCATTCGGCGGAAAACGCCCGGCCCGGAGCGATCGCCAGGGCCAGCAGCGTGATGATCAGAGCTTGCCTTCGCATCTTGATTCACCTCAAAGGATGTATTTTTCCGGTTGTCACTTTGCGCCGGTTACTTCGCGGCGGCTATTTCTTCAGCGATTTCATCGCCACTTCTTTGAAGAAGACCACATCGTTCTTACTGTGGTTCTGCAATCCGAACCAGCCCGCATCGGGGCGCCGTCCGTGCTGCGGCTCGAAGTCGAACTTGCGCTCGGGCACCGGCTGGCCCTCAGTGTAATCGGTGACTTTCTGGCCATTGAGGTAGACAACCGTGCGCGGGCCTTGCAAGGTAATCTCCATGGTGTTCCATTCGGGCCCGGGCTTGCCGGATTTCACCAGCGGTTTGGTGAGCGAATAGAGGCCGGCAGTGTAATGGTAGTCGTCCTCGTTGGATTTCTCCGGCTCATTATCGATCTGCACTTCGTAGCCGTAATGTACGGGCATCCACTCTTCGCGCGGCTCGATGGGAATGCGGATGAAGACTCCCGAGTTGTCATTCTTGTCCCGCATCCGATAGACCACCCGAATGACGCAGTCACCCACCTTGCCCCCTGTCCAATACAGCAGCCCCATGCCGCCGTCGGTTTTGATGAGGCCGTCCTCGACGTACATCTTCCCCGGCCCGACGTGCTTCCAGCCGGTCAGGTCCTTGCCGTTGAATAGCTGCTTCCAGCCGTCTTCCTGGGCGGCCGCGGGCAGCGCCGCCAGAGCGGCCAGCGCCAGAATCAGCAGAATACGTTTCATAGTTGTCTACCTCGCAGAGAAAATCTCCTTTTTGGTGCACGCCCATTCTATACAAGACCGGGCCGGGAGGGTAGAGGACTTTTGCGGTGCGCCGCCCGAACGGGAATCCCCGCGCCCCACCGCGGCCGCAGGGACGCGACAGGGCGTGCCCCTGCGGCGCAACTCGAGGGGTGCAAATTGTCTTCTTGGCTTCTGAAGACAAGCGTGCTAGTCTAGCGGTATGCTGGGGGGGCAGAGACAGGCGGGACGGAACGCGGTGGCCGAGGACCGCTGTTCCAGCCGGGGTGGTGGCCCTTATATAGTCAATCCACGAACCGGGAAAGTCATTTATAATGAGCGCATTCCAATATCTCATAGGGGGGGCGAACCGATAAAGTCCTTTAGAATCAATAAATGTTTAATAATTCAGCGAAGCTAGAAAGTCTAATTTCATCAATGAGTTAGGAGACTGTCCGGTTTTGCGAAGCGAAAACGAAGCGAGAAACTCTTTTGGAATCAACAACTGCTTAGAATTGCAGCGAACCTGACAACTGCTGCCTTATCAATGGCTTACAAAACAAGGCGGGCGCAGAGGCGCGGCTCACCCACGAGCGAGAGCCAGGGCAGGCGGCTGGCCATGCCGCCAAGCTGGCGAGGTAAACTCGCCTCTGCCGCGCAGAAACCCTGTAGGGGAAACTCAAGAATTGCCCCCTGGGGAAAAGGGGAATTCAGGATTGCCTCCCGCAAAAGAGGGCGATTCATGAATCGCCCCTCGCGCGCCGCCTTTACATCCCGTCTTGTTCTGGAATAGCATACGGCGGCTGTGGAATCGTCAGGAGAGGAGGAAAGACCTGGAATGATAGGCGAAAGCACAGCGGCCTGGAACCAGCGCCACCAGGCGTGGCTGGATTACATCAACGAATTCGTGCGTCTATTGGAGTCCGGAAAGAAGATCGCACTCGGACCTTCCGCGGGCCGGCTCGACCCGGCGCCCGCGCCGGCTGCCGCAGGGCGCGCCGCGCACATCGTTGTCTGTGCGCCCCACCCCGATGACGAGGCGCTGATTGGCGCACTCCCCGTACGCCTGCGGCAGGAGTGCGGGGCGCGCGTGAGCAGTTGCGCCATCACCTTCGGCAGCAATCTGAGCCAGCGGGCGCGGCGGCTGCGCGAACTAGAATCGGCCTGCCGCGTGCTAGGGTTCCAACTGGTCATTCCCCGGCTGCCGCTGGGGTTTGACAACGTCAGTTTGCAGGCGCGGATCGAGCGACCTCAGGAGTGGGCGGAGAAAGTTCAGACGCTTTCCCGATGTTTCGAGACGCTCCAGCCGGACGTCGTGCTGGCTCCGCACGCCGACGACTGGAATAAGGCGCACATGGGAACTCATTACCTTGCCGTGGATGCGCTCGGCGACTATCTGGCGCGGACCGGCCGCGGCCCGATCCCCTTCATCGAAACGGAATTCTGGCACGAGAACTCGCAGTCGAACTTGATGATTGGTGTTTCGCCGGAAGTCGAAGCGATCCTGGTGATGGCCACCGCCGAGCATGGCGGAGAGGTCTCGCGCAATCCTTACCACCTGCGCCATCCCAGCCGGATGATTGAGAATGTCCGCCTGGGCGCGGAGACTGTGGGTGGGCAGGGCGGAGCCGCCCCGGACTTCCCGTTCGCCGAACTCTACCGCGTGACCTTTATGAGAGGGAAGGAGCAGATCGCGGCACGGCCGGGCGGGCGAATCATCCGGCCGAGCGAAAAGATCGACCTCGAGCTGCTGTTGAAGGATTTCCGGCCGGAAGGTCTGTAAACGCAAGCGAGCACGACGGCCTTGTGGAGGCGAGAAATGACCAAGCGGAGTCTGGGCGCGAAAACATGGCTGGTCCCGGATTGCTGTCTTCCTGAGAAGAGCACAGGCGAGCTAGAGAGCCATGAGTCCACTTGCGTGTTGAATGTGGGCGGGCGTGCGGCCGCCCTCAAGTTCACGGCGTACTTTGAAGACCGCGAACCGATTGCCGGTCTCGTGGCTTCCTGTTTGCCGCGTCGGACGAATCATATCCGGATTAACCGGCTCCGGAACGCCGCCGGGGAATCGATTCCCCGGGGAGTGCCGTTCGCGCTGCTGGTGGAAAGCAATGTGCCCGTTGTTGTGCAGCACACGCGCCTGGATTCAACCCAGCCCGCGCTGGCGCTGATGACCACGATGGCTTTCGCCGTGTAGCGGCGGCTTTACGCCGCCAGTGGCGGGATAGACGTGCCTCCACGCCGTAGTCTGCAGATCTCTGACTCGCGGCATCCGGCCGTGATAAACTCTCGTTCTGACTACATCCCTGGGGACCTTGTGACACTGCTTCGAGGAGGACAATCCATGAAGAGATTCTACGTTTTGGCTCTGCTCTTGACGGCTCTGGGCCTGGCGATTCTGCCCGCCGCGCTTCGCGCCCAGGGCGCTTATGAGATCGTGACGGGGAAGGCGTTTGATGCCGCGATGGTCAAAGACTTCTACATCGAGGGCAATGCCATCCCTACGCAGAAACGCAACGCGGTTCTGGTGACGACGCCCGCGGGTGCGCGGCTGCTCTTGGCGCTGATCGACACGAGTGGTTACAGTTCCCAGATTCAGCAGAAGTACGAGGGCATGATCATCAGCGAAGGGGACTTTACGGTTTGCGGCCTGAAGGTCGGCGTGGGCAGCTACGGGTTTGGCCATACCAAGCCGGCGGCGACGAGCGGCGAGGATATGAAGCTCTCCGTCTATGACCAGGCGGGCGGCAAGCTGGGTGATTGCGCGGGGAAGAAAGATGCCGCGATGGCCCAGCCCAAGCCGCTCCAGGTCGTGGTGGGCACGGGACAGCCGGCCAAGCTTTATCTCGGCCGCTACGCTTTCGAACTGAAGTGAGAGATCTGAGTGCGCCGGGGGCGGATTCCTAGTCCGCCCCGTTTCGGCGTTGGCGAGCGCTTCAGCCTGCGTCTGCCTGCGTTCGGTCAAATCCGGCGCATCAAGTTTGAAGCCCAGTTCACCACACCATCTCGATGGCTAAGCCGGTCTTCATTCGCCACCTCGCTATTTTCCTGGTTCCCTCTCTGACCCTGGTGATGCTTCTGCCATCTCCGGTTGGGGGCGCGGAGAAGAAGCCCAAAGCCTATCGCGTTCGCGGGATTGCCGTCGCCATTGCGCCTGCGCAGGTGACCATTCGGGACGCGAAGGGCAATGAAGTCACGATGCAGACGGCGGAGGACTTTACGAGGATTGTCGCCGTGGGCGCGCAAGTCACGGCTTGGTATCGCCAGCAGGACGGAGCCTGTCGCCTCAGCTGGCTGGAATATCCGCTTGAGAATTCCTTCGTGTCGCCGCAGCAGTTTGTTCCCCACATCAAGAAAGCTGTCCTGCTGACGCGTTCGGACGCTGGAGAGGCGGAAGAGCTTTTTCAGAGCATCGAAACATTCCTCCAGGCGAAGCTTGCCTGGACCTTCAAAGACCGGAGACTTGCGGAGGAGGTCGCCAGCCGCTTTGAAGGCTCGCGGCCCGCTCCCAGCGAGGCTGCCGCCAGCGCCGACGAGCCGGAGCTCCCCACCACGGAGGAAGTGCGCGAGTTGCTGATTCGCAAGATTGCCTCTGGGATTCGATCCGAGGCCGTGCTGGAAACCAGGATCGAGCGCGTCCAGGCAAAGTTCCATTCGCAGGTGGCGCACTGGGATGGGGTGCGCCAACCCGTGGCATCGAAGGGGACACGCACACAGGCGATTTTTTCGCCACTGCCGATTGATGGGCACGTTCCCGCAGCCACGGCGGTTTTCAGGCTCTGGGACGCGCAGGGAAAACTTCTCTGGAGCAACCGCCGAGGTTTCTGCGTGCTGGCGCTCAAAAAAGGTTTCACCGACAAGTTCCTTGATCGACCCATCTCCGAAGCGCTGAAGGACGATACCAGCGTCCAGTCCTGGCTCACGGATGTGTTCGCCTCATGGCTGCCGGAGGAGGGTCGCGGGTCGAAACGCGGCCGTTGAGGGCGCGCGCTCCGAACGGGTGGTTCTGCGCCGGACGCTTGCTCGTGTGGTTCTTGTCCATCCAAACCTAATGTTGCCGGTATGGTTGCACCAACCCTCCACACTCCGCTTGAATTTGGAGGGCCGCTCGCTTAGAATCTGAGGGTCAGGGCTGACGGGTTCAAAGGTGATTTTCAGGTGTGTGCGGCGTTCTGGCCGTTTGCGCAGGAGCCTCGGAAAGGAGACCTGTGGGAAAAGCCGAACTGCTGCGGTGTCCCCCAGCCGGCTCGAGAACGCATTGCTCAGCCCAACCAAAGGAGGAAATGCTATGCGCAAGAGACTTCTCTTGATGGCAGCGGTTCTGCTCACAGCAACCATGTCGTGGGCGGGCACGATGTCGTGGACGGGAACGGTCAGTGACAGCCATTGCGGCGCCAAGCACGCTCAGGCGAGCGATGCCGCTGCGGGTTGTGTTAGCGGATGTGTCCAGGGCGGCGCTAAGTACGTCCTCGTGTCCGACGGTAAGGTGTACGATGTGGATGCCCAGGATAAATTCGCAGCTTTTGCGGGCAAGTCCGTCAAGGTGACGGGGAAACTGAAGGGCAAATCGATTGCCGTGGCGTCGGTCGAGGCGGCACGATAGGCTTGCCCAGCTGCCTGCTCCAACGCGCGTGACGTTCAATCATTTCGGCGTCCGGAGCGTGGCCCCGTACCGAAGACTGCGGGGCCGCGCGAAGGTAGAGTGCTGCTTTGACTTCATGCGCCAGTCAGGACGCGGTGCCGGTCAATGGCGCAAGCCTCGCAACGGCTCTCCACCCAGCTCGACCATGATTCTCCCCATCGAGTACTTGTGGTGTCTAGGGCAGACGTGCGTGGGGCTCAACATCCGGTATAATGATGGACGACGCAAGGTGCCAATCCCTGGAGGAATGATGGAGCAAACCCCGAAGACCTCGAAACCCCACGAATGGAAGGTAAAGCGCGTGGGGACCACTACCTTTGCCATTTCCAAGCCCAAGCGGAAAAGTCGCAAGCTGCGGCAGGCGCGACTTAAGAACCGCCGCCGCGCGCGCTAGGCTGACGGAACACGGTGCAATCCCGCCGCTGAAGGAAAATCCCAAACCGCAGTCCGTCGGTCGGAAGTCACGCAGCCTGTTGAGAGATCCGGCCGTTGCTGGGCGGCTTTGATGCTTGGACGGAGATTGGCCTCCCGTGGAGAAACACTCCCCCGCACCCACCAGCTCCGTAACCACAGCCGAACAAAGGACGTCCCTCTGATGCGGTCATACAACTCCTGGGGCCATGCTAGACTCTATGTAAAGAGGAGGAGTGTGGGAGGTGACGGCTCATCTATGCGGGAGGCGAGGACGGGCGTGGGCGTTGCCATAAAAGGGCTGTTAATGCTTGCTCTATTGGGCGGGGCGCTGGCTGGGCCGGCACGGGCGGCGGAGAAGCCGCTGACTTCCGATGACGTCTTGCTGATGCTCCTCGCTGGGGCGAGCACGGACAAGATGCTGACCCTCATCGAAAAGCGCGGCATCGACTTCCGCATGAATCCCGACCTTGCCAAGAAGTTCCACGACGCGGGCGCCGACGATATGGTGATTGAGGCCCTGCAAAAGGCAACGGTAAAGGACCAGGCCGCTTCGCCGTCCGTTGCAAGTGCTCCACCTGTGGCGGCGCCGCAACCCCCTGCTCCTACGCCTCCCGCGTCGACCCCTCAGGCACCGGCGGCCGTCAACACGGGGATCATCTCTAGCCAGCCGAGTGACGATGAGCATCCTCTCGCCCCATCGTTTTCGCTGGTGGATCTCTCCGGTCAGAAGGTGAGTTTAGCCGACTTGAGAGGGCAGGTTGTGGTGGTCAATTTCTGGGCCACCTGGTGTCCACGGTGCCGGGCTGCGATCCCGCGTCTGGTGGAATTGCAGGACAAGTACCGGAAGGCGGGGCTCCGTGTCATCGGACTTTCCATTGACGGCAATTCCAAAGCGGTAAAACAGTATTTCCAGATGCAGGTCGTCAACTACCCCGTGGCGATGGCTGACTACAAAACGCGGACAAGCTTTGGCGGGATTTCCGGCGTGCCCACGACGTTTCTGATTGGTCGCGATGGCCGCATCTACTTTACACGGATCGGGACGCCGCAGGGACCGGGCCTCGCCTCGTATCTGGAACCCGAGATTAAGTCGCTGCTGAACCCGCCGGCCGGCGGCGATACCACGGTCCTTTCGGCGTCGGTCTCCACTGAGGCGAGTCCCGTCCCCGCATCTTCCGGCACGTTAGAGGCTCCCACCACTGCTGCAGAGCCCTCCCCCAAACCCAAGGGTGTGCCGCTTCCTGACCCCGGCCCGACGGATATCCAGAGAATCATCCAGGAGTTCGCAGCCAAGGAGAAGGTCTTTAAGGAAGCCCGCAACAACTATACCTATCACCAGCTCAACAAGCTCAACCAGCTCGATTCCGAAGGGAACGTCGTGGGTGTGTTCCAGCAGGAATGGGACATCCTATTTGAAGACAGCGGGAAGCGTATCGAACGAGTCACGTATGCGCCTCCCGATACTCTAAAGGGTCTGATTGTCACCAAGGAAGACCTCGATAATATGCGCAACATTCAACCCTTCGTGCTGACCACCGAGGAGCTTCCCGATTACGACGTCAGGTACCTGGGGCACGTGCATGTGGATGAGATTACAGCCTACGTCTTTTCCGTTCGGCCCAAGGAAATCAAGAAGGGGCGGCTCTACTTTCAGGGTACGGTCTGGGTGGATGACCGCGACCTGCAAATCGTCAAATCGGAAGGCAAAACGGTGCCGGAGATCAAAACAGGAAAAGGTGAAAACCTTTTTCCGCGCTTCACGACCTACCGCGAACAGATTGACGGAAAGTTCTGGTTCCCGACTTATACGATTGCGAATGACACGCTCTACTTCGCCAGCGGCGCCATTCCCATTAAGCAAATCATCCGTTACACAGACTACAAGCAGTTCAAATCGAAGACCCGAATCCTATCGACCGAGGCGGCAGACACACCCTCCAAACCCACCGCGACTGCGCCCAAGAAGTAGGGGCGACCAAGATGACCGCGGGGGCGAGCCCTGCCTTGGGTCGGCACGAAATCTTCCGCGTCAGACCGAAGTCGTGGTTCCTGATACAATCCTCCCCATGAAGTCTGCTGCGATGCCTTGGCGCATTGTGCTGGTGCGGCCGCGCAATCCGCTCAACATCGGCGCGGCGGCGCGCGCCATGGCCAATTTCGGATTCAGGGATTTGGTCGTCGTGGAGCCGCACGATCCGGTCTGGCAGGAGACACGCTCGGCAGTGGGAGCCGAAGACGTGGTCCATTCGGCACGCGCTGTGAACGGCCTGCTCGATGCGATTGGTGACTTGTCCTTGGTGATCGGAACCACCTCCGGTTCGCGCCGGACATTGGACCGCGAAATGATCTCGCTGCAGGAACTGCCTGTCTGGCTTGCGCAGAAGTCCTTGAAACGCCGCCGCGCCGCGCTCCTTTTCGGTTCCGAGAAGACAGGGCTTGGGAACGACCATCTGAGCTACTGCCATGCGATTGTCCGCATTCCCACAACCCCTGATACACCGTCCATGAATCTCGGCCAAGCCGTCGCGGTGTGCTGTTACGAGCTGGCGCGTGCCCGGGCGGTGGCCGACAGGCCGCCATCATCACGCGTGTTTCTCTCCGACCCCGCCAACCTCCATTCCCTCGAGCATCTCTTTGATCGCGCCGTGCGGGTGCTCGCCGAAAGCGGCTATCTCAAACCCAAGAGCCGCGCTGCCACCCTCCTCAAGCTGCGACGCGTGCTCCTCGGCTTCCGTCTCACCAATAACGACGTCCGCATCCTCGGTGGCGTGCTCGCGCAAATCGAGTGGAAGATCGGAATAGTGAATAGCGAATAGTGAGTGGCGAATGATAGAGACTGGGGGAGCGGCCCACTCGCAGTTTCCAGTCTGTTTCACTATTCACCATTCGCAACGCCTGCCCGTAACGATTAGGCGATATGGAACGAAATGGTCCTGTATTCACAAATCACAAATCACAAATTGGAACGAAGTGGGGCAGAGACTAGGTTTCCTCGACCGAGGCGGGAATCTGCACCAGCGACTCGACTGGGACGAAGGCGGGGCGGGTTTGGGGGTGGCGCCAGTTGTCGAGCATGGCGACCTGCTGCACGCAGGAAACGGTGCAGCGCGGTGCGCAGGACTTCTGAGTGTGGTACTCGTGCTCGCGGAGGGCGGGTGTGTATTTCTCCAGCGGAATGGCCGGGAAGCCGCGCTGTTGCGAGCAGTAATGGACTAGCCCGTCCTCGCAGACGTAGAGGTATCGGCTTCCGGCGCGGCAACGCCAGTCATTGGGAAGGCCGCGGGCGATATTGTGCTGGAACAGGTTGAAGCGCGCGTAGGAGCGCTTCCCCATCTGCATGATCTCTTCGTAGATTTGCTGCTGCCGCTCGCTCAACGGCTTGAGCTGGCCGGTGTGGTCGTGCAGGATGCCGACTGTTGACGTGAAACCGAGTTCGAGCGCCCGTCGCGCCACGGTGAGCGCGTCTTCCGGATTCTTTACCGCGCTTCCGATCACGGAGTTGATATTCACCTGAAAGACGGCGCGCTCAGCGAGCATCTGAAGCTTACGGTCCAGCACCTTCAGGCTCTTCTTCGAGACGTCGTCGGGCTGCACGTTGTCGATCGAAATCTGCAGGTGATCGAGGCCAGCACGGTTCAGCCAGTCGATTCGCTGCGGTGTGAGCAGGTAGCCGTTGGTGATCATCCCTGCCAGGATGCCACGGCTGCGAATCCGCCGGATGATGGTCTCGAGCTCAGGGTGGAGCAGCGGTTCGCCACCGCTGACGGTGACAATCGTAACCCCGAGCCCGGCCAGACGATCCACGCGATCAAGCATGACTTCCGTGGGCACTGGCTTCGAGAAATCGTCAAACTCGTTGCAATATGTGCAGGATAGGTTGCACCGTCGGATGGGAATCAGGTGGGCGAGCACTGGGTGACTTTTTGAGACCAACCCCTTGGCGATCATCCGCCACTCACGCAGGCGGGTGTTTGCGAAGCGTAGCGCACGCCAGACTTTGATGCTCGTCAATGGCTTAGTTGCGTTCAATCGCCATTCCCCGCGACTGCTGGGTGCCCCGACTCAGGAACTTGATGTTCTTGGGGTGATTGCGCTCACTGCCTACGCTTCCCAAGCCACCCCTAGTGTCCTGTAAATACAGAGGTTAGCATAAATCGCGGCAGACCGGAAAGGAACAGGAAACCTCCCAATGGCAATTCCAGGCACCCGAAATGTCAGTTTTGAGCATCGAGCGTCTCCAGCCTCAGTTCCCTCAGTTGCGTTTTGTTGTCATCCTGTCACGGTGGCACATGGAGTGCTGCTACCTCTTGCGTCCGGGTGCGCGGGGGGAGTACCCTGTATTTCCCTTGCAGTGTGGGTACCCGCACCTTTTGGGCTGGAAACCCGAGTTTCTGGCCACATTCCCGGTCGGGTCCGCCGAGAAGGAGCAGTCCTTGTCGTCAATACCGTTTGCACGCGCCGTCAAAATGATCGCGCGAGGGACATGGAGTTTCATCACCGAACGGCCGCTGGTGGTCTCCTTCGAGGTGACGCACTCCTGCACGGCCAACTGCCAGCACTGCGATAAGGGCGGCATCAAGCCGGAGCCCCCAGGGCTCCTGAAGGCCGATGACTATGGCCGACTGCGCGCGCAGTTCAATCCGCTGGCCGTCCAACTTTCGGGCGGGGAGCCGCTGCTGCGGAAAGACATCGAGGAGATTGTCAAGGCCATCAAGGAACCCAGTGGCCTGCCTTACCTGATTTTGGTGACCAACGCGCGGCTCTTCACGGAGGAGAAGTACCTCGCTCTGCGCAAGCTGGGTGTGAATCAGTTTTCAATTTCCATGGATTTCCCCGACGAGCGGCACGACGAGTTTCGGCGCTCGCCCGGACTTTTCCAGCACATGTCGGAGCTGATCCCGAAACTGGGGCGGCACGGCTATGGCGACGTGATTCTCAACACCGCCATCACCCGCGAGAATCTTCCCACGCTGCGCGCCGGCTACGAGAAGGCTCGCGAATGGGGCGTGCAGATTTCCTATAGCTGCTATACGCCGCTGCGCACGGGCAGCCTGGACCATTACATCAGCTCGCCGGAAGACTTGGAGTTGTTGCGACGGACCATGAATGAGCTGCTGGAGCTTCAGGCCAGGAACGGGCACATCACGAACTCGCCGTGGACGCTTTCGGGCACCTACGATTTCTACAAGCAGGGCGGTATTCCTGGCTGCCAGGCAGGGCGGCGATTCCTGGTGGTTACGCCCTCAGGCGGCCTGCGCCCCTGCTCGATGTTCGACCCCACCTATCCCTCCCAAGGGGACATTCTGGAGAAGTTCGTCGCGCACAATGAATGCGGCGGCTGCTACGTCTCCATCCGCGCCTATCTCGACGCGTCCTTTTGGACGCTCCTCAAAGACAACGTCCGCACACGCGTATTGCACCGCAGCAAGCAGGCCGCGCAGTGCTGATCGGCAGGCTGCGCCGGCGTTATCACTCACCCTAGCCCCGCTCCGGGAGCCGTGAAGATCGCGGACTGCCGGGCACCATTGTAGGCATTTCCGGAGGGCGGCCGCATCGGTCGTCGGCAGTTCACCCATCGTCAACGGAATTGGATCCGACAAGTGTCCCGGGAACTGGAAGCAGTCGGCAGCCAGGGGTGAAAGGGGAGGGCTAATTCATCTGGACGCGTTTCGCGTCGGGGGGGGCGGGAATGCGAAAGGCCGAGGAGGGAAGGTTTCGATTGACTTTGACCGCGGTATAGCGCGCCGTGAAGTAATCCCCGCCTGGCTGCGAGAACTTCTGCTGTACGGGCAGCCAGGATTCTTCGCTGACCCACAGCTGGATCAGGGTGATCTGGCTACGAGTGCTTTCTGAGCGCGGGGTCAGCTCGAGCACGACGGTCGTATCGCCCTCAAGCTCTTCCTCCTTGAGGAACTTGAGCTCGTAGTCTTTCCGCAGGCGATCGGCGTCGGTCGAGAAGCCGAGGAGGAAGAATTGTTCCACGAGTCCGCTTTTGTCCTGCAGGTCGTATTCCTGAATTTGGTTGATCTTGGGGTTGAAGATCTCAGCTCGATTCTTTTGAAACAGGATGGCCTTCGGTTCGGGCTTCTGGATGTTGATGAGGATATCGTTCCCCTTGCCCTTGCGGAAAAAGATCCGTCCGGACTCCGTGGACTTATCGTTCACGAGCGCGGTGACCTTGGTATATTCGAGATTGGCGGAGACGGTCTTGAGGCGCTTGGCCGACTCGTTCATGTGGGAGAGGATTTCAGTCAAATCGGGCGGGAGCTTGCCTTTACGGGGCAAGGCCGTCCCGTTCCCCGCGCAAACCGTCGCCAGCAGCGCCGCGCCGACCAGCCAGCCGAGAAGTACACGAAGCCTTCGGATCATCTCCCACATCATCTCACAGACGGCGGCGTTTGTGTCTGGAACCTGCTGCCGACCGCAGCGCCGTGCGGAACTTGTCGCGACGAAATGGGAGGCCGGCCCGATGCCCACCTGAAGGTGGCCGCATCTGATTCGCCACCATAGTTCCTCAATAAAAATGCAAAATATCCGATCTTTCTGGTACCAAGAACATTATGTCTCTTGACAATTAACAACATACTGGTATCCTGCCCACACCGATTACCATAATATACCGCCCGTGGGGGTTGCCATGAAAGTGCTGCGGGTTCTCCTTCCTTCCTTCCTTCTCCTGTCAATTGTGCTTTTCGTTCTCGGTCGTCATGTTCCCTTGCCTCGGGCACAGACGATTGAAGAAGCTCCCGCGGCCTGCTGCAGTGAAGAGGCGCCGCGGCAGATGGAGTTCCCCTACTATTCACTCGAGGACGGATTCAACTCCACCTTGCTGCTGGTGAGCGATTCGCCCAAGTCCCTCGACTTCGTGATGGCGGTGCGCAGCCGCTCAGGGCAGACGCTGCTTGCGCCCGCCATGACCATCCAGCCGCAGGAAAAACTGCCCATCGACCTGAGAGGCCTTCTGGCCCAGTTGGGAGCCGACACCACCGGCGATTTCGCCGAGGGCAGCGTCTCGGTATACTTTAACGGGACGATCATGCCGCTGGCCGGGCAACTCACCATGAGCAATCCCGCGCGCAGCCTCA
>Ga0315282_10001411_pt1 | contig 45201 bp, 38 predicted proteins | sample YL17G07_20_MG_FD_203693 | JGI IMG/M metagenome (GOLD analysis project Ga0315282, IMG submission 203693) | Sediment microbial communities from Yellowstone Lake, YNP, Wyoming, USA - YL17G07_20 | ecosystem: Environmental > Aquatic > Freshwater > Lake > Sediment | place: USA: Wyoming | collected... | reverse complement strand
GGGGCCGGATCGTTGTACGTGGTGCTCCAGGACAGCGCCGGCAACTCCGCGGTGGTCAGTAATTCCGATGCCACGGCGGTGACCTCGAACACGTGGCTGGAATGGAAGATTCCGCTGAGCAGCTTCAGCAAGGTCAGTGCGACGAAGATCAAGAAGATGTACATCGGCGTGGGCAACCGCACCGCCCCGGCAAAAGGCGGCGCCGGCACGATCTACGTCGATGACATTCGAGTGGTCAAATCGTAGCCTTGGCGGCAAGCGGCGGAATGTTGCGCTTGCCGGCCATCTGACAGTGTTCTTTAACGGAAAGGGCTGTAAGGCACGCCTTGCAGCCCTTTCTGTTTGCGCCGCACTGGGGCCTGCGCTTCATCCAGGCATTCGGCGGATCGAGGAGGATGAGGCTTGAAATTCGCCTCCGTCCACGTAGAATATCCGGCAGATGCGGGTGGAGGCTCCCCCCGGCGGACCGCCACCCCACCAGGGAGCAGTGGCCGAGTGGCTTAAGGCGACGGTCTTGAAAACCGTTGTGTCGAAAGGCACCGGGGGTTCGAATCCCTCCTGCTCCGTCCTTTGCCAATTTCACAAAATCTTTCATCACGCGACAAAATCCGCAGTATTGCATATTGACTTGGTGGTCGCGTGTGGGACAATACCACCGTCGCTCGTGCAACATGATATGTTAACTGGTTTCGAACGGAGTGAAACTGACATCAAGGCACGCAGCGACGGGGAGAACAGGGTGATGAAAGACTACCTACGGGAGTATTTCCCTGTATCTCCCTTTTTCATTTCTTCACGACGCCACTTCACGTACTTCAAGTGCATCGGACGGCTTGCCGCCTGTCTTGGCGATTCGTATAATCATTCGCGGTGGACGGGAGATCGTAAAGAGCGTATCGTCGCCGGCTGGACGGCGAGAACCGTGCGAATGAAGCAATAGTAGGACCTATCGACGCGTGAGATTCGGCATGCTGGTCAATCCGACGGCGGGAGCCACCAACGCCAGCCGCAAGGCCAAGACGTTGCAGGCCGTCAAAGAAATTCTGGGCGACTGCGAGATCCGCGGTTTGGATACCCAATCGCGGGAGGAATTCATTCAGTGTGGGGCCAGGCTGGCCCGTGAGGCCGAGGTTCTCATCGTGGCCGGCGGCGACGGGTCGTTCTCGGATGCCATAAATGCGATAGATGGCGACACGATCTTCTCCTACCTGCCGCTCGGCTCCGGCTGCGCGCTCAGCTACGCGCTGGATCTGCCGCCCCAACTGACGCGGGCCGCTAAGAAAATCAAGGAGGGCCGGCTGCACCACCTGGACCTGATCCTGTGCGACGGCACGCGCAAGGCGTTCATGAGCAGCATCGGGATCGAGGCCGACATCATCAATCGGCGCGAGCAGCTTCGCGAGAGCGGCATCAGCGGGCCGCAGGCCTACGCCATGGCGGCGTTCGGTTCGTTCCTTGCGGAGCTGGAGCGCAGCGACATGTCCATCCTCATCGACGGGCAGGAGCTGACCGTGCCCGATGCCATCACCGCCATCGTGACGAAGATCCCCTACTACGGCTATAAGATGAAGGTCGTGCCGCACGCCGTCTTCGACGACGGCTACCTGCATCTGCTCGCCATCAATTCAAACTGGGGCGAAATTGTTCAGAACCTGGCCAACGCCTTTCTCAACGAGAACAAACTGGGGATCTACAGAAAAGCCAGCGAGGTCCGGATCACCATGCAGCAAGAGCGGTATGCCCAGGTGGACGGCGGCATCTACCGCAAGGGCACGTCGTTCGAGTTCCGGGTCCTGCCGGGAATCCTGAAGATGTGGTACTGACCCGATTCCGGCGGCCGATATAAGCCCGGTCTTCCTTCTGCGGGAGTCCAGGCAGAAACAGCGAGTCCGCGGAGAGTGACACGAAGCGACAGATTGGGAGTGACGAGATGATCAGAAGAATCGTTCTGGCTCTGGCATTGACGTGCGTGCTGATTGCGGCGGTCGGCTGCAACACGGTGGAGGGGATAGGGCGCGATATCTCGGACCTGGGGCACGCCATATCAGAAGCGGCGAACTGACCGGCGTGCACATCGACTCTTGCCAGTTCGGGCGTGTCGTCATCGACGGGTCTGGACCTCGCCGGTCATCGGGACGAACAGCACCGGCATCACCTTCTCCTGGTGGAGCCCGCCCTGAGAATCCTTCGTCAGGAGAACCAGGTACTGGAACCCGAACTCGCCGGAAACGGGCAGGATCATCCGTCCGCCCCGCTTCAATTGCTCGACCAGCGGCGGCGGGATCTGCCTGGCGGCGGCCGTGCCGATGATCGCATCGAAGGGCCCGTTCTCCGGCCAGCCGTAATAGCCATCGCCTGCCTTCACGTGGATGTTTTCGTAGCCCAGCGATTTGAGTAGCTCGGCTGACGACCTCACCAGCGGCTCGACGATCTCAATCGTGTACACCGCTCTGGCGATCTCCGCCGCCACCGCCGCCTGGTAACCTGAGCCGGTGCCGATCTCCAGCACGACGGAGTTTGGATCGAGCGCCAACGCCTCTGTCATGAACGCAACGATGTAAGGCTGACTGATCGTCTGGCCCTGGCCGATGGGCAGTGGACAGTCTGCGTAGGCGTTGGGTTGCTCCTCGCGAGGGACAAACGCGTGTCGCGGCACAATGCGCATGGCTTCAAGGACCTGACTGTCCCTGATCTGTCTCGCCTCAATCTGGTAGCGGACCATCGCAATCCGCTCTTCGACGCGTTCATGAAACGCCGGATGCCCGCGCTCCACCTGGGCCGGCCGCTCCTTCTCGGCTGGCCGACTGCCGCTGTCCTTGTCAGCTCCCGATTCGCGCGACGGACAACCGCTGAAGCTCAGTCCGATAACCGCAAAGCAGACAAGCCCCCGCAGAATCACCCTAAGGTGCCGGGAACGCCGCCCATCGTGCAGCAATCTTTGACCTGTGCTGGCCATCGCTCGGGACTTTCGATCCAAATCCGTCTGTCTGCAACCATTTTATCGGAACTTTGCAGAATTGTACACATTTTCTATGGACAGCATGTCGCGGCCGCTGTAAATTCCCAGTTGTTCTTGGTCCCTCGGCAAAAGCAGACGCAGGATGTGGCTGGCGACGTGGTCGAGGACCAGGAGGTATGGATACCAAGATTCAGCAAGGAGGTACGACATGGAGGTTGGAGATCGTGCATGCATCGGGTTGGGGGCTTTGGTCACACTGCTGATGGTGTTCTCATCCGCTTGGGCAACACCGACGTTTCAGACGTACATCAGCGGCGGCACGGCAGGGGACGTGGGTGCGGACGGGGAGACTTGGATTGGGCAGAGCGACCCGTTTACCCTGGTTGTCGTCGGTGCGTATACAGGTGATACGGCGGGGTTGAGCTGGGGGACGTTGATTGTCTCGGTGCCTCAGGGTGAGACAGGCACGCTGACCATCGGCGGAGCGGCACTTCTGACCGGGGCCAGGGACACGGGGGTTGGCATGATTCCCGATGGACCCGCCGGACTCGATCTGCTGTCGAATGTCGCCGGCGCGGACGGCTATGAGAACAAGTGCGCGGTGCTCGACTTGGATAACCATTTCCCCTATCAGAACGGCGTGGCAAACTTCCTCTACTTTGATGTCGGCGATTTCGCCAATCTTGGGCCGATCCACAACTATGACGCCGGCAGCGGCAACATCACCTTGGAGGGAACAGGCCAGGAGAAGACATTCGCGGTTTCGGTGACCGGCTTCAGTTGGGTCCATTTCGACTTGGGCGGCTACGTGGACAGGGAATCCGGCCGCGATGCCTGGGAGATCAATCCCGGCAGTCACGACGCCACATCGACCACCGTCCCGGTGCCGGGCAGCCTGTTGCTGGCCGCTCTTGGCGCGGGTCTGGTGGGCCACATTCGCCGGCGCCGAGCCCTGTAGCTCTCGACGATCCGTGCGGAGTTGCGGCTAACGCGCGCGGCTTCGCAGGATGGTGATGAGCAATCACGCCACATCGGCTTTAACCATGCGGCGTCTTCTCATGACGTGGTCTGCTTGTGCCCTGAAACCCGATAACCGGCGAAATTTTTGCAGAAAAGGGGTTGCAGGGGCTCTGGCGGGCGTATATACTTTCGGGTTGACTCGCGGGCGTAGCTCAGGGGTAGAGCGTCACGTTGCCAACGTGAATGTCGTGAGTTCAAATCTCATCGCCCGCTGTTAGGAGTTTTCCTAAGGACGGGGATCTGCAAACGCACGTCCGCGTTGAGGAACCCTTATAGTATCGGCGAGTTACCGGCTAGGTGGTAGTTTGGCGTTGGTCGTCGGTACGTGGAAGCCTCGCGGCTTCGGCGGCGAGGTCGGAAACGGTCACCTGGCTGAGGGGAGATTCTCCCCGATGCCTTTTTTGTTTTCATAAGGAAGATCAGATTCGCAGGCTGTTTGGGAGCGCCCACATGGCGAAACAAGAGCAGGAATCGGCAACGCCAGAGACGAACGAAGAAACGCAGCAGGCCCAAGAGCCCAGGACCGCCAAGAACACGGTTACGGTCGAGGACGCCGGCCCGTGCAAGAAGAAGGTCGCTATCGAGGTCCCGGAAGAAACGATCAAAGACATGGCCGATGAGCAGTACCGGGACCTTCGCCGCGATGTCGTGGTGCCGGGCTTCCGGAAGGGCCGGGCCCCCCGCCGGCTTCTGGAGAAGCGGTTCGGCAAGGAGACCAGCGAACAGATCAAGCTCAAGCTGCTTACCGAGGCCAGCGAGGCGGCCATCAAGGATAAGAAGCTGGACATTCTGAGTGATCCGGACGTCGACTACGAGAACGTGAAGCTGCCCGAGACGGGCCCGCTGAAGTTCGATTTTGAGGTGGAGGTCCGGCCGGAATTCGAGCTGCCGCCGCTTGAGGGCATCCCGGTAACCCGGCCTAAGCTGGAAGTAACCGATGCCCAGGTCGATCGGGAGATCGAGCAGCTTCGCCGCTGGTCCGGCATCTGGGTGCCCAAGGAAGACGGCGCCGTCGAGCAAGGTGATGAAGTCGTCGCGGACGTCCGGATGAACGCCCACGCGACGGAGGAAGAGAAGGCCGAGCAGGCCAAGGCGGCAGAGGAAGGCAAAGAGCCCACCCCCGGCAAGATCCCGGAATCGGAGACGAAGCTGGACAACACGGAGATCCACGTGCGCCCGAACGGATTCGTCGGGGTCGTGCCCGTTCCCAACCTCCCGGAAATCCTGGCAGGCGCCAAGGCCGGCGATAAGAAAACCACGACCATCGAGATTCCCAAGACGTATTTCCGCGAGGAGTACCAGGGCAGGACGGTCGATATCGAAATCGACGTCAAGGAAGTCAAGTATCTCAAGCCCGCCGAGATCGACGAGCAGTTCCTGCAGCGATACCGCGTGGCCAATGAGCAGGAGCTCCGCGACAAGATTCGCGAGAATCTGCACGACCATCTCGAATCGCAGATTCGCAGCGACATGAGCGAGCAAATTTATCAATTCCTGCTCGGCAGCACGACGTTCGAGCTGCCGATGAACATCGTCGCCCGGCAAGCGGGCAACCTTTTGCAGAGGCAGTACATCAACCTGCTGGCCCGCGGCCTGTCGCGCGAGCAGGTCGAAGAGCAGATGGAGCAGCTCAGGGCCGCCAGCGAGGAGCAGGCCAAAGAGCAGCTCAAGACCTTCTTCATCATGGACAAGGTCGCCGAGAAGCTCGATATCCACGTCAGCGACGAGGAGATCAACGGCCACATCGCACAGGTCGCCGTTCAGAGGAACCAGCGGCCGGAGAAACTGAAGGAACAGATGGAGCGAGACGGCTCGCTCGCCCAGTTCCGTCTCGATGTCCGCCAGGAGAAATGTATCAGCAAGCTGCTCGAATCCGCGAACATAACTGAGCAAGCACCAGAAGAAAAGAAGAAGTCGAAGAAATCAAAGAAGTCGGCAGAGGAGAAGGCCGAAGAAAAATCAGAATAAAGGATCGTTCAATGTCCGTGCAACATTCGATGGAATATGGTCGCCGACCACGTGAGATTTACGAGCAGGACGCGCAGTACCACCGCTATCGCCAGATGAGCCTGGACGACATGCTGCTGGAGAACCGCATCGTGTTCCTCATCGGCGACATCAACTACGGCCGGGCGGCGGAAGTCATCATGAAACTGCTGTACCTGGACAATCTGAAGCGGGGCCGGGAGATCAGCCTGTATATCAACTCGCCGGGCGGCACGGTGGACGACACCATGGCCATCTACGACACGATGCAATTCGTGGGCTCGCCGGTGGCGACCTACTGCATCGGCCGGGCCCAGTCGGGCGGAGCCGTCGTTCTCGCGGCGGGCACCAAGGGCAAGCGATATGCGCTGCCCCACGCCAAGATCATGCTCCATCAGCCCTGGGGCGGCGTCACCGGCCAGGCCTCCGACATTCAGATTCAGGCGGAGGAGATCCTGCGGGCCAAGCAGACGATCAACCGCATCCTCGCCAAGCACACCGGCCAGCCTCTCGAGAGGATCACCGAGGAGACGGAGCGGGACCGCTACATGACCGCCGAGGAGGCCAGGCAGTACGGCCTGATCGATGAGGTCCTCCACGAGGAAGAAAAGAAAGACGAGAACAAGAAAGAGGAAAAGAAATCATAGACTCCGCATCGTTGATCCCGGATCTGTGATGCTGGATACCACGAGGAACCACAGATGCTCATGCAAGAGACCTTCATACCGATCGTCATCGAAAAGTCCGGACGCGGGGAGCGGGCGTACGACATCTATTCCAGACTCCTGAAGGATCGAATCATCTTTCTCGGGGGCAATATCACCGACGCCAGCTCCAATACGATCATCGCACAGATGCTCTTTCTGAGCAACGAGGACAGCAAGAGCGACATTCATTTCTACATCAACTCGCCGGGCGGCTCGATCACCGCCGGCCTGGCGATCTATGATACGATGCAGTTCCTTCGCTGCGACGTGGCGACCTATTGCATCGGCCAGGCGGCGAGCATGGCGGCCGTGCTGCTGGCCGGAGGCAAAGCCGAGAAACGCTTCCTTCTGCCCAACAGCCGCGTCCTGCTGCATCAGCCGCACATCATGGGAGTGCTCGAAGGGCCCGCGACCGATCTCGACATCGAGGCCAGGGAAATCCTCCGTTTGCGGACCCGCATTTACCACATCCTCGCCAATCATACGGGCCAGCCGCCGGCCAAGATCGAGAAGGATTCCGACCGCAACCTGTGGCTCAGCTCCGAGGAATCGATCAACTACGGGCTGGCCGACAGGATTCTCCAGAAGGCGCCGGAGATCGTCAGGAATGAGCAGAATGAGCAGGAGCAGCCGCCTCAATAGCCATCAGGCGGCGCAACGCATGAAGCACCAGCAGAATAGGTCCGTCGCGGCGCACGCGGTTCTCGTAGTAGCGGGGGTTCTCCTGGCCGGCTGCGGAATCGGCAGCGCGAGAAAAAGCCCGCTGGAAATGAAGGCCCAGGACCTGGAGCATCAGAAGGCGACGGCCAATACCGAGCTGGAGCAGTGCCGCATCGAGAACCGCCAGTTGGCCGAGCGGATTCAGGCGATGTCCACCCTGCCGAAGGAGGGCCGGGAGAACCTGTATGAACTGCGAGCCGTCAAGATCGCCAAGTACACCAACTGGTACGACAAGGACGAGGACGGCAAGCGAGAGAAGTTGATCGTCTACTTCCAGCCGATTGATACGGTGGGCGACGTGGTCAAGGCTGTCGGCAGCGTGGCGGTCCAACTCTGGAATCTCAATGATCCGAACAGCCAGGCGCTGCTCGGTCAGTGGCAAATCCAGCCGGCGGAGCTGCGAAAGCTCTGGTACGCGAGTATCGTGACCTCAACCTACCGGCTGACATTCGATGTTCCAGCCCAGGATCTTACCGCTCTGCAGGCGCAGCCGCTCACCGTGCGGATCACGTTCACCGACTATCTCACCGGCAAGATCTTCCACGACCAGCAAGTCATCGAGCCCTGAGCCCGCAAACCGCCGATCAGGAAACTCTTGCCATCGATGGAACGCACCATACGCTTTTCCTCCCGTTTCCAAATGAGATTTGAGGGTGTTTGCACTGCGCCTGCATCGTCGGGCGACAAGCCCGCTTGCATGCTGCCGTATAGACGCTTGGCGGCTGGAAATGTCACAGCCGAGCAGGCCAGCCGATGACGGCGGCGAACCGGCCGCAGGCGGCGCCTTCCCGCCGGTGACTGGGGAAGAGATCGTTGCGGCAAAGCGTGCAGACGCCCGCCGTATGAATGGACTTGGCATTGAGGCCGGCCCGCGTCAGAGCATCTGTATTGGCGTGCCACAGATCGAAGAGGTACTTGGCAGAATGTGGCGCAGGATCGGGACGAGCACCATCGGCAAGCTGCGCTTGCCGCATCTGTCCAGCCTGGAAAGGCCCAGTCGTGGGTGGCACGGGCAAACTCGTTTGCCCGTGGGGTCTCGATTGAGCAAGCCCTGTCGGAGGAGCACCGTCAAACAAGTTTGGCGGTGCCACCCGGCGAACCGGAGGCTCCGCGCCAAAGGCGCGGTGCGCTTGCCGCTGCCACCCGGCGGGCCGAAAGAACATCTCGGCATGAGGGCCGATCTTCTGGATCGCTGCGACACGCACCTCGTCGCCGACCTCGTAGCATTCCGGCCCGGCGGATGGGCAGATGCACGCCACCAAGTCGCCCGAATCGCAGCCCAGTCCGGCCATTCGACGCACGACCGCCGGCGTGATCCCCGCCACGGTTGCTCGCCAGGAGGCGTGGGCAAATCCCACCGCCCGCCCGCGCCGGTCGGCGATCAGCACGACGGGGCAATCGCCGCTCTTGCCCATCAGCATCAATCCTCTCGTCGCGGTCACCAGCCCATCGGCAAACCCGGCACACCCGCCCCGCTCACAGACAAGCACCTCGCCACCATGCACCTGCTCCAGGAAAGCGACATCGTCGAGGCCCAGCACCCGCGCGATTTCCCGTCCCGCCGCTGCCGGCTCGTGTCGGATCTGCTGCCCATCCGGCCCCTGCCGCGTCGTCACCAGATGGGCAACGCCGATTTCCTCCAGCGCCGCAAACCGCCCCACCACCCACCCATTCGCCAGCCCCTCCAGCCGAAATCCTCCATCCGAGTGCGCCCCAGCATCAATCATCCGTGATCCTGTGTCAATCGAGCTTGGCAATACATCCCAAACCGCGTTCCACGCGTGCGCTGCCGGCCGCCAATCCTCAGAGCTGCTCGAAAGTCGCCGTGTCCAGGACATCCCGCAATGCTTTCCTCTCCTCGTCAGTCGTGAACGACAAGACAAGCAACACGGCGTATCCTCTCCTGACAGTGGCATAGTGTTCCTGCTTCACCACGATCATGGGCAGAGCGGATGTCTCCGTTGTCAGAACGTGAAACTCCGCGCCCCCGATCGTCTCTGTATAGACATCACGAGTGAATGAGAACTTGACCTGCGAAGCCTCAAGGATTCGCCGGTAGTGGAAAAGGTAGTCGCCTCCGGTCCGTACGCCAGGAGCATCGGCCACGCTTTCGGCGACACCGGCAATACTCGGATTGAATGAGACCGGCGACCCGGGCGGATACTTGAAAACCGTTACAAGATTGACAGTCCGCGTCGCTCCGCCTTCAAACATAGCCTGCATGTTCTTATTGTCGCCGGACAGTATTTTCTCGCCCCTCTGCCTCTCCTCCTCCTGTGTCTTACGGTCCTGAACGCTCCAGTCAGAAGGGATGCGCAACCTGAATCCCAGGTACTCGTTGCGATACAGGGAACCTTCAACTTTCCCGCCATCGATGCGCTCGACATTCTTCTTCGCACAGCCGACAAACACGAGCATGCACGAAGAGACAACGATCCAAGGGCAGATACTGCGCCTCATACGGCCTCCTTTCAGCATTCCCACGGACGCATTCCGCGACCACCCGCGCCCCGGGATGACATTATGACCGCAACAGCGGGAAAGGCAAGGAGAAGGCTGCCAAGGATACCGAAATCCTGGACACGCGGGGTTGCGGCTTGCCAAGCGGGGGTTAGACAATAGAATACGGCCATGCGCGAATGGATGAATCAGGTGCTTTGCGGGGATTGCGTCGAGCTTCTGCGAAGGGCGAAAGAGCCGTTCGCCGACCTCGTCTTCGCCGACCCGCCGTTCAATATCGGGTACAAGTACGACAAGTACCACGACGAGAAGGCCAGCGACAAATATCTTGCCTGGACGCGGGACTGGATCGGGGCGTGCGCCGGCGTGCTCAAGCCGCATGGGTCGTTCTATATCGCCATTGGCGACGAGTACGCGGCCAACGTAAAGCTGATCGCAGATGAGTGCGGCCTCGTGATGCGCAACTGGATCATCTGGCACTACACCTTCGGCCAGCAATCGAAAAGCAAGTTCGCCCGCTCGCACACGCACATCCTCTACTTCGTAAAGGATGCGAAGAATTTCACGTTCAACGATGGGATGGTACGCGTCATTTCCGACCGGCAGAAAAAATACGCAGACAGGCGGGCCAACCCGGCAGGCAAGATGCCGGACGACGTGTGGGACGAGTACCCGCGCGTCTGCGGCACGTTCCGCGAGCGGACGGGCTTCCCGTGCCAGATGCCCGAGAGCCTGCTGGCGAGGATCATCCGCGTCAGCTCGAACGAGGGCGACTGGGTGCTCGACCCGTTCTGCGGCTCCGGCACTACCGCCGTCGTCGCGCACAAGCTGAAACGCAATTTCACGACGATCGACATTTCCGAGGAATACGTCGAGGCGGCACGAGAGCGAGTTGCGCAGTCGGAAGGTCTTGCCTCTCTAGAGCCTGCGCCTGACTTGATCGAGAGCCGTGCGTCCTCAGAGGACGCGTCGAAGGCGTTCCGCCTTCGAATCGCGGGCGAGACGCCCGCGACACGCCGGGGACGCTCACGCTGCGAACAGGGGCGGTCGGAGTGGCCGGAGCATGCGGATGCCGAGCTGCGATGGCTCTACAGCGAGAACAAAGTCCCGCTGCGTCAGCTCTGCGCCAACCGCATGCTGCTGTCGCTGCTGACGAAGAAGCTTAACGACCGACTGCAGAAGACGCGGCATTATACGCTGGAGGAGGTCGATGAGCGACTGGACCTGCTCGATAGGAGTGGCAAGCTCAGTCCTCTCGACAAGACGAGCGGATCACGAATGGGGGCCTTGTTGATTGAAGAATAGGGTAGTTCTTCTTGCGGCATTATCTCTGGTGACCAGCGCAGTGATGCTGACGGTGATCCAGGCGCCGATTGGCTGGTCGTTCCTGGCGTGGGTGGCGCTTGTGCCGTTTGTGCTGGCGTGCACGCCTCGGATCCCGGGCCGCCGGCTGGTGCTGCTGACCTTCATCGTCGGGTTCCTGTACTGGCTGGGCAATGTCTACTGGATCACGCCGATCACGCTGATCGGCTGGACGGTAATGACTTTCTATCTGGCATGGTTCTGGCCGTTGCTGGCGATCCCCGTGCGCTTCTGCCGGTCGAAGGGCATCCCGATGTTCCTCGCCCTGCCGGTCCTGGTGGTCGGGGCTGAGCGGCTGCAGGGTTTCCCGATGGGCGGGTTCTTCTGGCGGTTCCTCGGCCACAGCCAGTATGCAAGCCTTCCCATGATCCAGATCACCGACATTTTCGGTGCGGCGGGCGTCTCCTTCGTCGTCGCGATGGTCAACGGCCTGCTGGCGGACATTGTCCTGCGATTGCGGATTGCGGACTGCAGACTCCGGACTCGGATCGGCGGGCCCGGTCAATCCGAAACCTCAAATTTGAAATCTGCAACAGGATGGGTGGTCATATCCGGCGCTGTGGCGACTCTCCTCGTCGTCGCCGGGACGGTTCTCTACGGGCAATGGCGGCTGCAGCAGACGGGACAGTATCTCAGGGAAGGTCCCCGAGTGGCCTCGTTGCAGTCGAACGTGCCGCAGTCGGTCAAACGGAGCTTCAGCAAAAGCGGGCAGCTTTTCGACGATCTGATGGCCCAGAGCAAGGCCGCCCTGGGGACAGGGGCGGAGCTGATCGTCTGGCCTGAGACGATGGTTCAGGGCCTGCTGGACCCCAAGCTCTGGCCGCAGCTCGTAGGCAACCTTGATGAGGACAAGGCCTTTCACAAAGCCTTGTGCGAGCACGCCAAGGACAACGCCTACTTGCTCGTCGGGGCTCTGGGCGGCGAACGCATGCTCAACCAAAGCGGCAAGCCATACCTCGGCGAGTATAACTCAGCGTATCTCTATCGCCCGGATGGAACGCGGGACCCGCAGCGATACGATAAGATTCACCTCGTCCTCTTCGGCGAGTATACGCCTTTCCGGCATAGCTTCCCGTGGCTCTTCCAGCAACTGGGAAGATTCCTGCCCGACGGCTACAACGTTGACTACTCGCTCGAGCACGGCAAGAACTACACAATTTTCGAGATGAATCCGCAAGTCGCGATCCGCAATCCGCAATCACCCCAGGCTTCGCCCTACCATTTTGCCGTGATTATCTGCTACGAGGATACGGTCCCCTACGTCGCGCGGAACTTCACTTTGGACGCGCAGGGCCGCAAGCGGATCGACTGGCTGGTCAACATCAGCAACGACGGCTGGTTCGTCCGGTTCATCAAGGACCCGGAGCGAGTGGTCCCCAGCACGGAGCTGCCCCAGCATACGGCGATCTGTGCCTTCCGGGCCGTGGAGAACCGGCTGCCCATCCTCCGCAGCGTCAACACGGGGATCAGTTGCCTGATCGAGTCCACCGGCCACATCCGGAACGGCTACTTCGCCGCAAGCGACAAATTCCCCACCGGGGCCATGGACAGGACCGGTCTGACTGGATGGTTCTCCGACAGATTGCCGATAGATACCCGGGTGACCTTCTACAGCCGCCACGGCGAGTGGTTCGCCACGAGTTGTGTTGTGCTGCTGGTAGTAGCGGTCCTGTGGCCGCTGGGGTCACGGCTTGCTCGCCGTCGCCCGCGGAAAGCCGCCTGATACGCGAGAGGAGTCCGATGGGCCTGGCCCCGCCCTGCGGACTCGGAACTCTTGTCAAGGGTACTGTGATGAGTTGGACCAGCAGACTTCTCGGAGTGGTGGCATTCAATCTGGCCATGCTGTTCGTGGTCGGCTGCCAACAGCCGCGGCAGACGCCTCTGGTATCCGATCTTCCGCCGCTCACCGGGGACCTGCCGTCGCAGGCCCGGCAGGTAGTCCTCGACGGGCTTGCCGACCCCGATCCCCAGATCCGCGCCAACGCCGTCGAGGTGATCGCAACGACGAAAGAGGTCCGCCTGATGCCCAAGGCCCAGAGGCTGCTGGAGGACCAGGCAATCCCCGTCAAGTTCATCGCCGTGCTGGCGGTGGGCGACCTCCAATACACCCTGGCGAAGGATGAGATCGGCCGGCTGCTAAGCGATCCGAATCCAAACATCAAAATCGCCGCCGCCTACGCCATGAGCAAGCTGGGCCAGGCCGAGTACTTCAAGGTCTTCCGCAACGCGGTCACCAGTGAGGACCAGACGGTCCGGGCCAACGCCGCCCTTCTGCTGGGCAAAAGCGGCCAGAAGGAGGCGCTGCGGGTCCTCTGGTGGGCGCTTCGCCAGCCGGATTCGACCGATAAAGTCGTGCTCCAGGCCGCTGAATCCATCGCCGCGCTCCAGGATGAGCGTATTTATCCCAAGCTCTGGTCGCGGCTGATCAGTGCCTATGCCGACGATCGGGTCCTGGGCATCAGGGCGATGGGAGCGCTCGGCACCGAACAGGCCAAAAACGCCATTATCACGATGCTGGACGACAACATTCCGGAGGTGCGTCTGACCGCGGCGGCACAACTCGGCAGGCTCGGAGAGCCCATCGGCGAAGCCAGGGTCGCGGAAGTCTTCGAGAAGAACCTCCTGGCCGGCATGGACGCGGACGGTCAGCAGCGGGTCAAGGTGCTGGCAGCCCTGGCAATCGGGGAAATCGGCACCGAGGGACTGACCAAGCACTTGCCTCAATTGCTGCACGATTCCTCCAAATCGGTGCGGCTGGCCGCCGCCCGAGCCATCCTGCGTCAAGCCGCCAAATAGGGCCCATGCGCCCCCATCGGGCGTGGTTCACGACCCAATGGCACGTGTCGCGGGCATCTTGCCCGCGGTCCGAAGGCGAGATGTCTCCAACACGGGCTTTGCCGATCCCACCCTTGCCTGCCAGAGGCAGATACCCGTGGCACCTCCTTCTATCTGGGCTGTTTGGGAAAAATAACTTGACCTTTAGGAACCCAAAGCGTAAAATTATGCTATGCAGGTGCCATGTCGGGACCTGGGCAGGGTTGGTGAGCATGTGCCGGGCTGAGGCCCTTCAGCCAACTGCCGGCTTTTGCCGTGAGATCAACGTCCGATAGAATTCGGAGTTCAGGAACTGCGAGAACGTCTTGATTGAAGAAAGGAGCCTTTCTTGAGTACCCTAACGAAGGTTCTGGTTGTCCTGCTGACCGTGTTCTCCATCTTTCTGTGCGGCATTGTCGTGACGTATGTTGCCAACGCGGAGAACCAGCGAAAGAGCGCGGAGGAATACAAGCAGCGGTGGCAATCGGCCAAACAGAGGCAGGATGCGGCAATTGCCAGCGAAGAGAAACTGAAACAGGACACCGATGCCCTGAAGGCCGATCTGGGCAGGCAGGTTAACGACTTGACCGTACTCAAGGGCCAGCTTGACGCCCAGATCGACGGGCTCAAGAGGGAAAACGCGCAGTTGGTGCAGAAGCTGACGGACATGGCGGCGGTGGTTGCGACGGCCAATGAGACTCTGGCCAAGGTCAGAGATCAGGCCGCTATGGCCGAGCAGGAAGTGAAGAACCTTCGGGCCGACCAGGCTGACCGCAGCAAGGAGCTCGAGGAGACCACACAGGCCCTCATGGAGCGGACCGCCGTGATCGCGGACCTGCAAAGAAAGAGCCGCCAGTTGATTGAGGAAAAACAGGGTCTGGAGACTCAGCTCAACCAGGTCCTACAGCAGTACGGCAAGGCGCCGGCCCGGCCCCGGGTAGTCACCGCGCAACGATCGATCGCCCAGCCGGTGCAGCAGCCGCAGACGCCGACCCCGGTCGCGCAGACGGCGACGAAAGATATCGGCCTGAACGGCCGCGTTACCCAGGTGGATATGAAGAACCATGTGGCGGCAATTTCCATCGGCTCGGCAGCGGGCGTCCGTGAGCAGATGAAGTTCCACGTCACCCGCGGCGACCAGTTCATCTGCGACATCCTGATCTTTGATGTCGATGCCGAGAAGGCCATCGGCGTCCTCGACCTCGTTCAGACGGAGCCGCAGGCCGGCGACCTGGTCGCAACGAATCTGTAGGTGGAGATCGCGTCAGCGAATGCTTGACAGAACCTCATTGCAGGAGGTTGTTGCTCTATGAGTCCAATAGCCCAGACACGCGCGAAGGTATCGCCTCCCAGCAACCTGTATACGGTGATTCTGGCCGTGGCGTTCGGGGTCGTTCTGGCCACCGCCGCCTACGTCACCTTTGCCTGCTACACTCAGTACCGGACGATTTTTAGCATGCCGCAGTGAATTTCCTCTTGACGTTACTGCCTACGGATACTCCAATATCCAATGGCAATCTTAGAAAGGATTCGACAGTGCTGTTGGACTCAATTCTCGGCTTTTTCAGCATGGATATGGGTATCGACCTGGGTACCTGTACGACGCTCGTGTGCGTGCGCGACAAGGGCATCGTCCTGAATGAGCCGTCGGTCGTTGCTGTCCGTAAGGGGACGAATATTGTCCTCAATGACGGAGAGGCCGTCGGGCTGGTGGCGCGTGAGATGCTGGGCAAGACGCCGGGCTCCATCAGCGCCATCCGGCCTCTGAAGGACGGCGTCATCAGCGACTTCGAAGTGACCGAGGCGATGCTGAGCTACTTCATCCGCAAGGTGCACGGCCGCGGCGGGCTGGTCCGGCCGCGAGTCGTCATCGCCGTGCCCAGCGGCATCACCGCCGTCGAGCGCCGGGCCGTCATCGACAGCGCCGAGCGGGCCGGCGCCCGCAAGGTCTATCTGGTCGATGAGCCCATGGCCGCCGGCATCGGCGCGGGATTGCCTATCACCGAGCCGACCGCCTCGATGATCGTCGACATCGGCGGCGGGACCACCGAAGTGGCCATCATGTCTCTGGCCGACATTGCCACCGCCCAGTCCATCCGCATCGCCGGCGACGACATGGACGAGGCGATCATCAACCATCTGAAGAAGACGTACAACCTGCTCGTCGGAGAGGCGCGGGCGGAGAAGGTCAAGATCCAGATCGGCTCGGCGGCCCCGCTGGAGGAGGAGCTGACGATGGAGATCGCCGGGCGCGATACGATCTCCGGACTGCCCCGCAAGATCACGATCACCAGCGAGGAGATTCGCGAGGCCCTGAAGGACCCCGTGGCGGCGATCATCGACGCCGTCACCGGTACCCTGGAGCGGGCCGAGCCGGAACTCGCGGCTGACCTGATCGACAATGGAATCCACATCTGCGGCGGCGGATCGCTGCTGCGGGGAATCGACAAGGTCCTGGCCAACGCCACCGGCCTGCAGGTGCATCGCGTCGAGGACCCACTCACTTGCGTGGCCCGCGGCACGAGCGTCTACCTGGAGAACCTGGAGCTCTGGAAGGACACGATGGATCACAGCGATCGCGGATACGATTGACGGTCGATAATACATGGAGACGGCCCCTTGGAGGCCGCGACTTGACACTCTGTTATATCTGTTGAACCTGCGGCAATGACACGAAAGTGGACCAGATTATCCAGGCGGATGCTCTTCACGTGGCTCCTGCTCGGCGGGCTCATTTGCCTGTTCGCACCAGCCAGTCTCACCGGCAAGCTGAAGCTGGCCTATAACTATATTTTCAGTTGGCCGCTGGACAATCTGAGCCTGGCCGGCAGCGCCATGCCGTCGTTGAACGCGGTTGACAACCCCGGCAAACAGGAGACGGCCGCCCAGCAGCAACAGCTCGAAAACCTCATCGCCAATCTCCGGGCCCAGGTCCAGGACGCCCAGGACCAGATCGCCCAGCTCCAGCGATTGCGGGCGGTGCCGCAGTGGGACCGCATGGGCTTCGTCCTGGCCGACGTCACACGCACCGGCCGGACCCAGGACCTGCTGTTCATCAATCGCGGCCGCAAGGACCACATCGCCGTCGGCCAGTACGTCCTGGGAGATATGAGCGTCATCGGGACCATCTCCGACGTCTGGGCGCAGCGCGCCGTCGTCAAACTGATCACGGAGCGGACTTCGAAGATCCCGGCAACCATCGGCGAATCGGATCTGGCCAGGGTCATGGACGGCGACCGGTCGGGAAACGTCGGCAAAATCCGGCTCGTCCCCGCCGACCACGCCGTCCACGTCGGAGACAAGGTGTATGCGAGAAAAGTGCCGGGCCTGCTCGACGTGTCGATTATCGCCGCCAAAGTGACGCAGTGCGGCAGGGACCCGGAGAATCCTTCGATGCTGGACATCACCGTCCAGCCGGTCTGCGACATTGCGAATCTGGCCCGCGTGGCGGTGATCGTGCCCGCGCCGCAGCAGTGACTCACGTGCATGCTCGCAAGCCCGGGAGGTTGCCGACCTGTTGTCCTGAGGAGTTGTTGAATGCGTTGGTTGCGGTTTGCAGCGCTCGTTCTGGTCGCCACGATCCTGCAAACGAGCTTCGTCGGCGTGATCCACATCTGGGAGCCCGACATCAAGCCGAACCTGCTGCTGATCCTCCTTGTTTTCTTCGCCATCTACAGCGGTCCGCAGGACGCCGTCATCGCCTCATTCAGCATCGGTTTTGCCGCCGACCTGAGCAGCCCGGTGCGAGAGCTGATGGGTCCGCAGATCATCAGTTACGGTGTGCTCGGGACCCTGCTGTCCGATGTGCATGGCATTATCTCCATTCGCCGGATGCCGCACCAGGCCATCGCGATCTTCGTCGCGGGCGTTTTGACGGCCCTGCTCAGTTATCTGCTGACGTTTTTTCGGGCCGAATCTGTGGCCACGCGTCTGAGCGCGGAACTGCTGTGGCAGCCGCTATACTCGGCCGTCATCGGCCCCTTTCTGTTCTTGCCAATCGCCTGGTGGATGCGTATAACCACGAAGGGCCGCAGGTACGGCGGGAGAAGGCGGAGATGACGCAGGTCCCGCATCCGCGCCGCCAACGGGAGGCTGCTCAGAAGGGCCGCGATCTTCTGAGCCTGCGTGGGGTTTGAGCCGGTTCGATGTACGACAAGCGAGTCAAAATATTCATTGCGATCAGCCTCGCGCTGCTGGCGATGTGCGTGCTGCGCCTCGCACAGATGCAGTTGCTGGCCAACTCCAAGCTCCAAGACGAGATCGAGGAGATGAAGCGCCAGAGCGGACGGTCCAAACAGCTCAAAACCGTCCGGGGCAGAGTCCTGGACCGTGACGGAAACGTCGTGGCGGCCGATACGCCGCGATTTCAAATCTGCATCAACTATGAGCTCAGCTCGTTCCTCGATGACCGCGTCGTCGAAGCCAAGAAGCTGGCGGCCGCCGCGAAAGACTCCAACCCATCCCTGTTCGATTTCTACGATGAGCTTGAAACCAAACGCAGCCAACTCATGGAGGTCGTCATTCCGGGCTGCGCCAAGTTCGGAATGAGCGAGCAGCAGGTGTGGGAGAAGATTAAGGCGATCAATGACGACATCTGGAATCTGCGGGCCTTCCTGGCCTGGCGACGCAGCAGCCACGACCCGAACAGTCTCGCCTCCAAGCACGACAATCAGATCATCAGCGTCCCATTCTCCGAGGCCATGGCGGACTTCTCGCGGCAATTCAGCGAGGCCGAACGCCTCAAACGCATCACCCGGGTGAGCGGGTTGCCGGAGATGAGCCGGCCCCTGCCGCTGGTGGATCTCAAGACGGACGATGACGTGTTCGCCGCCCAGGTCGAGTTCATGGACCTCAACGACGTTCAGATTCTGCCCGCCGGACAACGGCACTACCCATATGGCTCGGTGGCGTCGCAGACCATCGGCTGGGTGGGTCTGGCGACGCAGGAACGCGATACGAAGCTCTTTGAGGACGATCCGCTCGCCAGCTATCTCCAGGGCGAGATGTGTGGGCGAGAGGACGGCGTCGAGTATGTCTGCGAGAGCATCCTGCGGGGCCGCCGGGGCGAAGTGGTGATCGACATCGACCGCGAGCTTGTGCGGCAGAACGAGCCGGACTTTGGCGATGACGTCGTTTTGACGCTGGATGTCGAGATGCAGAAGAAGATCGAACAGGATATGGCGGACCCGAAGGTCAACCGGGGCTACCACAGTCACGGCATGGCCGCCGTGGCCATCGACGTGGGCTCGGGCGACATCCTGGCCCTCGTCTCGATGCCGACGTACGACTTGAATCGCGCGCGATACGACTACGGCGAGCTGCTGAAGGACCCGAACAAGCCCGTGATCCACCGCGCGATCAACAAACAGTATCCGCCGGGCTCCTGCATCAAGCCCGTCATCCTGATCGCGGCGATGGAAGCAGGACTGGTGACGGCCGAGGAAGAGATCGAGTGCCCCTCGCACGACGCCCCCCAGGGCTGGCCCAACTGCTTGATCTGGCGATCCAGTCGCGTCGGCCACAGCAGCCAGTGGACCAACAACGCCCGCAACGCCCTGAAAGGGAGCTGCAATATCTACTTTTCACGACTGGCCGATCGATTCGATCCGCCCGTCCTGCAGCGATGGCTGTTCCTGTTTGGATACGGCCACCCTGTTCCGCTGGGCTGTCCCGCCCCGGCGACAGGGGACGCGACGCCGCGTCAATTCCGCCAGGCGCCAGGCCAGATCAGCGCCAAGCCGCTGCCGCCGGGCAAACAGGTGCAGTCGCTCAATGATGTTGGACCGCTGTACGAGGGCGACCGCCGACTCGTCGGCATCGGCCAAGGCAACCTCTGGGCCACGCCGCTCCAGGTAGCCAACGCCTTTGCCACGATCGCGCGCGGGGGCCTGTATAAGCCGGCAAGATTGTTCCTTCAACCCGACATGCTCAATCCCGGCAGTTCCGATACGTCCAGCGATCTGAATATCTCCCAGCACACGCTTGCCGTCGTCCGCGACGGCATGAGCGCCGTAGTCAACGAACACGGCGGCAGCGCATACAACGCCTTCGCCGGCGCCGGTTTGTCGCGTTACGGCGTGCACGTCTACGGCAAGACCGGCTCGACGGAGAGGCCCGACACTGCTTGGTTCGCCGGATACGCGGAGGACTCCCGCGGCCGAAAGCTGGCCCTGGCGGTGGTCCTCGAGGGCGGCCAGCGCGGCTCCAGCGACGCCGCCCCCCTGGCCTGCCACATCATGGAATTGTGCATCGACGCCGGCTACATCGGCAATGGAACGCACCCGCCAACGCCCGCGCAACCCGCCTCCACCAGGTGATTGCCCGCCGACGTTTCCCGCAAACGCGAAGCCACGCGTCCGCGGGTTGCTGCCTCTACACGCCGATGTCGATTGGCGAATCGAGGCGGGACAGCACGCCTTGCAGCGTCGCAAGGAATTTCTCATTGTCCGGCCAGAGGATTCGGTCGTCCTGCGGCATCGGCTCGGCCAGCCGTGCCAGGAAGCGGTTCAGGGCCTCCTTCGTCAACCATGGCGATGACACGCCCAGGCCGAGCCTCGCGTACCCGTGGTCGAGTAGACGACGATGTGCCCCTCGTTGGACGGCGTCAAGGTGGTGACAACCTCGCGGACGACGGGCGGGGCCAGCACGGTCCTCTCATGCTTCAGCGGCGTCTTGAAGAAGTTGACCACGACGTACGCCCGGGCCCCGGTGCGAGCTGGCAAACATCACCTCGTGCCCGGCATCCAGGAATCGCCGGGCGATCAGGTGCATGCGGCTGGCGTGCCCGAAGCCCTCTCCTGCGGGTGCATAGATGATCCTGGCCATCTGCGATTTCGCTCCAGTGCCGCCATACAGCAGCTTGAACGTTGTCACTGTATCAGATTGCCGCCCCTATGACAGCCGCAAATCACTCGACGGGGAAATATTGCCTGATCGCCGATTTTTTACGGTGGCAATTCCATAATCCGGAGGCTATGATAGCCGGGCGAAGAAAAATCGTGTCTGATGTCCTTGTGGAACTGGCTCTGGGACGGCAATGTCCAACAACGGCAGGCATTCGTCGAGAAGGTGGGGAGCTATGTTCGATGACAAAGCAGCGGACTTTTTGCAGACCAGGCAATCCGACGATGTGACATTCACTGCCGGGGACCGCATTACCTCGATGGCAGGCGTGCGGACCTCCGAACGCAGGCCCGCTTCGCAGACCCTGCACTCCGCTTCCCATACCGTTGTCGCGCGCCCGCCACCTCCCTGTAAAGCATATGCCGTATGTGTGAACGTCGCATGGTAGAAGGAACCATCAGAGTAGAAAGGATCGTGTATGCCTCTATCGAGACGGATGCTGGCCGAGTTGATCGGAACGTTCTGGTTGGTATTTGGCGGGTGCGGCAGTGCGGTGCTGGCCGCCAAGTTCCCTGAAGTCGGGATCGGCCTGCTCGGCGTGGCCCTTGCCTTCGGGCTGACGGTGCTGACGATGGCCTACGCCATCGGCCACATCTCCGGCTGTCACCTCAATCCGGCGGTCACGGTCGGCCTGGCCACCGGCCGCCGATTCCCGTGGAGCGAGGTCGGTCACTACATCCTTGCCCAACTCGTCGGTGCCCTAGCGGCGGCCACCGTGCTGTACCTGATCGCCAGCGGTAAGAGCGGCTTCAATGTCCACGCCGGCTTCGCCGCCAACGGTTACGGCGCCCATTCGCCGGGCGGATACTCCCTGTTCGCCGCCCTCGTGGCCGAAGTCACCCTGACGTTCATGTTCCTCATGATCATCCTGGGCGCGACGGATAAGCGGGCCCCGGCCGGCTTTGCCCCTATTGCCATCGGCCTGGGACTGACGCTGATCCACCTGATCGGCATCCCGGTGACGAACCTGTCAGTGAACCCGGCCCGCAGCACGGGACCGGCCCTGTTTGTCGGCGGCTGGGCCCTGGCCCAATTGTGGCTGTTCTGGCTGGCCCCGCTCGTAGGCGCCTGGCTGGCCGGCGTCGTGTATCCGGCCCTCGCCGAGCAGAAAGCCGCAGCCGCCACCAGTGCCGCCACTGCCAGATAGGCAAAAGCCCCGGCGTTTTACGATCGATTTCCACCTGAGCACAGCGTTCAGCGCACGTAACGCTGCCGGTAGTGATATGCGCACCGGTGCATGTGTAGCCCACCTCCTTCCGGAGTCGGGTGGCACGCAACGTCGTCAACTCAGGGACGTTTGATTCGTTTCAGTTGTTGCGAGTTAGCAACGCGGATTCTCCTGACCAGCGAGGCCGCCCGAAACAAATCGTAAATCGAAAATCGTCAATCGTAGATCTACTTGGCCTCCCACCACAGGCGCGGATAGTCCTTCCCTTCGTCAATCCACCAGATGTCCTCCGTGCCGTTGGCCGTCTCGCCCACGAAGTCCCAGCCGGCATCGAGGAATGTCTTGGCCATCTGCATCTCGGCAGTGGCCTTGCCGGTGCCGCCGGCACTTGTGCTCATGCCCGAGGTCTGAATATCCCAGAAAGAGTGACGCAAGAGACCCTCATAGTAGGAAAAGTTGTTCGACCCCAGAAGTCCTCCAACACTACGCACTCCCGCAGTGACCGTCCCGGTGCTGTAGCAGTGGGTCACAGTGCCGGAGTTCCCCCCCACCAGCCCGCCGACATATTCGGTCCCGATGACCGCGCCAGTGCTGTAGCAGTCGGTCAGAGCGTAGTCGTTGGACCCCACTAGCCCCCCGACGTGGCCGGTTCCGCTGATCGCACCGGTGCTGTAGCACTGGGTCACACGACCGTAGGCCCAGTTCTCCCCCATCAGCCCACCGACGGCACCGGTCCCAGCCACCGCACCGGTGCTGAAGCACCGGGTCACAGTGCCATCGAAGTTGTACCCCACCAACCCGCCGACACGTTCGCTGCCACTGACCGTACCGGCACAGTAGCACCCGGTCACAGTCGCGTCGCTGAAACCGGCCAGCCCACCGACGTCGTCTTCGCCGCTGACCGAACCAGCGGTGTAACAGCCGGTCACGGCGCCTCTGTTTGCGCCCACCAGCCCACCAACATACGAACCGGCGCTGACCGCACCGGTGGTGTAACAGTCGGTCAAAGTCCCCCAGTTATACCCGACCAGCCCGCCGACATTGTCGTCTGAGCCCACTATCTTGACATCCCCTACACCCAGGTTCTTGACCTCGGCGCCAGGCGCATACCAGCACCCCAACTGGCCAAACAGTCCCAGATAACTACCACCTTCAACCACCAGGTGGGAAATCACATGGCCATTGCCTTCGAAGACCCCCGTGAATAGTTGGACCGGCGATTGTCTGAAGAGAGGTCTATTTGGCAGATTGGGGTCCAGATCAATGTCCGCATTGAGGACAAAATGTTTGTCCCAAAGAATGCTGGCTTTGCTCAAGAGGGTCAATTGATCGGCCGTGTCCATTTGATAGGGGGCGTCGGATGTCCCCTGTCCTTCGAGCCAGTCAATAACCAGTTCCGGTATGATGTCTCCTGGCATCCCCTGCCAGGCCAGCCTGGGATAGTCCCGCCCGGCATCCAAGACCCAATTGGGATCGTCAGCAAAGCCATTGAGGCCCAACATGTACGGGTCCCTCATCTCGGCTGTAGTCAAGCCAATTCCACCGTCACTTCCCGACAGGCCCGATGTCTCCGTGTCCCAGACGCTATGCAAGGCGAGGCTGCCTTCCCCCACCAATCCCCCGCCACGATGACCACTGGCTCGCACCGCGCCGGTGCTGTAGCAGTACGTCACAGTACCGCCGCTATTCCCCACCAGTCCACCTACACAGTCATTGCCATCGACCGCGCCGGTGCTGTAGCAGTACGTCACAGTACCGCCGCTATCCCCCACGAGCCCGCCGACGTGGTCGCCGGTTCCGCTGACTGAGGCGCTGCTGTAGCAGTTGGTTACAGTCCCGTAGGACTCCGTGTCTCGACCCCAGGAGATCTCTCCCACCAGCCCGCCGACGCACGACTCGCCGGTGACGACACCTGTGCTGTAGCATTGGGTCACCGTGTCGTTGGCCACCCCGACCATCCCGCCCACTTTGGCTCCCTCAACTCTGGCGTTCTCGACGCAGCACCGCGTGATGCTCCCGACCTCCAGCCAGCCTACTAGGCAGCCAACATAGCCTCCCGTCACTCTCACGTTCGGATCGATCAACCGCAGGTCCTTGATCTGGGCATTGGGATCATACACGTATCCAAACAATCCGACAAAGTCCCTGTCCGCCTCCGCCGTGAATGTGAAGTTCGTGACCGCATGCCTGTTGCCGTCAAAGACCCCACTGAAAGGAATCCCCACAGGATAGTCTCCTGTCTCGAGGCCCCAATTCAGCCTGCCCAAACCGATGATGTTGAAGGCGGGCCTGCCTTCCTTGCCATCAAGCGCCGACAGGTCGATGTCCGCCATCAGCTTGAAGTGCCTGCCCCAATCGCAGGGCGCAAGGCCAATCGTGTTGAGTTGCTCGGCCGTGTAGATGAGATAAGGGCTCTGCACCGTGCCCATACCCCCGCCGTAGGTGGGGCCGCCGATTATCTCTCCAAGCGCGCCTTCCCAGGCAAGATGCGGATAGTCCTTCCCCTCATCGATTGTCCAAATTCCTCCACAGGCACCCCAGCCAAGGAAAGTGTTCGCCATCCGCATCTGGGCGGTTGTCCTGCCCGTGCCTCCAAAACTCTTCGGCTGACCGGATGTCTCAATGTCCCAGAAACTCGCGACCACAAAGCCGGGATTCGAAAAGCCGTCATCATACCATCCGACGAGCCCGCCGACGCCGTCACCGCTGCCACTGACCGCACCCGTACTGTAGCAGTGAGTCACAGTACCCCCGTTCCATCCCACAAGTCCGCCGACGGCATCGGTCCCACTGACGGCGCCGGTGCTGTAGCACTGGGTCAGCCACCAGCCTCCCCGTCCCAGCAGCCCGCCGACGGCGTGATACCCGCTGACCGCCCCGGTGCTGTAGCACTGGGTCACAGAGCCCCCCTGACCCGCCAGTCCGCCGACATGGCTGCCACCGCTGACCTCAGCAGTGCTGTGGCATTGAGTCAGATAACCGTACTTCCCCACCAGCCCACCAACATACCAATCGCCCTTGACCACACCGCTGCTGTAGCACCGGGTCACAACACCCCGTCCGTTGTCCCCCACCAGCCCACCAACAGCCTCACCGGAACCAGTTATGCTGACCTCAAGTACTCCCAAGTCTTTGACTTCGCCACTCAGGTTGCCGAACAGGCCCAGGTTGCCCACACCACGGATCGTTAAATGCAGGATCTTGTGACCAGTACCGTCAAAAACACCTGGAAAAATCCGATAACTGGAAGAACTGACATCAGGGTAATTAGGGTAAGTGGTTGGCCCGATGACGGCCCTGTCGAAGACCTTGCGGCCGGGGAGGTTGGGGTCCAGGTCGATGTCGGCGGTCAGGACGAAGTGCTTGTCGTAATCGGTGGGAGTCTCGCCGAGGGCGATCAGATTGGCGGCTGTGGCGATCTGGTACGGATCATTGGGCTCTCCCGTGCCGCCGCTGTATTTGGCATTTGCAGGCAGGGCCAATAGACACATCGTCAATGATAGAAGTGCAGTTCTCATGGTCTCCAATCCTCCAAAATGCCGAATCCAACCAGAATGTTCTTTAACCACGAATTGCACGAATCACACGAATGTTGAGCAAATCAGTTCACCAGGCGCTCGTATTCGACTTTCGGATGGTGCCCGAAGTTCACCAGGAGCGCCAGTTTCTTTCGCGTGGCCTTCAGATAATTGATCGCTTGAGCCCGATGATCGTCCCCCAGCGCCTTCGCGGTTTTCAGTTCCACGATGATCTGATCGTAGCAAAGGAAATCCGGCTGATACGTCTGGTCGAGCCGGGTCACCTTGTAGTACAATTCGATTTCCGGCTTCTCCTGGAACGGAATTCCCTGCCACTGGAACTCGCGTCGGAGGGCCTCCTGATAGACGGCTTCGAGGAATCCGCTGCCCAGCTCGTTGTACACCTCGAAACACGCCCCGATGATCCGGTAGCTCTCCTCTTTGAAGAGCATCTCGTCTGCCATTCATCCACCTCTTTCCCCTCGTCTTCTCATTCGTGTGATTCGTGTCATTCGTCGTTTCAAAAAGCAGGATGGTCCGTGTTCATCTGCGCTGCCCTTTCATTCCTTGGCGGCCTTTGCGTCTCTGCGCGATACACCCTTCTTTCGCTGTCGGTTGTGTTCGTGATCTGAAAGAGCCTTTGCCTTCGAGAAGACAGGCCCCTTGTGGCTGCATGCTCCGTTACGTCCCAGTGCTTCTACTGTACCGCCTGTGACGACAAATGGCAAGCCGAATTGTCGTCAGGCGGGCCTTGAGCCGGCCTTGACGGGGGAGCCGCCCTACCATAAGTGCTGTTGTTTCCACCATGCCATTGGCCCGATGCGGCAAATGCCAAGGGCACGGGAACAGGTCCCCAGGAGGCAGGGAAGCGAGATGACGCCGGATAAACGGAAAGAACCTATGGATTGCCGGGATTTTTGCTTGACAATAGATATAGTCATTGTATCATATTGAGACAACTGAATAGCGGATGATGAATAGCCCTTCGGAGGGTTTGGTCATGCCTGATGGAGCACGGGTCCCCCGCCGGGCGGCACCGGGAAGTCCGGCGGCGCCGGTCTGGCCGGCTATGCGAAACAAAGCCAATTTGCGGAATAAGACAAGGGCGGGACGCCCTCGCCACGTCGGGGAGAGCTTGCGAAAACAAAGCCAATTCGCAGGGAGCAGGCTGGAGGCTGGGGTGCCAGGCAGGAAGGAAGAGGGAGCCACAGGAGTCGGGATGGGAAACAAAGCCAGTTAGGTGGGAGCCAGACGGGCGCTAACTATCGGCCAAAAAATGAGTTGGGAGAGAACACGTGCGCTATGCCTGTGCGAAAACAAAGCCAATCGCGTCATGGGCATCCTGCCCGCGATCCGAAGGCGAGACGCCTTCGACACGAAGGTCGCCGACTGCGCGAAACAAAGCCAATTCGCGGAATAGGACAAGGGCGGGACGCCGTCGCCATGTTGAGAGGACCTGTCTTGCGAAAACAAAGCCAATCCGGCGGGAGTGGGCCGGAACCCGGAGGTGGCAGGCAGGCGGGAAGAGGGAGCCACAGGAGTCAGGATGCAAAACAAAGCCAATCGGGCGGGAGCCGGATGGATGCTAATTGTCGGCCAAAGAACGAGTTGGCAGAGAACACGTGCGTTACTCCCGTGCGAAAACAAAGCCAATCGTATCGCGGGCATACTGCCAGCGATCCAAGGGCGAGACGCCACCGACACGAAGGTTTCCGACCGTGCGAAACAAAGCCAATTCGTCAGCGGGATTGCGGCCCTGGATCGAGTCCAGGGTGACATGATCGAGTCCAGGGTGACATGATGCCTGATTGTGGATTTCGGATTGAAGGATGGGAGGACGCGTTGACGGGCTATGTAGTGACAAGCGCGGGCAGGTGGGCGAAACAAAGCCAATTTCCGTGCCAGGCAAGCGCTGGGCCGTGCCCACCCTACCGAGCGGCTGAGAACCAGTTTCGCGAAAACAAAGCCAATCGTGTCGCGGGCATCCGGCCCGCGATCCGACGGCAGGACGCCACCGACACGAAAGTCGCCGGCTGTGCGAAACAAAGCCAATTTGCGGAATAGGACAAGGGCGGGACGCCCTCGCCACGTTGAGAGGACCCGTTTTGCGAAACAAAGCCAAATTTGGGGAGGATGGGGTATGTAGATAGGGTTAGAGGGCGTGTGTAACGGGCAGCTACCAGGACAGGTCGTCTTCGGGCTTGTAGGAGGCGGGGACGGCGCCGGGGCCGGGGTGCGAGGACGGCGCGGGCCGGGCGCCTTTGACGAAGGCGGCTGGAGTGGGTTCATCGAACTCGGGCTGAGTGCCTTCGAGGTAGTGGAGGGTCTTGCGGAGGATTGCAGCGGCCACGGGCGCGGCGACGGACCCGCCGGTGTAGCCCTTCTTCAGATCGACGTTCGGGTGACGAATGGAGACCAGCACGATCACCCTCGGGTCCTCTGCTGGCGCCCCGGCAAGGAAGGAGGCCATATAGGCCTTCTCTTCATATCCCTGGCCGCCCGGTCGGGCTAACTGGGCGGTGCCGCTCTTGCCGAAGACCTGCCATTCCTTGAGTTTGGCCTTGGTACCCGTCCCCCCCTGCTCGACGACGGCGGTCATCGCCTGCGTGACCATCCACTTGGCAATTTCGGGCTTGATGACGTAGCCGAGCTGGGGCATCGTCGGCCTCATGTCGCGCATGGAGCCATCCGGCTGCACGATGGCCTTGATGATGTACGGCCGGACCAGCCGGCCTCCGTTCGCGATCATGCAAAAGCCCCGCACGAGCTGAATCGCCGTGACGGAGATTTCCTGCCCGAACGGAATCCGCGTCACGCTATAGCCGGTCCATTGTCGCGGCGGCCGGAGCTGCCCCTCCGACTCGCCCGGCAACCCGATGCCGACCTTTCGCCCGAAGCCGAAGAGCGTCAGACCCTCATAACACCGAGTCGCGCCGAGCCGCTGGCCGATCTTCGCCATCCCGATATTGCTCGACTTGGCGATGATCTCCTTGAGAGTCATGTCGCCGAACCCCTGGCGGTACTCGCCGATGCTTCCGAAGCCTTTGCCGTGATAGCTGCCGTTCTCGCAGAAGATGGTCTCGTAGCGGCTGACCACGCCGCTGTCGAGGGCGATGGATGCGGTGATCGGCTTGATGATGCTGCCCGGCTCGTATTGGTCGGTCAGCACCCGGTTGTAGAAATGGTTCGGATCTGTGCGGCGGGCGTCCGCCGGATCGAAGTCCGGCAGCGAAACCAGAGCAAGAATCGCCCCGCTTTTCACATCGGTCACCACGGCGATAGCGCCCTGTGCTTGATATGCCTTGTATTGGGCGAATAGCTCCTCGCGGGCAAACTGCTGAATCGTGGCATCCAGCGTCAGGATGATGCCCGTACCGTTGATCGGGGCGCAGTTATCCCGCTCGTCCTCCAGGCAGAACGCGATGGGCCGACGGTGGACATCGACGAAGAAGCTGTTGGTGGCCCCGCGTCCCCGCAGCTCGCGATCGTATCCGAGCTCGACGCCGGCAAGCCCGTAGTTGTCCACGCTGGTGAATCCGACGACGTGGGAGGCGAGCCTGGCGGTCGGGTAGTACCTCTGCCAACTGTCCTGGATGCCGACGCCGGGGATCTGCCGGGCGGCCTCGCACTCGCTCACCGTGGCCCCGACCTTGATGGGCATGTAGCCGCGGTTGCGGCTGGTCATGATCTCCTTGCAGATCTCGTGAGCAGGCATTTCCAGGACCGCCGCAAGCCGGTTCGCCGTGTCCTTGGGTTCCGCGATGATCCGGGGCTCGGCGAAGATCGTCCGGAACTGGTTGCTGGCCGCCAGTACCCTGCCGCGGCAATCGAGAATGGCGCCACGCTGGGGTTCCAGAGGGACATAGGCCCGCTGCTGGTTGACGCATTCGGCCATGTAATGATCGGCCTGGCTGTACTGCAGGTAGAAGCACCGCCATGCGAGCAGCAGGAACGCAAAAACGACGGACGCCATGAGCACCACGATGGTAATGATCTCGCGTCTGGCTCCCGCGTCACCGGTGCCCGTCGTCCCGCCGATATTCCTGATGAACCTCCTGAGACCCATGCGCGTCATCCTGAGCGGCTCAGCCACTTCACAGCCGGTGCTGAGAAGTGAAGCGGTGGGCATCTTGCCATCCTGGCAGAAGCAACAAGCCCATCCACGCTCACTTTCTCTGCTTGTCGAGACGCTGCGAGATCGAAGCTGGGTTGATCAGGCTTTCCACCCGCAATTGCTTCTGCCACAGCTCCTGCTGGAGGCGTCCCTGCTCGATCTTGCACCGTCGCAGTGTATAAAAGTCGCGATTCCTCGCATCCCGCAGATATACAGTCAGGATCAGCGTGGCCGCGAAGAAGAAGATCACTAGAACGAAGCAGAGTCGCGATCCCATGAGCGTACCAGAGCAAACGAGGGGAATGGCACAGGGTGACGGCTGTCTCACTTGGCAGGCAGACGCAGCTTCGTGCCCACGTTGACCGTGTGCTCGTCCTTCACAATGTCGCCGTTGAGCTTGAGGATTTCCGCATACCGCGCGCCGTTGCCGAGTTGCGCTACGGCAATCTTCCAAAGGCTGTCATCTTCTTGAACGACGTACCACCGCACGGCGGCCTCCGGCTTCTTCGTCGGCTCCGCCTTCTTCTCGCCTTCCTTCGTCTCGGTGGTTGTCACTTTCTTCTTGCCGATGGAATCGACCTTCTCGAAGAGGGTCTTGGGCAGGGCGGTGTCCAACTTGTCCTGGACGGTCTTCGGTCTCTCGACGGGCGGGATCACCAGCTCCTGTCCGGCCTTCACCTCATCCGGGGACTTGAGGATGTTGCGGTTCGCTTCATAGATGCGTTGAATGTTGACGATGCGATTGCCTTCCTCCGGTCCGTAGGCCCGTTTCGCCACGGAGGCCAGGTTCTCCCCGTCCGCCACGATGTACTTCTTGCTTACACTCGCGGCCGGGGTGACCGGCAGCTTGCCCATCGTGGCGGTTTCGGTCGCCTGGGCACGCGGCAGCTTCGCCGCCGGTTTGGGTGTGTCGATGATCGGGGCCGGCTCCGTCGTCTTCTGACCTGCGGCGGGTGCGGAGGCTTGGACGAGATACTCTACAATGTCTCCCAGACCCTTGTTGAGTCGTTCGAGGCTGCCGGGTGTGGTCTGCGGTGACGCAGAGCGACTGCCCGGAGCGGCCGAGTCTGTCGCGACAACCGACTCAGGCTTTGGGCTCGCCGACTCGGGATTCGCGACCACGGGGGTCGGCTCCGAGGACTGACGCGGCTGGTTCTCCATCAACTGGTCCCAACTGATCGTCTCCTGGGCCTTCTTCTCTCTGTCGGCCAGGCCCAGACTCTCGTCCTGCGCGGTATTGGTCGCCTGTTCCCCCTTCGTGGACTGCGGCCGAAGATTCGGCAGGCCGTTGATGATGAAAGCAATCACGAAGATGAAGACCAGTCCCAGCAGCAAACCAATTTTCGCGTCCGATGTCATGGTTTCACTCCATTCCTACCTTCGATTCGTTCCTTCGTATCGGCCTGATGGGCCGTCAATTCTTTTGTGCAATCCGTAATTTGGCGCTTCGGGCCCTGTGGTTGGCGGCGATTTCCTCCCGACTGGGCGAGATGGGCTTCTTCGTCAGCACGCGATAGACGCCCTCGGCCTCGTTTCGCTTGAAATCGCGCTTCACCAGGCCGTCCTCCAGACTGTGATAGCTGACGATCGCCACATAGCCGTCCTTCTTCAGGCATCCCGGCGCCGCGTAAAGCAATTGCTCCAGGTTCTCCAGCTCGTGATTGACGGCAATTCTCAACGCCTGAAAGGTCCTGGTCGCCGGGTGCTTTCTCGATTCACGTTTTCGCCCCGGTCCTGCCAGGGCACTGGCCACAACCTGTGCCAACTGTCCCGTCGTCGTGATCGGCTCACGCTCCCGTCGGCGCACGAGAAAACGCGCGATGCGGCGCGACGCCCGATCCTGTCCGAACCGGAAAATCAAATCAGCCAGCGATTTTTCATCCCATTCGTTAATTATATCGGCAGCCGTAGTCTCCAAGCTTTCGTCAATTCTCATGTCTAACGGCATATCCGCGCGAAAACTCAGCCCAAGTTCACTGTCGGAAAGCTGAGCCGAGCACAGACCCAAGTCAGCGAGAAGGAAATCCGCCTCCGTGATGCCCAATTCGCCGAGGCATTCGGCGACCCGGGCGAAGTTCGACTTGATCAAGAAGACCCTGCAAGTGAGGCCTGCCAACCGCTGCCGGGCCCGTTCCAGTGACTTGCTGTCGAGGTCCAGCCCGACGAGCACCCCTGCGGGTCCCAGCCGCTTTCCGAACAGAAAGCTATGACCTCCGTGTCCAATGGTCGCATCGACCATCACCCCATCCTGAGGTAAGCTTATCTGTTCGGCTAAAGGTTCCGAAAGGACCGGAACGTGTTCTATGTTTGAGCGATCCACCTGTGCATCTGCAAACCCGGCCCCTCACCTCACCAGCGCCCATGCGGTCCGAGGGGTGTATGGCCGATTCAGCCAATTGCCACGGGCTCCGCACGCTGTCTGAGCCGTTCCGCGTACGGCGAGAACTTGATGCCCGCGAACAGGCGGCTGCTCTGCTTGAGCCGCTCCAGACGCTCGCCCAGCACGGCGATCGACGCCCCGGTTTGTTCGTCCACAGGTCTGGCCCCTGCGAGGCTCTCGCCCACAATCTGACAATGGCGATCCATGCCGATCATGATACCTCCAACTCTGTCGACAACTCTTTTGACTGTTGCTGCATGACGTTCTGTCGCGCCTGAGTCACCTGCTGCTGGAACTGCTGCATGTGGTCCGCGACATATTGTTCCCAGTCCGGCGTGTTCCACAGCTCGATGTGGTCCCTGACACCAACCAGCGTCACATCATTCTTCAGTTTCGCCCGCGCTCGCAGCCGCTCGTTCAGGAGCAGCCGGCCCTGGTGATCCAGCTCCACCTTGCTCGCCAGGGCAAAACTGATTCGCTCGAATGCCACCGCCTCATCCGCGGCTGTCCCCGCCGTACCCGCCGACAACGATAGCCGTTGGAAATCCTTCTCCGGGTACAGGCACAAAATCCCGTTGGCGCCCATGACAAGGTAGAAGTTGCTGCCATGCTCATCGACGTCGATCTGGTTGCGCAATCGGTTGGAGACGAGCACTCGGCCCTTGTCGTCGATAACGTGCTGGTACTCCCCTGTTAGTAACAACATGGCAACTGTCCCACTCGATTAACCTTTATAGGGATAGTCTACCATTCTCCCCCACCGAGTCAACACTCCACTCCACTTTTCCGCAAAAAATTTTGCACTTTCTGTTATGGGACTGGACTCAGTGACAGCGCAACTGCTCATGTTCCAAGTGCTTACGGCGTTTTCTCCTCGCCTTCGAGTATGCGGGTTATTGGACTATCGGCCGATTTTTCTTCTGGCCCTCCGGTGTGATTCGGACGTTGGATTTGACGGCGACTGAAGACCCGACTATAATTCCTGCCTCGCAGTGCGATCCGCAGCCGACAAGGCGTCCACGGCTGCGTGCAGAGAAGAAACACGGCGGGGAGGCCCAGGAGATCGGATTATGGAACAACGAACGGCCGCCGCAGTTGCGGCAATTATGACTCTCTGTCTTACGGCATTTGTCGCGATGAGCGGCTGCATATCCAGCCACTCAGACGTGACATATGGGCCTGAGGGCCCTGCCGTCCGCGCCGGCACCTTCCACCAGGTCAAGGCTGGCCAAACGAGCAAAGAGTGGCTGCTCGGCGTCTTCGGCGAGCCGACCCGGACAACCAAGACCCCCGACGGCGCCGAAGTGATGACCTACGTCTACTCCAAGAAGGTCAACAGCAACTTCAGCCTCTCCCCCTTCCTCGATCTCGACGGCACGAAGGAGCAGCGGACCACCTACTACTTCGAGCTCCGAAACGGCGTCGTCTCCAAATGCTGGAGCGAGTGACATCCGGCCCGGCAGGCGCCCCCCCGATCCCCTGCCTGCTCGTGTCAGAACATCCAGAAATCAGCATCCTTCAGCATCGCTCGCCAGTGGATCTCGTCCAGGGTAACGGGCGGCGTATCTCCGGGTTTGACGCCTTGCGCAATATCTGGAGGAATCGAATCGGATTTCATGATGTCCCGGAATGCCGGCCAGAGCAGGGCCCCGTTCTCGTGGACTACAGACAGGACCGAGACGCTGCCACTCCACGCGGCGAGAGGGGTTGGCCATAGCCAGTCGTATGCCATCGAGAGCAATAAAGCTCCTCTTCGCGTCTCGTAGATCGCGTTGACCAGTTCAACGTAGGTATATTCTCGTGCTCCGGGCAACGTGACTTGAAGCACCATGTCCAGGTCCGTCTCCTTGTCCGCATCGTTCAGGAGATCCCTCTCCTGAGAATCATATGGCCGGAAGACCCTGAGACTGCCTTTCATCTCAAAAGACAGTGTGACCGGCTCAATCGTCTCAATCACATCAAATACCCCAATTCTCTCCAAGCCGACAGTGCTGTCCCCCCAAGAGCCTGAATACCCGATGGGAGAACTGACGGCTTCCTTCGTGCCGCCAGTATACTTGTTGAGCGAGCCGGCGACGGAGAACCGGAACGTGAGATCCATGTCCTCTGCGTAGTGATGGTCCAGCAGATAGGCCTGTGCCGCCTCCCTGGTCTCAGGATTGGCGCCGGGTCCCCAGCGCTCTTCGTTGAGGTCTGCCGACAGAGAGTACGTTTCTCTGTCGCCCGGACGCGGGCCGGCTTTGCTCATCATCCCGCGAGGCGGATAGGTATATCTGCCATTGCTCAGGTAGGGATCGAGTTGGCTCTCGAAGATCTCCAGCCGCCACTGCTCTGCCTTCTGTTGCATCGCAGTCAGAGTATCACGGATTGTCTGCCTCTCGGTCTCTGAGCACTCGTTTGTACCGTCGCCCTCAAACAGCGGTTCGTTCAGGGCTCGCCATGACAGGCCAATCAGGGACAATGACTTCTGTTGCGTCTCCAACGCACTGCGTATCGCCGCACAGCGCTCGGATACGTCCTGCGGCAGTGTCCCCTCCGTGAAGTCCTTGAAGAACTTCCAGCCGGGATCGTTCCAATCAACGCCCCCAGGCGGTGCGGTGATCCGCCCCACGACCTGATCAACGTAGAAGTTCATGATGGCTTGGTCCAAGGTCACGGGTTCCGCCACAGCCCCGATGCGGTATGCGCTTCTGTGCCGAGCTACTGGGACTGCCCCGTTGCCGGCGGGGGCCGCAAGTGTTCCCAGGCAGATGGCGATGCCGGCGGCAGTCTTCAACGCGCCGGGCACGTGCCAGACTTCCTTGAAACATTCCGTGCCGGATTTGCGTTGCAGCCAGCAGCCGCCCCGGCAGGCGGGCGAGTAGTCACAGCGGACGCATTTGCCGCTCGGCCGCCACGACCGTAGTTCCTCGAAGCCCTCCGCCCAGATCTGCGCCAGTCGCCGCTCATGAGTGTTGCCCGCACTGTACGAGCGGTCCAGCGTGGTACACGGCACGACCTCGCCATTGGGAAGGATGACACATTGGGCCCTGCCGGCCCCGCAACTCAGAGGCAGGTCTCGCACCAGCGGCTCCAGGTAGCCCAAATAGCCGATCTCATCGGCCATCTCGACATCGAAGTACCGCCTCTTTCGTGCGACGAACTTGATGAGCCTCTTGAGCTGCGTCTTTGAGAGGAACAGGTCGGGCCTGTCCGCCGCCCTGCCCTCCGGCACAAGCAGATGAATCCCCCACTGATCGGCCCCACCGGCCACGACCAGATGGAACGTCTCGTGGAGACAATCACAATTGCGGCTGGTCACGGTTGTGCCGGCACAGACCCTGACTCCCTCCAGCGATTTGAAGAACCGGATTGCCTCCACGGCCTCGTCGTACGCTCCGGCCTTGCCCCGGAATGTATCATGTACCGGCTTCGGGCCATCCAGGCTGACCGCCACAAAGCCCGGCCTGTTGCTCGCGATCACCTCGCGCAAGCTCTTGTCCGGCATGGCGGCCGTATTCAGCGACCAGTTCACCCTTTTACGTCCGAGGTAGTCGATCACCTCCGCCAGGTCCGCTCGGGCCAGCGGCTCGCCCCCGGTGACGAGAAACTCCCCGACGCCCATCTGGGCCACCTCGTCGATCAGGCCGCGGACCTTCTCGATAGGCATGTCCTCGAAGCCTGCCTCGCTTTCGGCGGCCAGGCAATGCTCACAGCGAAGCCCGCACCGGAGCGTCGCCATCCACTGCACCAAGCTCGGCGTCTCCAAATACCCGTGCCGCGCAAAGAACTCGCTACTGCTGTTGACTCTGTGGCAACCGACTTGACTGTGCGTGCTCATACGAATTCTCCCTTCTTGATGATGTAATAATGCCGCTGCCGCGATCAGACTGCCTGATCGACGTACACAAAGAGATTGTATGCGCTCGATTTGAGAGCCTGCTGCGAAATGACGCCGGCTCGGCGATCTTCTTGCAAATGTGCAAGCAGCCCTGCCGAGGATCGAAGGCGGGCCGGTATGACGTTGAACGACGAAATATTATGATGACGTACTCCGGTATGATGGCACTGCGTCACCCGCCTTCATACCTCATTGCCGAAGGAGGGAATCGAACCCTCACGGGGGGTAAGCCCCACAGGATTTTGAATCCTGCGCGTCTGCCAGTTCCGCCACTTCGGCAAGTCCCCTGTTTCTCAGGACTTATGTTCGTTTGCTCTTTACGGATTCGTGCCCTCGTACCACATTTGGTCACGACTCTTAGGGAGGATTATGGATGATTTCCGGCGGAATGTCAAATCGGAAATTGGCAGACGGGGGGTACACGTGTGTACGACAAGATTGTGGCAGAGCAAGCAGTCGGCTCGGGTGGCAGCGTCAAGCGCAGCTTGGCGATGGCCTCCTTGGGACGCGGTGCAACCATCGCCAAGGCCTGCGGCCTTGACGCTGCCACCCGAGCGGACTGCCACTTCTTTGTCGTGCACCCGTGCGCACCTGTTGAACCACCGCGATTGCTGACGCCTGGGCGACGTTCTACCGGCCAGATGGATTGACTTTGGCGATGATTCCCTCATTCGGACGCAGCCTGATGCGGTGGCTGACCGGATCGCCGACTCGCCCGTCCTGGGTGCTCAGGATGATCTCGCCGGTCACGTTCATGTGGCGCGGGATCACGAGCTCACCCCCGGACCCGCCGAAATTCACGGCCACCAGAAGCCGCGTCTGCTCGTCCTCACGGAAGAAGGCCAGCAGATTCCCGTGCTCCCCGCCAGGGCGGTACCGGCCGACCTGCAACGCGGGCTGCTCCTGCCTCAGTTGCAGAAGCCGCCGATAGAACGCAAGCATGGAGCGATCGTCCTTCTTCTGCTTCTCCACATTCACCTGCTCATAGTCGCCGGCCATCGGCAGCCACGGCCGGCCCGATGAGAATCCTGCGTTGCGTTTCGCGTTCCACTGCATCGGTGAGCGTCCCGGGTCGCGTCCGAATCCCCGGCCGGGGTATGCCTTCTCCACCGGATCTCGCGACTGCGCCGGCGGCACCTCCACATCGTGCATCCCGATCTCGTCCCCGTAGTACATTGTCGGCGTCCCGCGGAGCGTCAGCAGGAGCATGGCGGCGATCCGCGCCTGTTCCGGCCCGATCCGGGTCGCCACCCGCGGCTTGTCGTGATTGCCTATGACCCAGTCCGGCCACCCGAACGGCGGCAGCGACGCCTCATACATGTTGATCCCCGCGAAGATGTGCAGCGCGTCCCACGGCGACAGGACCAGTTGAAAATTGTACGGAAGCTGCACGCCGGTGTCTCGCTCCTGCCCATAGTACTCCACCAGCTCGCCGATCGGGAGATAGACCTCCCCGATCAGCACGCGCTCGTCATACTGATCGGCCACGTGACGGATCATCGCGACGATATCGTGCACCTTCGACTGGTTGCCCGAGTACACAGGCATGAGCCGGTTGTACGGCGGCATCGTCTCCGGATCGTAGTCCGGGTTCAGCGGGTTGTCCCGGAATTGGTCATCCTTGATCACGTGCCACAACGCGTCGATGCGGAAACCGTCGACGCCCTTCTCCATCCAGAAACGCAGCACGTCGAACATCGCCTCGCGTGTTTCCGGATTGCGCCAGTTCAGGTCCGGCTGCTCCTTGAGAAAGCTGTGCAGGTAGTACTGCTGCGTCTTCTCGTCCCACTCCCAGGCTCCGCCGCCGAAGGAGCTGAGCCAGTTGTTCGGCGGTCCGCCGTCCGCCGCCGCATCCAGCCAGATGTACCAGTCCCGCTTCGGATTGTCACGCGACGAGCGAGACTCCTGGAACCACGGATGCTGGTCCGACGTGTGGTTGGGCACGTAGTCGAGGATTACCTTCATGCCCCGGTCGTGGCAGCTCCGCAGCAGCCGCTCGAAATCCCGCATCGTGCCGAACCGCGGGTCGATCCCCGTGTAATCGCTGACATCGTAACCCCAGTCGGCCATCGGCGACGGATAGATCGGCGAAAGCCAGATCGCATTGACTCCCAGCCATTCCAGGTAGTCCAGCTTTCCCGCAATCCCCGGCAGGTCCCCGTAGCCATCCCCGTTGCTATCCGCGAATGACAGCGGATAAATCTGGTAGATCACCCCTTTCTGCCACCAGAGGTATTCTTCCATGATCCTGCATCTCCTTGGCCGCACCGTCGCGGACACTGCCTATTGTAGCAGTCCATACCTGCTTCTCGATGAGAAATCCCTGCGTTCGACTGTCTCCAAATGCCTATGGACCACTCCAGAAAGGGTAGATGTGAACCATCGAGCAGCACAATCTAATCGGCATCGACGCCTGTGTGAACCATTCGTCAGGCGGCTACGCGCATCGTCACCGAGGGAATCCAAGGATCCTCGACCTAGTCCGGCCGCGCGTCGAGTCTGCCGTCGGGGACAATGATGTGGAACCGGCTACCACGGCCTTTGATGCTTTTGATCATCATCCGTCCGCCGAGCAGCTTGACTCGCTCGCGGATACTGAGCAGCCCGAAGCCGGAGGTTTCCTTCAACTGGCGCGGATCGAACCCGCAACCCCGGTCCAGCACAGACATGCACAGGTATCTTCCCAATCTGCGCACCCGGATGGCGGCCTCGTGTACCTGGGCGTGCTTGATGACGTTGAACATCATCTCCTGGGCGGCCCGGAAGAGGAACATCGTAAGCGCCTCCGACTGCAACGTCGGCTCACCACCCACATCGATCTGCACAGCCAGGTCGTGTTTGGTCTTCATTCGGCTTGCCAGCCAATGGAGGACCTCGCCAAGGTCGTTCATGTGCAGTACGGCCGGACTGAGATCGTGGGACAGGCTGCGGGACTTCTGGATCGCCTCCTTCAGCATCTCATCGACCCGGTCGACGATGGCCTGCTTAGGCGGATCGTCCTTGACCCGATGACTCAGCAGACTCAGGTGGAACTTGGCCCCGGCGATGTGCTGCTGCAGGTCCTCGTGCAGGATCTCCGCAATCCGCTTGCGCTCCCGGTCCTCCGCCTGCGACAACTCCAGCGTCAGCTTCTGAAGCTGCTTCGCCCGATGCTCCAACTCCGCCGTCCGCTCGGCGACCTTGGCCTCCAACGTGGCGTTCCACTCTCGCAACGCCTCCTCTGCCTGCTTGCGCTCGGTGATGTCGCGGATGATGGTCTGGACAGCCGGTGCGCCCTGGAAATCGACCAGTGCCGTGTGAAACTCGACCGCCACTTCTTGACCATCCAATCGCCGCAATGTGGCCTCTCGCGTCGGCAGCCTGTGGCCTGCCATGGCCAGGCGTATGCGCTCGGCGACTTGTTCTCGCTCCCGGGGTCCAAAGAAGTCGAAGATGGTATGGCTTGCCAGTCCGTCGGAGTCGCTCAGTCCGGCCAGACGCAGGGCTGCGCCGTTGGCGTGGAGAAACCTGCCGTCCCGATGCACGACGATGGCGTCGGGCGCGGTCTCGAACAGTGTGCGATAGCGTTCCTCGCTCTCCTGAAGGGCCTCGGCATGCTGAACCAGGTCTTGTTCCTGTTCCCGGAGTTGCTCGTTGGCCTCTTCCAGCTCACTTTGCTTTCTTTGGAGTAATTCATTGGCGGTCCGCAATTGCTCGGCCTGCGCCCGGAGGTCCTCGTTCGCATTCCGCAGGGCCTCCTCGGCCTGTTTGTGCATGATAAGGTCGGCAGCCTGGCGGGCGAGCAGGTCGATGCGCCAAAGGTCATGCTCGTCGGGGATGTACGGCACGCTCCATTGCGTCGTGAGGATGCCCAAAAGCGTGCCCTGGCGGTCGAGCAACGGCGTGGACTGTATGGCTCGCACGCCGGCCTCCCGCAGCACTTTCAGCGACGCGGTGCCGGTGAACAGGGGGCTATCCTCAATGTCTTCGACGACCATGCGCTGCCCGCGTTTCATCGCCTCCCCACATACCGACGCCCGGTTCTCGGCGGACGCAAAGAACTTTAGGAAAGGACGCTGATGGCCGCAGTGGGCAACGATGCGCAGCGAACCGCCTTCGATCAGTTGCAGCGTGCCCCGCTCGGCTCCCATAATGGCGACGGCAGCATCCATGATCTCCTGCAGCAGTGGTTCGAGTCCACCTGCCTCCAAGAGCTTCATACTCAGATCGTGTATTCGCGTCAGGGCCGTCAAGTCCGCCTTCAAACGATGCTCCGCCTGCTTGCGGTCGGTGATATCGTGGGAGATGCCGAGGAGGCCGATGACCTTGCCGGCCGCGTCACGATAGGGAGCTTTCGTGGAAAGGTAGGTCCGACCGTTCAACCCGAGTTCTTCGATGGTTTCTGTTGCCGCCGATTCCATGATACGGCGGTCGTTCTCCATGATGGAACGTCCCACGTCGGGGTCCTGGCTGTGGAACTCGCGCGCCGTCTTGCCGAGGACTTCTTTTGCCGGTCTGCCGAGCGCCTCACATGCCGCCGGATTGGCCATGAGGACCCGCCCATCGAGGTCCTTCATGTAGATCAGGTCGGGACTTCCATCCACCACCGCGCGCACGAGGGCTTGGTTCTCGCGCAGCGTCTCCTCGGCCCGCCTGCGCTCGGTCACGTCGATGCCGATGGCGATGATGTGGCGGACCTCCCCGGCTTCATCCGTCAAGGCGGAGTTCGACCAGTCGATGAGTCGTCGCGTTCCGTCGCGCGTGAGCCAGTGGTTCTCGTGACGGTTGGGGAAGTCCCTGGCGTTGAGCGAATCCCACGTTTCCATGACCCCGGGCATCTCCTCTGGCGGGATCAAGAAGTCCCAGAAGACCCGTCCGAGCACGTCGGCGGCCGGACAGCCGGTGAGTTGCTCGCAGGCCCGGTTGAAGCGTGTGATCCGCCCCTGTGCGTCGAGGACGACGATCAGCGCCCCGGCCGTATCCAGCACGGCTGAGCTGAAACCGCGCTCCTCCCGCAAGGCTGCTTCCAGGGAAATCCCCCAGACGCGGGACTCGCGCACGGAGGCGAACGCCGCGATGAGCATGTAGACGCCGCTGAGGAATTGTGTCCCCCGGCCCGTCCAGCCCAGGATGCTGGCGACAGACGATTCGAGCATCACGCCGAACAGCCCGACTGCAATCAGTGCCAGTGCCAGCGCATACCAGTAGGCGAAAGGAGACAGCGGCCTGCGACTGGTTACGCCCAGCAGCAAGGCGGTCAGACCAAACATGGCGACGGCCGAGCCCAATACAAACTCGCGAAACAGGGTCCCACCCTGACCCTGGATGAAGAAAGTCGGCAGCCAGCCCGCATGTGCCGATAGCGCGATCAGCGCGACGGCAACTGCAGCGTGTGCGTAAGCGGCCGGCAGCCACAGGCCTGGCGGGGACAAGGTTCGCCTCGGCCGCAGAGAGAGCAACACGCTTGCCAAGTGACACAAGGCCGACAGCCACACGCAACTATTGTGGATGGCGATAAGAACGTTGACGTCGTCGCCTGCGACGGCGGTCGCCACCACGCCTGCAAGGCCCCAGAGGACCACGCCGCAACCCAGCAGGAGCAACCCCGCCGTATAGCGCACTAGAAAACTGCGAGCAATCAGGTAGGCGACAAACAGGGAAGCCACCGTCGAGAAGACGAGGTTCAGAGCGATTCCCAGAAAATGCGACTCGTGGGAGCCTCGCAGATCAGCAAGCCATAGCACGAGTGTCACTGCAAGAAGAAGGGGGATAGGCAGCCACGCCAGCCAACTGAGGCGGCGCATGCCGTAGTTCCTCCCGAATTCCGGGTCTGTGCCCATCATTCACCCCTCAGCGGGGATTGAGCGACGCAAGAGCATCCACACCAATCGCCTAAACTCGCCGCAAGGACCCCCGGAATGATAACTTGGCAAAGACCGGTGCGTGAGGCCATGTTGCGGTCTTCGCTCTCCCATCTCCACAGGCCAAAGAGAACTGGCGCTGCCGGAATCACTGCTGAGGCAGAATCCGCAGGAGCCCTTCCCGGCTCTCTGATGCAAAGCCCAAGCCGCCTTTCACTCCATGATTGCCTAACCGGACCCTTGCCGGTCCTGAGAGCGCGCAAGGATTCTAATGAGCGCCCGTGTTCGGCACAACTAAGCAAATTCCTTAGTCCCGCCGTGGGAATGGACGTGATTGGCTGGAGGAGCCCTTCGCAGCCGGTACTTATACCAGGGCATGAAATCCGAAACCCGAATACCGAAATCCGAAACAAGCACGAAGGCTGGAAATGTGTCTCGTTTGGAATACTAGAATATTAAGATGATGGAGAGGGCGCTCCACCCAGTACTCTGCTATGCCAACACTCCCGCCCCCCATTATTCCAACATTCCAGCATTCCATTGTTCCACAGAGCCCTGGGGCCGGCATTGGCCGGTGAGACGGCGTCTCCGGGAATGAAAAGGGCTGTGAGCGGCACCCACAGCCCTGGATGCATCTGTGTGACGGCAATGGCGCTACAACGTTCTTCGTCTGCGAAGGCAAGCGACCAGACCCGACCCGATGGCGCAGAGGAGAATGGCCCCGGGCGCCGGGATGACCGATGTCTCGCGGCCGATCGTCACGACGCATGTATCGCTCTGGCCCAGCTCGAAGGGCGTGAAGTCGTCGCCCCAACTGTTGAAAGTCGCGTGGAACGAATTGACCCAGTTGGACATCTTCGCGGGCGTCAGTCCATCGTATACGCCGCTGACCATGCCTGCGGCAGTGATGGAGGATACGCTCTCCTCTGCCAGACCGCCGTTGGCGGAGATCCCCCAGTCACCAGGCAGATAGGCGAACGCGGCGCTATAGTCGCCGAGCGCGAGAAGGCCCGTGCCGGCGCCGGACTGGCAGAATTCAATCGCCTGGGACAGGAACGTCTGTGCGGCCGGCGTGCCGTTGACGGCATGGAAATCTGCATCGTGGCCCGTCAGCAGGATATTGCCGGTGATCTTGCTCAGGACCGCGGTATCGACACCGCTCATGTCCCCGTTCCAGTTCCATCCCACAACGACGACGCTGTGCGTGGCCAGGTCCCCCGCCGTAATGGGCGTAAAGGCATTTCGCACGTCACAAGCCAGGCCGAGGTTTGCCAACGCGACCTGGATGTTCCCATCCGTGAATGTGTCATAAATCAGGATACTGGCGCCTCCCTGGGCATTGGCCCCGAGCACCAGAATCAACATAGAAATGACGAGCCTCTTCATATTCTTCCTCCCCTCGCAAAAGAGGTAACTTGTCGATCCATCAGAGAACGATTTGCCCCCGCGCCGGAGTGAGTGATGCGAAGACATACCGATAGAACGGCCACACCGGGACACTCCGCTCAAGGACAGTCTTTACGCCCAAACTGCAAAGGGCAAGATGCGAGGGACGGTCGCCAAAGGACAACTATCCCGGGCTTTGAGCTATAGTGCGCGGCGTCTTCGCAGCCAGCCGACCAGGCCCATACCGATGCTGCTGAGGACAACCGCCGCGGGCACCGGAATAGGGCACTGCCCGCCGCCTTGGATGTATGTTACACCCTCAGGCAGGATCAGATCTACCCCGCTGCTGCCTCCGAAGTCCTCGAAGAACTGGACCTCGAGGAAATAGGGGCCGGCCGTCAGGAAGGTGCTGCCTTGCACCAGGGTCGGCGCATGTGATCCGCCGTTGTCCACCACGAGGTTGCCGTCGAGGAATAACAGGCTGCCGTCGTCCGAGTCCAGGCCGAATGTGTAGGTTCCGTCAGCAGCCACGTCGATATTGCCAAAGATATCCGCGCCAAAGGCCCCCAACCCGAACGGATGCCAGGCAAACCCCGTGCTCGTGCCAAAATCGATGGCCGAGGCCATCACCGTTCCGACAAAATCAGAATAAGGAGCTCCACCCCCGGCAGTCGTGTGTCCGCTGTAGATGTCCGCAGTGATTCCGGCCGTTGAGACGTTCACGAGTCCAAGGGCCACAACCGCGGCGACCAATACGTGCTTCCATGTCCTCTCCATCGTTTTTCCTCCTTGCTTGCTGCAATCCTTCTTGTCGGTTGTTTGGCTCGCCACCTCCCCGGTGGCGGCCCACGTCGCTCTGGGCGGCCGCCCGGTCCATAATGAGACACAGGCCGGCTGCTCTTAACCTCCCCCCGTCTGTACTGTCCCAGTTGCCCCTCTCGCGTCGTTTCACCCCCTTTCGCCGATGTGCCTGTGATCCGCTGCTGCGGTCACCCCCAGTTATGCTTGAACCGAAAAGCGAGTCCCAGTGTAGCCTTTTGTCCGGCCCTGTCAAATCGTAGCGATACATCATTTTCGACGTAATCACCCGTATTTCAGAGGGGAAACAGGCCCTGGGACAAAGAAATGTGCGCGGGGTGATTGACAAAGGGACAATCGTCTCTGAGAAGCGGGCGAGCCTCACACCGAAGATTCTAAGTCCCATCCAGCGTCAGGACGGGACTGTCGCCATCGATGCTGCCGATGGTCTCATGAGCCGGACAACCTGCGCAGCATGTCGCGGATGTCGCGGACACCCTTGATCGCGACATATACGGTCACCGTGGAGTACCAGACGAGGCAGATGATGGTGAGCCCGCCCCAGAACCAGTGGTCCGTGAGCATTGTCTTGATGCCGTCGATCAGCGTCGTCATGCTGCCACTCCTTCCGCCGCGACTTGCGGCTGCGGCTTGAGAAGCGATCCCGCCACCATGGCCACGCCGACCAGAGCATAAGTGCCGATATTGACGAAGTGGTCGCCAATGAAGTGTCGCGCCCAGCCTTCGGTGACCGGCAGGCCATCCTTCAGAACCGCTTGGCTGGCTCCATCCAGCACGGGGATCTTCACAAACAGGTTCAGGCTCAGCGCCAGCACGGGCAGCGCCGCACCAACCACGATCCCGGCGATCGCGCCCCAGTTGTTGGCACGCTTCCAGTAACAGCAGGCGATCAGCAGGATCGACATGCTGGCCAGGTAGATGGTGCCGGTGGTCTGCAAATATTCCCACAGGTTGCCCTCCAGCCTGTACCACAACCCCCAGAACAGCAGGAACACACCAATTAGCGCGATGATGAATCGATTCCAGAGGATGCCCTTTCTGTAACCGTTCACGGGTTTTGGGGTTCTTTCGGGGGCTTCTGGTCCGAGATTTGCATCATGAGATGACATGGTGTCCAATGACGTGATACTCGCACGAGTGCTGGAGGAGAATCGGCAGTTGCGGG